>UMCH01028436.1_pt1 | contig 21620 bp, 23 predicted proteins | sample 1964201 | NCBI WGS metagenome assembly UMCH01 (sample SAMEA4835965, study PRJEB28245) | human gut metagenome | biome: gut microbiome; material: fecal sample | place: Denmark | collected 2008 | reverse complement strand
CGGCTACTGCCTGCCCTGTGCCGCCGGCATCGATATTCCCCAGGCGGCCCGCATGTCCGCGCTGCTGCGCCGCTCTCCCTATCAGCCCTACATGAGCGACGAGTGGCACGCCAAAATGCACAAGATCGAAGAGTGCGTCCACTGTGACGCCTGCAAGTCCCGCTGCCCCTACGGGCTGGATACCCCGGCGCTGCTGCAGCGGATGCTGGCGGACTACGACGCGTTTTACGCTGTCCATCACAACGATAAATAAGGAGAATCCCCATGCTGTTCAAAAACAACGAGGCCAGCCTGCAGCTGGACGTATACGCCTATGAATTTCCGCCCGACGGCGGCGACCCCACCAGCGACGACCGAAACTGGCTGGTACTGCGGGCCACCTGGATCAACGAGGACGGGAACGTGGTCAAGGACTCCAACAGCTGCCTTCTGACCTACGAGCTGCGGGAGATGAACGCCGGGCTCAAGGTGCTGGGCGCCGGCATCAAGGACCGCTATGACTCCGCCTTTGTGGAGCCCTATTTCGAGCTCTCCGCCCAGGCGGACGGAGAGAAGTTCCTGGTGGATGTGTCCTTCTACCTGCCAAACACCATGGACGGGGAGGACACCGCCGAGATCGAGGTGTCCATGACCGCCGAGGAGCTCAAGGCCCTCACCGGCGAGCTGGACAAGCTGTGCGAGAAATTCCCGGACCGGGCCTGACGGCCAAAAGGAGGGGACCGTATGGACTACCGGAAGAGCTACATCCTCCTATGGGTGCTGTTTGCGGCAGCGCTGCTCGTGTGCGCATTTTTGATGTGTGTGACAGGGAGCGAGGGACTGGGCTTTGGCGTTGGAGTCCTGCTGATGGCGGCGGGAATCGTGCAGACCCTGCTGTTTTTCCGCTGTCCTCACTGCGGTGCTATGTGGGATATCCGGGGCGGCATCCCCGACTATTGTCCCAAGTGCGGGAAGAAGATCAAAGACTAAAAAAGAAGCCTGCCAGGCGGCAGGCTTCTTTTTTTATGCTTTTTTGGAGAGATGCCGCAGATTACAGGCTGTTGGCCTGGTCCACCACCTTGCGGATGGCGTCGGCGGCATCTGCGGGCAGGGCATTGAAGCCGCCCTCGGCGGTGTTGAGCCCCTCCACGTAGGAAAGACGGTCGGCCATGCGGGCTTTCAGCTGGGCGATATAGTCCTTGTCGGAAAGGTCCGGCACAAAGCCCTCCCAGGGCAGGATCTCGATATCGGAGAAGGGGCCCCAGGGCTCAAACTGGGCGCGGCCCTCCACGATGGCCTCCAGAATGCCCAGAGTATCCTCCTTCTGGACCTTCTTGCCCATGAAGTCGCCGGTATTGATGATGTAGCAGGCCACGTCCTTCTCCGCCACCAGCTTTTTGAACTTCTCGTAGTCGTTGGCCAGCGGATAGGTGCGGAAGGGGTTGGCATAGGGCTCCACCACCAGGGCGTTGGGGTCCACGCCGGCCTTCAGCCGCTCGGCGTTGGAGCGCTTGGTGGCAAGCGTCGCGCCCATGACGGAGGCCAGGGACGCGCCCTTGAGGCGCACCACCGGCGGGATGGTGGGGTCCTTCATGATCCAGAAGATGGCGTTGACGGGGGAGTCGATCTTATCCACACGGTTGGGGGACCAGAGCTTGGACTTGATGGCCCGGCCGTTGCCGTTGCGGATGTCCTCAGTGACGCAGACGATCTTCCCGTCCGCATCCCGGGTGGCGGAGCAGTTCTGCACGGTGATGAGGTACTTGTTGTCCGGCGCGTCCACGGGATAGTCGGAGGTCTTGTCAAAATAGGTGGGCTCCAGGGCGATGGAGGCGCAGGTATCCGTGTTGATGATGAAGGAGTCGTCGTGGAGCACCTTGATGTCCGGGTACTTGCCGCCGTGGCGGGCGTGGGTCAGGGTGGACTTGCCGGAGCCGCTGAGGCCGAATACGGCGGAGACGAAGTGGCTGCCATCGGCGAGGGTATACTCCTTCTGGCCGCCGTGGCAGGAGGCGTAGCCGTTGCGGTTGGCGATGGCCCAGGCCAGCGTCAGCGTGCCCTTTTTGTGCTCACCGAAGTAGCGCATGCCCAGGATGGCAGCGCAGTTGGAGTCGGTATTGAAGTAGCACAGGCATTTGGGGTCGCACACGTCCTCCTGGCCGGGGGCGCCGGTCCACTGGGGATCGGAGAAGATGTACACGTCCGGCTCCGTGCCGCCGCCGATGGGGCGGGAGGATTTGTACATGCGGGTGTACTCATCGGACAGGTACTGGAAGTTCAGCATCCAGTTATAGAGGATGTTCTCCTCCCCCTCGGGAATGAGCAGATGGGCCTTGACCATGAACTCCGGGTCCAGGCCGATGTACACTTCCGCGTGGTACATGGTCTTCCAGCGGGTATCGTACACAGCGTCCATGAGGATCTTGTCCAGCGCGGCGCAGTCCACGCCCTCCTTGCCGGCGATGCGGCGGGCGGGGGCGTAGCGGCCGGTGATGGAGCCGTCGTTAAAGAGCAGTACCTTGGCGTCCGGCTCCAGGCCGAACTCCTCGCCCCGGTAGACGGGCATGTCGGTCACCACGGTGCCGGGAGAGTTTTTCGCCAGCTCGTAGGCTTCACGCAATGTGTTGACCTTGATCACATTGTTGCCGTAAAACGGCGCTTCGATAATGGAGCGGGTTTTGGAAAAACCGACCTTCCCCGCGCCGATTTCATCTCTGGAATAATAGGCCTTCGTGGACATGGACACTCCTCCTGTGATTCTATATTTACACTTTATTATACTGTATCAGGGGGTGGAACACAAGGAAAACCTTTACGTCTCCTCTTTCAGAGCGCGAGCCAGGGCGGCAAAGTCCCGGAGCGTCAGCGCCTCGCCCCGGACGGTGGGCGCAAGGCCGCAGCGCTCCATGGCGGACTGGACCTGGGCCCGGGAATAGGCCGGCAGGGCCGCGGCAAGGCTGTTGGAGAGGGTCTTGCGCCGCAGCAAAAACGCCCCCCGCATGACCTTGAAGAAAAATGCCTCGTCCTCCACTTCCACGGCGGGGCGGGAACGGCGGACGCACCGGATGACGGCGGAGGTCACCTTGGGCGGGGGCAAAAAGCGGTCGGCGGGCACGTCGAAGAGGTATTCCGGCTCCATGTAATAGCGCAGGAACAGGGAGAAGGAGCCGCCCTGGGCGGACCCCTCCGGGGCGCACAGGCGCTGGGCCACCTCTTTTTGGATCATGACGGTGAAGCTTTCAAAGCAGGGCGTCTCCACCAGCTTTTCGAGAATGGGGGTGGTGATGTTGTAGGGCAGATTGGCGCATACCATGGCCGTGAGCCCCTGGAATTTCTCCGCCGCCAGAGCGGCAAGATCCAGCTTCAGCACATCGCCCGGGACGATCTCCACATTGGGGTAGGGGGCCATGGTCTCCTCCAGCACCGGCAGCAGGGAGGCGTCCAGCTCCACGGAGACCACCTTGCCAGCCCGTTGGGCAAGCTGGGCGGTCAGGGGGCCGATGCCCGGGCCAATCTCCAGCACGCCGCAGGTGCTGTCGGCGCCGGAGGCCGCTGCAATATCTATGGGCACCTGGGGATCGATGAGGAAATTCTGCCCCATGGACTTGGAAAAATGGAATCCGTGCCGCCCCAGCAGGGCGCGGATGGTATCGTAATCACAAAGGTTCATGGCTCTACCGCCTTTCCAAAAGTATATTCAGTATAGCAAAAAAGGTGCCTCTTGGAAAGTCCCGGATGGGCCGTGGTTGCAAAATCTTCCCCGGGACGCTACAATGGCCCTATCTACAAGAAGGGAGCCGACTATGGTCAAAACGATTTTTTTCGATCTGGATAATACGCTGCTGGACTTTGACCGGGCCGAGGCTGTGGCATTGCGCCGGGCGCTGACGGAGGCGGGCGCCCCGGCGGAGGAGGCGGTGCTGGAGCGGTATCATGTGATCAACCGCCGCCAGTGGGAGCTGCTGGAGGACGGCGTCCTCACCCGGGAGCAGGTGCTGGTGGGGCGGTTTGCCCTGCTCTTTGAGGAGCTGGGGCTGGCGCTGGACCCGGCGCAGACCTGCGAGCGGTATGAGACGTACCTGGGCCAGGGGCACTGGTTCATCCCCGGAGCGCCGGAGCTGCTGGCGGAGCTTTTCCCCCGGTATGATCTGTATCTTGCCTCCAACGGGGCGGCCTCGGTGCAGCATAGCCGCCTGAAAAGCGCGGACCTTGCCCGGTGGTTCAAGGGCATCTTCATCTCCCAGGAGGTGGGCGCCGACAAGCCCCGCCGGGAGTTTTTCGACCGGGCCTTCGCCTCCATCCCGGGCTTTTCCCGGGAAACGGCCCTCATGGTGGGCGACAGTCTCACCTCTGACATCCGGGGCGGCCGCAACGCCGGTATCCGCACCTGCTGGTTCAACCGCAGCGGCGAAGCGCCCCGGCAGGACATCCGGCCGGACTACACCATCACCGACCTTGCCCAGCTGCCGCCGCTGCTGGAGACGCTGTAAAAAAACTTCCCCGGCACCTAAAGGTGCCGGGGAAGAAACATTTTACATGATTTCAGCGGAGGAGCGGATGCTCACTCCAGGATATAGACGGTGCAGCTGCGCCGTCCGAAGTTGATGCACTGCTGATAGGTGTCGTAATAAAGATCCACCTTGTTGCCCCGCACGCCGGTGTCCTCTGCGGTGGCCATGCCGTAGACCACGCTGCCGTCGCTGGCGACGATATACATCTTGGTGCCCAGGGGGATCACGCTCTTGTCCACGGCCACCACGCCCTTGCGGACGGCGGTACCGGTGGCGGGGCAGTTGTCGGCGCCGCCGTACCCGGAGGTGTAAGCGGTGGCCGTCATGGATTTGGCGCTGGAGAAGTTCAGCGTGGCGCCGGAGGAAAAGACCAGCGTGCCGCTGCCGTCGGCGTTTTTCTGCACGCTGGCGATGCGGTCATTGGCAGTGACAGAGGTGGCGGCGGTGCCATACTCGATGATCTCATTGACGGCGGTGCTGTCCACTTCCTCCACAAAGTGGCGGGCGACCTGCTCGCCGCCGGACCAGATGACCTCGTAAATGGCGGTGCGCTCGCCGTTGGAACCGGCCTGCACCACCCGCTCGGTGCCCTTGGGCAGCTCGGGGTTGGCCACTCGGACCGTCTCATAGGCCACGGTCTCCCGCACCTTGTCGTAATAGGTCAGGGAATCGGTGATGGTCAGCTCCACGCCGGGACCGGAGAGGTCCACGGCCACCATCTCCAGAGGCGCCGGCTCGATGTGCAGGCGGCTCAGCAGGGAGGAAATGGTCTCCTTGCGGGTCTGGGCGGAGATGATGGAGCCCTGATGGTGGATGGTCACGGTCTGGCCGGCGGCCAGGGTCACATCATAGCCCTGGCTGCTGGTGGACACATAGACCAGCTGGGAAGACAGATCGGGGACCTCGTCCGTGCTGTCGTCCAGCACGATGGCGGCGTCGTCCACACCGGTGAAGATGTAGAGGGCGGCGGCATGGCCCATGGCAGCCCAGCTGACAAAGAAGGTCATGGCCAGGCCGGTGACGAACAGGCCCCGGCGTCTCCAGAAATCATGCAGTTTTTTCTGTCGGTTTTGATTGTTCAAAGTGTACCTCCTGAAAAGCTTCGGCATGGCCGGACACCTGAAAATGGCGTCAGACCCTGGGTTGTTTTTTTTGAGAGAAAACAATTTGTAACTTTTGTTACCGATCAAAAAACTGGAGTCAGTATACACCCGGGACCCACTTTTGTCAAGTTTTCCTGGATCGAAAAGCGATCTGTTCCCCACTTGTGACGTAAAGCGACAGAAATTGAAAGGAAAAAACTGGATTGAAAAACAAAGGGTAACAAAGCGGTAACACCAAAACGGGACAATAAAATTACGTATTTTTTATAAGGAAACCATTTGAAAAACGATTGCTTTGCTCTGAATCGATCCTTTTTTGTGGATTTTTCCAAGAGACGGAGCGCACACGCGGAAACGGCGGCGGAGGGGCCGGCGGCCGGCGGACAGGCCCGGTCGAAAAAAGCTTGCCGCTCCGGCGGAAAAAAGGCGGAAAAAGCCCTTGACTTCCCACGGGTCTATGGTATGATTGAAACAGGAAACTAATAAAAAATTTGGTCATCTAAAAATTTTTAGGAGGTCAGTTCATGAAGGATACCATTAAATGGGCGGCCAATCGGATGCCCTCCAGCGACGACCGGCAGCTTTCCGTCATGTCCACGGAGAACGTGGCGAAGGCGCGGGCCTTCCACCGCAGCTTCCCCCAGTATTCCATCACTCCCCTTGCCAAGCTGGACGGCATGGCAAAGAACCTGGGCCTGGGCGGCGTATATGTCAAGGATGAGTCCTACCGCTTCGGCCTCAACGCGTTCAAGGTTCTGGGCGGCTCCTTTGCCATGGGCCGCTACATTGCCCAGCAGATGGGCCGGGACGTGGGCGAGATGACCTATGAATATCTCACCAGCCCCGCTTTCCGTGAAGAGTTCGGCCAGGCCACCTTCTTCACCGCTACCGACGGCAACCATGGCCGCGGCGTTGCCTGGGCGGCCAACAAGCTGGGCCAGAAGGCCGTGGTGCACATGCCCAAGGGCTCCAGCCAGTCCCGCTTTGACAACATTGCCAAGGAGGGCGCGCAGGTCACCATCGAGGAAGTGAACTACGACGACTGCGTGCGTATTGCCGCCGCCGAGGCTGCCGAGACCGAGCACGGCGTGGTGGTGCAGGACACGGCCTGGGAGGGCTACGAGGAGATCCCCGCCTGGATCATGCAGGGCTACGGCACCATGGCCAACGAGGCCGCCGACCAGCTGCGCCAGGTGAGCGTGAACCGTCCCACCCATGTGTTCGTGCAGGCGGGCGTAGGCAGCCTGGCCGGCGCCGTGGTGGGCTACTTCACCAATCTCTTCCCCAACGATCCTCCCAAGTTCGTGGTCATGGAGGCCCGGGCGGCGGACTGCCTGTACCAGGGCGCTGTGGCCGGTGACGGCGATCCCCGGATCGTGGGCGGCGACCTGCAGACCATCATGGCGGGCCTTGCCTGCGGCGAGCCCAACATCATCTCCTGGGACATCCTGCGCAACCATGTCTCCGCCTTCGTCTCCTGCCCCGACTGGGTCAGCGCCCGCGGCATGCGGATGCTGGGCGCACCGGTGAAGGGCGATCCCCGGGTCATCTCCGGCGAGTCCGGCGCCGTGGGCATGGGCCTTCTGTCCACCATCATGCAGGACGAGGCCTACAAGGACCTGCGGGAGTATCTGGAGCTGGACCAGTCCAGCCAGGTGCTCATGTTCTCCACCGAGGGCGACACGGACCCCGACAAGTACAAGGAGATCGTCTGGGACGGCCAGTACTAAGCAATCATAAAAGAAAAAAGACGGAGCGTATGCTCCGTCTTTTTTTATGCCTCTTCACAGTCAGATGCAGCGGCATCCTCCGCCGCCAGCTCCTCTTTGGCCTGGGCCAGGATCTTTCGTTCCGCCTTGGTGGTCAGCTGGCTTTCGTCGAACCGGGCGAACAGGTCCGGCCGGCGGCGCATGGTGCGCTTATAGCTCTCCTTTTTCCGCCAGGCGGCCACTTTCCCGTGGTCACCGGAGAGCAGGATCTCCGGCACGGCCCGGTCGTGCCACACGGCGGGGCGGGAGTATTGGGGATATTCCAGCAGCCCGTTCCAGTGGGACTCCTCTTCAAAGCACTCCGGGTCCGGCAGCACACCGGGCACCATGCGGCACACGGCGTCCGCCACCGCCATGGCAGGCAGCTCGCCGCCGGTGAGGACGAAGTCGCCCATGCTGATCTCCTCGTCCACGCATTCGTCCAAAAACCGCTGGTCCACGCCCTCGTAATGGCCGCACACCAAGATCAGGTGGTCATAGCGGTCCTTCAGCTCCCGGGCCACGGTTTGGGTGAACGTGCGGCCGCAGGGGGAGAGGAAGATGGTCCGGCCCGGGCCGTAGGTCTCCACCACATGGGCCCAGCAGCGGTAGAGGGGGTCCGCCTGCATGACGGCGCCCCGGCCGCCGCCGTAGGGATAGTCGTCTACCTGCATCTGCTTGTTGGTGGTAAACTGGCGGATCTGGTGGGCGCGGATGGCGATGTAGCCCCGCTCCTGGGCCCGCCCCAGGATGCTCACGCCGGTGTAGGCGGTCACCGCGTCGGGGAAGAGGGTGAGGATATCAATGTTCATCACTGGCCATTCCCTCCCATACATGCACGTCCATCCGGTTGGCATCCAGGTCCGTGGAGACGATGAAGGCACCCGGCACCGCGGGGATCAGGTATTCCCGCGCACCACGGACGGTGTAGACCTTGTGGGCGGGATAGGACTCCACGGCCACCAGCTCGCCAAGGCGGGCACCGGTGTTGGCGTCAAATACATCCAGGCCCAGCAGCTCGTCGTCAAAATATACGCCCTCGGGCAGCTGTGCGTCGGCGCGGCGGATGGAGAGCACCTTGTCCCGCAGGGCCAGGGCGGCGTTCATGTCATCCACGCCGGGGAATTTCATGAGCACGATGTTCTTGTGCACATGGTTGGCGGTGGGCCGGACGCTCTGGCCGTCCAGCAAAAATGTGGAAAAGCCGGTGAGAAAATGGGGATCTGCGTCCCGGGGCTGCACCCGCACCTCACCCCGGATGCCGTGGGCGCCCACGATCTTCCCGACTTTGATGGTATCCAGCTTCATGGGGGAAGCCTCCTTTTGTTGATAGAAGTAGTATAGCCTCTTTTGGCCGGACAGGCAAGGGGCGCTTGCGTCTGCGGTACCGATGTGGTATGCTGAAACCACGCTGAAAACCCCAGGGAAAGGAGAAACGCATATGGAGGAGAAAGAGGACCTGCTGGCCCAGCTCCACGAGATGGAGAGCGAGGACGAGGAAACGGCGCCGGCCGCAAGAGAGAATCTCATCAGCCGGGCACTGCGCATCGTGGCCATGGTGCTGTTCATCGGCGGGGCCGTGCTGGGTCTTGCCATGTTCTGGATGACGGCGGACTATGCCGGCTGGCTGAGCGCCGTGATCCAGATGGGGGCCATCTGGGTCAACGCCGCGGTATACGGCGGCTTGCTGCTGGGGCTCTCGGAGATCATCCGATTGCTGGAGCGGCGGCCGTGAGGGTCAAAAAGAGAGAGGGGCACAAGGCTCCTCTCTCTTTTCGCGCGTATGCGCGTTAGTCCACAATGTCAACGGAAACCTTTACGCCGGTACGCTGGGCGTAGGAGCGGATCACGGTCCGGATCTCCTTGGCGATGCGGCCCTGGCGGCCGATCACCTTGCCCATGTCGTCGGGGGCGACGCGCAGCTCCAACGTCAGCTCCTGATCGCCCTGGATCTCCGTAACGGAGACGGCATCGGGATCATCCACAAGGTTTCTGGCGATGTAGAGCAGCAAGTCCTTCATGCTCCGTCCTCCGGATCAGAGGACTTCCACTTTTTTCAGCAGAGCTCTGACGGTGTCGGTGGGCTGGGCGCCGGACTTGATCCAGGCCTGAGCGCGCTCGGTGTCGATCTTGATCTCAGCGGGGGAGACGCAGGGATTGTAGATGCCGATCTCCTCAATGAAGCGGCCGTCGCGGGGGAAGCGGGAATCGGCCACCACAACACGGTAGAAGGGAGCCTTCTTGGCGCCCATGCGGCGCAGTCTGATCTTAACCATAGTTTGTTACCTCCAAAAATTTCTTTGTTGAAAAATCTATCTATAAATGCGAGAGCATCTATATCTCAGCGGGAACGCTTCTTGCGGCCAAAGCCCATTTTCGGGCCCCGCATGCCGGGCAGCCGGCCCCGGGTCATCTGCTTGGTCAGCTGCTGCATCATGTCGAACTGCTTCAAAAGGCGGTTCACATCCACCACCTGCAAGCCGCAGCCGGCAGCGATGCGCTTTTTCCGGCTGGCACCCAGGATCTGGGGATTCTCCCGCTCCTGGGGCGTCATGGAGAGGATGATGGCCTCCGTGTGGGCCATTTGCTTTTCGTCGATGGTGGCCCCGGAGAGCTGCTTGCCAAGGCCGCCGGGCAGCATGCCCGCGATCTGGCTCAGGTCGCCCATGCCGCGGATCTGCTGGAGCTGCTCGTAATAGTCCTGGAGGGTGAAGCTGTTTTTGCGCAGCTTCTCTTCCAGCTTGGCGGCCTGCTTTTCATCATAGGCCGCCTGGGCCTTTTCGATGAGGGAGAGCATGTCGCCCATGCCCAGGATGCGGGAGGCCATCCGGTCGGGATGGAAGGGCTCGATCATATCCAGCTTTTCGCCGGTGCCCACGAACTTGATGGGCTTGCCGGTGGAAGCGCGGATGGAGAGGGCTGCACCGCCGCGGGCGTCGCCGTCCAGCTTGGTGAGCACCACGCCGTCGATGCCCAGCGCCTCGTCAAAGGCGGAGGCGGCGTTGACGGCGTCCTGGCCGGTCATGGCGTCCACCACCAGCAAGATCTCGTTGGGGTGAACGGCGGCTTTCATGCGCTTGAGCTCGTCCATGAGCGCTTCGTCCACATGGAGTCGGCCGGCGGTATCGAGAAACACCATGTCGTTGCCGTGATCCCGGGCGTGACGGATGGCGTTTTGGGCAATGGTGACCGGATCGCCCTGGCCTTCCTCAAAGACCGGCAGATCCAGCTGTCCGCCCACCACCTTGAGCTGTTCGATGGCGGCGGGACGGTACACGTCACAGGCGGCCAGCAGGGGCCGTTTGCCCAGCTGCCGGCGCATGAGCCCGGCCAGCTTGGCGGTGGTGGTGGTTTTGCCGGCGCCCTGCAGACCCACCATCATCACAACGGTGGGACCGCTGTTGGCCATGGTCAGCTTGCTGCCGGCGCCGCCCATCAGGTTGGTCAGCTCCTCGCTGACGATCTTGATGACCTGCTGGGCGGGGGTCAGGCTGTCCAGCACGTCGCTGCCCACGGCACGCTCCGTGACGGTGGAGACGAATTCCTTGACCACCTTGTAGCTCACGTCGGCCTCCAGCAGGGCCAGGCGCACCTCGCGCATGGCCTCCCGGACGTCGTTTTCCGTCAGGCGGCCCTTGCCCCGCAGGCGCTTGAATGTGGCGTTCAGTTTTTCAGTCAGTCCTTCAAATGCCATGGCTCATTCCTTCAGTGCGGCAGCCTCGGTCTGGATGCGCTGGGCAAGCTCCCCAAGATGCGCGTCCTCATAGAGACGATAGTTGATGGTTTGGATCTCCTCGGCGGCGGACTGGATGGCGTCCAGATGGGGCCGCAGCGCCTCGAAGCGCCGGATGAGGCCCGTCTTGTCCTCCACCTCCTGCATGATGCCCTCCGCCCGGACGATCACGTCCCGGACGCCCTGCCGGGAGATGCCCGCGTTTTCCGCGATTTCCGCAAGGGACAGGTCCTCATTATAATAGAGGTCGAAGAACTCTTTTTGCCGCTCGGTGAGAAGCTCCCCATAAAAATCGTATAGCATCGTCATGCGATAGGTCTGATTTTTCATGAGCAGCTTCCTTTCTGTAAAGTTGTTCGCCTTTACAACACGAAATAGTTTACAGGAATTTGGGAAAAAAGTCAAGGGAAAAAACAAAACATTTTTCGGTTTTCCTGAGAAAAATTCTGCTCAGACTTGCACAGAGGGGCTAAACCGCTTATACTGGTGGAAAATTGTGTGTCAAAACAGGAAGGAAGCGGAATAGACTATGCTGACGAACCTTTTTCAAAGCGCTCTGGGGCGGTCCACGCTCATCGCACCGGAGGATACCTGGTCCCTTCTGGCGCTGCTTTTAGCGTCGGTGGCTCTGGCTATTTATCTGGAGCAGCGCTATACCTGGGCCTCCAAGATCTCCGGCGCCATCATCGCCCTCCTGATCGCCCTGACGGCCTCTAATCTGGCCATTATTCCCACCAGCTGTCCCCTGTATGACGATATCATCTGGAACTATGCGGTGCCGCTGGGCATTCCGCTTTTGCTGCTCCAGTGCAACATGCGCCGCATCTGGAAGGAGACGGGGCGCATGCTGGCCATTTTCCTCATTGGCTCGGCGGGCACGGTGGCAGGCGCATTTATCGCCTACGCCCTGCTGCATCCGTACATCCCGGGGCTGGAGGGTGTGGCGGCCATGATGACCGGGTCCTACATCGGCGGCGGCGTGAACTTCGCGGCCCTGGCCCAGGAGTTTGACGTGGGAGAGATCAAGGCGGCGGCCACGGTGGCGGACAATCTGCTGATGGCGCTGTACTTCTTCGCCCTGATCGTCATTGCCGGCATGGGCTTTTTCCGGCGGCGCTACACCCATCCCCACATCGACCGTGTGGAAAAAGAGGGAGAGAGTCAGGAGGCCCGCACCCAGGCGGCGGCCTACTGGAGCCGCAAGGACATTTCCCTGAAGGACATCGCCATGAACTTCGCCTATGCCGGCGCGGTGGTGTGGGCTGCCAAGCTCATTGCCGGCGCCCTCAGCGCCCTCATCCCCGACACGGGCGTGGCGCTGCATATGCTCAATACGTTCTTCGGCAGTGAGTACGTGTGGATCACCACCGTGTCCATGGCCTGCGCCACCTGGGGCGAGCACCAGGTGGAAAAGCTCAGCGGCTCCCAGGAGATCGGCACCTATCTCATCTACCTGTTCCTGTTCGTCATCGGTGTGCCGGCCTCCATTGCGGAGATTTTGCAGAAGACGCCGCTGCTGCTGGCCTTCACGGCCATCATGGTGGCGGTGAACATGCTCTTTTGCTTTGTGGGCGGCAAGCTGCTGCACTTTGATCTGGAGGACATCATCCTGGCCTCCAACGCCAACATCGGCGGTCCCACCACCGCCGCCGGCATGGCCATCTCCCAGGGATGGAGCGCCCTGGTGGGGCCGGTGATGCTGGTGGGCACCTTCGGCTATGTGATCGGCACCTATCTCGGCATCCTGGTGGGAGGACTGCTGGGGGCGTGAGAGGAGAACCCCATGATCTTTGACGGACATTCCGACCTTTTGTATGATGTGACGCGGCGCCGTCTCCGGGGCGAGACCTATGTGCTGGAGCGGCATCACCTGGACGACCTGCGCCGGGGCGGCGTGGAGGGCATGGTGCTCTCACTGTGGACGTCGGCACCCGGGGAGACGTTCTGGCAGGAGACGGACTGCCGCACCGCTGCGGAGCGGACGGAACGGATGATGGACTGCGCCCGCGCCGAGTTTGCCCAGTGTCCCTGGCTGGCGGTGGTGCGGACGGCGGCGGAGGCCCGGGCGGCACACGCTGCCGGGAAACGGTACGCCTTTTTGGGCGTGGAGGGCATGGCCGCCGCCGGGGAGGACCTAAGCTGGATCGACCGCTATGCGGCCTTCGGCGCCCGGATGGGCATGCTCACCTGGAATGAGGAAAACGCTCTGGCCGCCGGTGCAGGCGGAGACCCGGACCACGGCCTCACGGCCCTGGGGCGGCAGGCGGTGGAGAGCATGCGCCGGGCGGGCATGGTGGTGGACGTATCCCACCTGAACGAGCGGAGCTTCTGGGACGTGGTGGGGCTGGCCGGCGGCGTGGTGATCGCCTCCCACTCCAACTGCCGCGCCCTTTGCGACGTGCCCCGGAACCTGACGGATGACCAACTGCGCGCCATCCGGGACACAGGCGGCGTGGTGGGGCTCAACGCCCACTATGCGTTTGTCCACCGGGAGCGGCAGCGGCAGAGTGTGGAGACGCTGGCCCTGCACGCGGCCCACATGGCGGAGGTCATGGGGGTGGAGCACGTTTGCTGCGGCTTCGACTTTTGTCAGTACATGGGCCCGGGCAACGAGGGCGCCCGGGGACTGGAGAGCGCCGCGGGGGCAGCGTCGCTGCTCTGGGAGCTGGAAAAGCTGGGCATGAGCCGCGGGGAGCGGGAGAGGATCGCCCGGGAGAACCTGCTGCGGGTATTGGAATGAGGAGAGGACGGCCGGATACACGGCCGCCCTTTTTTTGCGCAGCAAAAGAAAGAATTTGAATTATGGGACGAGTTATACTATAATATCACCCGTGTATTGCAATGCTTTCGCGGAAGCATGATTCCACGGAAAGGAGCTGAGACCTTGCAAGTCATTTCAAAACAGCTGGCCGAGGGGGTACACCTGACGTACCTGCCGGCCCGGAAATTCAAGACGAGCCTCCTCTCCGCCCAGTTCGTAACGCCGCTGCGGCAGGAGACCGTGGCCGCCAACGCGCTGCTGGCGGCGGTTTTACGGCGGGGCACCGTCTCCTATCCCGACCTGGGGGCTCTGTCCGCCCGGATGGATAACCTCTACGGCGCCCGGGTGGATTATACCGTTCGGAAGAAAGGGGAGACCCAGTGCGTAGGCTTTGTGGCCAGCTTTATTGACGACAGCTTCGTCCCCGGCGGGGAGAAGCTTTTGGAGCCGGTGGCGGAGCTGGTGGGCCAGCTGATCTGTGAGCCGGTGACCCATCACGGCCGGTTCGTGCCTGCCTATTTTGAAAGCGAGAAAGCCAATCTGATCGACGCCATCCGCAGTCAGGTCAACGACAAGCGGGATTATGCCGACGCCCGACTGCTGGAGGAGATGTGCGCCGGGGAGCCCTATGGCATCAGCCGGCTGGGCCGGGAGAAGGACGCTGAGCGCCTGCAGCCCCAGAAGCTCTATGCCCAGTATGGGGAGCTGATCTCCACCAGCTGCCTGGAGCTCATCTACTGCGGCAGCGCGTCGCTGGAGCGGGTGGAGGCGGCGCTGCGTCAGGCGTTTTCCTCCCTGCCCAGGGACGGCATCTGCGAGAGCGTGCCCACCACGGCCCATACTGCGGCGGCAGAGCCCCGTTATGTGGAAGAGGCCATGGACGTGACCCAGGGGAAGCTGGGCATGGGCTTTTCCTGCAACGGCGACGACGTGCCCGCCCTGCTGGTAGGCAACGCCCTCTTCGGCGGCAGCAGCAATTCCAAGCTCTTTTTGAACGTGCGGGAGAAGCTGTCCCTTTGCTATTTTGCCTCCTCCGTGTACCACCGGCAAAAGGGCATCATCACCGTCTCCTCCGGCATCGAATTTGAAAACTACCAAAAGGCCTATGATGAGATCATGCTGCAGCTGCGTGCCGTGCAGCGGGGCGACCTGGAGCCCTGGGAGATGGACAGCGCCCGCAGCGTGCTGCGCAACGCCTACGTCTCCATGGGAGATTCCCAGGGCAAGCTGGAGAACTTCTACCTGGGTCAGGCGGCCACGGGCCAGGACGAGACACCGGAGATCCTGGCCGAGCAGGTGGGCGCCGTCACGCTGGACCGGGTGGTGGAGGCCATGGAGCGCGTGACGCTGGACACCGTGTACTTCCTGAAAGGAAAGGGGGACGCCCAATGAAAAAGACCTACTATGAGCGCCTGGGCGAGTCCGTTTTCCGGGAGACGCTGCCCAACGGCCTGCGTGTGTGCGTGGTGCCCAAGGACGAGTACGCCCGCAGCTACGCCTTTTTCGCCACCCGCTACGGCGGCATGGACACCCGCTTCCAGCTGGACGGGAAGTGGCTGGACACCCCCGCGGGCATCGCCCACTACCTGGAGCACAAGATGTTCGACACCAAGGAGGGCAACGCCCTCCAGCGCCTGGCGCAAAACGGCGCCGAGCCCAACGCCTTTACCTCCAACGCCCTGACCGGCTACTATTTCGATTCCACCACCCACTTCGCGGAAAATCTGGAGATCCTGCTCTCGTTTGTGTCCATCCCTTATTTCACGGACGAGAGCGTGGCCAAGGAGCAGGGCATCATCGGCCAGGAGATCCGCATGATCGAGGACAACCCCGACTGGCAGATCTACACCCGCATGATGCAGGCTCTCTACGCCTCCTCCACGGCCCGCACCTCCATTGCCGGTACGGTGGAGAGCATCTCCCATATCACCGCCAAGACCCTGTACGACTGCCACAAGGCCTTCTATACGCCCTCCAACATGATCTTGACCGTGGTGGGCAACGTGGACCCGGTCCGGGTGGTGGAGCTTGCCCGCCGGGTGCTGCCCAAAGAGGGCGGGCCCAAGATCCCCCGGGACTACGGACAGGAGGGTGAGGCTGTGGCTCAAAAGCGCACCAGCCTCACCATGGAAGTGTCCTGCCCCCAGTTCCTGACGGGCTTCAAGTGCCGTCCCGTGGAGGACGGGGAGTCCTATCTCAGAATGGCCGCCATCGGCGAGATGGCCTGCGACATTTTGCTGGGAGACTCCAGCCCGTTGTACCTGCGGCTTTACGACCAGGGCCTCATCAACACCAGCTTCGGCGGAGCCTACGAGATGATGCCCGGGGTTGCGTATCTCTACGCCGGTGGCGACTCCAAGGACGCGCCCGCCGTGATGGACGCCATCTGCGCTGAGGCGGAGCGATTGGGCCGGGAGGGCGTGGACGAGGCATTTTATGAGCGCATCAAGCGCGCGGCCTTCGGCTCCAGCCTGCGGGGACTCAACTCCTTTGAAAATATCGCTGTGTCGCTGACAGAGGGAGACTTCCACGGCTATGATCCCTTCCGTTTCCCCCAGGTGTTCGACTCCATTACCAAGGAGGACATCGAGGCGTTTTTGCGGGAGAACATCACGCCAGAGCGGGCGGTGCTCAGCGAGATCGTCCCCAAGTGAGGCAAGAGAGAAAGAAAGGATGTAACCCAATTGAAGGCTTTGAGTAATATGCCCATCAGCTTTCCCGGCCTGTTCGGCGACTGGGAATGCAATATCGACCCCATCGCCATCCACATCGGACACGGCGTGTACTGGTACGGCATCATTCTGGCGGTGGCCATGCTGGCCGGACTGCTGCTTTGTATGAAGCAGGCCAAGCGGTTTGGCCTCTCGGAGGACAACGTGCTGGACATGGTGCTTTGGGCGGTGCCCTCGTGCATCATCGGCGCCCGCATCTACTATGTGCTTTTCTACCTGGACCTGTACCGCACGTCCGACGGCGGACTGGACTGGGGCGAGATCGTGGCTGTGTGGGACGGAGGCCTGGCCATTTACGGAGCGGTCATCATGGGCGTCATCGTGGCCTTTTGTTACACCCGCGTCAAAAAGCTGAAATTCTGGGCCATGACGGACCTTTGCGTCATGGGACTGCTGCTGGGCCAGTGCATCGGCCGCTGGGGCAACTTCGTCAACCGGGAGGCCTTCGGCGCGGAGACGACCCTTCCCTGGCGCATGCGCCTTTGGACCAGCGCCAATACGTTCATTGAAGTGCATCCCACGTTTTTCTATGAGAGCCTGTGGAACCTGATCGGCCTTTTGCTGGTGGTGTTCATCATCACCCGGGGCCGCCGGTTCGACGGGGAGAACACCTGGTTCTACTTCCTCTGGTACGGCCTGGGCCGCGCCTGGGTGGAGGGCCTGCGGACGGACAGCCTGTACCTCTTTGACTGGACGCTGTTCGGCGAGCCCATCCGGGTCTCCCAGGCACTGAGCGTGGTGATGGTGATCGTGTCCGCCGCCATGCTGTTTTACAACATCCGCCTGCGGCCCCACGATCGGGGAGAGCTGCTGGTGAACCAGGTGGCCGCGGCCCGCGCGGCTGCTGCGGAGGCGGAAACCATTGCGGAGCAGGCAGCCGTCCCGGAAGCGGAGACGCCCGTGCCCGACGGCACGGAGGAGCATAAGGAGGAGAGTCATGGCGAAGATCATTGACGGAAAGGCCCTTGCCGCTCAGGTGAAATCCCGCTGTGCCGCCGGCGCCCAGGGGCTTGCCCGGCGGCCGGGGCTGGCGGTGATCCTGGTGGGAGACGACCCGGCCTCCCGGGTGTATGTCTCCGGCAAGGAGCGGGACTGCGCCGAGTGCGGTTTTTTGAGCTTTGAGCACAAGCTCCCCGCCGATACCACGGAGCAGGAGCTGCTCACGCTCATTGACCGGCTCAACGGAGACGGCGCTGTGGACGGCATCCTGGTGCAGCTGCCATTGCCTTCCCATCTCAATGAGGAAAAGGTGCTCAACGCCATCGCGCCGGACAAGGACGTGGACTGCTTCCACCCGGTGAACGTGGGAAAGATGGTCACGGGGCAGCCGGTATTTTTGCCCTGCACGCCGGCGGGCGTCATGGAGATGCTGCGCGCCTATGACATCCCCGTGGCGGGGCGGCACTGCGTGGTGCTGGGCCGCAGCAACATCGTAGGAAAGCCCATGGCCACGCTGCTGCTGGCCCAAAGCGGCACGGTGACCATCTGCCACTCCAAAACGCCGGATCTGGCGGCGTTCACCCGCCAGGCGGACATCCTGGTCTCCGCCGTGGGACGGACGGGCCTGGTGAGGGCCGATATGGTCAAGGAGGGCGCCGTGGTCATCGATGTGGCCATGAACCGCAACGCAGAGGGAAAGCTCTGCGGCGATGTGGACTTTGCCGCTGTGGAGAAAAAGGCGTCCTACATCACGCCGGTGCCCGGCGGCGTCGGGCCCATGACCCGGGCCATGCTCATGGAAAACCTGCTGACTGCGGCAAAGCATCACCAGGGACAGTAAATCATGAAAAGACCTCCGCTGCTTCAAGCAGCGGAGGTCTTTTGCTGGAATGCAGACTGCAAAAGTGCCCGGCCGGCGGCGGTGTTACGTTTGGTTGCGGACATGCCAGGGCTGTGCGGTAGACTTTCCCGGCCGTTTTTGGTAGGATGAAAGGCGGAAAGGGGGAACCGCCATGACGTTTTCAGAAAAACTGATCCGCCTGCGCAAACGGGAGGGACTCAGCCAGGAGGGCCTGGCTGAAATCCTGGGCGTGAGCCGCCAGGCGGTGAGCCGCTGGGAGCAGGGAACGACCCTGCCGGACGGCGGGAAGCTGCTGCCCTGCGCCAGACATTTCGGCGTGACCGTGGATTGGCTGCTGGATGAGGAACAGGACTGGGAGGCCCAGCGAGGTGAATCCGTGGCCAGGGGGATGAACGTGCACCAGCAGGGCATCGTCCGTACGGTATCAGGCGTGGTGCTGAGCGCCGGGATGGTGGTGCTGCTGACAATCCTGATCGAGGGCACATCGCTGAACATCCGCGTTTCAGAGGATGGACAGCACTACACCGGCATTGCCGCATTCGTGCGGTATTACCATGCGGAGTATCATTAAAGGATCTGAAAGTCTTTTGATGATACTCCGCATTTTTTATTTGCGGAAAAGGTCATACGGCAATCTGTTCGGGGGCGTAGCTTAATGCTACGCCTTTTCTCGTTTCCATGATAATGTCGGCCTCCGGGATTTTCCGGCGATCCGGCACATCAAAAGCGCCAATGCAGTTGTAATGAATGACTACGCGCTGGTTGGTAATGCCGTCCCGTTTTTCAGCGTGATATACGTCAATGTGATCGATCAGCTCACCGACCATGCGCCTTGTGATTGTGGTAGCGTCAGTATAGCGCCGGATGGTTTCAAGAAAGAAATCCATATCCATTTTTTTGCCATCAGCCTTTTTCAGTTCCAGCCGCAGAGCCTTAATCTTCCCGGCAGCCTCACCCTGTTCCTGCTCATACCGTTTTGCCATTTTAGCAAACCGGGCATCGTCGATCTTGCCGGACACATTGTCCTCGTACAGCCTTTCAAAGAGCATATCCAATTCCTTGTCACGGGCCAGCAGCGCATCCAGCTCCCGCTGTTTCCGCGCCCGGTCAGTTTCCGCGACCTTTGCGGAACGCCCTATCATGGCCTTGATGAAGTCGTTTTCGTACTCGTTTGCAAAGCAGGCCAGCCGCTTTACCTCATACAGAACGACTTGCTCCAAGAAGTCCAGCCGAATATAATGCGTTGAGGAACATTTGCGAAGTCCCGAATTGTGGTTGTTGCAACTGAAAAACTTGATGTCGTGGTTGTTTTGGTTAAAGTGGAAAGTCAGATTGCCGCCGCACTCGGGGCATCTCATGATGCCGGAGAACACGCTGGGCTCCTGTGTAACGGTAGTCCGTCTGCGGCGCGTGGTATGCAAACTTTGTACCTTTTCCCATGTGGTACGGTCGATGATCGGCTCATGCACATTGAGGAAGATCGCCCGGTTTTCCTCGGGATTTTCAATGCGGCGCTTCATCTTATAGGACTTGGAATAGCTCTTGAAGTTGATAACGTCGCCGCAGTATTCCTGCAAGGTGAGGAGTTTCTTGACAGTGGTATGGTTCCACTTCGTAGGCTCCAACGTGCTTTTCGACCCGCCCTTGCTGATCCCCTTGCTGGTGCGATATGCCGAGGGGTTTAATGTCCCGGCCTCATAGAGCGCCGTTGCGATTTGCATAGGTCCGTTGCCTTCCAGCGCCAGACGATAAATGCGGCGAACCACATCGGCGGCCTCCGGGTCAATTACCCAAAACCGGGGATCGTCCGGGTTTTTCATATAGCCGTAGGGCGGCTGCGAAAGAGGGATGCCGGAGTTGCCTTTCATCTTATTTACGATACGGCGCTTTTTGGAAATGTCTTTTGCATACCACTCATTCATAATGTTGCGAAACGGGGTGAAGTCATCCTCGCCCTCGTCACTATCCACGCCATCGGCCACGGCCACCAGCCGCACATCATGCTGTGGGAAAAACTCTTCGGTCAGCTTACCGACCTCGATGTAGTTACGGCCCAGCCGGGACAGGTCTTTCACAAACACCGCCGAGATATATCCAGCTTCGATTGCTTGTATCATCCGCTGGAAGTCCTTGCGTTTCATTGTGGTGCCTGTGATACCGTCATCCACGAAAAAGATCGTATCCGTATAACCCTTATCCTTGGCGGCCTTTTGCAGTATCTTTTTCTGATTTTGGATGCTGTTGGACTCGTTATCCATGTTATCGTCACGGCTCAGACGGCAGTAGAGGGCGGCTGTGCCGGTTGCGAATTTGCTTGACTGCTTCAAAATATCCTCCTTCCCAAGCAGTCAAGCAAGGTCTTTTATCCTATCAATATTATACCTCTGCCGACCGCCCATGTTAAGGATGTCGATGGAACAATTAAGCTGGCTCTAAATCGGCCAGCATCAGCTTCAAAAGAATGTCACGCATAGGCTCTCCTTCGTCCTTATAGACGGGTGTGACAATGAATGTAATTTTTCCGACTTGATAGGTGTATTCTTCCTTGCAGGCAGTATCAGCCATAGCGACCTCCTTTCGCAGTTTCAAAACAAATGCTAACCTCTCCCCATTGTCTGTTGGGGAAACACGAAAAGGCGGCATCCGCTGGGTGTCGCCCTTTTGCCTTTCTCCACATTGGGACAATTTGTCTCGAAGTGAGAATAAGGAGCGCCGCGCTCATTTTCTTGGCCCGTCATAAGACAGCTATACTCGGCGCGACGCTCCTTGCTGGGGTGGTGCGGCAGCTCCGGGGGACAGGCTGCCAGCCTGTCCACTCGCGGATCGTGGCCGTGGGGTGGCAAGTCCCCACTTGCGGCGGTGGTGTAGATCGCTCGTCCTCCGTGTGGGAGAAGTCTTGGCGCACCAGCCGCCCGGCTCCCCGCGCTATGCCCGGAGCCGCCGCTATTCAGTTGTGGAGAGGATCAACTCCTCTCATATACCAAGGACAAAAAATGGAGTTTTGGCAGGGTTGATTAGAGATATTTTTTCAAATACTTTCTCATATTCTCCAAACCGCTTCGAACAGACTCCTGCACAGAGGTTTTGCTTACGCCCTCTTTCAGAGCGACCTCACGATAGCTCTTGCCCAGGATCACACAGGCATCCACACGGCGGCCCTGCGCCTCGGGCAGAGAATTGAGGGCGTTCCACAGATAGTAAAACCGCTCCATGCGCTCCAGCAGCTCCTGCGGCGTCGGCTCGGACAGGCAA
>UMCH01031561.1_pt1 | contig 22088 bp, 26 predicted proteins | sample 1964201 | NCBI WGS metagenome assembly UMCH01 (sample SAMEA4835965, study PRJEB28245) | human gut metagenome | biome: gut microbiome; material: fecal sample | place: Denmark | collected 2008 | reverse complement strand
CATAAGACTGGCGAGGAAATTGTGGATGCCGATATCGCACAGCAGATGGAGACGAAGTAATGAGCGAAAAGGCAGCGGCAAGAACAAGAGAAAAATGGGTCGATGATGTGAAAGTTATTGCCTGTATATTGGTTGTACTGGGCCATTTCTTCCAAAGCATGACGAAGGCAAATATTCTGCCGGAAAATGATTTGTATGAATGGTTTGAAACGACGATTTACTACTTCCATGTGCCGCTGTTCTTCATTTGTAGCGGATACCTGTATCAGAAGTACAGCAGGGTAAACAATGTGAGTAGTTGGTGCAGAAATGTGGCGAAAAAAGTGTTAGCACTTGGTGTTCCGTACTTGACGTTTTCGACCGCCACTTGGTTACTTAAAACTGTATTCGCAGATAGCGTAAATAAGCAAGCAGATGGTTTGTTTAGTACATTGGTAGTTAATCCTTCTGCGCCATTTGTATGCATTGTTCTTTATTTTTCTTGTAACACCGACTTTTAGCAGTGTGAAAGCAACTACGGTTGGATTAATAATTGCACTGGCTGCAAAAACCATAATTTTGATGGGGGGGTACAGCATTTACGCTGTATCAACAGTTTTCTCAAACGAAATCTGGTTTGTGTTCGGTATGAGTATTTGTGTATTTAATATACAGCCGAAGAGTAAAAGAGTACAAGGAACAATATTCGGTTTGTTGTTTATAATTTTGAGTATTGCGGTATATACAGTGGAAATCAGTAGTAGTGTAATCTCTTTCGCAATGGGATTATTGGCTTGTGTAGCTGTTATCCTGATGGTGGCAGGGTTTGAGGATAAGTTCGGTAGAGTTATGAACTTTCTTGCAAAATACACAATGCCTATTTTCCTGATGCATACATTGTTTGCAGCACCAGTGAAATCCGTACTGTCGAAGATGGGGATTACGAATACTGTGGTGCATATTGTGCTGGGGTTAGCTATTAGTTTTGCTGGCCCGATTATCGCTGCGTGGATTATGAAGAAAACAAAGTGGCTGGAGTTTTTCTTGTATCCGAATAAATTTATTAGAAAGGTATCATAAGAATGGGACTTAAAAATACAGTCAAGGAAAGCCTTGGATTTATTCGGGCAAAAATTTTTGGTGTAACTGCTGGGCAGAGTGTCTATATTGGCAAGCATTGCAGTTTAAAAGGAAACCATCATATTACCTTGGAAGATTCTGTAACAGTACGTCCCTATGCTCAAATTTGGTCGGGGGGGTACAGTGAGAATCGGCAGAGGTTCTGAAATTGGTGAACGGTGCCGGATCTCCATCGCCAATTCATTGGAAATTGGAGAAAAAGTTCTTTTCTCACCGAATGTCTATATTACTGACTGTGATCACGAATATCGTGATGTGAATATTCCAGTGATTGATCAGGGAATCGTACAGAGAGGTCAGAGGGTCTCCATTGGGGATGGTTCTTATATTGGCATCAATGCTGTAATCGTTGGCAATGTGAAAATCGGTAAGCACTGTGTGATAGGAGCGAATTCAGTAGTAACAAAGGATGTGCCGGACTATTGTGTGGCAGTGGGGAGCCCGGCAAAAGTGATAAAGCGAATAGAGGAAACTTAAAATGAATATTAAAAGACTGGCAAAGAGGCTTCTATGCCCATTACAATGCCTGAGATTTGGAATAAAGAATCAAGAAGGAAATTTGTATATAGGAAAGGCATGTAAAATCGTTAATGCCAAAGCGATGAGGTTTGGGAAGAATGTAAGTATTATGCCGTATACCATGCTTTTGTGCCATGAAGGCGGGCATCTGGAGATTGGTGAAGGCGCGGAAATTGGAATGTTTTCCAGGGTGGCTTCGCAAGGAGAAGTGATCATTGGAAAGAACGTGTTTTCGGGTCCGCATATTTTTATTGCGGATTATAATCACGAGTATCGAGATGTTGAAAGACCAATCAAAAACCAAGGAAACCTTGTGAAGCCATCAGCCCGTTTTAATCGGGGGGGGGTATCGATTGGCGATGATACATGGATTGGCACAAATGTTGTAATAGCAGGTACAGTAGAAATAGGAAAGCACTGTGTGATTGGCGCAAACAGTGTGGTTACGCATGACATCCCCGATTATAGTGTTGTAGCTGGATGCCCGGCAAAAGTAATTAAGCAAATCAAATAATATGCAGGAGAATAGAAGATGAAAATACTGATGCTTGTTAACTGGAAAATTGAATATTGTAAGGAAAAGCCAGCAGACAAGCAGCCTCCTGATTACAAGGTTGAAGGAAAGGACTACTGGTTTTACAGATACTTTAAAAATAAGCCAGAGGTCGATGTGATAGACATAAGGTCGTTCCCTTGGCTAGAGAATTTTGAAAGAAATAAGTTGCATTTTTATATCTGGCAGGCTATTAGGGCTATTCCTAAACTAAATCAATATGATCTGATTGTTTCGCATGGGATGCCAAGTGCAGTTGTAATTTGCTTATGGAGAAAATTCTTTAAGACTAAAGCAAAGCACATTGTGTTTGATATTGGTTCGTTTGCAAGTGCTTCGGAATCTGGATTTTCCCTAAAATTGATGCAGTTTGCAAGTAAATCATTAGATGGCCTCATTTATCATATGAGTGCTCAAAAATCATACTATGAGAGGTTTTTTCCTTGGATTGTAGGGAAATCAAGATTTATAAGATATGGCGCAGATTTTGATTTCTTTGGCGATGACAGAATGATAAATTCAATTGGCAGATCGTATATAGTATGTGCGGGCAAAAACAAGTGCGATTGGAATACAGTTGTTAAGGCATATAAAGAAAGCAAGATTGATTTAGATTTGCATCTGATAGGCGGAAGAGAGGAACAATTCGAAAATATCAATGGAGTTGTTCAAATTCCATATTTGCCGGTAAATGACTTTATAAAGCAAGTTCGAGGAGCAGAATTCTGTATTTTACCATTAGAGCCGGTGCCATTTTCCTTTGGACAAATGCGGTTATTACAACAGATGGCTTTAAGAAAGTGCGTGATTGTTTCTGATGCACCGAGTATCATGGACTATGTAGAAGATGGAAAAACAGCTTTAGTTTATCGCTCTGCTGACATTGAGAACCTATGCAATAGAATAACAACATTGAATGCGGACGATGAAGAAAGAGAAAAAATAGAGACGAATGCCTTCGAATTCGTAAAGCAGATTTGTAATGAAAGAAAAATGGCCGAAGAAATAGAATTATTTTTTGTTTCGATATAATAAGGTTAGAGGAGAAAAAATGGAAAACAGGTTAGTAAGTGTTGTTGTTCCAATCTATAATGTTGAAAAATACTTGGATAGGTGCATTAATAGTATTGTTAATCAGACATACAAAAATTTGGAAATAATTCTCGTTGATGATGGATCGCCAGATAGGTGTCCAGAAATGTGTGATCTGTGGGGAAAAAAAGATAAGAGAATTAAAGTAATACATAAGGATAATGCTGGTCTAGGAATGGCTAGAAATACAGGGATCGAAAATGCAAGAGGGGAGTATATATGCTTTTTCGATAGCGATGATTATGTGGGTTTACAAACAATAGAAGTTACCTTAGAAAAAGCTAAGCAGACCGGTGCGGATGTAATTGTATTTGGAATATCGGACACAGATCAGAATGGAAAAATTATGCATTCGGTTGTGCCAAATCCCCCTAAAGATTTTTATTATGGCAAAGAAGTGCAGGAGATTTTACTCCCCAATATGGTTTCATCGACAGAATTCAACGTTATGCTAAGCGCGTGCGTAATGTTGTTTTCAATGAAAATGATAAAGAACAGAAACTGGAGATTTGTATCAGAACGAGCAATCATTGCTGAAGACGTCTACTCTTTAATGAATTTGTTTTCAAGTGTTAAAAGCGTTTGTTTTATATCGAAAGCCTTATATTATTATTGTAGGAATGAAGAATCCTTGACGCATACATATAGAGAAGATCGATATGATAAGATTAAGTTCTATTATGATGAAAGCATTAAAATGTGCCAAGAAAATGGATATAATGAAAATGTTCAATCTCGTGTTGGAGTGACGTATTTCTCGTTTACAATAGCAGCTATGAAACAAATAGTGAAATCTAAAATGGAATTTAAAGATAAATACAGGGCAATAAAAAATATTGTTTGCGATAATCATATGCATAAAGTTATAGTAAATACTGATGTGAGTATGCAGTCTAAAGCGTGGAAAATACTGATAAGTTCAATGAAGCATAGGTGGTGTGTAGTTAGTTATGCCCTTATATTGGCAGGATGCGTAAAGAAGGGATGATGGAGATGAATGGAAGGGCATTTAAGATAAAATATAAAGATTGTTTATACTGGATATTGTGGATCAGTCTCTTTCAGGGAATAATTTCTTCATATTTCGGATTAAATCAAATAAACTATGTATGTGATTTCCTTTTGATGGTTTTACTTGTGACAAGACTTTCTTCGGAGAGGTTGAGACACTTCAGAATTAATAAATCGATAGAATTTATCCCGATTATAGGGTTTGTGATAATTATATTGATAGGCTGGATTTTTAATTCGGCTTCTTTGCCAATGGCTATATGGGGTATGCGAAATTATGGACGTTTTTTTGTCTATTTCATTTTTTGTGTAGCACTTTTTGATGCAAAGGATGTCTACAAGATGGAAGATATGTTTGTTCGTGCCTTTCCGGTGCACATACTGCTTATTGCATATCAGTATATAGTTGAGGGGTTGAATCAAGATAGATTGAGCGGAATTTTTGGGAATTCTGCAGGCGGAAACGGTGGATTGATGATCTATTTACTCATTATGCTATGTATTATTATGGCAAGATATGAGTATAAAAAACTGTCACTTGTGAAGTTTATTATTTACTTAATGGTTATATTGGTTAACGCTGCTTTGTCTGAATTGAAGTTTTTATTTGTTGTAGCAGTAATTTTGCTAATTTGGTACTTACTTATGTCAAAGAGAAAAGGACAAGGCATGATAATGGCATTAGCATTTGTATTATTATTTTACATAAGTGCTCAAATTTTATATGCGATATTCCCAGAATATGCCAACTTCTTGGACATTGATAATATTTTGAATCAGGTTTCTGCACAAGAAGTTTATGCATCGCAGTTTGACGTTGGAAGAACATCTGTTTTCACAAAGCTTACTCCAATAATAGCTAGATGGGCAGGAAAAGATGCGATTTGGATTGGAATTGGATTGGGGAATGGAGATTATTCCTCGGCAATGGCATTCTTGAATAGTGCCTTTTTTAACGTATACGAGTATATTCATTATACATGGTTATCCTTAGGATATTTGTTTGTTGAAACGGGATACCTTGGAACAATAGCATATACATCTTTTTTTGTTGTTTTGGAAATTTGTGCGATATTGCGCTATCAGAAAAGAACGACATATATGAATTTAATAGGAACATTTTTTCCGTTAGTATGCTTAATTCTGTTAGTATATAATTCCACACTGAGATCAAACTATGCCTATATGATTTTTGCCGTAATATCATGGAATGCTATTTGTTCAAAAAAGAAAAATGAGTACGCGGGATTAGAGGAAAGTGAAAATGCTAAAGGAATGTATTAAAAAAATAGTATGTGGGGATAAGGCATCCTCGGAAGCTTATATTAAATATCTTCGTAATATTGGTATGAAGATTGGCGACGAATCAACAATTTATGTTCCGACAAAAACACAAATTGATACTACACGTCCTTGGTTGATTGATATTGGAAAGAATGTAAAGATAACAGAGGGCGTAACGATTTTGACACACGGATTTGATTGGTCTGTTTTGAAAGGAGTCTATGGGGACATTCTTGGCTCATCGGGGGGGGTCAAAATCGGAGACAACGTTTTCATCGGTATGCAGACAACAATTTTAAAGGGAGTGCATATCGGGAACAATGTGATTATCGGAGCCAATTCGTTGGTTAACAAAGACATTCCTGATAACTGTGTCGCAGCTGGTAATCCATGTAAGGTTATAATGAGTCTTGAGGAATACCATGAGAAGAGAAAAGCGGCTCAAGTTGATGAAGCAACGGAACTGGTAAAGCTATATCGGGAACGTTATGGAAAGGAGCCGGATGAACATGCATTACATGAATTCTTTTGGCTATTCACAAATGGAGAAGATAAGCTTCCGGAATGCTGGGATAGTATGATGAAGCTCGGAGGAAATTACGAGTATTCAAAGAGAACACTCAGAGATAATAAAAAGAAGTTTTCAAATATGAAAGAATTCTTGAAGAATGTTTAGTATATAAAAGCGTGTAGGAACGAAGGAGGAACATAAAAGTGAAAGTATGTATTTTGTCGATGCAAAGGGTTGGTAATATGGGGTCCCTACTTCAATCGTATGCGCTGAAGACAACAATTGAAAGACTTGGTCATCAAGTGGAATTTATAGACATAGAAAAAAGAGAAGATGACTATAAACTGTTGGGTGATTATAAGCAGAAGTATGATAAAGAAAAAGAAACGACAGGCTTAATTGGGAAAATAAAGAAAACGGATAGATATGCGTTGAACCGTCTGAGAATAAAAAAGAAAAGCATCGACCAGGAAAACGTCTTTGAGGAATTTCGTCAAAAAGAACTCTTTATTGATAGAAAAAGCTCGAAATATGATGTTTGCGTTATTGGTAGTGATGAGGTATTTAATTGCTTGAATTCTGGCGCATGGGGATTTACTTCACAGTTGTTTGGCAATGTTCCCAATGCGGATAAGGTTATTACATACGCTGCCTCATGCGGATCAACAAAATACCAGGAACTTCCGCAAGGTGTAGCAGATAAAATAAGAAGTTCCTTTGAAAAGGTTTCAGCATTTTCTGTGCGGGATAACAACACACATGGATTTGTTGGAAACTTAACTGAAAAAACGATAGTTGATAGTCTGGACCCTGTTTTAATTTATAACTTTGATAAAGAAGTAGAAGCGGCAATACTTCCTGAACTTCCGGCACATTATTGTGTGGTATATTCCTATTATAATCGAATTCACACAAAAGAAGAAATTGATGCAATTGAAACTTTCTGCAAAGAGCACAATTTAACACCTGTTGCAATTGGAGCACCGCAGTTTTGGGTGAAGAATTATGTTGTCTGTGATCCGTTCCAGTGTTTAAAAATTTTCCAGCAGGCAGATTTTGTGATTACAGATACATTCCATGGAACAATTTTCTCAGCAAAATATGCAAAGAGATTTGCAGTATTAGCAAGAGATAGTAATAAAAACAAGTTGCTGGATCTGGTTGATAAAATCTGTATGAAAGCACATTTGATGGATAGCATCGAAGAATTGGATGCTAAATATGGTATTGCAAAGAACAAAGCGGAATTTAATGATTGCATAAAAAAGGAACGAGAAAAGTCGCTGCAATATTTGCAGAATAACATATAAAAGAAGATAGTAGGTGGATAAATGAAGAAATTTTTATTTGTCGGAGGTACAAACGGAAATACTGGCCCGGCAAACGTAAATAAAGGTATTGTAGCTAATTTATCAGACGCTTTTTGCATTGCAGATAGTGTAAATAAAATCAAAAAATATATTGATGCATTTGTGGGCGTAGTACGTTGCAAAGTAGTAGTCGTTTCAGGAATGTCCAAAGTAGGAGTATATGCTATTAAATTGGCTAAACTGTTAAACAAAAAAACAGTTTACATTATGCATGGCTGTTATGAAATGGAATGTGCATTAAATGAATCGGCGATAGACGAGAACAGCCTGCAGATGGAGCAATATATTCTTCGTTCTGTCGATTTGCTACTGCCGGTATCGGAACGATATAGCAAGATGATCCAAGAGAAATATCCGTTCTGCAAAGGGAAAACAGCCTACTTACATAACGGTGTGGAAAAAATAAATTTAGAACACGGGGAAGTGCAGCGAGAAAAAGGAAGAATAATAGCGGTAGGTGGAGATAGAAAGCTCAAGAACAATATTACCGTAGCCAAGTCGATGGCAAAATTGGGGGCGGATAGAGTTCTAACAGTCTATGGACACTTATATCATCCGAACAATTTACCTCAAGGAAAAAATATTGAGTTCAAGGGACTGGTTCCACAAACACAGCTGTATGAAGAAATGCAGAAAAGTGAGTTGTATATTTTGAACTCTGTTTATGAGCCTTTTGCACTTTCGGTTTATGACGCACTGCTTTGCGGATGTAGCGTTCTTATCACAAATGTGGCCGGAGCATTAGAACTATTAAATGTAACGGAACACGATGTTATCTTTGATCCAATGGATGAAAATGAGATTGCGAACAAAATAGACTATCTTCTTGAAAATCCGAATAATACAAGGCTGATGAGCAGTTTGGATTTTAACAGAATTTCGTACAAAGCTGAAGTGGAAAAACTTGAAAATTACTGTAATCAGCTTTGTAATTGAAAACGATAAGAGTTGTGGGAATGAGAAAATGAGAACTGTGTGTAGAGAGAATTCCTGTACAGGATGTATGGCTTGTATTGGAAAGTGTAAGAAAAATGCCATAACAATCAAAGATAGTATGGTAGCGTATAATGCAGTTATCGATGAAGATAAGTGCGTTAACTGCGGGATGTGCGAGAAGCTATGTCCAAATAACCAAGGAGCAGAGAAGAGAAAGCCTATCGATTGGAAAGAAGGGTGGGCTCCTGAAAATATCAGAGGTCGTGCGTCATCTGGCGGCGCAGCATCGGCTATGATGAAGTACTTTGTGGAGGATGGTGGCTATGTGGCAACCTGCATTTTCAAACAAGGTGAATTTGTCTTTGAAATTACCAATAGTGTTGAGGAACTGATTGATTTTGCAGGCTCTAAATATGTGAAGAGTAATCCTATTGGAATTTACGCCAAAGTCATAGAGAAATTGAAGCATGGGGAAAAGGTCTTATTTATAGGATTACCTTGCCAAGTGGCAGCAGTGAAAAATTCGACAGCAGTATTGCCATCAGAAATGAAAGACAATCTGTATACGATCGATTTAATCTGTCATGGAAGCCCGTCTCCGCGTATATTGAATATGGCCTTAGAGGAAAAGGGAATCGACATAAAGAAGCTAACGCAGATTCGGTTTAGAAATAAAACAAACTTTGGACTTTCATCGCAAGATGCTGGACAAGTATATAAGACGTTGACCCCTGCAGGCATTCAAGATATGTATACATACGCATTCTTGACATCTTTGGATTATACGGAAAATTGCTATTCTTGCCAGTATGCCACAATAGAGCGAGTGGCAGATGTAACAATTGGTGATTCTTGGGGAAGTGATTTGCCACAGAAGGAGCAAGGAAGAGGCGTTTCTTTGCTGCTATGCCAGACTGATAAAGGGGCAAACCTTGTGAAAAATTCTGGAATGCAATTAAAAGAGGTCGATATAGATAAAGCAATCGATGCAAATCACCAGTTACGGCATCCATCTGTTGCACCAGATATCCGTGAAGCCTTTTTTGCCGGTTTGGACAAGGGGTTTTATAAATCACTTTCGAATTGTGCTCCAAAAGTATACTATAAGCAAAAAGTAAAAGAAATTCTGATAAAGACAAAAATCATTCGGGGGGGCAAAAGCAATAGAGTATAAAATCAGTTTTCGATAAATCGGAACGGTATTGTAGTTGTTGACTGAAAGCAAAGCAACCGATTTGATGATATTGGTAGTCTAAATGGAGGAGGATGATGGCAGCATATTGCCATACGAATAAAAAATGCAAAAATCACTAGCAAAAAATTCAATATACAACATTATATATACGGTTGCAAATATTTTATTTCCATTTGTGACATCAATCTACGTTTCGAGAATTCTTCTCCCAGTTGGTGTCGGAAAGGTTGCGTCGGCTCAGAATATTGCATCGTACTTTGTAACGCTTGCAGCATTGGGACTACCATCGTATGGTGTTCGTGAATTTGCAAAGGTTCGGGACAATAAAGCAGAAAGAGATAAATTGTTCACGGAACTTCTATTGCTGAATATCATTTCGACAACTTTAGCTGTAGTAGGTTTCCTTGTTCTTGTATTTATAAATGCAGGATTTACCGGTGAGTGGGCATTGTATGGTGCATGTGGGTTAGCTATATTTTTCAATTATCTGAACATCGACTGGATGTATAAAGGACTGGAAGAGTATGGCTATATCACAGGTAGAAGCCTGGCAATAAAGGGAATCTCGTTACTGGCACTGTTTTTATTTGTTAAGGCAAGACAGGATTATGTAGCTTACGCATTGATTTCAAGCCTTGCAACGGGAGGCAACTATGTTTTCAATGTGATACACGCAAGGAAATTTGTAAAAATACGACTTTCGGGCATTAAGCTTATAAAACATCTGAAACCGGTACTTTTAATTGCCTGCATTATATTTTTATCAAGCATCTACAACAAAATTGACGTGACAATGCTGAATATGATGGCAACAGATGAATCCGTTGGTTATTATTCTTACGCACAAAAAACTGTTAACATGGTTCTTACAATGGCGAATGCGATAACGGCTGCACTTCTTCCAAGGCTAAGTTATTATTACGAGAATGATAGAGAGGGATTCTACCGCCTATTGGATAAAGGGTTCCAGATTCTATGTTTGATGACTCTCCCATTAGCAGTCGGTATGGCGTTAGTAGCGGAGCAGACTGTGCAGTTTCTCTATGGAGAAGCATTTGCTCCAGCAGCCTTGACAATTCAACTGATGTGTCCGCTGATTCTAATCAAAGGATTTGGGGATTTGTTCTGCTATCAGCTTGTTTATAGTACGAAGAGTGAGAAAATTATTCTTCCGGCAGCTGCATCTGCATCCATAATTAATGTCATTACAAATGCAGCATTGATTCCGTCACTTTTACAAAATGGTGCAGTTGTGGCATCTGTTATCAGTGAGTTTGTGACAAATGCCATTCAGTTTATTTACATGAAGAAAAAAGTGAAGTTCAATGTCAATTGGAAATCACTCATAACGGGGGCTTTTAGTACAGCAGTGATGTCTGTATGTGTTCTTGGACTCATGTTGCTGAAGTTGCCTAATACGATTGGACTTATTGTCGAAGTGGGATGTGGAGCTTTAGTCTACATTGCAATTAATCTGATGATGAAAAACGCTTTGATGTTTGAAATGATTCAAAAGCTCAAAACGAAATTATTACATAAAGCGTGATTTAAGTAGTTACAGGGGAGAAAACGTGGAAAAAGACAGTGCGGTGCAAAATACAAATTATAAACTGCTTGATTTGATGAAATTTATATGTGCGTTTCTTGTAATAGGGATACATACAAGACCATTTCAGACCGTCAGCGATGTGGCTGATAAGCTGTTTTATTATAATATTTCAAATTGTGCGGTTCCATTCTTTTATGCTTGCACAGGATATTTTTTGATTGTTAAACAACAAAATAAGAGTGTGCATGAAAAAATAGGCTTCCGGGTAAAGAAGGTTTTGCGACTATATGTGATTTGGTCGATTGTTTATCTGCCACTGACATTCTGCGGATGGATTATAGAGGGAAATAGAGAACCTGTATATTTGCTCTGTTGCCTTAGAAATTTTATTCTCGTAGGCGATAATTTCTATTCATGGGCATTATGGTATCTGTATGGATTGATTTTTGCATTGATTTGCTGCTGAGAAAGTTCTCAATAAAGCAAATCGTGAAATTCGGAAGTGTAATGTATGTGCTTGGAATTATTTTGACAATGTTTGAAGGGCATTTAGATAAACCTCCAATGATAGTTTCCGCTACGGTTAAATTATATTTTTCCGCTTTTGTGACAACAAGAAATGGCTTTTTTCAGTCCTTAGTATTTGTTTCAATTGGAATGCTGGTAGCAGAAAAAGAAAAGCTTGGAAAACTCCTTGTATAAGTAGCGGTAGTATAACAGCAGCTGCATTAATGTATCTTACAAAGATGGCAACAAGTTTAATCGGGGGGGCAGTACTTCTCGAAGATACTGGATCTTCCGACATTTTTCTTCCTGTTTGCAGTTGTAATTTCGGCATGCAGGAAGATGGATTTGAATGGAAAGTTCTACGTGCGTCTGAGAAATTGGAGCGAAACAATTTATTTTGTACATATGTACTTTGTGGCTTTGTGTGCACTGGTATTATATAAAAGTGATTACCACAACTTCAAAACCTTTTTTATTGCTGCTAGTGGCTCGTTTATAATTTCATGGCTCACTTCTCTTTATAAAGAACGAAAAAATAAATAAATTCAGAAGGAAAATGACAATGGGAAAGTATTTTGGAACAGACGGCTTCCGTGGTGAAGCCGGAATTACTTTAACAGCCGACCACGCCTACAAGGTAGGTCGTTTCCTCGGCTGATACTATAATGCTCTTCGTGAGCGTAACGGGAATATCGACCCTGCCCGTATCGTTATTGGTAAGGATACGCGCCGCAGCTCCTATATGTTTGAATATAGTCTGGTGGCTGGTTTGACGGCTTCCGGTGCGGATGCCTATCTGCTCCATGTCACCACCACCCCATCTGTGGCATACATCGCCTGTGTAGATGATTTTGACTGTGGCATTATGATCTCTGCCAGTCACAACCCGTATTACGACAACGGCATCAAGTTGATCGACTGCTACGGCGAGAAGATGCCGGAAGAGACCCTGCTGTTGGTAGAGGACTACATCGATGGCAAGCTCCATATGTTCGACAAGGACTGGCCAGAACTGCCTTTTGCGCATCGTGAGCATATCGGTTGCACTGTGGACTATGTGGCAGGCCGCAACCGTTACATGGGCTACTTGATCTCCTTAGGCATCTATTCCTTCGAGGGAGTCAAGGTTGGTCTGGACTGCGCTAACGGCAGTTCTTGGAACATCGCTAAGAGTGTTTTCGATGCTCTGGGCGCAGACACCCATGTTATAAACAACAAGCCAAACGGCACGAACATCAACACAAATGCCGGTTCTACGCATATTGAGGGTCTCCAGAAGTTCGTTGTAGAGAAAGGCTTGGATGTTGGTTTTGCCTATGACGGTGACGCTGACCGCTGTCTGTGTGTGGACGAGAAGGGTAATGTCATTACTGGCGACCATATTCTTTATATCTACGGTTGCTACATGAAAGAGCGTGGCAAACTGTTGAATAATACCGTTGTTACTACTGTCATGTCCAACTTTGGTCTGTACAAGGCATTTGACGAGCAGGGAATTGGTTATGCCAAGACTGCCGTTGGCGACAAGTATGTTTATGAGTACATGGCTAAGAACGGCTGCCGCATTGGTGGTGAGCAGAGTGGCCATATCATTTTCAGCAAGTACGCCAGTACTGGCGACGGTATCCTGACTAGCCTGAAGATGATGGAAGTCATGCTGGCCAAGAAGAAGCCGATGAGTGAGTTGGCAGCACCGCTGAAGATCTATCCGCAGGTACTGGAAAATGTCCGTGTGACGGACAAGAAGGCAGCACAGAACGACCCGGCTGTGCAGGAAGCAGTCAACAAAGTTGCTGAAGCACTGGGCGATACTGGTCGTATTCTGGCGCGTGGATCCGGTACTGAGCCGGTCGTACGTGTGATGGTGGAAGCACCTGACCATGATACCTGCCAGAAGTATGTGGACGAAGTAGTCAATGTGATTTGCGAAAAGGGATATAAGGTTTAACCTTGCGGATTTTATCACAGCGGAGTAAAATAAAAGTACCAGAAATCAATCTTCAGCCTCTTCAACCCCATCTCACCCTATGTACCGTACTTCTACATCATCAAACCCACTCCAGTTCAGTCTTTGACCACAGTGGTTGCAGAAGAGCTGGTACTCACGCTCCATGGTGGTTCCGCATCGTGGACACTTTGGAAACTCAGCACCCCACCTATACGAGCATACAATTTTTACTTTCCAAGGCCATCGGTAAGTAGGGGAGAGCAGAAGCTCATATAGCATCCGTGTGGGCAGTACATCCCACTTCCAGTCATCATCGAACCGATCTAATTTATTTTTCATGTGATTTACACCTCCATGTAATATCATAGAGGAAACTACATGAATTGTGGGAGCGCGAGTTCCCATTGCTGCTCAAAACTTTGCACACCTCTACGCGGTGAGCAGTAGGCAACGTCATTTGACGGCTAAGATGTGAAGAGTGATGTATAAACTATAAAATCGTGCACAGCGAGGAAAGCCTTATGTCTAAACAAGGAGAAGAATACGAACGCTTTGTTCAAGATGTGTACAAGGTGCTGAATGCAAACGATGGCCTGAGCAATGCTATAGTGCAGCACGATGTCAAGTTGAAGGGAATTAGTCGAGAACATCAGATTGATGTTTATTGGCAATTTTCATATGGTACAGTAACATACAGAGTGGCGGTTGAATGCAAAGACTATAAAAATCCGGTTACGGCAGAAAAGATTGAGGCTTTTCGTTCAACTCTTCTGGATATAGGAAACGACATTCAAGGTATCTTTGCATCAAGAAATGGGTTTCAAACTGGTGCAATAAATGTGGCTAAGACGTATGGAATTCAATTAATGCAAATCCGTGAACCATTGGAGAGCGATTGGGATGGCTGCATCAAAGACATATACATAAAGTACATTTTGCGTAGTATAATCAATGTTCGACCTATATTATATGTGGATTTGGATTGGGCGAATGCTAATGGAGTTACAGCCGAGAACCTCTCAAGCTTCCATGGAAGATCAGACTGTACTTTTGTAGTTGCAAATAAGGGACAGACGGACGAGCGTAAAGACTCATTAAAGACATTTATAGATAAGTTACCAAGTAGAGACGAAGGCAAAAATCTAACTCACACAGAGAAGTTTGACAATGCTTTTATCGAGTATGATAATATTAGCATAAAAGTGAGAGCTATAAAATTTGTATATGACGTTCATTTTAGTTATGATCAGCAGCACATAGATGCGATGAACTTGGCAAAGGCAGTTGTTAATAATGTGATTACCGGCAGGTCCTTTTTGATTAACATTAGAAATGATGTAAGTGAACTAAAATGATTAAGAAAATACAGCTGCCATGAAGGAAAAGATTCAAGAAAAATATCGGATTATCACCGTATGGCAGGCGATAGACAAAGAGAGAATGGCATCCTACAGCTAAAGCAGAGAAACGTCACTAAAACTATGTATGAATAGGAAAATCCAAGGCGGCAGAAGAAGTATAAAGCGGCGGCGGTATTAAATGAAAAAAGGAAGGGGTTGAGTTTTTTATGGATGTTGATCTGAAACGACGTAAAGTTTTTGTCACGTTGTTGGTAAGTGCTTTAGAAATATGGACATTACTTCAATATAATTTGCTGACTTTATTACGTGATTTTATTTTTCTTATATTTAGAACTGAAACAGATATTCTTGATGCGATTGCTCTTGTGACTCCAGCAGGGGTATTATATCTCATGAATTGGTATTTTGTGACACCATTGGTAGAAGTAGCATTTGAATTGATTCAGAGTAAAATCGGGGATTTTCGACCGATAGATAAACAATATAAAGTGATTGTTCGAAAATTGAATAATTGGCTAGTAAATATGCCATGTCATTGGGGAGCTGTGGATAAGGCAACGGAAACTCAAAATGCAAATACGTGCGAGGCACTTATCGCCTTATATAAATCTGGAATGTATAAAAATGAGGTGTTCCGGTCCACATTAAGTAAAATAAATCTTGAGGTCAATGAAAGGGGACTCTGTAGCAAATCGCTTGGAAAAGAAACAGTTGTCTGCACTTCAATGATATTATATTTAATGGGGGAGTTAAAGGGTAAAGTAGACTATGAGATTTGGCATGATAAGTATGATGCCTTGGCAAGAAGATTGTGGAATTCAAGATGTAAATATGGTTGGGGCGTGTTTATGGAAAAACCGAGTTTTGAAGATTGCAGTAATGTGAACAGTATTTGGGCATTACGAGCATTGAATCAATATTCAACACGCGATACACGTGAATTCAAGGAATTTATATTGGAATTTTACGAGCATTCTAAGTTTGGAAAATTCGGATTCTCACAGCAAGATAGTAGTAGATTGACACCTACAGCTATGGCTATTGTCCTTTATTATGAATTGGAACCAAACTTAAGAAGAAGAATAATGCAAAGATATAAAGTTGATGAGGCGATTAAATATGTATTCGAACAATTTGTCAATAAAGGTATAGATTATGAGGTGGAAACACTTATTGGAATTAAAAAGGCAGATATGGGTGTTGCAAAAGCACCGTGGAATCATATTTTGATTGGATATGCGATAGAAGCATTGACATTAGCATATAAGTATGGAAATTTGAAGATTTATCAGATGAATAAGTGTGTAAAAAGAATTGAGTTGATACTAAAGAGTAGCTTATATAATGAAACACCTGATGAAATGTATTATATTCCAGAGAAAATGGAGAGACATGGTCTTGGAAATTATACATATCCGACAGCATATCTTGTGTGGGGACTAAATTGCTTTTTAAATGAAAGGAGAAAATCTAATGAGATATTTAAATGGCGCAGATAAATTAAAGTCATTAACTCGAATTGAGTCATTTGAGGAAAGCCAAAGATATAAAGAAGATGTCTTCCTTTTGCCACAAACAGTCCGGTATGAATTTTCAGAAGATAATTTATTTGATTTAAAAGGCATATCAGAAAAATGGGACAAAAAGAGGATTGATTTAATTCGAGTAATTCAAGTATCTGATGCGCTTAATATCAAATATCAGTGTACTAATGTACTTACTCCGTTGGCATATGCGGAGAGCAGAAAAGACATCCTATGGCATCTAAATACACAAGGGGTTTTTGTGTCAAAGATAGTGCATGGTGAAATTCTACAGTGGATAAAAAGCGAAAGCAGAAAAAAAATATACGGAAAGCATGAATTTGACAGATTTTGGCTTCCATTTAATGAATCGATAGAGCAGTTACAAATGGGTGATGTTATTTGTGTGTTCAACAGGCGAGTTGCTGGTTGGGACGGATCTATGGATCGACCTGTTATTGAACTTTTGGGTGCAGGGGGACATTTGCCGGTTGTTTTTGATAAGGATCTTAATGATTTTAGAATGCTTTCTGTAATTGAAAATATGCAGAAGGAGGCTTCTGAGGAACTAGGAATTGAGCTATGTGAAAGCAACATAGCGGTTTTTGGAGGATATACTAATTTAATTACGCATGAATTGGTTGCGTTAACGGGTGTTAAAGTTCCAGACATTTTAATTCCAAAGATACAAGAATACGCAATACAAAATTTAGACGGCGATACAATGGGGATATATTTAGGACTCTTTGATGATGTAATTAATTACTACAGAAAGAATCCGGATCCGTTTGCAGGGGGGAGAAAAGCAGCATCTTGTAATTTCCCAAACCAAATAGCGCTGATGAAAAAGGTTAGCACATATTTAAAAGAGATGCAAAAAACGTATAAAGCGGACTTATTCTCTAATCTGTGATATACTCAGGGCAGATAAGCCTTGTTCACACCGTCCCACCCTATGTATACCTCTTTGGCATCCTCAAATTTACTCCAGTCCAACTGTTGGACGCAGCGGTCACAGAAGCGTTGATACTCACGCACCATTGTGATCCTGCACTGTGGGCAGAGAGGATAAGAGCACTGATTGTATTTCGGTAACTGGCATTGGAATGCGGTAGGTAGGCGACAAAAGCAAATCAAGGATGACTTCAGATACCTTTCGGCGGGCTGTCTTATCCATAGTATCCCATTCGTCATCTGTATACTCGAAACCAGCAATATATTTCATGTGATTTACACCTCCAAGGACACAATAGAAGGAAATCACATGAGGGAAAAATAAGGCTGTGGGAAGATTTTCACAAGACTTGGAGAAGATTCTCACAGCCTACGCTGCTCGAAACTTTGCACACCTCTTCGTGGTGAGCGGCAGGTAACATCATTTGACGGCTAAGATGTTGGTGGCAACAGAAATATTCTTAAGACAGGAAAATAAAGCATGAGTGATATAGACGTTGTTAAGGATATGTTCGAGAGAGGTATTATCAAATGCCGCCTATCGAATCTATCCATCACTAATTGTAAGAGATTTAAAGAAAAAGCTGATTTCAATTTTAACTTTCCGTTAACTGTCCTTGTGGGACAAAACGGAAGCGGAAAAACGACAGTTACAAGATCGATTAGATTACTGAAGAAAAATTATAAACCAGTATGTGAGTTCTTCGAGACTGAAATTGATAATGGGGGATTTGCAGATGCACGGTTTGATTATGTTGTTGACGGGCAAACATTATCGTATCAGCATACAGAAAAACCAAGGAAATGAAACTTGAATGGCACTTTGCCAGAAAATCTACCCATTACATCAATTCAGACAAAATCTTTTGTTGGCGGAATTGAAAAAAGCTTTTTATATGATAGCATAGCAAAATCAGCTAAAAGAGAAGATCAAGTTGATTATGTGCAGAGACAAGCACATAAAATACAGCAAAAGCCACAAGAGGGTGGCGGAAAACTTAGATTTGTATTAACGGACAAAGAACTTGCAACAATTAATCGAATTCTCGATTCAAATTTTGTGTCGATTGAAATAGTCCGTCATAAATTCTTTAGTGGAACGTGGGCAACTAATATTCTGTTTCAGAATGAAAATAGCTTCTGTGAGTACAATTCTGGAAGTGGCGAATTTTTGGTTGCCACTATTGTTCGGGAAATTGAAAAGGCGAGTAATAATAGTATTGTCTTGATTGATGAACCGGAGGTATCGCTTCATCCAAGAGCACAGTATAAACTTATAGAGTACTTTTTAGATGCAATTAAGCGAAAGCATATTCAGATGATTGCAACAACCCATTCGGAACATATTGTGGAGATGTTACCCAAAGAGGCTATAATATGCTTGAGAAAAAATGAAAATAAGACGTTTGTTCAGCAAAATGTAATACCGGAATTAGCTTTTGCAGAAATTGGAAGTCCTGTTTGGAATTCCAAGAGAATTATTGTTGAAGATGATATGGCCCAAAGCATTGTAAAAAGAGTTCTAGAGGAAGAAGAACTCGAACCAATGGTATCGGTCGAGTTTTATCCTGGAGGATGTTCAAATCTCAAGAAATATACCATTTTAACATATGCGCGGACAAGTATAAAGAATCAGTATATTATCTTTGATGGTGATCAATATATGGAAAAAGTTCCGAATTTTTACTTAATACTTGAAAAAGATAAAACTCTTTCTTTCTACAGAGAGTGCTTTCAACAAGTTGTGGGAATACGAAGTTCAACGATGGACTGGGGGTTGGATGCCAATCCAGAAGAAGGACGTTTAAATGAAGAACAAGAAATAGAACAGATAAGTACATATTTGAATTTTTACAGAACGAATGTTTGTTTTTTGCCGAAAGTAATTCCAGAAGACATCGTCTATGATGAAGAATATTTGAAAAAAATTTGTGGAGCTCAGTTGTTTCCGAATCTCGCAGATGCGAGGGACAGTAAAGAAAAATTGTTCCGCATTGCAAATGCACTTAGTCTTCCAATTGGAGGGATTGAGCAGTTGCTAATAACACAATTTATTATAAAAAAGGGAGAAGATTATCAAAAAATATCTGAACTGCTACATATGATTGCAGAACAACATTAATCACATACATTCGGAGGTGCCCTAAAATGCCCAGAACAAAAGGAAGCAAGAACCGCCCCAAATCCGATATCGTGTCCCGGATCGTTGAGAAGCAGACCATCGTCACAACTCTGACCACTGAAATTGAAGCAATCCAGAAGGATATCGAAGAGAAAAAAGCCAACCTAAAAACTAAGAAATCCGAACTGAAGTCCGCAGAGAAAGAAGTAGGCAAGCTCCAAGCAAAAAAAGCTAAAGCGGATCAGAAAGCCGCTGAGGAAGCAAAGAAGGCAGAAGCTGAGGCCGTCCTGAAAAAACTGCTGGCAAGCGGCGTGAGCGCAGACGAGATCCTCGCAAAGCTGAAATAAACTTTTCAGACCTCAAACCGTGTGGACGGAGTTACAAAATCCCATCCATGCGGTTTTATAATAGAATAATTGTTTCATGTCGAACAATAATATGACTGTCTTTATTCCATAGTCCAAAATCACTTCCGGTGAAATTTCAGCAAAAGAGGTAGCAGGGGAGAGTAGGGACTGAGCAAATAAACAGCAAAGGAACATCAAAGACAAGACGCTATCAAAGGCAGCCAGCACATAAAAAGCCTTGAACTATTTCAAAAGTATTCTTCAAAAATCAGAATCAGAAAAATCGTATCATTCAATTTCGCCCATCAATACACCAACCAAACCATCCCCCACCCTGAGGAGCGCATCTGGGCAGGGCGAACGCCCCCGGCGGCAGCCCCGGGTCCCGGACGCTCCGAGGATCAAGCACGACAAGATGAAACAATTTTACATGATTGACATGGAGCGAAAAAGGTGGTAATATTATCTTGTCAAAAAAATGCGAATCCCTCTCGCTCGCGAAGGAAAAATCTCTCTCGCAATAAGAAATAAAACGACACAACGAACAAAAATCGACTTTGCCGAAGGCTGGCAGACACGAGGAACTTAAAATCCCTTTCTGGAGACAGAGTACGGGTTCGCCCCCGCCGACAGTATTAAAAACCCCAGAATTATTCTCTAATTCGAATGATTCTGGGGTTTTCTTTTTGTTCTATTTTCTGGAAGCGTTGGAGGGACGAGAGATTTTTTGACGAAAAAGAGAAGTTCCTCGTGCACAACTAAAATCCATGACATAACTTGGCACATTGCAGAGAGATCGAAGCTGTCTTTTTGTTTACTGTGCAGCAGCCTTTGTACGACGCTGCCGCACCCGACGTTCCAGCGCCTTATAAAACCAGCTCAGGCAGAGCGTGAGCAAAAATACGGTCAAGGTCCAGACCACGGGCTGCACTGTAAGGCTAAACTTGTCCGCAGTCCACTCCATATACCGGATCAGTACCTGATGGATCAGAAAGCCGTAAGGGGAGAGCTGTGCCAGCCACAAAAACGGCTTTGCGGATAGCAGCCGGGAAATGAACCCTTTGCCCATGGCGAGCAGCCAGACCAGCAGCACCGCAGAGGGAGTGAACAGCACATTGTACCGGAAGGCCACTGCGCCCAGAACCCCCGCCTGCTTGGCAGCAATGAAAAGGCAGCCGCCCGCAAGCAGTACAGCGCCCAGTTCCAATAGGGAGAAAGCACTGCGCGGTAGTGTGCTCTCCTGTTTGCGGCTGTGGTAAAGACAGCCCGCGCAGCAGCTGATGGTAAAATCGCCTGCCCGGAACAGCGGACACAGATAGGTCAGGTAGAATGCGGCCTTTCCGCTGAGCCCGGCTTTCCAGACCGCAAGGGAGAAAAGGCACTGTACGCAGAAAATTGCTACGGCAATGCAGCGCAGTTTGCGGGCATCGGCCTTTTTCAGCACGGCGAGAAGCGTGGGAAAGATGGCATACAGAAAAGCCTGCACCGAAAGATACCAAGCCACTCCATTCAGGCAGAACCAGAAACGGCTGGACGGGATCCATGTTTGCAACAGGAAAATGCTTACCGCAAGCTGCGCCGCACAGGAGAGAACCCCGCGGGCAGAGGGCTGCGCCAGAAGCCCTTTCAGTACAAATAACAGGGCGGCAGCCATCATAATAAGGTGCAGCGGATACAGCCGGCGTATTTTTTTAAAGGAGAAAGCTATGGCAGACTGCAGCCCCGGTGCTGTGCGGGGGCGGTCGTAATAGTTGCAGACCATCAGAAAACCGGACAGTGCCACAAATACTGAAATCGCCCACGGACCCAGCCACGGCGCCCCGCAATGGGAGATGACCACGCACAAAAATGCGACTGCCCGCAGTCCTTGTAAAGATGAGATCAGTTTTTTGTCTGTCACGGTATCCTCCGTTCTGCCGCAAAGCGCGGCAGCTGTGTTTTTCTATCGCAATTTTCAAAAATAGTGCCTATTAAGACGGCTTATTTGCGATATGCAGTTTGCGGCTGTTGCTTGTGCATTAAAAACGCAAACTGCTATAATGCGCTATAAGTATAAAAAAGGCGGCGCGTCCTGTCAAGGATGCACCGCCTTTTTTGCGTGGCAGAGTACGATTTTTGAGCGTCATAAATTCTTAACAAAGAAAAATTGCAAAACCCCTTGATTTTTCAGGGCAAGATGAGTACAAT
>UMCH01075965.1_pt1 | contig 22633 bp, 18 predicted proteins | sample 1964201 | NCBI WGS metagenome assembly UMCH01 (sample SAMEA4835965, study PRJEB28245) | human gut metagenome | biome: gut microbiome; material: fecal sample | place: Denmark | collected 2008 | reverse complement strand
GGTGGAGGTAGCGAGTTCGAGCCTCGTTGCCCGCTCCAGTCCGATGCCCACACGAAAGTGTGGGCATCGGAATCTAAAAAAAGTGTGGACTTTTTTGAAAAGTTCGCATATAATATAGAAAAGACGGTGACATAGCCAAGTGGTAAGGCAAGGGTCTGCAAAACCCTGATTCCCCGGTTCAAATCCGGGTGTCACCTCCAAATGAAAACCCTGTAACCGCAATGGTTACAGGGTTTTTTCTATACCGGATAGAGATGGTTTTCCCTTTACAGCGTCTTTTCAAGTGCGGGAAATTGAATCTGCATGGCAAAGGTGCTGGAGCTTATTATACGCTTCAATAAAGTCTGGACCTATCCTTGTGTGTACGACAAAAGTACGACAGACTGGCGGGATAAATCTATTGTCTATATGTTGACGTGGACTAAGTTCCCTTAGAGAAATATATGACTTATACGCAAAAATCCCTGCGACTTTAAAGTTGCAGGGATTTTATTTTAAATGATTCCTGGGAACCCAAAAGCAGTATCAGGATTTAAACTGTTGCGATTGTGTGGCATAGCTGAATTTTTCTAATTTTTATGACAAACTGGAGTAAGCAGAAGCAAAGTAAAGACAGATGGGCTGATTGCATATTGCTTTCTTAAGGGAAATCTTTTGCTGATTGAATGTGGGTTTTTGAGGTTTCAGTAGTTAGGGGCGAGCAAAGTACGGTTAGAAAGGCAGCGCTGAATGTATACAAGTTGATGTGCACAAAAAAGCTCCTTGAAACTGTGAAAAAAAGCAATATATAAACTCTTATCGCAGAGAGGTTTTTATATATTACCAGCAAAGAAATACCCGATGCTATACTTGAATCAACAAAAAAGAAGTAGGTGTTTCCATGTTAGGCAAAAAAACCGGCGCATTTTTAGTGTTCCTCGGAGCGTTTTTCTGGAGTTTAAACGCACCGCTCATCAAACTGACCTCCACAGATTCATTTCTGACATGCGGGCTAAGGGCCCTTATTGCAGGAATTGCCCTTTTGCCGTTCCTAAGGCCCAAAAAGATCGTATTTTCCAAATGGACTGTCATTTATTTTGTCTCATTTGCCAGCTTGTGCACAACCCTGGTCGTCTCCCTGTCCATGACCAGCGCGACTATCTCGGTGGGCATGCAGTATACGGCTATTTTGTGGATCTTTATTGCAAGTTCCATTAAAAACCGGCAGATTGATAAAAAAATCCTTGTCCCGGTTTGCTTCATTGCAGTGGGCGTTATTCTTTTCATGGCTTCCGGACTGGGATCTGCACAAAGTGCTTTGGGCAACCTGCTGGCATTGACGGAGGGCATTTCCTTCGCGGTCATGACATACAGCTGCCAAAAGGCTGTAGGTGATAACCCCATTGGGATGGCTTCCCTGGCAAATTTGTTCACTGGCATGGTTGTGTTTCTGCTTTTCCCGGATAGTCTCAAGCTTGTTTGGGACCTGGATGCCAGAAACATCATCCTGCTTTTGATTCTGGGCATTGTTCAGGTGGCAATGGGCTATGCCTGCTACAACATTGGTATCAAATATGTTTCTTCTCAAAAGGCATCGATGATCGCTCTGTGGGAAATGATTCTGGGGCCCGCCTGGGTAGCGATTTTCCTGAAAGAGTATCCCTCTCCGATGGTTCTTTGCGGATTCTTGTTTATCCTTACGGGAATGGTCATCGACTCTCTTCCGAAACGTCAGCAAAATTCTGCTTCAAATTCTCTCGGATCTCTTGGTGAAGGTCTGTGATCAGGCCGGCAAATGCGCTTTTGGGATTGTAGATACTCGCAATGCACACTGCGCCGTCATATCCTTCCATTTTTTTGAAACAATGCCAGTCTGCTGGCTGAAAACGCTGTTTTCCAGATACAGATCTGATCCATATGAGAAAAAGTCCGAGTTTTGCAGGAGACGGATGTACGTCTCATAATCCGTTGTCAGCTTGCTGGGAACATCAATATTCAAAATGTCCTGGATATCCGACGAGGGATCCACCAATTCATAATTTCGGGTTCCAAGATCAATGCGGCTGTATGGGCACAGATCCTCACAACAGATGCTCTGCTTGGACGCCAGAGGGTGCTTTTTCCCAATGTGAATGTAGTATCCATGGGATTCATGCAGCACATCCAAAGAAAACCCGCCCTTGGCGCACTCCCTTTTCAAACGGTCGATACAGCTGGCAGTCATGGAAAAGATGGCCACATCCAGTTCCCGGGACAACAGCATATGCATCATTTCCGTTGAGTTGCTCTGGATCATCTGCATGTTGTAGTTTTTATATTTTTCACTGCCGCACAGCTTGATCCAGGCGTTTTTGACCGGCGGATGGAATTCCATTCCCATGCGGAACGTCTTGCGGGCAGAAACAGCGTCATGCTTCCAATAGAGCTGATCGAATGCATCGATCTGCTGCAGCAGCTTTTGAGAGTTTTGTATAAACGCTTTACCTTCGGAGGTCAGCGTGACGCCTCTGGCGCTCCGCTCAAAAATGGTGATATGAAGTTCTTCTTCCAGGCTCTTGAGCGCATTTGACAAGTTGGGCTGAGAAATGTACAGGCTTCTCGCCGCTGAATGGATCGAACCGCACTCTGCGATTTTTACTACATAGCGAATCTGTAAAATATTCATAGCATATTCCCATCAGGCACAGTTGTTAGTTGCCTCTATTGTAAGGTATTACATCTTTGTTTTCAAGCAATATACATTTTTAGGAGGGATTCCATGATAGACTGCCTTGAACACTGGTTCAGTGCGCACGAAAATGAAGCGGTGGAAATAGCAAAAAAAATCTTCAGCCACCCGGAGACGGCTTATGAAGAGACATATGCCAGTCAGGTGCTGCGGGAGTATCTCGCGTCCAATGGGTTTGAAATCTCTGAAATCGATGGATTGCCTACCGCATTTCGTGCTTCCTACGGCCAGGGAGGGCCGGTAATCGGAATTCTGGCGGAGTATGATGCTCTGCCGGGATTGGGACAGGCACCCGTATCCCATTATGAGCCAGTAGACGGACCTGGCCACGGCTGCGGACATAATCTGATTGCAGGCTGCAGCGCCGCAGCTGCCGCGGCTTTGAAGCACTACCTGGAGACAGAGCACATGGCTGGCACCGTGATCTTGTTTGGCTGTCCTGCTGAAGAAAACAATCCTACCAAAGGCTACATGATTAGCAAAGGCGTTTTTGACGATGTGGACGCGGCATTTTCTTTCCACGGCGGAAACTTCAACACCATCAGCAATTTCAGCCTCCAGGCCATGGATATTGCGGACTTTACGTTCAGCGGCAAAACCGCGCACGCTGCATTGAACCCGGATGAGGGCAGGAGCGCTTCCGACGCGGTGGAAATTATGTGCGTGGGACTTCAGTACCTGCGGGAGCATGTAAAAGACGGTACCCGTATCCACTATCAGCATCTGGTTATGGAGCAGGCACCCAATGTGGTTTCCGATTATGCCAAAATCAAGGTTGTCTGCCGGGCAGATTCCCGCGCGTACTGCCAGGACGTTCTGCGGCGGATCGTTCAGGTCGCTGAGGGAGCGGCTATGATCACAGAAACCAAGGCCTCTCACCAGCGGAAAGGATCCTGGTATGATACGGTGGTCAATCATACACTGAACCGCGTTTTGTATGATGCAGCGCAGGAAATCCCCATGCCGGAATATACCGAGGAAGAGGAACGGTTTGCAAAGCAGGTATACGAAAATACCACGGGAAAAGCCGCTGGACAAAGTGCCATGTGCAAGACAATGGCACCGTTGTCTGATAAAGTCCTCCATACCAGCGGCTCGACAGATGTGTGTGAGGTGTCCTACAAACTTCCCACTGCACTGGTCATGACGGCCTGCCAGCCTGTGGAAATGCCCGGCCATCATTGGAACTTTACCGCCTGCAGCGGCAGCTCCATCGGCTTTAAGGGAATGTTATACGGCGCGAAGATCATCGCCGCCGGCGCGGCCCGCATTTTTGCAGATCCCCGGCTGGCAGAAGCTGCCCGAGAAGAGTTTGAGGCGGCGATGGAAAGCCGCCATTATGAGCAACTGAATTACCTGAGTGAATGATACGTCGCTGCGCGGCGATCAGAATAATGCGGGAAAACAAAATACGGAGGAGAAAAAATGGACATTATGACCTGGGCAAACAGCCCCACACTGCTGCTGCTTTGCAGCGCAGCACTTCTGGTAGTGGCAATGCAGTCCGTGATTTATATCCGGCGCGCATGGAAAGAAGCGCTTTTGGAGGGATTTACCAAGGATGACCTGAAGAAAATGGTCTACAACAGCGCGCTCAGCAGCGTTCTCCCCACGCTTTCATCGATTATCTTTTTGATCATGCTGGCTCCGCTGGTGGGCAAATACTTTGCATGGCTGCGCCTTTCCGTGCTGGGCAGCGGCACATACGAATATATGGCGGCGGATGCGGCCACCAAAGCCATGGGCTTCACTTCGCTTACCGACACCGGCCTCACATTGAGTGTTTATATCACCATCATGTGGGCCATGTCTCTGGGCATCTCTGGCGGCCCCATCGTAAACACACTGTTTTTCCAGCCTTACTATGAGCGCCTCCAGTCTGCCACCCTCAAAAAAAGCGGCTTCGGTCAGTTTGTGGGCATGTGCCTGATGATGACCATGATGACGGTCATGTGGATTCCTCGGGTGATGGACTATGAAAATCCTCTGTCCATGTCTACTATTATCTTTGTTTCAATTTTAGTTGTAATTCTGGATAAGCTCGGCGCAAAAAAATCGATGTCTTGGCTGAAGGATTTCTCATTCCCCATCAGCTTGCTGTCCGGTTTCGTGTTTGCCATCATTCTGGGCAACACCGTATTTGTAAAGTAAGGAGTGTGCATCATGAATACACCTGAACGTAAAGAAGTTTCCAAAGAAGACTTTGGCAAAACGGCATACGCCAAGTGGATCCATAAGTTCGGCCGGATCTCTACGGCAGTGGCTCTGCTCTTTTTGTATGCCATTCCGTTTCTTTCCGCAGTGTTCACCGGCACCAGTGTCAGTATCAAGGGCGTGTTGATTGCACTGGCATCCCTGATTCCGTTTATTGTTCTGGGTGCCACAGAGCCGCTGTCCTATGCGCCTATCATGGCGGCATCCGGTACCTATATCGGCTTTATCACCGGGCGAATCAATGTCTGCTTTGGCCCTATTACTTCTCAGATGGAGAAATTCCATGTGGAGCCGAACACCAAAAAGCATGAGATCATTGCCAGCATTGTGGTAGGCGTTATGTCTCTTTGTGCCATCGTCATTATGGTCATTGCGCTGATCGGCCTCAATTTCCTGACTCCGTTTCTGGAGAACCCCGCTCTGCAGCCCGGCTTTGACAACATCATGTCCGCCATGATCGGTGCGTTTGCTGTTCCCATGATCCTCAAAGGCACCAAACTGGCCATGAGCCCGGCTGCCATCATGATCGTCCTGACGCTCATTCTGGGCGCCACCCAGGTGATCGGTATGCAGAGCGTACTGCTTCCCGTCATGCTGCTGGTGGGACTGGCGATCAATTTCGGCCTCTACAAAATAAAGTTCTTCAACAAGTAACGGTAAGGAGAGTACGATGGCTGCTCAGATTTATTACGGCGGAAAAATTCTGACCTATGATGGCTGCGATTATGAGGCTATGGTAGTTGCTGACGGTAAAATCAACTTCCTGGGCACGCTTTCGCAGGCGTTGGAGCAGGCGCCGCAAGGAGAGCGGATTGACCTGCGCGGAGCGTGTGCGGCGCCGGGATTTTATGAATCTCACGGGCATATTTCCTATGACAGCGCCATGTTTACCCACTTGGATTTTGCCAAGGTCCGCTACGACTCGTTTGCGGATGCATGCAGGCTGATTGAGGAAAAAACGCGGGAGCGCAGGGACGCGGATCTGGTCGTGATCTCCAACTACGACGAAGGCAATACTGCGGAAAGACGGCTCTTTACCCGGGAAGATCTGGACAAGATCTCCAACGGGAAAAAAGTGCTGGTGGCGCATGTATCCGCACATATGGGATTTTTGAATACGGCGGCACTGGAGTGCGAGGAGGGTTTTCTGGAGAAGTTCCCCACCGGCAAGCTGGGGGACAAGGAACTGCTGTACTTCTACTCCAAGTACTGCCCAAAGCCTACGATTTCGTACATGGAGGAAAAGCTGCTGGCGGCTCAGCAGGAGGCCCTGGCTGCCGGTGTGACGACCATGTCCGATGCAGGCTTCATGGGGCAGGGATTTATGCTCAACGATGTGCTGCTTGGCATGGATGCAGCAGGCAAGCTGAAGATCCAGGTGGCAAAGAGTATCAGCTACAATAACCGGCCTGTGGAGGAGATCGCGGAAAAGCTGGACCAGCTGGAAGTCCAGAGTGAAAAGATCCACTATGTCAAAACCTTAAAGACATTTTACGACGGCTCCATTCAGGCCGGCACGGCGTATCTGACCGAGCCGTATCTGGACAATGCGGAGCAGCACCGGCCTGCTGATTGGCACGGCGTGTCCACTTACAGCTATGAAAAACTGCTGGAGCAGACAATGGCGGCATATGCCAATGGCCTCAGCATCACTGTACATGTAAATGGCGATCAGGCGATGGACGACGTACTGCGTGCAGTAGAGACCGCGCAGGAAAAGTACGGCGTGCAGAAAATCAGAAGCTGCCTCGTCCATGCGCAGACCATCCGAAAGGACCAAATCCAAAAGGCCAAGGAACTGGACATGGTCATCTCCTTTTTCAACAGCCATGTCTACTACTGGGGCGACGTGCATGTTGGAAAGTATCTGGGTGCAGAAAGGGGGAATCGCATCAGCCCCCTGAAAGAGGCACTGGATCAAAACGTGATCTTTACGCTTCACTGCGACTATCCTGTGGTTCCGGAAAATCCGCTGCTGGCCATTGACGCTGCTGTAAACCGCAGGACTAAGAGTGGGGCTGTGATCGGAGCAGAGCTTCGGATCGATCCTGTGGATGCGTTTAAGGCATACACACTGTATCCTGCCATGCAGAACGGGCAGGAGGATACCAAAGGCAGTATTGCCGTCGGGAAAGATGCGGATCTTGTGATCCTGGACCGTGATCCCTTGACAGCGGACCGCACACAGATCAAGGAGATTCGGGTAAAAGCGACGATCATACGCGGGAGCGTGGTATACAAGGCTGACTAAGAAGGCTCTGCGAAAGATGACCACAGCCGGTATACAGCTTCTTCCATAATATTTCCCCCTCCTAAAGGGGAGCTCACGAAGCATCAAATGCTTCGGGGGCTCTCCTTTTGTTGTGCGCAGGCGCCTTTGCCGGAGATCCCCCTATTTACGAACAAGGGTGATTGTGATATGATATCTTGCGTACTTCGGCAAGGGGGATAGCTGTACTATGGATGAGCTGAATCTTGGGGAAAAACTCCAGCAATATCGCGCCATGCGCCATATGACCATGCGCGACCTGAGCTCTGTGACGGGAATCACCCCCTCCATGCTCAGCCAGATCGAGCGCGGCGTTACAAACCCCTCTATCAGTACGCTGCGCACCATTGCTAAGGCATTGGATTTGCCGCTTTACTACTTTTTCTTTGAAGATGAAGCGCTGCGGCCCAATTTTGTGGTCCGCTCCAATGAGCGGAAGACCATCGGCCTGCCCAACTATGACGTGTCCTACGATCTGCTGACGCCAGATACGTCCGGAGAGCTGGAGTTTTGCATGATGCGGCTGCAGCCCGGCAGCCATTCCTCTGAAAAAGCCATGAATCACAGTGGCGAAGAAGTTTCGTTCGTTTTGCAGGGGGACGTCCGGCTGGAGATCGAGCAGGAGTGCTATGCGCTGTCGGAAGGGGACAGCGTCCATATCCCGCCCCAGGCCAACCATCGCTGGACCAATTCCGGCCAGCAGGAGGCTGTGATCATTTTTGCGGTGACGCCGCCTTCTTTTTAATAGAACGATATCGATGAAACTAAAAAACGGATGCGGTTATTGAGCGCTGCTCAAGACTGCATCCGTTTTTTTGACAAATTTTAAAGGGCTTCTTTGTGCGGTCCACAGAAAAGCTAACTATAATTAAATATTGCTTGACTAAATAAAGTTATATTGCTACTATGGGCTTGTGAAGAAAATATTACTTCACAAAAATGAACTGATATTTTCTATAGGAAGGAAGGGTATCAAGAATGAATTACTGGGTCATCATCGCATTTCTCATCACCATGGTAGTCGTCCTGCTCAGCCTGATCAAGTTCCGGCTGCATCCCATTGTGGTCATGTTCTGCGCGGCCATTTTAATGGGACTGCTGTCTGGTATGCCGATCGCCAGCCTGCTGGACTCCATCAGCACCGGCGTGGGAAGTACCATGGCAAGCCTGGGACTGGTCGTGGCGTTCGGAAGCGTTTTCGGCGCGGCGCTGGCTGCCTCGGGCGCCACGGAGGAGCTGGCAAAGGGCCTGCTCCGCACGGTGGGAGTGAAAAACGATCTGCTGGCACTCAACCTGGCCGGCTTCATCGTGTCCATCCCCGTGTACTTTGCCTCTGGCTACATCATGCTCTCCCCTCTGCTCAATTCCCTGCAGGAGCTGACGCAAAAGAAGATGAAGGGCTATGTGGCTGCTCTGTTCGGCGGACTGCTCCTGGCGCACTGTGTGGTAGCCCCCACGCCGGGCCCTGTTGCCGTTGCCGCACAGATCGGCGCCAACCTGGGCTGGTTCATCGTATACGGCATCCTCGTAGGTCTGCCCGCCAGCCTGCTATGCTGGGCCATGGGCCGCTTTATCTACGGCAAGCCCTCCAAGGAGGAGAGCGAACAGATCCGTGCCCGGGCCCAGGACATTCTGCAGAACAAGGAACTGCTGGCCCATGACCCTTCCAAGCCCACCGCCCTCATGGCGCTGGGGCTGATCATGTTCCCCATCCTGCTCATCGTAGCGGGTGCTGTGGCCGATATGGCTCTGCCGGAAGGTTCTGTTCTCGGTCTGGTGCTGGCATTCTTGGGCAATAACAATGTAGCGCTGTTCCTGGGCATGATGGCCTCTTTGGTGGCCCTGCGCAAATATCTCATTCCCGGCACAGCCAAGAGCCTGTATCAGTGCCTGGAGGATTCCGCCAACACCACCGGCAGCATGCTCCTCCTTTTGTCGGTAGGCGGTGCATTTGGCCAGGTGATCGCTACCAGCGGACTGGGCACGGTGCTGGTGACTGTCATGAGCCAGATGAATATGCCCATCATTCTCCTGGCGTTCCTCCTGTCCATGATCCTGCGCGCCGCCATTGGCTCCGGTACGGTAGCCATGCTCACCGCGGTGTCTGTCATTGGCCCCGTGGCCATCGAAATGGGCTATTCTCCCGTGATCGTAGGCCTGGCTATCTGCATGGGCAGCGCCGGTCTCACTATCCCCACCGACGGTGCCTTCTGGCTGCCTACCCGTTATAACGGCCTGTCCATCAAAGAGTGCTTTTCCACGCTGACCGTCAGCCACACGCTGGCCTCTCTCCTGGGACTTGGGCTGCTGCTGGTGCTCAATACCTTCGCCCAGAGCCTGCCCGGTATGTTCTGAGCTTATTTCTTTAAAACGAATCATGCACAGTGAAGAAAGGATGGTATAAGATGAAGATCCTGATCGGACAAATCGTTCATGAGACCAATACCTTTGCCGTGGACCGCACGGATGTGGCGCTGTTCAAAAAGGTGCGCTGGTGGGAAGGCAAGGAACTCATGCAGGCCAGAGGCAGCTCGGATTATCTGGCCGGCATGATCGAGGCCGCAGAGAAAATGGGCGCGGAGCTGATCCCGGCTTTTGCGACGTTCCAAACCAGTGGGCTGATCCTGCGGAAGACCTATGAGACCATGCGCGAGGAGCTGTGCGACCGGATCCGCCAACACAAGGACGAACTGGATGGCATCTGCATTTCCCTCCACGGCGCTGCCGTGGCAGAGGGCGCGGAGGATCTGGAGCTGGATCTGGTTCGGTACATCCGCTCGATCGTGGGCCCTGAGATGCCCATTGCCGCCACCTTCGATCTGCACGGCAACATCTCCAAGGACCTGGTGGATCTGCTGGACTGCATGGTCAATGTGAAGGAATATCCCCATGTGGACTGCCGCGAAGCTGGCGCCAAGGGCATGGAATTGCTCATCGGGAAGATCCAGAGCACCTGCCGGCCTGTAATGGCCTATCGCCGGATCCCCATGCTGATCCCTCCCGCCATGGGAAATACGTTCAGCGCTCCTGCCAAGGACATCAAAGAGTATCTGGCGCAGTACACCGCCGCGCATGGACTGCTGGATATCTCTTTCTTCCACGGCTTCCCCTATGCGGATCTGCCTATTGCCGGCTCTTCCATCATTGTCACCGCCGACGGTGACATGGCCGCAGCGGAGGCAGCGGCAGAGGAGCTTGCCCACTACATTTGGGACATGCGCCATGAATTCGACAGCCACTATCTGACGCCCGCCCAGGCCATCGACCGGGCATTAGCGGTGGAGGGCGGCCCGGTGGTCATCAACGAGACCTCCGATAACCCCGGCGGTGGTACCCCTGCCGACGGTACGCACCTGCTGCGGGAGCTGCTCAAGCGGAACCTGCCCCAGACTTGCTTCTGCTTCATTTACGATCCTGAGTTTGTCCGTTTGGCCATGGAAGCCGGCGTGGGCAGCACTGTCACGGGACTCTTGGGCGGCAAGACGGACAATATTCACGGTGAGCCCCTGGAGGTCACGGGCTATGTCAAATGCATCACTGACGGAAAGTTTATCTCGGACAGCCCTGTACTCGCCAAAGGCATGCCGTTCTGCGTGGGACCCTGTGTCCGCGTGATCATCGGCAATGTGGACGTGGTGGTAGGCTCTGTTCGCTTCCAGACGCTGGATGACCGGCTGTTCCTGCTGCACGGCATCGATGTGTCTCGCTATAAGATCCTGGCGCTGAAATCGTGCATGCACTTCCGTGCCAGCTTTGAGCCTCTGGCAAAAGCCATCGTAACGGCAGACCCGCCGGGGATCCACACGGCTAACTTTGCGCAGCTGCCATACAGCCGCCTGACCCGGCCCATTTACCCCCTGGATCCCGACACGCAGTTTTAAACCGTGGGATCAGTACGCAATCTTTACAGGAAAGAGGAATCACAACATGAACATCAATGAGGTCTATACGCCGGCGGTCCTGGTGGATCTGGATGCGGCAGAGCAGAATCTGCGCCGCTATGCCGATGAGGCCAAAAAGCACGGAAAGCAGATCTGGCCCATGCTGAAGACCCATAAGAGCACAGAATTTGCCATGGCACAGATGCACGCAGGTGCTACGGGCTTTTTGTGCGGCACGCTGGACGAGGCGGAGGCCATGTGCCGGGCAGGGGTGAAAAACCTTATGTATGCCTACCCTGTGGCGACTCAGGACTCCATCCGGCGGGTGATCGCGCTGTCTCAGGCCTGCAGCTTTATCGTCCGCATCGACGGGCTGGAGTCTGCTGCTGCCATTGACGCACAGGCCGCAGCGGCAGGCGTGTCTGTCTGCTATACCATCATCGTGGACAGCGGCCTGCACCGCCTGGGCGTCAAGCCGGAGCAGATGACCGCTTTCGGACAGACCATGCAGCAGTTCCAGCATCTGACCTTCAAGGGGATCTCTACCCACCCGGGCCATGTGTACGGCGCTGCCTGCAAAGCGGACCTTGAAAAGTATGTGGCGGACGAGCGCCGGGCTATGAAGGCGGCGGCGGATGCCCTGCGGTCTGTGGGGATGGAATGCGAGCTGGTGACCAGCGGTTCCACGCCTACCTTCTGGGGCGCCATCGACGATGAGACCATCCAGATCTATCATCCGGGCAACTATATTTTCAACGACGTGATCCAGATGTGCACGGAGACTGCAGATGAGGAGTCCTGCTCCTTGTCGATCCTCGCCTCTGTGATCGCCCATCCCAGCGAGGACCTGTTTATCATTGACGCCGGGGCTAAGTGCCTTGGCCTGGACCAGGGCGCACACGGAAATTCTTCCATCAAGGGCTTCGGTGTTGTCAAGGGTCATCCTGAGCTGCTGGTCAGTGCACTTTCCGAAGAAGTGGGCAAGATCCAGGTGCAGGGAGAGACTTCCCTGAAAGTGGGCGACAAGATTCAGATCATCCCCAACCACTCCTGCTCCAGCGCCAATATGACCTCGTATTACATCGGCACACGCGGGGGCCAGGTGGATCATCTTGTCTCCGTGGATATGCGGAGCAACTCCACCGGCAAGAACGTCTCCTGCGGGAAGTAACGGCCCTTTTTAGACTGCCCCCCGGATGTGCAGCAGCCGCTGTGCATCCGGGGGCTCTTATGCCGTTGCTATTTTCAGCGGCGCAGGATATAATGAAAACACCCATTGACTGAGCAGGCTGGCGAATATCTTTTACGGCGGTTTGCGGTCAGGCCAGCGTATTGGAGGAGGACATACCCATGGACCAGTTAGAGCTTGGAACCAAGATCCGGGAATTTCGCACCCAAAAGGGCCTTTCCATAAAGGCGCTGGCGGAGCAGGCTTGCATTACTCCCTCCATGCTCAGCCAGATCGAGCGCAATCTGGCAAACCCCTCTATCAATACCCTGAAGCTGATTTCCGGCGCCCTGCATATCCCGCTGTTTCTTCTGTTCACATGCAGCAATACGGAGGAAAACGTGGTCGTTCGAAAGGACCAGCGGCGAAAGCTTCATACCTCCGGCAAAAACAACGGACTTACATACGAGCTCCTTACTCCCAACACCAACAGCAGCATTGAGTTTGTGTTTCAGAAGTTCCCGCCCCACAGCAACAGCGGAGATGCTGTTTGTCAGCACGATGGAGAAGAGGTCCTTTACGTGATCAACGGCAGTCTGACATTGACGCTGAATGATCAGGCCTGGGCGCTGCAGGCAGGGGACAGTGCAAGGATTCCCGCGCTGACCCCGCATCTTTGGAAAAATGACTCGGACGAAGATGTGGAAGTTATTTATGCCATCACGCCGCCATCTTTCTGAGAAAACTAGAAGTATAAAATTTTAGAGCACTGTGTGAGCCGCGGTGACTGCAAATGGCAGTAAGATTGGGCAGGTGCTGACTTGACGGTTAAAAAATAATCGTCGGGGTAAATCGGTAAATTCTGAGGCTTTTTATACGACAAAAACATGACAGATAAGCCCGGTCGATCTGTCCTCTATCTTTCAATAGCAGAAGAGGCGCGTTGAGAAGAGACTCTCCTGCTGGATTTGCCAGGAAACCGGATCGCTTGATATGCAGGGGGCACAGGTTTGAGGCCTGCATTCTGCAATTACCGGCATCTGAAAATCGCAGACAGCTTCGACACTTGCTGGAATTCCGTTTTCAAAGGCATAGTCACTATGATCTTCCGGCCAATTCCCTGCGTCCAACCGGTAAAAGTTTTCCCTTTGGTTTTCCCTTGAGAGGGCGGTATGCGATGGGACTACACAATCCAATTTGGCTTCTATTTGCTGCAAATTGCGATAAAAACCAGACAGATTAAACTCTAAAAACAGCATAAATGATACAGTAAAATGGAGCTGTGGCAGCTCAAATCTTGCTACCATTCTCTGCGTTCCGGCGTATTCATATACCATTCTCCCATTTGAATACACGGTAGTTTTCCTGATATCAACTCGAAGCTGCAGCGAAGATCTGTAGGCGGTTATAGGCCGCGGCCACACTTATTAAATCGATATCGGAGAGTTTAAAGACAATTGAATGGATGGAGCAGTTCGCCAATATTGTGTCTGATATCTTTACTATGACAGGGAGATGAAGGAGGAGAGAAGTCGGACGGCGGCAAGGAGTACTGCATGGGAAGTACTCAGCTCCGCTATGAAAGTGAGTTCGATTACGATACATACAATGAAACGGGGACTATGTACGCGGAAGACGGCAGTGAAATCTATTCAGGAAAATGTCGGAACGGAAATTATGCCTGAAAATTGTTCTCGCAGGAGGTAGGCTTTGCGTTTTTGGAGCAGATCCTTTTTTGTAAAACAGGTATCTGTGCTATAAATAAGCTGAATTTAAGTGGAACCTTCAGTTTGCATCATGCAATAAATCGTGCGATCACATGTAATCTGCGTCCCGTGGTAAGAAGGATGACCTTTATGCTTGGCTGAATCAAATGCGACTAAAAGATTCTATCAATACGCTGAATGCTAAAATTAATCTTGCGCGCTTTAAATATCTGAATTTTCTCTGAAAATAAAAATCTCTGTACATTTTAATTAAAATGCACAGAGATTTTTATTTTGGAGCGGCGTTTCTTACACGGTAAGATTTTTTGCCTTTCTGGCAGAGTGGTAGCCAAACAGTAGCCAAGGGCTTTCTTTCGCAAGAGATCCAGAGGAGCGAATCAGGCCGAAGGTCACCATGGCTATAATAGTTGCCGCGATATATACATGAGAAGATTATTTGAAGCTGTTGTGAGGCTCAATTAAGACTTCGCCATCTCCACTATCCACAGAAATATTGATATGCGTCTTTCCACTTTTGTAACGGGAGTAGGCATAAAGCGCCAGAACACCGGCCAAGATGACATTGCCGATAAACACTTGAGCGGAGGTTGCAATAATACTGGCTGCTAATGTGGCGATCTCCGTTAGACCGCTCAATACAAGCAGAGAATAATATACAGCTTTTGGCATATGCAGAAAGGATATTTTCCACTGTTGAGGAAACTTTTTGGGGAGGAAAAATGCTACCAATAAAATTAGCAATCCGCAAATCCGCTGTGTCATAACTGTATAGGCTGTAAAAGTTTTTAGGCTAACGCCCAAAGCCAGCGGCACAACGCAGATAAGCCACATTGCAGTATAAATGATCCACGGGCTCCCATGCTTGTTTGTTTTTCCTACAGATTCTGGAATCCACCCGTTTTGGATAGCGCCCAGAACCGGGGCTGCAATAGACGCCATACTGGAGTTAAGACCGGAGCACAGCGCCAATACCGGCCCTAAAAACAAAAACATTGGAAAGAGGATTCCGGGAAGAATGTATTGAGCGGCATAGGTCAGAGTCTTTCCTGCCATTTCTTCTTCCGGAAGCGTATTTGCTGCCACAAAGGACATTCCAACAAATATCAGGAACACAATTCCGCTGCTTGCCAGAATGGCTAACGGGACATTTCGCTTAGGGTTTTTAGCCTCCCAACTAAAACCGCAGAGCAAAATGGGAGCGGATGTCGGCTGGATAACTAAAGTGATGGCAAGCAACAAACCGATTCTACCATTGGAATAGTATTCTGGGTTGCCTAATGCAAAGGAGCCGGGTTGAAGTTTGGTCATTCCGAACAGAATGAATACCAGCATCGCCCCCGTTGCGATAGCCATCAATGGTCGCTGCAGTTTTGTCATCGCGTTTACGCCAAATAGATTGACCACAAATACCACTGTGGTAAAAATCACACTTGCTACCACAGGGGATATCTGCGGAAAAACAGAGTTAATGTATTGGCCCAGAGCGCTGGCGGTTGTGCCACGACTCAAGAACATGGGCAACCACCATAAAGCATAAATTCCTCCCGCTAAAGATCCCAATGTCAATGTTGTCATTGCGTAGTTTCCGCCTTTATACCGAAACATACTGGTAAAGATTATAACGGGTAGGCCTCGGAGTACACCACCGATCAAAACTGCAAGGCCATAAGCGATCCATGCAGAACGCCCGGTTTGCTCTGTGGCCAGGCCAATGGTTGAAAAAACACCGGTTACTGCGCTGGCAGCGGAAATGGCAACAAGGCTGAAAAACCCCAGTTGTTTGTTGTGTTGTTTCATAATGTAGCTCCTTCAAAATAGAGCCGCCCCGACCCAATTGCTGGATCGGGGCGGCTAGTCCATTACAGGAAGAGTTCAGGCTGCTTTGGAGCAGAGGCGGTTTCTTTCAGCATACGCTCCACTGCTGCGAGCATAGGGCCAGGCAGGGAACGCGTTTTCTGCGGGCAGATAGAAACGCATCGCATGCAATTGATACACTTGCTCCCGTCGGTCTCAGAAGGATTTTCCAGAGAAATGGCTCCCACCGGGCAATTCCGAGCACACATACCACAGCCGATACAGGTGTCTCCAGCCTTGGGGTGATTTGCGGAATTGCTGGATGCCTTCTCCTTATACCCAGGATCACCCGGTACTTGAACAGAAGAAGAATTGCCTTGAGAGAGCTTCTTCATTATATCTGCTCCAAAAGCAGAAGCAATCTCAATATCGTTAGCATCAGGACGTCCCGCCGCAATAGAGCGGACAATAGAGTGCTCAGCAATGAAAGCGCCTGCGGCGATCACTTGAAACCCGTTTTCTTCCAGGGCATCCGTTAGTTCAAGCAGAGCATTATCAAAGGCCCGGTTTCCGTAGACAACGACTGCTACGGCTTTTTGACCGCGGCCTTTGAGCGTAGCTAGTCTCTCTAACGCCACCGCAGGAACCCGACCGCCAAACACGGGCATGGCAGCCAGCAGAATATCATCTTCCCCCACTGTTTCAGAACACAAAGGCGTGGAGAGGTCTGCCTCACGGATGGGGCACTCAGTACCTTTAGCAATGGCTCGAGCTACCTTCGCGGTGGTTCCTGTAGGACTGAAGTGAGCAATAACCCAACTGTATTTATGCATATAGGATCTCTCTTTCATTCCGGTTTGTTTTCCACATACTCTTTTTGAGCCGCAATATCAATGTGTCCGCATTTCGTGCACAAAATGCCATATACAAAGACAGCAACGGTCACGCCGATCATAATGCCCTTCAGATTGTTGGAGATGAAGTAGAATACTCCCAGCACTACGGAAGCACCGCAGGAAATCAGCAGCAGCACTTTGTACAGGTTAACTGAGACTCTCATCGTACGGCTATCCCATTCCTTGCGGAACCGCTTAGGGACGTTCAAAGCATACAGATTTACAATAATCTTGACGATGGCACCGGGGAAGAGGCAGATAGTGGCTACGTCACCAAGATCTAGTCCCAGCAAAATGGGTACTGCTCCCAGCAAAAAGAGAAGCACCAAAACATACGTAGGAGTTCCATTCTTCGTAGTCTTGTTGAAGACTGCAGGAAGCCAGCCGTCTCGCGCGCAAGCCATCAGAGGCCGGTAAGCAGAAATAAGCGCACCAACCAAAGAAGTTCCCAAGGCAAACAGTGCTCCACCGATGACAAAGAACTTAGAAAGACTGCTGGGCATCATCATCTCGGCGATATCACCCAGGTTTTTTCCGGCAATATCCCCGTATGAGAAAGCGTGGGTAGCAGCAAATCCAATAAGGGCATAGATAGCGGCTCCCACCAAAGCGGACAGGCAGAACGCCAAGGGAATGTTTCGAGTAGGCTTGTCCGCTGCCTTGCCCATGTTTACCACGTACTGAAATCCATTGCAGGTATAAGACATGAGGGCGGTGGCCATCACCAAGCCAGAGGCCCCTTGGATCAGAAAAGGCTCTCCGGCATACGCGGAAGGATTCATATTAGTCAACCCGTAGAATACGAAGAGGACCAAAGCTGCATACATGAAAATGCACATCACGTTTTGGACCCGTGCTGCCACTTTATCTCCGGCAAACACGCATAGGCTGCCGAGGGCTAACACGACAAGAGCCACTGCTTTGCTGTGGTCTGTCAAAGAAGGAAATAGCAAAGCGAGATATTGAGCGATAGCTAATCCTCCGACTGCCAAGGAGCCGGCTCTGAAGAGGATATCTCTGCCCACATTGGCACCAGAAATTACTTTCGGTACAATTAGGGAATTGATGGCATAATCGCCGCCATCCAATTCAAAAATGTTTGTGAGCATTGGAAGGGAGATTGATTGCAGGACGCACAGGAACATAGCGAGGAACAAGGCTGCCACAATACCCCGGCCGGTAAAAGCAATGCCGACGCCAAGCAGGGCAAAGATACCGGAACCAACGATACATCCAACTCCAATGGAGATTAAGTCAAAAAGGCTGAGCTTTTTTTGCATAATGAATACCTCCGTTTTTATTTTGGGAGATGTTGTGTTTCGTATTCTGCGAAAGCATTGGCCATCCGATCGATGGCCTCTTTCAGCGTGGCCTTAGAACAGGTTGCACAAAGGCGCATGAACCCATTGCCATGTTCAGGATCGTGGGCGGCTCCGCGCTGTAGCATTACGTTGGCCTTTTGATTGATCAAATACTGCAGAGTCTCAGCGTCATAGTTGTAGTCAGCAAAATCCAGCCAAAGAACATAGCTTCCCTCTGGAACATATGCCTTAACCTTAGGGAGTTTCTCTTTCATGTACTCAACTGCGGCAGTTATCGAATCGTCCAGATATTCGTTGAGTTCATCTACCCAGTCCTCACCCTCGTTGTATGCCGCTATCATGCCAGCGAGAGCAAAGGCTGTAGGCATAGCAGGTTCGTAATTGTTTTGGAATTTTTTGCGCAATGTTTCGTCAGGAATTACCGAATAGGCACAGTGAAGACCCATCAAGTTAAAGGTCTTGTTTACGCCGGAGACCATAATGATATTACTTAGATCCTCGACTGCATCGATAATGGGAGTATGCTTGACCCCTTTGCGGATAATATCGGAATGAATCTCGTCGGAAACAAGGACGACACCGTTTTTACGACAAATTTCTGCAATTTTGGCCAGTTCCTCTTTGGTCCAAACACGACCGACTGGATTCTGGGGAGAGCAAAGAACGAAGACCTTATTTTCCGGCTGGGCACAAGATTCTTCAAGCTGCGCCCAATCCATTTCATAGGCTCCGTTTCCGTGGTTAACCATTTGGCAATTGGCAACGTGGCGCCCCGTTCGCTCAATGACACTGGTGAAATTGCGGTAAATGGGCCGACACAAAATGATGCCTTCTCCGGGGTTGGAAAACGCCAAAATCGTTTGCTCCACACCATCCAATGCGCCATTGGAATGGATGATCCATTCGGGGCGGATTGTCACGCCGTGTCGACGCTGATACCAACCGATGATGGCCGGCTTGTACTCTGGTGCAGAGTTTGCAGTAACATAACCATAGTTTTCGAAGTCCGCTACACGATGCATCGCCCTTACAACAGCCGGAGCGGTACGAAAATCCATATCTGCCAGGCTTAGCCGGATCGTGTCCTTATCCAAGCGAAGATTCGGGGTAATTGCCTTGAAAAAGGCATCATCATCCCACTTCATGCTGTAGGTACCAAACCTACAAAGTTCATGATCAAAATCATATTTCATTAAAATCCATCCTCCTTTTCCGCTGTATTTTACATTCTCCTGACAAATGCTTTCCCCGTCTTCCCCCCTATAATATTTTGCTAAATTAATTTAGCTACTAAAATAAATCAGTGAAAAAATTGGCTCACTTGGAGCCACTGTCGGATTAATTTAGCTGCTAAAGCAATTATATAAAAACTACTCCACTCTTGTCAAGTTACTACAAAGCGTTTCTCTATTTTGCCGGAAACACTAGTCGTTTTTTGTGAATATTTCTCGAATGAGCTGCTCGTAACGAATGAATTTCTGCAGTTCTTCATTGGAATAATCAATTAGTTTTTCGCTGGTTTTGATATATTCCTGTCTATCATATGCAATATGTTCTGCACAAAGTGCTTTTCCTTTTTCTGTGAGCGAAACAGTCGTCTGCCGTCTATCATGGGAAGATTTTGATCGGACTACATATCCCTTTTTCTCCAATCTGGTAACCATTTGAGTTACAGCGCCCTGTGTCACACCCAGTTGGTTGGCTATTTCACTCATAGTCGGTTGATCTTTGGGACCAAGAGCTACCAAAAAATGAACTTCTCGCATGTACAGACTATCATCAGCAGCATATTTTTTGGGTTTTTCCAAAAAGCCTGTCACAACAGCCGCAGATAATGTGCACTCCCGCAATAGCTGTCCTACCAATTCAACTCGATCCAAAATATGGTCTCCTTTTCTTAAAATGACATAATATTTTAATTATAGCTTGCCCCACATCTTATCGTCAAGTGACACGCTCTTCTTGTACAGTAATGTCACCTTTTGATTTAATGTCCTGAGAAAGAATGTCTGGATCAGTTTTGTAAGCGCATGTTTCGGTAACCAGACTTAAAACATACTGCGAAGCGAACTCTTTTTAGTGAACTCTGGTTCTAAGTGCTTTGCTTCTCCAGTAGGATAAAGTCGCCATACACCATTTAAAAGAGAAGACGACAAACCATGTTGGAAAAGATTGTGTGATTAAACGAAGAGGTTATCAGTGGACAAGAAAAAACGACACAGACAAAGATGTGGAAGTTATTTATGCCATCACGTCGTCTTTGTTCTGAGTAAAATAGAGTATATGTTTGAAATTTTAGAACAATATGTGAGATGCGGCGACTATAAATACTAGTAAATATGGCAGCCGCTAACTTGGAGGTCTGAAAAATGATCGCCGGAGGAATCGGTAAATCCGGGGCTTTTTGTACGACAAAAGTACGACAGACAGGCAGTGCCAATCTATTGTCTACATATTGATATGGACTAAGTCCCCTTAGAAAAATGACGATTTCCCAATATGTTGAGGGCGGTCTGATCGCTTCACACGCAGGAGGTCACTGGTTCGACTCCTGTACCGGCACCTGAAAACTACATACGACTTTGACATTTACTGCACTTCTATTTTCAAAGGCATAGTCGCTATAGTCTTCCGGTTAACCGCCTGTATCCAACCGATAAAAGTTTTCCCTTAAGAGGGCGGTATGCGATGGGACGACTCAATCCAATTTGGTTTCTATTTGCTGCAAATTGCGATGAAAACCAGACAGATTAAACTCTAAAAACAGGATAAATGATACAGTAAAATGGAGCTGTGGCAGTTCAAATCCGGGTGTCACCTCCAAAAAAGAAGCACCTGCTTTGCAGGTGCTTCTTTTTTGCATGCCCGGGGAAATTTTTCGGGCGAATCTGCCAGGTGTTCTTTCCTGCATCCGAACGCGGATTTCCGATCCGATGCAGCGGGCACATTGCTTTTTCATCTGAAACAGCATATAGTTTAAATTGGAAAATCATGCTATATTTTGGCATGCGCACAGGAAAGGGAGGACGTTTATGGAAAAGAACGCGTTGAAAGAACGAGTCCGGGGCGTGCCCCGGCGCGGCGGGCTGCTGACGGCGTCAGCGGTGCTGCTGATGGCAGGACCGGTGATCGATCAGCTGCTGGCTATCGTGGTCCAGGACTACCACGCCCGGGGAACGCTCTTTTTATGCCTGCTGGCCCTGGTGGGCGGCGCTCTGCTGCTGACGGCCCGGGGACGGAAAGCCAATTTCATGGCCGGCGGCGCGCTGGCGCTGCTGGGTGCCGCTGCGCTGGCCAACCAGGTGGTGCTGTTGGTGTCTCTGGCTGCTTGGGTGGTCTCTGCTGCAGGCGTGTCCTGGAACAAGATCCCCGGATTTTTGCCGGACCGGTTCCGGATGCCGCTTTTAAATCTGGTGGCCACGGTACTGGCGGTGCTCAGCGCCCTTTTGTGCCTGCAGAACATCCGCTATCTCCCGCTCGCCCTGGTCCCCATGGTCATAAGCGTGGTTGGAGCGATTCTGCTGTGCGGCAATGTGGAGGCAGAGACATTTGTGCCTGCTTCGCCGGAGGAACGGGCACAGATGGTGCCGGGCATGCGCTATCGCTCTGTTCCCACTGGTGGGACGCTGTGCCTTGCAGGCGCGCTGCTGGTGCTGGCGGACGGCCTGATGGAGATCGTCAACCTCTTTATGATGATGGGCTCGTTTGAAATGCCCCTGCTGCAGCTGCTCTGGCCTCTGTTGGTGGTGGCGGCGGGCGTGCTGCTGGTACGCGGCGACCGGGACAAGCATATCCTGCCGGCTTCGGTGCTGCTGCTGGTCTGCCAGCTTCGCATGCTGTTCGTGCTGCGGCAGATGGCCATGTACTCCGACGGTGAATTGGGCCGCCAGACGCCTATGGCGGCGCTGCTGTTTGCGGCGGAGCTGATGATGCTTCTGGGAGCCGTGGGCTTTACCTGGAACCGCCCGGTGGGCAAGCGGTCGGTCCCGCTGATCAGCGCCATCGCGGCGGCCTTGGCCGCTGCCAATGGGCTTTGGGCGGAAGTGATTCAGCTGGACTTCCTGGTGGAATATTTCCAGCTGGGCGGCCAGGGAAACCCGGGCCTTTTTAAGAATCTGATCACGGCGATCCTGCTGCCCCTGGGGCTGATCCTGGTGAACCTGGCCATGGAGGGCCGCCAGGCGCCGCCCAAGGCCTGGAAGGTGGACGGCGACAAGTACCGCCGGGGCTTTTCCGGCTTTGTCCACGGCTTTTACAGCGATGTGGGCGGCAAGATTCAGCTGGTGGCCAAGATCTGCGGCCTCATCTATCTGATCGTGGGATTGGTGGGCGCCTTGGTGATGGCATTGAGCGTGGTGGTTTTGCTGCTGCAGCTGTTCGGATTGGTCCCGCCCTACTTCAGCCCTGTATCGCTGCTGCTCAGCGGCCTGATCGCCGTGGTGAGCGCCCTCATCCTGGCGGCGGGCACCTGGCCGCTGTATGCCTTCGGCCAGATGACCGCGGACGTGCACGCCATCCGCAAGGAAGGGGTGGCCTCCGGGAAAGCGGAGGGCGCGGCTGTGCCGGTGTCCGGGAACAGCGCGGAACAAGCCAACCCCGACGAGCTGCCGGAGCTTTGATGGGAGGGGCGCCATGAGTGATCGCTATATCCGGCG
>UMCH01052303.1_pt1 | contig 22775 bp, 24 predicted proteins | sample 1964201 | NCBI WGS metagenome assembly UMCH01 (sample SAMEA4835965, study PRJEB28245) | human gut metagenome | biome: gut microbiome; material: fecal sample | place: Denmark | collected 2008 | reverse complement strand
AAAATTATTCATCCCCCAAATTTCCGTGAAGAGCCAAAACTTTTATAGGCCTCATGACGGTATCAACTTTGTTTTCATGGGAAATATAGGGAAGGCGCAGAATTTAGAGCGATTTGTAGAAGCATTTGCAAAGATTAAGTCTGATAAAATTTGGCATGTTCATGTCGTAGGTACTGGAAGTTATATTGCAGATTTAAAGATGCTCGTAGAAGAAAAAAACTTAGATGATAGGTTCATTTTCCATGGACGTCATCCGGTGGAGGAAATGCCCAAGTTTTATTCTATAGCAGATGCCTGCTTTATGGGACTTATTGGTACAAGTATCATTGGGCACACCATACCTAATAAACTTCAAGGCTATATGGCCGCTGGTAAAACCGTGATTGCTGCAATTGACGGAGCGGCCCAGAAAGTAATCCGTGATGCAAAATGTGGAATCGCCGTTCCGGCTGATGATGTAAATGCATTGGCAGATGGAATTCAAGACTTTATTGATTATCCGGAGAAATATAAAGATTGTGGTGAAAATGGGAGGAAGTATTTTAAGCAGCATTTCCATAAGACAATACACTTAGATTTGATAGAAAAAGCAATGAAACAATTATTGGAGGGATAAAGGATGTCTATTTTTGAAGGAAAAACATTGATGATTACAGGGGGGACCGGTTCTTTTGGTCACGCAGTTTTGAATCGGTTCTTAGATACAGATATTAAGGAAATTCGCATTTTCTCCCGAGATGAGAAGAAGCAGGACGATATGCGTCATGATTATGAGGCACGTTATCCGGACCAGGTAAGTAAGATTAAATTTTATATTGGTAATGTTCGTGATCTACAGTCTATTAAAGATGCCATTCATGGGGTTGACTATATATTCCATGCAGCCGCCCTCAAGCAGGTGCCTTCCTGTGAATTTTTCCCGATGGAAGCAGTGAAGACAAACGTTTTTGGTACAAATAATGTACTCACCGCAGCTATTGAAGCGGGAGTAAAAAAAGTTATCTGCCTTTCTACAGATAAAGCGGCTTATCCTATCAATGCCATGGGAACATCTAAGGCCATGATGGAGAAGGTTTTTGTTGCCAAATCGCGCACCAGCGACAGCACTATCATTTGCGGCACAAGGTATGGTAATGTCCTTTGCTCCCGCGGCTCTGTAGTACCTCTCTTTATTGACCAGATTTTCAAGCATCAACCTATGACAGTTACTAACCCGGAAATGACCCGTTTTTTGATGAGCCTTTCTGAAGCAGTTGAACTTGTAATTTATGCATTTGAACATGCAAATGCTGGCGATATTATGATTCAGAAAGCACCTGCTTCGACGATTGCCGATTTAGCTCAGGCCGTTAAAGAAATCTTCCATGCTGATAATGAAATAAAAATTATTGGTACCAGACATGGAGAAAAAGCAGATGAAACGTTGATGACTGGAGAAGAAAGAATGCGTGCCATTGATATGGGTGGATTTTATCGTGTCCCAGCAGATAATAGGGATTTGAACTATGATAACTTCTATGTAAAGGGAAATCTGAAACGTAAGGATATACATTCTTTTACTTCGGCTAATACGAGAAGGCTTAAGGTAAATGAAGTTAAAGAAAAGCTCCTGGCCATTCCATATGTAAAAGAAAAGTTGGCCAAATGGGAGAATTAATATTTATTAATTCTATATGAAGCCGAATCACATATTATTGAAAGGAATTTCCAATGTCTAAAGAAAAACTTTTACTGGTAGGTGCAGGCGGATTTGGCAGAGTCGTACTGGAACATGCTTCACTGCGATACGACTGCTCCTTTGTAGATGATGGTTATAACCCGGGGGATATGGTCTGCGGAGCTCCAGTAGTTGGGCATATTTCCGATATAGAAGCGCTGCGGAAGGAATTTTCCCATCTTCTGGTGGTGATTGGAAATAACAAGCTCCGCCAGTCTGTCTATGAAAAAGCCCAGGCTCTGGGGTACGATTTTCCAAATATAATCTGCTCCAGCGTTTATATTAGTCCCTTTGCCAAGGTGGGTTGGGGCTGTGTTTTCCTTAATAATGCGGTTATTCAGAATGGCTCAGCTGTAGGAAATGGTGTACTCCTGAACCCGGGGGTAGAAATCCACCATGGGTGCGCAGTTGATGATTTTGCCTTAATTTACACCAATTCTGTTATTCGTACCTATGCGAAAGTAGGGAAACGTGCCCGCATCGGGAGCACCGTCACCGTCAGCAACAGCGTCAACGTTCCGGATGATGCGGATATTCCCAATGGTTCCACTTTATTTTAAGGAGGAAACCTCATTGCGTATACTGGTAACCGGTGCCAAAGGTATGGTAGGCACTGCTTTGGTCAATAATTTGAAAAACATCAGAGACGGTAAGAATAGAACAAGACCGGACCTTACAATTGATGAAATCTATGAATATGATAGAGACTCCACTCGGGATGAACTGGAATCATACTGCCGCCATGCAGATTTCGTATTTAACCTGGCCGGAGTCAATCGCCCAGAGAATCCGGATGATTTCATGAAAGGAAATTTTGGTTTTGCTTCTGTCCTGCTGGATACATTAAAAAATTTTCATAATACCTGCCCCGTGATGTTGTCTTCCTCCATCCAGGCTACCCTTGCCGGACGCTTTGGAAATAGTGAATACGGACGGAGCAAAAAAGCCGGAGAAGAACTCTTCTTTGCCTATGGAAAAGAAACCGGGGCCAAAGTAGCGGTATACCGCTTCCCGAATCTCATGGGTCACAGCCGCCCCAACTACAACAGTGCCGTTAGCACCTTCTGCTGGGCCGTGGCTAATGACCGGCCTTTTACAGTGAATGACCGCAGCACCGAACTGGAACTCCTCTACATTGATGACCTTATTGAAGGCATGTATGACCTCCTGGAAGGCAGAGAAGAACATTGTGAATTTGATGGTGTTGACACGGTACTTAAAGAAGATGGCCGCTATTGCTGTGTCCCGGTGACCCATAAAGTGACTCTGGGTGAAATCGTGGACCTTCTGGAAATCTTCAAAAACCAGCCGGCCACCCTTATGATGCCTCGTATGCCGGAGGGATCCTTTGCAAAAAAACTATTTTCTCTGTACCTTACCTATCTGCCACCGGCAAAATTTAAATATCCATTTAAAATGAATGTAGATGACCGAGGCTCGTTCACCGAACTTCTCCACACAGAAGACTGTGGACAAGTCTCTGTCAACATAAGCCGTCCGGGTATTACTAAAGGACAGCATTGGCATAACAGCAAATGGGAAATCTTCATCGTAGTGTCCGGACATGGACTCATTCAGGAAAGAAATATCAATACCGGAGAAAAAATTGAATTCGAAGTCTCCGGCGATAAGATAGAGGCAGTTTACATGATTCCCGGATGGACACATAATATCATCAACCTGTCAGAAACAGAAAACCTGGTGACCGTGATGACCTGCAATGAAATCTTTAATCCGGCGCATCCGGACACCTTTGCAGAGAAAGTGTAGAAAGAGAGCCTTGAGCATTGAGCCTTCAGCCTTGAGCTGAAATGTGGCTCAATGCGGCATGGTAGCATATCGCTCAAAGCTCCTGGGCTCTCGTCTTACATGAGCAGAAAGCCCAGCGGCGAGAGCTTTCAGCCTTGAGCCTTCAGCATTCAGCTGATTTGAGTCACATGCGGCACGTCCCATATTGCTCAAGGCTCCTGGGCTCCGTGCTCAAATGAGCAGATTGCTAAGCGGCACAAAGCCAAAAGCTCAAAGCTGAATGCTGAAAGCTGAAGGCTCCACCCCATATGAACCCAAAGCCCAGCATCGTAAAGCCTTCAGCTTCGCATTAGTACATAAAGGAGGTCCCTCCCATGGCTGAATACAAGAACCTCGCAATCTGGCAAAAATCCATGGACCTCGCCATGCAAATCTACGACATCACCGAAAAATTTCCATCAAACGAAACCTACGGCCTTGCCAGCCAAATGCAAAGAGCCGCCGTCTCCATCCCTTCTAACATTGCAGAAGGATACGGAAGGAAATCGGATAAAGAATTTTACTACTTTCTCCATATCGCCAGAGGCTCCATGTACGAACTGCAGACACAGCTCTACATAGCGGCCGGAAGACACTACGTTTCCGATGAAAATGTATTTCATATTAATGAAATGATTGAGGAAATCAGTAAAATGACAGCAGGACTCCTGAGACGCTTAGAAAAGGCGGACCCCGAGCTCAATGGCCGGAGGTGAATTGGGGAGGGGAGGGGGGAGCCTTGAGCTCTGAGCCTTCAGCCTTGAGCTGGTTTGAGCCACAATGCGGCATGGTAGCATACCGCTCAAAGCTCCCCGGCGTCCGCCCTACATGAGCAGAATGCTTAGTGGCGATTCGCCTAAAAGCTCAAGGCTCAAGGCTGAAAGCTGAAGGCTCCCATCCCATATGAGCAAAAAGCCCAGCGGCGAATGAGCCTTGAGCTTCGAATCTCCAGCCTTAAGCCGGTTTGAGTCACAATGCGGCATGGCAGCATACCGCTCAAAGCTCCCGGGCTCTCGTCTCACATGAGCACAACGCCCAGCGGCGATTCGCCCAAAAGCTCAAAGCTGAAAGCTGAAGGCTGAAGGCTCCCATCCCATATGAGCAGAAAGCCCAGCGGCGAATCGCCCCAAAGCTCAAGGCTCAAAGCTGAAGGCTCCACCTCACATGAGCACAACGCCCAGCGCCGCATCATCTTTACTTAACAAGGAGGCTCCATCACATGGAACAGACTCTTCCACATATATCTTTCAAAAATAACGGAAAACTCAAACTTCTCATCATCGTCGGTACCCGTCCTGAGATTATCCGTCTCTCTGCTGTAATCAAAAAATGCCGCACCTACTTTGACACTATCCTGGCTCATACCGGCCAGAATTACGACTACAACCTGAACGGCATATTCTTCCATGACCTGGGTCTAGCGGATCCTGAGGTATACATGAATGCCGTAGGCAAAGATCTGGGCGAGACTATGGGAAATATTATTGCTAGGTCTTATGAACTCATGGTACAGCTTAAGCCGGATGCCATCCTTGTTCTGGGCGATACAAACAGCTGCCTTTCTGTTATCGGAGCCAAAAGGCTACACATTCCCATTTTCCACATGGAAGCCGGCAACCGCTGCAAAGATGAATGTCTGCCTGAAGAAACGAATCGCCGCATTGTGGATATTATCAGCGATGTAAACCTGGCCTACTCAGAACACGCCAGAAGGTATCTGGCTGACTGTGGGCTGCCTAGAGAAAGGACTTATGTCACCGGATCACCAATGGCCGAAGTTCTTCATGCAAATCTTGCACAGATTGAAGCCAGTGATGTTCATCAGCGCCTTGGTCTGACGAAGGGGAAGTACATTCTTTTATCCGCCCATAGAGAAGAGAATATTGATACCGATAAAAACTTCTATTCCCTTTTCAATGCAGTAAACAAAATGGCGGAAAAATACGATATGCCCGTACTCTACTCCTGCCATCCAAGAAGCCGCAAGCGGCTGGAGGAAACCGGATTCAAACTGGACGCACGAGTCATTCAGCATGAACCCATGGGATTTCATGACTATAACTGCCTGCAGATGAATGCCTTTGCTGTGGTATCTGACTCCGGCACACTTCCTGAAGAAAGCAGCTTCTTCACATCTATAGGTCATCCTTTCCCTGCTGTCTGCATTCGTACATCCACAGAACGCCCGGAAGCCATGGAAAAAGGCTGCTTCATCCTGGCCGGAATCGATGACCATTCCCTCCTGCAGGCCGTGGACACCGCTGTGGAAATGAACAAAAACGGTGACTACGGTACTCCGGTTCCTGACTACCTGGAAGAGAACGTGTCGACCAAAGTAGTGAAAATTATCCAGAGCTATATGGAAATCGTGAATAAGATGGTGTGGAGGAAATAGCGGGAAGAAGAAAATCTCACCTTGAGTCCTCAGGATTGAGGTGAAATGAGCCACATGGCAGTTCGAAGTATCGATTTCAAGGCTCCCAAGCCCCGTCACAAATGAGCAGAATGGAGATTTATAATGAACATCCTTGTATACAGCGTAGCTGCTGAATCCGGCGGCGCACTCAGCGTGCTGATGGATTTCTACAAACAATTCCAAACACATAAGGAAAACCACTACTACTTCCTGGTCAGCACGCCGTATCTGGAGGAACAGGACAATATCACTGTACTCCGGTTTCCTGAAATCAAAAAAGGATGGGGACATAGACTCTGGTTTGAATATGTGAAAGCGCCGCAGCTTGTGAAAAGATACAAAATCGACGAAGTTTTTTCTACGACGAATACGGTACTGCCCTTTGTGCAGGTTTCTCAGACTCTCTATCTTCACAACTCTCTTCCCTTCTCCACGTATCGATTCAAATGGAATGAAAACAGGCTTTTCTGGGTGTATCAGCATATCATTGCCCGGTTGATCTTTCATTCACTAAAGAGAGCAGATCATATCATTACCCAGACCCACTGGATGAAGAATGCGGTTATAGATCAATGCGGGATACCGGAAGGAAAGATAGAGGTGCAGACACCGCCTATTGATGATTCCATGGTGAAATCATACCATCCCACCGGAAGAGAAACCATTTTCTTCTATCCGGCGGCGCCGTTCAGCTATAAGAATCACCGACTTATCATCGAAGCTTGCAAAATATTGAAATCGAGAGAAATCACAGATTGGCAGGTACTTCTGACACTGAATGCAAATGGTTCGCCCTATGAAAGAGAACTGGCAGCCGTAGCGAAGGATTTCCGGCTTCCTGTCAAATTTATCGGTTTTTTATCAAGAGAAGAAGTATTCGACTGGTATAGTAAATCCATTCTTCTCTTTCCTTCGTATATTGAATCGTTTGCCCTCCCTTTGGCTGAGGCACGTTTGGCAGAAAGTCCGATACTTGCTGCAGATACATCACTTTCAAGGGAAGTGCTGCAGGGATATAAAAATTGTCAATTTTATGGAATACAAGAAGCTGAAAAACTAGCTGAAGAGATGGCGTATGAGGTAGATATGAATAAAGAACAAATTTTAAACAATGGGGGGGGTAGGATTACTACCCTGATTGTTATTATCCCTAAATCATTATTTTTTAAACCCGCACTGTACTTTCCATGACAAACAGTTTCAATAGTTGATGTGTTACTGAATATGACTTGATGGTCACTATTATTTATAAAATGGAAAAGTGGAGAGCGGGATTATGAATATTTTGGTTTATGGAGTAGCGGCAACATCAGGTGGTGCATTAAGTGTTTTAAAGGAATGTTATAGGAAGTTCGAACAGCAAAAAGATAATCACTATATTTTTATAGTTAGCACACCTCAATTACCGGATACAAAAAATATCACTGTGCTTAGGTATCCGAATATAAAAAAAAGCTGGTTTCATCGGCTTTGGTTTGAATATTTGGAAGCGCCCAACTTAGTGAGAAAATATGGGATTGAAGAAATATTTTCACTTACTAATACAACTATTCCAAGAACAGATGTGAGGCAAATTTTGTATTTGCACCAACCTTTGCCATTTATTAGTCAGAGATTTAAGTTAAGCGAAAATCTACTGTTCTGGGTTTACCAAAATGTAATAGGTAAGTTAATAATCTATTCAGTTCGTAGGGCGGATAAAGTAATCGTGCAGACAGAATGGATCCGGGATTCAGCAGCAAAGATATGTAATGTAAGTTTAGATAAATTTACTATTCAAGTTCCATCTGTTGATACAAGCTTAATTGTTCCATATCGAGGCCAAAAGACAGAGGTTACTTTTTTCTTTCCTGCGGCTCCGCTCTCATATAAAAATCATTCATTAATCATAAAGGCGTGTCAGGTGCTTAAGAAAAAACATATTTGTAACTATAAAGTTTTATTCACACTCACTGGACGAGAAAATAAATATGCAGTATCGTTAAAAAGAAGTGTTGAAAATCATGCACTGCCAATATATTTTATTGGCATGTTATCACATAAACAGGTGTTTGAAATGTACGGGCAATCTATCTTGGTATTTCCATCATATATAGAAACTTTTGGATTGCCATTACTTGAAGCTAAACTATCGAATGCTCCAATTCTTGCGTCAAATATGCCCTTTTGCAGAGAGGTATTGAATGGATATGAATCTTGTAAATTTTATGACAAAGATGACTTTGTTGCATTGTCCAACTATATGGAAGAGTGCATAACTAAGCATGGCAGTTTTGAATAGGTTAGCATTTGTATTAAGGAGGTTTATTGTGGAAAATTGCATCAGAATGAATAATAAGATGCTTGCCTTTATAACAATTGATTTTCCTGTTCTTTTATTGGGTTTGAATTTTATTTTATATAATGCCGTCGGAATTGAAGATTATAAAAATATATTAAGAGTTATAGCTTTTATATTTCTTTTGATAGGTGGATTCATTAGAAAAAAGAGTATAACCTTACTTCAGCTTTTTTCTGTTCTTATAATTGGAATAGAATTATTATTTCAAGGAACCTTTGCATTAAATATCTTGGCAGCTTTTTTATTTGCCTGGTGCACAACAAATAATTTTAAAGAACTATCACTTAGAATTTTTAAAGTAGATTTACTTTTAATCATTATTGTATTCATTTTATTGACTACAGGGCTTTTAGACTTCAAGACATATATTTCTGGAGTTCGGTTGAGGGGAACATTAGGATTTATAAATCCTAATGCCGGCGCTTTATTTTTTACAAGTTTGGTATATTTATTTATATTAAGTAGAGAAGATATTTCTTTATGGCAAATAATTTTATCAATTATTTATTCGTCTGTTATCTATAGTATAACGGATAGCAGAACTGTTTTTATATCTGCATGCATATTTTTACTAGCGATTCCTCTCTTCAAATACTCGTTATTTTCGTATGCTTTTGCTCTATTGTCTAAATCTATTATTATAATTTTATGGATAGGTAGTGCTATAAGTATTTTATTTATTAATTCGTTTATTGGATTTGATGAGCTTTTAAGTTTTAGAATTTCTTATTTTATTGAGCTAATGAATCGTGCGGATTTAATCAATTATCTTTGGGGTGGAACTAATTTTGATAATCTTACAGTTGATAATTTCTACTATACCTTTATTTTCCATTATGGAATAATTTTTTATTGTTTTATGTTTTATTTGGTTAACAAGGCAATTAATTTTTGCATTAAGAATAGGATCTTTGTAGTTTTGGATTTTCTATTATCAGTTTGTATGATGGGCCTTATGGAAAGCAGTTTTATACGGCCAGAGCTCATTTTTGCTTTGCTTGTCTGGAAGATTATCTTTGATCCTGAGTGCCTTAAAGCTTTAAAGACTGGAGCTTAGTTTTTATATGTATTTTTGTGTATACATTGTAATGACAATTTTGAGGCCTAAATGAGTAAGTCAAGAATTTCATCTAATATCATTTACTTATATTTTTTAACGATAGCAAAGATACTATTTCCGCTGCTTACGTTTCCATACCTGACTAGGGTTGGGTATTTAGTTAAATATAGAAAATACTTTGTGAATTAGAAATAGGACGCTACTTTACCATAGTTCTGTATAAGGATGTGACAAGATACAATGAGTGATAAAATTGAAGTTGATATAAAATGTGCCCATTGCAGCAGGCAGTTGCAAAGTGATGAACAGCCATGTTCTTACTGTGGCCTTACTGGTCGGATTATAGATGTCTGTACTTCCGAAGCTAGAGAGATGAATGAATCGGTGAGAAGAAAAATGAAAAATGAAAAATACGGAAGCCAAAGTGAAAAAGCATATACTGCAGGAGTTCGTAAAGGAGATTCCTACTATCGGGACGGTAAAAAGAAGGTTGAGCGGATGATAATGATTGGCTGAGGAAACAACTTTTATGAGAGAAGATATCAGGAATAAGGATACGGGGCAGGTAATCCATTATGTTGAAGAACTGCTGAACAAACATGTTGGGCACGGGAGCGCCAGGAAGAAAAAATGACTGATGCTTGTAGGATTAACTTTTATATCTAATACTCGGTAGACATTGGCATCCTGTACTTTAAGGAAATTATATATAGATGGAGAGACAGGCATATGAGTTTTGCGTTGAATCCGTATTATAATTGCTATGAATTGCAGATGGCCGAAATTATGGATGTACAATTGGATGATTGTCAAATTAGTAAACTCAGGAATCTGATGAAAGCCAAGAATAAAGAGATTAGATTTGCATCTGGAAAAGGAATCAGAAGCCGAGGAATTCTCGCGAGAACCAAAATACAAAATGAAATTATTGCGAGCCATTCATTTAAAATCTTGTGCCCCAAAAGTGAGCTAATGCCTGTATTAGATAATGGAGAAATAGGTAAGGTAAAGATTGCTGATAAAAATGAAATAATTTCTTGAATTTAAACTTGGAGGATTTAGATCTTATGAAAAGGCTTACTAAACGTGACATTCAAAGAAATGAATTGAATATATTAATTGCGGTGAAAGAAATATGTAATTCCAACAATCTTAAGTTTTATTTATCGGGCGGGACTTTACTTGGTGCTATAAGGCATAGAGGTTTTATTCCATGGGATGATGATATTGATATTTGTATGCCAAGGCCGGATTATGAAAAATTTATTTCATTATGGCCTATAATGAATCAGATTTATGTGCTTAAATCAGATAGATTAAATAATTGGGATGCACCATTCACAAAGGTAATAGATCCTACAACCCAAATTGAATCTGTGTATGATGAAAGGAAAGAAAGCCTATGGATTGATGTGTTTCCAGTGGATGGTCTTCCTTCTGATGTAAAGAAAGTAGAAAATATTTATAAGCAGTGCGATTTTTACCGTAAGCTACTTATGATAGCCCATGCACGTCTAGGAGAAGGATCAAGCCAAATCCATAAATATGGCAAGTATATTTTGAAACCTATTGCTAAATCAATTGGTACTGATTATTTTAGCAAAAAATTAGAAAAAATTGCTTGTCAGATTCCGTATGAATCGGCCGACTATGTAGGAGCTATTACCTGGGGACTTTATGGTGTAGGTGAGCGCATGTTAAAAAGTGAGTTTGAAAGGGAAGTTGAAGTAGAATTTGAGGGATATAAAATGCCTGCGTTTTCTTGTTGGGACTCGTATCTCCATAGACTCTATGGCGATTACATGCAACTGCCTCCTATTGACAAAAGACGGACTCATAACATGATAGTTTATATAAAGGGATGAGAATATGAACATTGCAGTAATTTTTGCCGGTGGCACAGGGAAAAGAATGAATACAAAATCCAAACCTAAGCAGTTTTTGGAGATGCATGGGAAACCGGTACTGATTTACACACTGGAAAATTTTCAGAATCATCCATTGATTGATCATATTATCCTGGTATGTTTGGAAACATGGATAGATTATGCCGCAGGTCTCATGAAAAAGTTCGGCATTACAAAGGTAGCAAAGATTGTTCCTGGTGGTAAAACAGGGCAGGAATCGATTTATCATGGTATCGCGACTGCAGAGAAACTGTATGGAGACGATAATGTTGTCCTTATCCATGATGGGGTACGGCCTTTGATTAACGAAGAAACAATTACAAATTGCATAAGGACTGTCAAGCAGTATGGAAATGCAATTACTGTTTCTCCGGCCATTGAGACTATATTCTTGAAAAATGAGGAAAATGATTTTGTAGGACAGATTTTTAACAGGTCCCGCTGTGAAATGGCCAAGGCGCCGCAATGCTTTAGGTTGGGAGATATCTATAAAACACACTTGAAGGCCAAAGAGGAAGGACAATGCGGTTTCATTGATTCAGCTTCACTGATGCAGCATTACGGGATGAAGTTGTACACCGTTGATGGACCTTCAGAAAATATAAAGATAACAACACCTTCTGATTTTTATATTTTCCGTGCTATCATGGATGCGAAAGAGAATCTGCAGATTCTTGGATTGTGAGGAAGTCATGTGGATAGAAAATACCATTTTTAAAGAAGATCTGGAACGAATCAATCGGGCCTCTTTTATTGACTGGGCGAAGTTTGATGGGAAGACATTCTTCGTTACGGGCGGCACAGGATTGATCGGATATACTTTCATTTGTGCGCTTTTGTACAGGAATCTGATTCACCATAGCAGGATCCATGTTATTGCACTTGTAAGAGATATGAAGAATGCACAGGAACAGTTCAAATCTGTGCTTTCAGATAGTGAGGGGGCATTGAAGTTCGTCTCAGGAAGTATAGAGGCAATGCCCCATGTGGGTGAACATATCGATTTTATACTCCATGCTGGCGGACCGACGGCGAGTCGGTATTTCGCAGAGTATCCGGTGGAAACGGTACGAACCATCATAAGTGGCATGATGAATGCGTTAGAATTAGCCAAAGAACACCAAGTGTCGGGGATGGCATTCCTGTCTACGATGGAAGTGTACGGCGCATCGACTGCTGCGCGGAAGATTTCTGAAACTAGTGAAAGCTATCTGGATACTATGAATGCCAGAAATTCATATCCGGAGGCCAAACGCCTTTCGGAAAATCTCTGCGCTTCCTATGCAGAGGAGTACCAGGTGCCGGTCAATGTGCTACGGTTGACGCAGACCTTTGGTCCGGGGATCGCCAGAAATGATCAGCGCGTCTTCGCTGAGTTCATTCGTTCCGCTTTGGAGAAAAAAGACATCATTCTTTTGACAGAGGGAAAGACAAAGAGAAGCTATCTCTATACAGCGGATGCTGTGACAGCGATCTTGACTGTTTTACAGAACGGCTGCGCCGGACAGGCTTTTAATACAGCCAATGAGAAGACATTTTGCTCCATTCATGAAATGGCAGAACTGGCAGCAGATGAGCTTTCTAAAAATGAAATACGAGTACTGGTTCACAGTGGAAAGAAGGAAGAGGTGAAAGCATTCATGCCTACGATGCAGATGAATTTAAATACGGCACTCCTAAACCGGGGGGGGTGGCAGTCTGAAATTGGCTTGAAGGATATGTTCAGGCGTACCATGGATGCACTCCTTCAGGAAGAAAGAGCAATGTCAGACTGTTAATGCTGGCCGTCCTGCAGGGAAGGGGTTCATTGTACGCCCTGTTTCTATACAATGAATCGAGGAAATCTTTATGTGGGACGAAAACAGCGTATTGTATTCTGACTTGTCGTATATGACGGAGGCTGATTTCATTGACTGGAAACAGCTTCGTGGAAAGACCTTCTACATCACGGGCGGCACGGGGCTGATCGGGTACTACCTGATCCAGACATTGCTTTACCGAAATGCGAAATTTCAGGATCATATCCGTATTCTTGCTCTGGTGAGAAATCCTGAAAAAGCGCGAGCTATGTATGAAAGGCAGATCCCGGGAGCTGGGGACTTTTTGCAATTCGTACAGGGAGACGTGACAGAAACGCAGAGGATGGAAGATAGCGTGGACTTCCTCATCCATGGTGCCAGCCCGACCGCTAGCCGGTATTTTGTAGAACATCCTTTAGAAACGTTGGAAACGGCGATACAGGGGACATCGAATATGCTGCATCTGGCTGAGGAAAAACAAGTGAAGAAGATGGTCTATCTCTCCAGTATGGAAGTGTATGGCGACCATCAGTCTGAAGACAAGATTTCCGAAGAGGAGGCTGTCTGCTTATATCCGATGAATCTGCGTGATAGCTATCCGATCGGGAAGTGTGCCTCAGAGAATCTTTGCCAGGCCTACTGGCATGAACGGGGAATTTCTGTCGACGTTTTGCGCCTTTCTCAGGTCATTGGGACTACGTGCCCTGTCAGAAAATCTCATGATACACGAATCGTGATGGAGATAGCACGGGATATTCTAAGCGGAAGTGATATCGTCTTGAAAACAAAAGGCGAGAGTAAGCGAACCTATGTTTATGTGGCAGATGCTGTGACAGCGATCCTGAAGGTGCTGACATGCGAGGGTTCTGATGTGTATAATGTAGCTAATGAGGGAACGTACTGCTCGATCTATGACATGTGCCAGCTCGCCGCAGAAAAGGTGGCTGGCGGGAAGATCAAGGTAGTGGTACAGGAAAAAGATGAGGGCATCTATCCGGCAGCAAACTGTTTGAATTTGTCAAATGAGAAACTGCGGGCATGTGGATGGAAGAGCAATACGGGACTGGAAAAGATGTTCCAAAGATTAATACATTATTAAGCGGTTTTGTTAGAAAACGAATATGGGAATAGGAGAAGTGAAATGCGGCTAAGTATCATCATCCCCACTTACAACAACCATATATCCGACATGATTCGTTGCCTCGACAGCGTCTACGATACAGCGTATCAGGACTTCGAGGTGCTGATCATCGATGACGGCAGCGAGGTTTCGTATCAGGTGGAGCTGGATCAGCTTGAGACGCGGTATGAGCGGCTCAAGCTCTTGCACAGGGCGCACGCCGGGGTTTCGGCCGCGAGGAATTTTGGCGTGCAGAAAGCGCAGGGAGATTATATTCTCTTCGTTGATGCAGATGATGTGGTGACGAAGCAGTTTTGGCGGGATTTTGTGGCTATTCTGCAAGAAGAAAATGATTGGCCTGATGTTATTTATGGTATGGTGCGTAGCGGCGAAAAAGAAAAAATGCCTGATTGCCTGTCTATGGAAGAGACGTCCATTTATTCCCTGCAGCGTTTGAATGGGAAAGAAAAGCGAAAACTGTATCGTCATTTCTTTGACCTCGGAGAACGAGAAAGTTTTATTACAATCAGTGGATATGTCAGCCGTGGTCCTTGCGCAAGGTTAATAAAACGGACGTTGGTACAGCAGTGTCCGTTTGATGAACATGTTGCTGTAGGGGAAGATATGCTTTGGAATCTTAAAATTTTACGAAAAAATCCAAGCGTTGCTGTTGTTTTACATGTCTGGTACTTCTATGTGAAAAATATGGATTCAGTGACGCATGCCTATCGCCCAGATTTGATCGAGAAGCATAGGGTGATGTTGGAAGAACTGACGAAATATGGTGATAGCACATTGAAAATGGCTCTTTGGAACAAAGCGTTTGAGTCATTGAATGAGCTGGCTAGAGCTTATTTTCTATCCCCGCAAAACCCACTGTCTTGGCGTGAAAAAGTAAAGGAGTTCAACAAGATGTCCTATAGTTATCCATTCAATAGATTATTAGAAAATGATGTGAAAATGGGGGGGTAAAACCTCTGCTTAAGCTCGCACTCTACAGGGCGGGCCTTTTGTTGTATGTGTATAAGTTGAAAATGATGCTGCACCGATAAGGGGCATTCTCCCTCTTTTCGATGCGGGAAGAGGGAGGCATAGATGCATAAAATTGCATTAATGGTTTCAAATCTTTGTACCTTGGGGGGGACAGAGCGTGTTACCGCCAATTTAAGCCAAGCACTTTCGAAATGGTATGAGTGTCATGTGATTACGCTATGGAATGATGGGACATATGCATATCAGCTGGATCCAGCGGTTCATCTGTTTAATCTGTATCCACAGAAGCGCAGATTGAGGGCGATGGCAGTGGATGGGACCTTACGAATCCGGAAGTATTTGAAGGAGCAGGGGATTGAGGTATTGATTGTGGTGGGAAGAAATAATGGACTTCTTCCACTTTTTGTCGGTCTGTGTTCTTCTACGAGGCTTATTTACTGTGAGCATAATTCTGTTTCGTCCTGGCGATTTTATAAAGAGACTTTGAAACAGCGAGTGCATAGGCATCTACTTCAATTTCTGCTATATCATGTGCCGGACTGCGTGGTGACCTTGACGGAGAAGGATCTGGCGTTTTACAAAGATGCATCTGTCAGGTCGGAGCGTATTTATAATGCTTTGGATGATAAACTTTTGGCAGAGAAGGCAGTATATCATCCGGAGGCTAAGAAGTTGCTGACCATTGCCCGAATTGATTATCAGAAAGGGCTCGAGTACATGGTAAAGGTGGCGAAACGAGTATTGGTAAGGCATCCAGACTGGATATGGGATGTATGGGGAGGCGGGGATGATGCGTCTTATGAAAGAAATATAAAGAGTCTCATTCATGAAAACGGTCTGGATGGACGTTTACAGCTCAAAGGGGCAAGTTCCTGTGCCTATGATCTATATGATCAGTATGGGGTGTTTGTTTTGACATCCCGCTATGAAGGATTTTCCATGGTCTTATTGGAAGCCAAGGCGAAGAAGCTACCGAGCGTGAGCTTCGATATTCATTCCGGTCCATCCGACATCATTCGGGATGGGGTCGATGGTTACCTGGTGAAGCCTTTCGATGTGGATGAGATGGCGGAAAAAATCAGCGATCTGATCGAGCGCCCGGCTCTTCGACAGCAATTTTCTGATGCGGCATGGGGAAATCTGGATCAGTTCAGAAAAGAAACAATCATTTCACAATGGATCGAATTGATTAATGATACATTAAAAGCGGGGGGGTAACCCACTGGATTAAGTCATGCGGTATAACGCGACAGTCTGACTATGCGGGAATGGCAGGTGATCTGCTATGCTGATTAGTGTGATTGTTCCGGTATACAATGTGGAGAAGTATTTGAAAAAGTGTCTGGATAGTCTTATCCATCAGACTTGGAAAGAGCTGGAAATCATTCTGGTAGATGATGGAAGTACGGATTCAAGCGGGATGATTTGCGATGCTTATGCAGAAAAGGATACGAGAATCCGAGTGGTTCATCAGTCCAATGGCGGACTGAGCGATGCCAGAAACACGGGGCTTGCTCTTTGCCGAGGAGAGTATCTGGGGTTTGTGGATAGTGATGACTGGATTGCGCCGGATATGTATGAGGTGCTGGCTTGTTTTGCCCAAAAAGAAAGACTGGATGTAGCGATGTGCGGCGTGACGGATGTATGGCCGGACCGGATTGAAGGGACGCCGCGTTTTGCTCCGGTGGTACTGACAGATACGGATGAAATCATTTCAGAAATCTTGGTGAACCGTAGAGGCGGTACAGCGGTGCCGGGGTGGGGCAGGATTTATAGAACCCGGCTTTTCAAGGATTTGATTTTTGAAAAAGGGCGGTATTATGAGGATGGCTATTATCTGCTGAAGTGGATCGGGCGGACTGAACGATTTGGCAGGCTTTCAGACCGGAAGTATTTCTACATGCATCGTGAGGGGTCTATCACGGATATCAAGCGTCATGGGAAACGGGTGGATGATTTTCGTTTTGCCTATGAGCAGAATCTGGCCTGCATCAAGGCATGCTATCCGGAATCCATTCCAGCGGGGGAGTATCGTCTGTATATGACTTATCATGCGATCTTGCTTATGCTGGCAGGACGGGATGATGCGTATTGCCAGGAGCTGGCAGGCTTGATCCGAAAGAATATTTTTAGAATTTGGCGAAATGCCTGCGTCGGATGGAAAGCGAAGATCAGCTATAGTTTGATTGCGCTGAATGTTCATTGGTATTTCTGCATGAGACGCAGGTATAGAGGATGGACAGGAAAGACTGCGGAGTGAGTGCGAGATTTTCTCGTGTATTGATTGTGAAGCGTCAGGTGGGAGTGTTTTATGTTACTTTCTGTAGGTATACCGGTATATAATGCAGCACCTTTTCTGCAGAGATGTCTTTCGTCGATTTTATCGCAAATTGATGAAAGGGTAGAGGTCATCTGTGTGGATGACGGAAGCACAGATGGCAGCCTGGGGATTCTGGAAAAAATGAGCCGGAGGAATGACCACCTGCACGTCATTCTTGCGTCGCATGGTGGTGTGAGTCGGGCAAGAAATCTGATTCTGCAGTGTGCGCAGGGAACGTATATGGCTTGGGTGGATGCGGATGATTTTGTGACAGAAGACTGGTATAGCTCTCTTTTCCCTCTGCTGGAGCAGGGGATGGATTTGATATTCTTTGAACATGACAGGAGGGGAAATGGCGTCTCTCGAAGGATGCAGTATCAGGGAAGTTCTGGAATTTTAGATAAGCAAAGGTTTCTTTATGACCTGGTACTGGATGTGAAGGTACGTAGTTATCTCTGGGATAAGGTCTGCCGGCGGAGCTTATTTCAAGGGATATCTTTTCCTACGGATGTTTTGCTCATGGAGGACTATGCAAGGCTCCATAAGATATGTTATCGGGCACGGTCTATCTATTATCTGGCCAGACCATTGTATGTCTATCTGGTGAGAACGGGAAGCCTTTCTCACACGGTGGATTTCAGCCGGTATTTTAATGCGGTTCATATAGCGAAAGCCAGGTATGAGTGGCTATCAGAGCGGCATGTGGATGTGCCGAGAGCCGGCTATCTGAAGCACTCCCTTTTTTTTGTGACTGCGGCAGTGAAGGAGAATGCTGACAAGGTCTGGCAGAAGGAAGTCGAAGAATGTCGAGGAGAAATCCAGCGGCATATCTTATATATTTTGCGAAGCGGGGATATAACAGTGAAAGATAAAGTGAAATATGCATTGGCAGCGATGCATGTATTAAAAACGATCTATAGTCTAAAGGCTATGATGAAATTTTAGGAGGCAAATATCCGATTGCGATAAGGAATGGCGAAGGAGCCGGTCTCAGTATGTACCGGCACATGAAAGTGTGCCGGTATGCTAATCAGTGTTATTGTACCGGTGTATGCCGGTATGCTAATCAGTGTTATTGTACCGGTGTATAATGTAGAGAGATATTTGAGACGGTGTGTTTTCTCCTTCATGGAACAGACTTATGGCGAAATCGAAATTATTCTAGTGGATGATGGAAGCTCGGATCGGAGAGGTGCTATCTGCGATGAGCTGACCGAAGAAGATGGGCGTATTCGTGTGGTGCATAAAGCCAATGGCGGCGTAAGTTCAGTGCGTAATGTGGGAATCGACAAGGCAAACGGAGAGTATCTCTGCTTTGTAGATAGCGATGACTGGCTGAATGTAGATTATTTTCAGAAAGCAGTCCCTGTTTTGAAAAGAATACAGCCAAAGTTATTAATGAATAATTATGTGAAGGAAAATGGAGAAGGGCATGTGATCTGTAAATTTTCTCCATCGCCTGACCTGTATCTGGATGGAAATCGGACTTTTTATGAAATGGCAAATGGTTGTAAAAGGGTTAGATTTGATGAGAATATCATTTATGGAGACACTAATCTGGTATGGCTATATTCAGTCTGACACCAATAGGAGGGCGGCACTGCCTTTAACGATGGTGATGGCTTTTCTCGTATTTATGACTAAGGCAAGAACAGCCTATGCTATGCTGGCGGGTATGCTGTTGCTTCTGGTGTGTCTGATTCTTTTGGGAAGACAATATGAATTACTGAAGAAGTTCGCTGTACTGATTGTATGTGTGACGATTGGTTTTGCCGGATATGTTTCCTTTGTAAAGACCACTTCGTTAAGCCGCGCCAATCAAACGCAGTCTGTGGTTCAGCGGACCCTTGAGGATAATCTGGTGAGTCTGGCTTCAATAATAAGCGCAGTAATGGTGCTAGATATGGACTTTTGAAGGCACATTTCCGAACCGGGTCGCAGCATCCGCTGTTGGGCGTGGGAAAAGGACTCACTGGTGTTTATGTGGCTGATAATTTCACACCCGAGGAAGCAGCAAATGGGGAAATTTCTTCTTGGATACGGTATCAGGAGGAGCGTGGTCCGATGGCGGCTGGTTACTCTATGCCAGACGCTATGAATGAGTTTGTCAGCCGTTTCTCTAGTACAGGTATTTTGGGCTTGGGTACTTTTTTGTTTCCTTTTGCTTATGTACTCTTGAGACTATTGAAAAAATGGGTGATTCGCAAGGATCTGATGGCTATGATGATGATGCTCGCCTTGATTTCGTCTATGATGGCGGGGTGTAATGGCAGTTTGAATCTGATGTATGCTGTATGGCTGCTTCTGGGGCTCTCTTATGCAGTGGCTTTCGGTAGGGAAAGGTCTATGAATGAATGAACGTAAAATAGGAATCCTTTTAAGTTATGCAAATATTCTCCTTCACGCGGTACTGGGCTTTATTTATGTTCCAATTCTTTTACACTACATTGGGAAAAGTGAGTACGGGCTTTACCAGCTCATGGGCTCACTCATTGCCTATTTTAGTGTGATGGATTTTGGCCTGTCAGCTGCGGTCATCCGTTTTTATGCCAAATATAAGGCATTGAAAGACAGCATTGGCATGGAAAATATCCTTGCCATTTCGGTTCGAGGGTATGGTGCAGTGACTGTGCTGGCACTGGCCATAGGCTTTGTCTGCTATGGCTTTCTTGATGTTATCTTTGCCGGAAGCATGACTGTCTCAGAAGTGAATGAAGCAAAGCAGATTTTTCTCCTTTTGCTTTTGAATATTGTCATTACCTTATCCACCATGGTTTTTCGTTCTGTTATTAATGCACACGAGCGATTTTTCTTTTTAAAAGGAATGGAGACTATACAACTGGTAATGCAGCCTATTCTGGTGGTGCTGGTGTTGCAGCATCATCCCAGTGCATTCTCAGTGGCGGCTGTACAGACTGTACTGAACCTTTTGCTTAGTGGTGCCAGGGTCTATTACTGTTTCCATGATCTTCATGTAAAAATTCATTTTCATTACTGGAACCCTGAACTTTTCTCAGAATTTAAAAAACTGGCTCTTAGTGTTTTTGTAGTAACACTCATTGATCAGGTCTTTTGGAAAACGAATCAGATTATCCTTGGCATTATCAGTGGGACAGCTGCCGTAGCGGTATATTCCATTGCATCCCTGATTTATATGAACTATATGGCTCTTTCCACAGCCATTTCCGGTGTGTATCTTCCGCATGTTACCGGCATGGTGGCCAGGAAGGAGCCCATCAGGAACCTTTCTGAGCTCTTTATTCAGATTGGCAGATGGCAGTATTATCTTCTGGCCCTGGTGGCAACGGGCTTTATCATTTTCGGAAAGCAGTTTATTGCCTTATGGGCAGGACCAGAGTTTGAAGATTCTTATATCATTACTCTTCTCATTATTCTTCCATTTACAGTAGATTTGATCCAAAACATAGGACTTGCCATTATGCAGGCCATGAACCGTTATGACTTCCGTGCCCGTATTTATTTCCTGACGGGTGTATTGAATCTTATCCTGGCTATTCCACTGGGAATCAAATATGGCGGCATTGGCTGCGCAGTGGCTACTGGTGCTTCCATGATCGTAGGAAATGGATTTATTATGAACTGGTACTATGCAAAAGAAATGCATCTGGCTATAGCTTCCTTTTGGAAACAAATAGGGAAGATTTCCTTTATTACTTTCATGTGCCTTGTGATAGGATATTGGGTTAATGCTTATATTGGGCCGTACGGTGGCATATATCCTTTCATTTTGAAAGTGGTAATGTATACCATTTTGTATGTAGTAATGATATATTTTTTTGCTATGAATTTATCAGAACAAGAAAAGGTTCATGCGGTTTTTCACAAGTTACATATAAGTTAAAATTGTAAGGCTATTTACATATGTTGAACATTAACAATGAACTTTTTGTCGATATAAAGAATTTTCTGAACCACCCCTGGAGTGTGACTCCAGAAAATATGGTCAAACATGCGGATGAGATAAATCAGGCAGCGAAGGCTGTAACAGAACTTAGGGATACAGGGAAAGGGCCTGATGGAAGTCTTGTCCTGTTTCCACACCTTCCTTATTTACTGGAAGAAAATGTATTAATCTCTGAAGAGGAAAAAGAAGCTCTTTTTTCTTTAAAAGAGGAGGCTAAATCCTATGATGCAGTTATTTCTATTGGCATAGGAGGTTCTTATTTAGGTAATCAGGTGCTTTTTGATTTATTCTGCGGGCCTTACTGGAACCAGCTTACAAAAGAAGAGAGAGGTGGCTATCCTCAGTTCTATTTTGCAGGACAAAATGTGGATCCAGTCAGCCTGACAGAACTTTCTTCCTGTATTTCCAGGGAGGCAAAGCGACTGAAGGACCGTCGGATGCGGGTACTGTTTCTGGTCATTTCCAAATCCGGCACGACTATCGAACCGGTTGCTGCGGTAAGGGGATTAAAGAAACTGCTTGCCGACGTTTGTGATATTCATCTCATGGCCATTACCGATAAGGAAAAAGGAAGAATCCGACCGTTAGCAGAAGAACGACATTTCCCTTGTTTCACTGTCCCCGATGGAATCGGTGGACGATTCAGTATTTTCTCTCAGGTAGGCCTGGTGTTTGCCAGCCTGGCAGGGATAGATATAGAAAATTTCCTGAAAGGTGCACAGATGGTGGAAGAGGCGTGCCAATCGGAGAATATGAAAGAAAATCCGGCTCTATTGCTTGCTGCTTTGAAATACATTGCCACAAAGAAATATGGCATTACCGCGGAAGTCATTATGCCTTATGGGGACAAGCTCAGGTCTTTCGGCTGGTGGTATGCTCAGCTTTTGGGGGAATCCCTGGGGAAAAAATATGATATGCAGGGGAATGTGGTGTACAACGGTCGTATACCGGTAGCTTCTGTAGGGACAACGGATATGCATTCTCTTACACAGGAACATCAGCAGGGGAAAAAGAATAAGCTGATCCAGTTCATTTCTGTAGAACACCTGCCTTCTGATCTTTCTGTCCTCTGTGATGAAAAGGGCGTAAGTGGCATGGTTCCTATGAGCCGTATGTTGGACGCAGCAAGAAGAGCGAATGAAGAAGCGCTGGCAAATGAAGGCCGGATGAGTTGCCATATTTCTATTAAGGAATTAACACCTTTTCACGTAGGGGCACTCATGTATTTCTTTTTCCTTACCATTGCCTATGAAGGGGCCATGGAAAATGTAAATGCGTTTGATCAGCCTGGGGTAGAGGACTACAAGAAAATTCTCCATGAAGATTTGAGAAAGTACATTGTAAAAAATCAGGCTCTTCACGGAAATTTGGGGGATGAATAATTTTTAG
>UMCH01001036.1_pt1 | contig 22938 bp, 18 predicted proteins | sample 1964201 | NCBI WGS metagenome assembly UMCH01 (sample SAMEA4835965, study PRJEB28245) | human gut metagenome | biome: gut microbiome; material: fecal sample | place: Denmark | collected 2008 | reverse complement strand
CTACAATTAGTTATATTGGATCAAGGGAAGATATTATAAAATTACTTACATCATTTAAGTATAATAATGTTGAAGTTCCTGATGTGTATTTGCAAAATTCAGGTAGAGAGTTAAATAGAGAGTATTGGGATAAGCTTGTTAACAAGGTATTTTTGTATGGTGCCAACAAGATATTCCTGCCGAATCCTATTAGGGAATGTATTACTCTTACAAAGTCTGTTAAATATCTTTGGAATGGTGTAAGAACACTTGCAAGCAGAAAGATTGAAGTGCCGGTTCTTGATGCAACGGCTATTGGTGTTTCAATTGCAAGAAATAATATGAACACAGCAGGTTCAATTATGTTTCTTCTTGGAATAGGTGAAATTTTGGAAGAATGGACTCATAAAAAATCTGTTGATGACTTGGCAAGAAGTATGTCTTTAAATGTTGGAAAAGTTTGGCTTTGCCAGGGCGAACAGGACATTCTTGTGTCAACTTCTGATGTTAAGGCAGGAGATCTTGTAAGAGTACATATGGGAAATATTATTCCTTTCGATGGCACTGTTGTTTCAGGTGAGGCAATGGTAAATCAGGCTTCTTTAACAGGTGAGTCAATACCGGTTCAGAAGAATGCAGAAGGTATTGTTTACGCAGGTACTGTTCTTGAAGAAGGTGAACTTGTCATAAGAGTGGACCAGACTAACGGTTCAAGTCGTTACGAGAAGATTGTTACTATGATAGAAGAATCTGAGAAATTAAAGACTTCTATGGAAAGCAAAGCTTCTCACTTAGCAGACAAATTAGTTCCTTATACTTTGCTTGGAACAGGGCTTACATATGCTTTAACAAGAAATGCAACAAAGGCATTATCAGTGCTTATGGTTGATTTTTCATGTGCATTAAAACTTGCAATGCCTATATCTGTTTTGTCAGCAATTAGGGAAGCAAGTTTACATAACATTACTGTAAAAGGTGGAAAATATTTGGAGGCAATGGCTGAGGCAGACACGATTGTTTTTGACAAGACAGGTACCCTTACAAAAGCTAATCCTACGGTTGTAGATGTAGTGTCATTTAATGGTCAGGATTCTGATGAATTATTAAGGATTGCAGCTTGTCTTGAAGAGCATTTTCCACATTCTATGGCAAAAGCAGTAGTTGATGCTGCAGCAGAGAAGAATCTTGAACATGAAGAGGTTCATTCAGAAGTTGAATATATTGTTGCACACGGTATTTCATCTATGATAGATGGTCAGAAGGTTGTAATTGGAAGTCATCATTTTGTATTTGAAGATGAAAAATGTACAGTTGATCCTGAGAAGATGGGTACTTTTAACAGTTTACCACCTGAATATTCTCATCTGTACATGGCTATTAATAACAGACTTGCAGCAGTAATATGCATAGAAGATCCACTTCGTGAAGAAGCTGCGGCAGTTATCCGGTCATTGAAGATGGCAGGAATATGTAAGGTTGTAATGATGACAGGCGACAGCGACCGTACAGCAAAAGCCATAGCTAAGAAGGCAGGAATTGATGAATATTATTCAGAAGTATTGCCTGAAGATAAGGCTAATTTCGTAGAGAAAGAAAAGGCTAAAGGCAGAAAGGTCATAATGATAGGTGATGGAATAAATGATTCACCTGCATTATCAGCAGCCGATATAGGAATATCAATTAGCGATGGTGCAGAAATTGCAAGAGAAATCGCTGATGTAACAATAGGCGCAGATAACCTTTATGAAATAGTAACATTAAAGGCATTGAGCAATAGCTTAGTTAAACGAATTGACAAGAATTACAGATTCATAGTAAGCTTCAATGCGGGCTTAATTGTACTAGGCATTACCGGAATAATTCCACCAACAATGTCAGCATTACTCCATAATGGATCAACACTTGCAATAGGAATGAAGAGCATGGAAAACCTGCTTGACTAGACAGAATGATAGGAATGAAGAGTATTGATAATCTGTTAGACTAGTCAGGATGAGCTGATTAATATATAGAATTAATAAATTAAATACATTAATACACAAACACCCCCGATACTAAAAAATGAAACTTTTAGTGTTGGGGGTGTTTTGCTGAGGTGGAGGGGAAACAAGAATAATTGCTAAAATCTATATAAATTAAGTATGGTTCCAATGGGTGTCAGGTGGAAATTACAAATATCGCAATAAATTTCAAACAAAAACATTGACATATGAATATATGTGCATATAATAGAATTAAACATATGAATAAATGTTCATATCATAAAATAACAATTAATAGTACCAAACAATTTTATAACAATAATTGTTGTAGACACATTAGATTGATGTAGAAAAGGAGGTGCCTATGGTAGATAAAGATAACGGCGAGTTTTTGGCAGTTCATGAAGAAGTTGTTAAAAAAGTTCTTGAAACTTTACCGGATGAGGAAGAGTTATATGACTTAGCTGAATTGTTTAAAGTTTTTGGAGATTCAACAAGAATTAGAATTCTTCATGCATTGTTTGAAAGTGAACTTTGCGTAGGTGATATTGCTCAGATTTTGAATTTAAGTCAGTCAGCAGTTAGCCATCAGTTGAAACTTTTAAAGGATGCCAAGTTGGTTAGATTTAGAAGAGAGGGTAAGATTATTTTTTATTCATTAGATGATGACCATGTTAGAACAATTTTAAGTATGGGAATGGAACATATTGAAGAAAGATAAGATGTGTAAATGTAAGTAAAAAAAATTAAAGTTTAGATTATATATTAAAGAAAAGGAGATAATTATTATGAAGAAGACATACAAAGTAGAGGTAGATTGTGCAAATTGTGCAGCAAAGATGGAAGAGGCAGTTAAGGCTACAGCAGGAGTTAAGGATGCAACATTAAGCTTTATGACATTGAAATTAAAGGTTGAATTTGAAGACGGAGCAGATGTAGATGCAGTAATGCAGGAAGCAGTTAAGAACTGTAAAAAAGTAGAAGATGATTGTGAAATCTTCTTATAAGAAATTGCAAATTATAAAATCCAAATAACAAATTTAAAATAAGAATTGTAAATTTTAAATTGTTATTTTAATGCAGATTAAGAAGTGAAAAAATCTTTTCTACAGAAAACAGTTTTAGAAAGGATGAGAAAATGACAAAAAAACAGAAAACAGTTTTGTATAGAATTATTGCATCTGCAATTTTAATTTTAGGTATTTCAATATTGTGCGAATTTGCGGATGTGAATATTTGGGGGCAGGTTGTTTTGTATCTTATTCCATATTTTGTTATCGGATACGACATTTTGAGAAAAGCTTTCAAGGGTATTTTGAACAAGCAGGTGTTTGATGAAAACTTTCTTATGGCGATAGCAACAGTAGGTGCAATGCTTTTGGGAGAATTTAAAGAAGGCGTAGCTGTTATGTTGTTCTATCAGATTGGTGAGTTATTCCAGAGTTGCGCTGTTGGAAAAAGCAGAAGAAACATTGCAGCACTTATGGACATAAGACCTGATTACGCCAATATTATAGTTGACGGACAGATTGAACAGGTTGATCCTGATGACGTGGAAATAGGTACAGAGATTGTTGTAAATCCGGGAGAAAAAGTCCCTATTGATGGAATTATTACAGAAGGAAATACAACATTAAATACAAGCGCACTTACAGGTGAAAGTGTACCAAGAGATGCAAAAGCAGGGGAAGAAGTTATAAGTGGATGCATCAATATGACAGGTGCAATTAAGCTTAAAACTACTAAAGAATTTGGTGACTCTACAGTTTCGAAGATTTTGGATTTGGTAGAAAATTCAAGTATGAAGAAGTCACGTTCAGAAAACTTCATTACAAAATTCGCCAGATATTATACTCCGGCAGTTTGCTACGGAGCATTAGCATTGGCTATTTTGCCACCAATAGTAAGACTTATTATGGGAATGTCACCAGACTTTCCTGATTGGATTATAAGAGCATTAACATTCCTTGTAATCAGTTGTCCTTGCGCATTGGTTATCTCAATACCATTAAGCTTCTTTGGTGGTATCGGATGCGCCTCATCTAACGGTATTCTTGTAAAAGGTTCCAACTATTTAGAGGAATTATCGAAGACAAAATACATTGTTTTTGATAAAACAGGTACACTTACAAAAGGTGTTTTCGAAGTAAATAAAATATATCCTGCAAAGGATTTTGATGAAAAAACTTTGTTGTATTTTGCAGCATATGCAGAAAGTGGTTCAAGTCATCCGATTAGTCAGAGTTTGAAAAAAGCATATGGTGAGAAAATTGACCTTGAAAAAGTAAATAATATTGAAGAAATTGCAGGTCACGGCGTTCAGGCTGACGTTGACGGCAAGAAAGTTAGTGCTGGAAACATTAAGCTTATGAAAAAACTTGGAATCAATCCAAGTGACGAACACGATGAAGGAACAATAGTTTTTGTAGCTGTTGATGGCGTGTATGCCGGTTGCATAACAATTTCAGATATTATTAAACCAACAACAAAGATGGCAATTGCTGAATTAAAAAAGAATGGAATGAAGAAAACTGTTATGTTAACAGGCGATTCCAAAAAAGTTGCCCACAAAGTTGCAACAGAAATAGGCATTGACATGGTAAGAAGTGAGCTTCTTCCGGGAGATAAAGTTGAGCAGGTTGAAAAACTACTTGCAGAAAAAGGAGACAAGGAAGCCCTTGCATTCGTAGGCGATGGAATCAATGATGCCCCTGTATTATCAAGAGCAGATATCGGTGTGGCAATGGGAGCCCTTGGCTCAGATGCGGCAATTGAAGCTGCAGATGTTGTACTTATGGATGACGATCCTGCAAAGATAGCGTTGGCAATGAAGATATCAAAGAGAACACTTGAAATAGTAAGAGAAAACATAATCTTCGCATTGGCGATAAAAGCAATCTGCCTTGTACTTGGAGCACTTGGTATAGCCAATATGTGGGTCGCAATATTTGCAGACGTAGGTGTAATGGTACTTGCGGTACTGAATGCAACAAGAGCATTAAGAATAAAATTGTAGAATAAAAAATTAAATAATGATAAATATATAATATGGTACAAAAAGGGAATCTTTGCAAACAATAGGCAGATTTTTGAAATTTTGTGAGCATAGCGTACAGCGATAAACTTACTGTTTGAGCCGAAGGCGAGTTTAAGTTTTCGCTGTACAATAGGCGGCGGAGCAAAATAATAAAATCAACGTGTTTGCAAGGTTCCCTTTTTGGACTACATATAAACAAAATTAATTCTCAAATCCTGTAGTAAATTTTTTCCACCTATGATAGAATTAAAGATAATTATGGGTTTCTATACGAAAAAGTTGGAGATTCAATTTTAAGGAGATTTAAAATGCTTAATAATGAAAAGATTATACTAATGACAAAGTTGTCGTTATATGAGCAGAAAAATCAAAAAAAAGAGATTAAAACAAGCAAGTATTTCAGAGGTGATTATATGTCACTAAAAATGCTTAAATCTTTTTTGTGTATAACAGTTGCATATTTGCTTTGTTTGGTTTTATGGTTTATGTATAAGTCTGACAAGGTTATATCAAGTCTTACAACAACAGGAAGACTTACAGCTTTAATAGTAATGCTTGTGATTTTATATATTGTATCCGTTGTTTTATATATGATTTTTAGTTATGCTTTTTTCTCACACAAGTTTAGAAATATAAGAAAGCATTTAAAGGAATATAATGGAGATTTGAAAACACTGCACCGTATTCAGGAATTAGAATATGATGCCATTATTGATGAACTTGGAGAGGGAGGCGATGAAGAATAATGATGGGATTACTTGTATATAAGGAGAAATTAAAGAATTTTTACGCGGAACATGAGTTTTATGTTAATCCGATTATTAAATTTATCAGTGCGTTTATAGCATTAACTCTAATAAAAAAGAATGTTGGTTATAATGATTTATTAACAATGTGGCCTGTAATAATGGGAATATCAGTTATTATGGCTTTTATGCCTTGGACAATTATAATAACAGCTTTAACGGCTATTATGTGTATTAACATATTTACATTATCAATAGAACTTGGGGCATTAGTGGTAATTATTTTGCTAATAATGTTACTTTTGTATTTTAGATTTACACCAACACAGGGAATATTCGTACTTTTTGTTCCCATAGCGTTTTTCCTGAAAATACCATATATTGTTCCGATTATTGCAGGATTAATATGCACACCTGTATCAATAGTATCGGTTACATTTGGAACAATAGTATATTATATGATAGCCGTAATAGGCAAGAATGCAGACGCAATTCAGAATGTTGCATCAGAGGGAACTAACGCAGCAAATCTTAATACAGTATTAAAAATGATTAGTGTTAATAATCAATTATTTTTGGTTATTGCAGCATTTATTATAACTACATTAGTAGTTTATTTTATAAGAAAATCATCAGTTAACAATGCCTGGATTATTGCGATTATAGTAGGCGGAGTGGCAGATTGTGTTATAATTTTGGTTGGAGCACTTACTTTGAACACAGAATATTCAATAATTGAGGTTATTCTTGGGAGCGTAGGCTCTATATTGTTAGGATGCATTATTCAGTTCTTCGTATTTTCAGTGGATTATTCAAGAACAGAACATACTCAGTTTGAAGATGACGAATACTATTATTACGTTAAGGCAGTGCCTAAGATTAACGTGGTAGCACCTGAAATGAATGTTAAAAGAATTAATGCCCAGAGAAAGAAAAAGAAGAATTGGAAATAGAGTTTGCAATAAAAATCAAATAAAAAACGTTATTCTTAATTGAAGAGGTTTTCGACATTATAAAGCAGAGTATTATGGAAAGGGGAAATAAAGTGAGCACAGTATTAAATTATGTTTCAAATTTTATAGAAAAATATTTAACAGTGCCGGAAATTTATGCAAGTGACATTGTTGAAATAGTTATAATGTCTGTAGCTATTTACTATGTGGTCTTATGGTTTAGAAAAAGTCGGGCATGGGTATTATTAAAGGGTATTTTTGTGCTTGTAATCTTTATGCTTGTGGCTTCTTTATTTCATTTGACAACACTGCTATGGATATTTAACAAGACATTAAGTGCAGGTATTATAGCACTTGTAATTATATTTCAGCCTGAACTTAGAAGGGCTCTGGAAGAATTAGGTAGAAAGAATGTTATTTTCAAAGTATTAAAATTTGAAAATGGCAACAATGAATCTAATTTTAGCGACAGATCAGTTGAAGAAATAACAAGAGCAACTCTTGAGATGGCAAAGGCTAAAACAGGAGCCTTAATTGTTATAAGACAGCAGCACGATTTAGGTCAGTTTATTGAAACAGGAATAAAGATAGACGGACGTATTTCAAGCCAGTTGTTAATTAATATTTTTGAAAAAAACACACCATTACACGATGGTGCAGTTATTATAGATGAAAACAGGGTGGTGGCAGCAACATGTTATCTGCCACTGTCAGACAGCTCTTCTTTAAGCAAGGATTTGGGTACAAGACATAGAGCAGGACTTGGAATTAGTGAAGTTTCAGACTGTATAGTTGTTATTGTGTCAGAAGAAACAGGAAGTATTTCCATTGCAAAAGAAGGCAAGTTAATTAGATACGCAGATGCTTCAATTCTGAAAAATGAGCTTATAAAGGCTCAGGATAAAGAGGAAGTTAAACCAAGAAGATTTTTGAAAGGAAGGGGACGCAATGAAAAAGATGTTAACGAAACTAAAGATGTCTCTGACAAATAATATTGGTTTGAAATTTCTTGCAGTATTAATAGCATTGGTTTTGTGGCTGGCAATTGTTAATGTTAACGATCCGGAGAAAACCATTACTGTATCAAATATTCCAATATCCGTTACAAACGAAAGTGCAATAACCAGCAGAGATATGGTATATAATGTTAAGTCTGAACAGTACTTGAATATTACTGTTTCAGGCAAAAGATCAATTGTAAGTAACTTATCAGCAGAAGATTTCAGGGCTACTGCATCTTTAAAGGAATTGTCAAAAGTCAACTCAATTCCTGTTGATGTAACAACTAAGAATGCTTCTCTGGGAAGAAAGATTACAATTGTAAAACAGTCAGCCCAGACTATTCTGGTAGACGTGGAAAATGTTGAAGAAAAAGATTTTACAGACTTGGTTGTTGAGTATACAGGAAAGGTTGCTGACGGCTATGTGGCAGGGCTTAGCTCAATGTCCACAGACGAAGTTACAGTAAAAGCTCCAACATCAATTATTGACAAAATCAAAAAGGTAGCAGTAAGATGTAGCTTGGATGGAACAAACACTAATATTTCAAAAAAATGTCCTGTAATACTTTATGATAAGAACGACAAAGAAATTAAATCAGATGAAATTGAATTATCAGATAAGAAGATAAGGGTAAATGTTAATGTTTTAAGAGCAAAACAGGTTCCAATTTCAACTATAAATAAAGATGAATTAGGTAAGCCGGCAGATGGTTATGTTGTGGATGATGTGATTCTTTCAAGTGACAGTATTACAGTTTACGGTAGTGAAGAATCTCTTGACAGCATTGAATCATTAGATATACAGGATGATATAGATGTGTCAGATGCCAAAGGTGATGTGACACAGAATATAGATGTAACAGGCAAATTACCAAAAGGATTGTCCGTTAGCGGAGAATCAACTATAACCGTAAAGGTTCTAATTAAGAAGCTTATCACAAGAACATTTGAATATGATGCTTCTGAAGTATCTCTTAATGACTTAAGCAGCGACTTGGATGTACAGCTAGTTACAAAAAAGGTTAAAGTTACTTTACAGGGAGAGGAAGAAGTAATCAGCCAATTAACAAAAGATGACATAGCCATCAGTGCAGATTTGGGGAAAGTTAAGGAAGGAACAACAACGGTACATGTGGACGTAGCAGTGCCGGATAACACTACACTGATGAATAATGTTACAATAAAAATTAAAGCGAAAGCTAAATAATGGAGGTAGAATAATGAGCACTATTTTAGTAACAGGTGGAGCAGGATTTATTGGAAGTCATACTTGTGTTGAATTATTGGAATCAGGATATGATGTAGTAGTTATAGATAACTTAAGCAATGCTTGCGAAGAATCACTTAAGAGAGTGGAAAAGATTACAGGTAAAACTTTAAAATTCTACAAAGGTGACATTGCAGACAAGGAATTAATGGATAAGATTTTAACAGAAAACGATATTTATGCAGTTATCCATTTTGCAGGCTTAAAGGCTGTAGGTGAATCAGTTCAGAAGCCACTTGAATATTACACAAACAACATTTCAGGAACATTAGCTATGTGCGATGTAATGCGTAAACATGGAGTAAAGAATATTATCTTTAGTTCATCAGCAACAGTATACGGAGATCCGGCAGAAATTCCTATAACAGAAAAATGCCCTAAGGGACAGTGTACAAACCCATATGGCTGGACAAAGTCAATGCTTGAACAGATTCTTACAGACATTCAGTTTGCAGACAAGGAATGGAATGTAATTCTTCTTCGTTACTTTAACCCAATTGGAGCACACAAGAGTGGACTTATCGGCGAAGATCCTAACGGAATTCCAAACAACCTTATGCCTTACATTACAAAGGTTGCAACAGGAGAACTTCCAAGAGTTAATGTATTTGGAAATGATTATCCAACACCTGACGGAACAGGAGTTAGAGATTACATCCATGTAATGGATTTGGCTACAGGTCATGTAAACGCAATTGACAAGATCAAAGAAAACCCTGGAGTTAAGGTATATAACCTTGGAACAGGAAAGGGATACAGCGTATTAGACGTTATTAAGAATTTCAGCGAAGCAAGCGGAATTGACATTCCTTATGTAATTACAGACAGAAGACCTGGTGACATTGCTGAATGTTATTCAGATGCAACTTTGGCCAAGGAAGAATTAGGCTGGGAAGCAAAATACGACATTAAGGAAATGTGTGCTGATTCATGGAATTGGCAGAAGAACAATCCTAACGGATACAGATAAGATTAATTATAAGTTACTAAAAAGAAGATGATTGGAGAAAAGCATGAGTTCTAGGAGAAAAACGAAAAGCTCAGAGCAACAGTTAAAAACAGTAAAACGATTAAAAAGATTTGTAACAACAATGGAAGTTATTTTTGGACTACTTATAGTTATGATGGCTGTGATTTTATTTGTGCCATCAGTAAAGACCCAGGTTGTAAAGGCTATGGCAAACACAGCAATAGGCCAGAAAATTATAACCTGGTGGGGAAATAACAGTTACAACGAGAGTGTACGAGATCTTAATTTTGATGATAACAGTATCAAAACTAACAAACTTAAATACAATTATTCAGAAGAATATACTAATTTTGTATTGTTTGGTGTAGATTCAAGAGAAGGAGAAGTTGATGCTTCTAACAGCGATTCCATACTTATTGTTAGTGTACATAACACTACAGGCGAAGTAAAAATGGTATCAGTGTATAGGGATACTTATCTTGGAATTTACGGAAAAGATGGAACCATTTATAAGTACTTTAAGGTTAATTCAGCCTATGCAGGTGGTGGACCTGAAGCGGCGATTAATACACTTAACATGAATCTTGACCTTAACATTACTGATTATGTTACAGTTAACTTTTCAGGTGTTGCTGAGATTATAGACACATTGGGAGGAATAAAAGTTAATCTTACAGATGATGAATTACAGCAGCTTAATTATCATATGAGCAGTACTTGTAGCTCAATTGGTGTAAAACCCAAATATGTTAAGAAGAGTGGAAAGAATATTAAGTTAAATGGTATTCAGGCCACAACATATTGTAGAATCAGAAAAGCTACTTTCTATGATCCAAAAACAGGGGAAGAGGTTAGAGACGATTTCGGTAGAGCAGCAAGACAGCGTTCAGTTATGATGAAGTTGGTAGAAAAGGCAAAGAGTGCAAGCTTTAGCGAATTGCAGGAAATGGTTTCGGGTGTTATGAATGCCAACACTAACAAAAACAAAATTATTTCCACAAGTTTTACTTTTAAAGAAATTGTAAATATGATTCCAATTATATTTGATTTTAAATTATCGGGAAGTCAGGGATTTCCGTCAAACCTTGAAACGGGAACTATTAGTGGAACCAGTTATGTTATGCCAAAAGGCTTAAGTGATAACGTATCGGAGCTTCATGAGTATCTTTTCGGTGAAAAGAATTACCAGCCAACAAGCACTGTTAATACTATCGGAAATCAGATACAGACTGATACAGGTGTGTATTCGGATGGCTCAACAGGTATAGACATGAGTGGAGAGGCTAAAAAGAATAAGGAAGGTGAGACAGAATCCGTAAGTTATGATTATGATGATGGTGGCAAGAGCCAGTTTTATTAAAAATGTAGGAGTTGCAAATTGCGACTCCTTTTTTCTGCATATACTGTATATAGTCGCCGAAAATGGCAGCTTGCAAACAATAGGCAGATTTTCGCAATTTTTTAATAAGTAGAACACAAAATCAACACAACTAGCCGTTAAACTATACCTATAATCAAATAAGGAATAGATGAGGTAATACAAAATTTTATTCTTTATTAAAAAAAAGAGCTTGAAAGGAGAAAAGGAAGATGTACGACAACGAGAATCCAAATGGATTTGGTTCAAATCCGGAGGAAAACAACGATGACAATATATCAGGGACAGAAAACAATAATTTTGAAGAGGTAAACAGCCAGCAGGTTTCACAGGATGCTGTGAATAGTTCAGAACAGAATACAGAGCAGACAGCTGAACAGGAAAGCAGTGTTTACAGACAGTCATATGTAAATGATGAGCATCATAATGCAGATGATGTAAGTGGAAATGGTACTTATTATTCGCAGGGAAGCAACAATAGTAGCAATGATAGTACACAGAATGGCAGCTATTATAACAATACTCAGGACGGCAGTTATTATAATAGCAATTCTAATAATTCACAGAATAATGGATATTATTATTCAACAAATGATTCTCAGACAAACAATGGTTACAATTATAACAGTAACAACAATAACAATGGTAATAGTAAAAAGAAGAAAAAGAAGAGAACTTTAATAGCCGTTGTTGCAGTTTGTGTAGTTTTACTTGCAGGAACAATTGGTATTTCAGCAGCTTATTTTTCAAAGAATAAAGATTCATTAACAAATGTTTTGGAAGACGGAACATTAAGCAACAATAATAACAATAGCAATAGTAACAATGACAATAGCAGTGATTCAGGCAATTACGAATCAATCGGCTCAACAAACACACAGAACGATGCTAATTCTTCATCAACATCAGGCGTTACAGTAACAGATGTTTCAAGTGTTGTAAGCAGTGCAATGCCAAGTGTTGTAGCTATTACAAGCAAGACATTAGTTGAATCAAGAAACGATTATTCACAGGATATTTGGGAATACTATTTTGGTGGTGGAAATAGCGGAAACAACAAGAGCAATTCATATGAAGAAGATGCAGCAGGTTCAGGTATTATTGTAGACCAGACAAGTACAGAACTTCTTATAGTTACAAACAATCACGTTGTTGAAGGCGCAGACAGCTTAAAGATTCAGTTTGCCGGAACAGAATCAAAGGATTCAGTTGATGGATACATTAAGGGAACTGATTCAACAAAAGACGTAGCAGTTGTTGCAGTAAAATTAAAAGACATTCCATCAGATGTATTAAAAAATATTAAGAAAGCTACATTAGGTGATTCAGATAAAGTTAACGTTGGTGAAGGTGTTATTGCAATTGGTAATGCTTTAGGATATGGACAGTCAGTAACAACAGGCATTATCAGTGCAAAAGACAGAAAGGTTCAGCTTGAAAATCAGACAATGACATTACTTCAGACAGACGCAGCAATTAACGGTGGTAACAGTGGCGGAGCATTATTAAATGCCAGTGGCGAAGTTATCGGAATTAACGTTGCAAAATATTCATCAAGCGGAAGCAGCTCAAATGCCAGCGTTGAAGGTATGGGCTTTGCAATCCCAATTTCATCTGTAAAAGATATTATTAGTGACCTTGAAACAAAAGAAACAAGAACAAAAGTATCAGAAGACGAAAGGGGTTACCTTGGAATTTCAGGGTTTGATGTAGATGAGCAGACATCACAGGCTTACTCAATTCCACAGGGAATCCAGGTACAGAGCGTAGTAAAAGGTGGCCCTGCTGAAAATGCCGGAATCGCAGCATCAGATGTAATTACAAAATTTGACGGGCAGGATGTTTCATCAATGGCATCATTACAGAGTATGCTTGAATACTACAAGAAAGGCGAACAGGTTAAAGTAACTATAGAATACAGAGACGGCAGAGAATACAAGACAAAAGATGTTACAGTTACACTTGGCGACAAGAGCGTAATTGAAACAACACAGAATGCCGCAAACTAAAAAAGTTAAAAATTTCTTTCTCATAAAGTGTTTTGTTTATAACAAAGAGGCAATCCGGTAGAGGGTTGCCTCTTTTGAAATGTTAAAAAATATGTAACATTTAAGTCAGAATATGGTCAATTTTGTATGTTTTAATTTTAGTTAATATATGTTAAACTAAGCCATGTATTAAATGGTGTTTCATATTAAATTACGGATGTTCGCAGAGTATGTTGTGGATTAGTATGTAGGATTAAATGTGATATACTTTTTTTATTTGTGAATAATATCGCAGAATGGAGAGATACAATGAACAAAGATGAATTTGAAAACAAGACTTTAGATGAAAATGATTTCCGAGAGGTTGTAGCTGAAAACAATCAAGTTATAGACAATAACTCAAAGGAAAATGATAATAAAGTAATAGTAAATGATGATAACAATTCTACAGACAATAACAATGTTGATAAAAGTGAGAATGGTGATTCATCAGACAAGAGTAATGAAGATGAATACGAGAAGATTTGTTATGTTTGTAGACGACCTGAAAGTAAAGCAGGAACTATGATTGATATGCCGGGTGGAATTTGTGTGTGCGCAGATTGTCTGCAGAAGAGTTTTAATAGTTTCCAGAACTTTGGCATGAATATGAGCATAAGCAAGGATGAATTAGAAGAGTTGCTTAATACTCCGGGAATTCATATGATGACTACGGATGATTTTAGAAGAGAAATTCCAAAGAAACAGAAACTTAAAAAGAAAAAATCTTCAGAAAAGAAAGAAGCACCTGTTTTGGATATTAACAAGATTCCTGCACCTCATGTTATAAAAGGTAAGTTAGACGATTATGTTATCGGACAGGATTATGCTAAGAAGGTTATGTCTGTTGCAGTTTATAATCACTACAAGAGAGTGGCAACAAACACAATGGACGAAATTGAAATTGAAAAGTCAAATATGTTAATGATTGGACCTACAGGTTCAGGTAAAACATACCTTGTTAAGACTTTAGCTAAGTTATTAGATGTTCCTCTTGCAATAACAGATGCAACATCACTTACAGAGGCAGGGTATATTGGCGATGATATTGAAAGCGTTGTTTCAAAACTTTTGGCAGCAGCAGACAATGATGTTGAAAAAGCAGAAACAGGTATTATTTTTATTGACGAAATAGACAAGATTGCAAAGAAACAGAATACAAGTAGCAGAGATGTAAGCGGAGAGTCAGTTCAGCAGGGAATGCTTAAGCTTTTGGAAGGAAGCGAAGTTGAAGTTCCTGTTGGTGCAACAAGCAAGAATGCAATGGTGCCACTTGCAACAGTTAACACAAAAAATATTTTGTTTATTTGCGGTGGCGCTTTTCCGGATTTGGAAGACATTATTAAGGAAAGACTTAACAAGCAGGCAGCCATAGGTTTCCAAAGTGAATTAACAGACAAATACGATAATGATCCTAATGTTATGAAAAAAGTAACATCAGAAGATTTGAGAAAATTTGGTATGATTCCTGAATTTCTTGGAAGACTTCCAATTGTATTTACTTTGGATGGATTAACAGAAGACATGCTTGTAAAGATTCTTACAGATCCAAAGAATGCAATTATTAAACAGTATCAGAAATTGCTTGAACTTGATGAAGTAAAACTTGAATTTACGGAAGGTGCTCTTAGAACAATTGCCAAGAAAGCAATAGAAAAGAAAACAGGGGCCAGAGCACTAAGGGCAATCATTGAGAAATTTATGCTTGATATAATGTATGAAATTCCAAAAGATGACAACATTGGAACTGTAAAAATTACAGAAGAATACATTAATGGAACAGGCGGTCCGGTAATAGGAATGAGAGGCCAGGACCTTATAGAAGGTTAGAACAACTTAAAAAAATAATAGAAATATAATACCCGGAGTTGTGGAAAATTAATTATCTAAATTTCTATAACTCCGGGTTTTTTGTATTGATTTATATTGTTTGCATTGTTTATGTACCGGAATACTTGCTATCGGGGTACGCATTGCATAATTCCGTTCATATCTTCCCCCGCTCCTACATAAACTTATATTAATTTTATTTCAAGGGCAATCAATGAAGTGTAATAATATTATTTTGTCAGAGGAATATGGTGATTTCATTGGCAGGTATAACGGTGACATTAGTGAAGCCTTAACGGAGCAGGTTGAATGTACTCAGGTTATAGATGATTCGTACTTTTGTGCATATTACAGGCTTGATATGCTACCTACTATAAATGTTGCTAATTTTACATACAATGTTATTCCAAAGTTGTATGGTTTAATGGATACAACTGCCGTGGCGGCAACAGGTTCCATAAGGTTGCAGAACCAGTCGGGGTTTAATCTTACAGGGAGAGATGTGATAATTGGCTTTATTGACACGGGAATTGATTATACAAACAAGTTGTTTCAAAAGTCCACAGGGCAAACAAGAATTTTGAGTATATGGGATCAGACTGATGTTAAGGGAAATCCGCCAGAGGGCTTTAGTTATGGAAGTGAGTATACAAGAGAAGAAATAAACAGGGCGCTTCAGGCAGACAATCCGTTAGAAGTGGTTCAGCACAGGGACGAAGACGGTCACGGAACTTTTATGGCAGGGATAGCCTGCGGAAGTTATGATGAGCAGGGGGATTTTATAGGGGCGGCGCCGGATAGCGAAATTGTTATGGTAAAGCTTAAGGAGGCAAAAAAATATCTTACTAATTATTTTTATGCAATGGGAAGTCAGCCTCTTTATCAGGAAAATGACATAATGCTTGCAGCTTCTTTTTTGAAAAATGTGGCAATAAAACAAAAAAAGCCAATAGTTATAGTTGTAGGATTAGGATGTGGAAATGGTGGAAGAGCAGGAGGCTCACCTTTAGATGAAGTGCTTAACAGAATAGGAAGCAAAATAGGCAACTGCGTTGTAGTGGCAGCAGGAAATGAAGGCAATGAAAGACTTCATTATAGAGGTACAATAGGAATAGCAACCGAAAACACCACTCACAACGTAGAATTTCGTGTAGGCGATAATGTGCCGGGCTTTGTTTTAGAACTGTGGGGTAACGCTCCGGATATATTTTCAGTAGGCTTTGTGTCGCCTTTCGGGGAAAGCGTGCCAAGAATTCCGGTGCGGCAGGGTAGCGTAGAAAACATTAATTTTGTGTTTGAGCAATCTTCAATTGAATTAACATATGAACTTGTGGAGTCGGGGACAGGAGGACAGTTGATTTTTATGAGATTTAAACAGCCAAGCCCCGGTATATGGACTATTAAAGTTTACGGAAATAATATTCTAGATGGAAACTTTAATATATGGGGCGGACTTAGACAATATACACCGGAAGGAAACTATTTTCTAACACCTAATCCGGATATGACATTAACAGTGCCGGCCGCGACAGAGAATGTTATAACTTTTGGAGGATATGACAATGTAACCAATGCCTTCTATCCCAAGTCGGGGAGAGGCTTCACAAGGGAAAATAGAATCAAACCGGATATGACAGCTCCGGCAGTAAATGTTTACGGCCCGGGAATTTCAGGAGGGTATACAAGAAGGACTGGAACGTCAGTGGCGTGCGCATTAGGTGCGGGAGCCTGTGCACAGATACTTCAATGGGGAATTGTGGAGGACAATGAGCCATATATGAAAAACAATTACATTAAAAACTACCTTATAAGAGGGGCAGAACGAAACAGAGACATTAGGTATCCAAGTGAACAATGGGGATATGGAACAATTAACGTATTTGATAGTTTTTTGATTTTGACAAGAACATAAATATGTAAAAAAACAAAAACTAAAAAATATGGAAAATGTTTTGCAATTTGCAAAACAAAACGAAGCGTTTTTATGGCGTTTTCTTATTGTAATAGTTTTTGCCATAGTATTGCTTAATTTATATTTAAGGCAGAGATTGAAGATTAATAAAGAATTAAAAAAGCTGGAAGGAGAAAGAGAATTTTACAATTCGATTTTTCTGGAGGAAGATAGCTTCTATATACATATTGATGAACAGTATTATATTTCTCAGATAGAAAAACTTATCGAAATATCAGGAGTTACAGGTGAATACGTTAAACCAATGGAATTGTATGCAATATTAAGTGTAAAATATACTGAAATAGAACAGGACGAATATGAACGTATTATACTGTTATTTGAAAAATTCAGATTTATGGGGTATACAAAAAACAAATTAGTGATATGATAAAATCCGTAAGACAAATATAGGGAGGTACTCATGAAAAATTTATTTAAAAGAATTATTACAACGATTTTAGTTCTAACAATGGTTATGGGATTTAACGTTCCGTTTTCAGCAACAACAGTAATGGCATCATCAATTACATACAATGTTAGTTCTACCATAAAAGGTGTACTTACAGATGATGGTGTGCTTACAATAAGTGGAACAGGGGCTATGCCTGATTATACAAAGATAGCCAACATTCCATGGTACAAGGACAGAGACAGAATAAGTGAGGTAAGAGTTAACAGCGGAATTACTTCTATTGGAGAAGCAAACTTTAACTCATGCTATAATATGACAAAAGTAACAGTTGCATCTACTGTAACAAGTATTGGTGATGGCGCTTTTGCAGACACTAAATTACAGTCTTATACAGGAATGGAAAGAGTAAAAAAATTTGGAGATTATGTATTTCAGGGAACAGATTTAGATGATTTTGAATTTCCGGGAGCAACAACAGAAATAGGAAATTACATTTTTTATAACAGTTCAGTAAAAAGAATAGTTATTCCAAAAAGTGTAACAACTATTAAAGATGGCATAGGATATAAGGCTGAAAATCTTGAAAAAATAGAAGTAAGTAGCAACAATAAGAATTATGTTGCTGAAAATTATGTTCTATATAATAAGAATAAGACCATATTAGAAAGCTATCCTGCAGCTAAAACAGGAACAGAATTTACTATTCCATCTACAGTAAAGACAGTAACGGCATATGGTTTTAGCTATGGAAAAAATTTAAAAAAGATAACAATAACAAGTGGTGTAACAACTTTAGGCGATGGAGCTTTTTATGGAATGAAAGCATTAGATGAAATTGCAATACCTAAAAATGTAACTTCTATAGGTTCATTTCTATTACAGAATTGTACAGCCCTTAAAACTTTGAATTTTTATGCAAAAGTAAAAACAGTGCCATATCTTTTATGTAGTGGATGTTCTAATTTGACAAAGGTGGTTATGGATAATTCTGCCATTGAAACATTAGAACCTAGAGTTTTTATGGATTGTGTTAAGCTTTCAAGTGTTACATTACCTACAGCACTAAAAACAATACAGGTTTATGCATTTAAGAACTGCAAAGCATTGTCAACAATAAGCTATCCAAAATCAATTACATTAATTGAAAGTGGAGCTTTTGAAGGCTCATCAATAACTAAATATCCAACATGGCTTTCAAAGGGAAACAATGGAGATTATGGTATTTTTACAAAAATAAAATATAAAGGTACAGACAAGTACAGTGAAGCCTATAAGGTTTTGAAAATAGTTAACAAAGAAAGAAAAAGCAAAGGCTTATCAGAGTTGAAAATGGATAAAGACCTTCTTGACGTGGCAATGCAGCGAGCAGCAGAAGTGGCACTGTATTTTTCACATACAAGACCTGACGGATCGTCATGCTTTAGCGCAACAGACAAAATGGAAGCGGAAAATATTGCAGGTGGTCAGTCAAGTGCAGATGCAGTAATGACATCATGGATGAACAGTGCAGGGCATAGAGCAAATATTCTTACAAGCTATTTTAAAACAATAGGAATTGGTTGCTTTACTCAGGGTGGAACAGTGTTCTGGGTACAGTGTTTTGGAACAGACACACCGGCAACAATAAGTCGGCCAGCAGATAAAAACGTAGTGGTTACAGTAACAGTAGACGGAGACTTCTTAAGCAAGACAAAACTTAGATTAGACAGTAGTAACTATAACCTTAAAATAGGAAACAAAAAAACAGTTAAACTTTATGTACAAAACCCTGAATGGGCATCACAAAATGTATTGTTAGACAACAGTAACTTTACTTTTAAGTCTTACAATACAAAGAAAGCCACAATAAGTGCAACGGGAAAAATAAATGCCAAAACAGTTGGTAAATATAAAATAAAAGCAACACTTAAAAACGCAACAGGAACATCTGTTACAAAAAGTGGAAAGATAACTTTCCCACAGCCTAAAATCAAAGTAACAGTAAAGAAGAAAAAAGCTATTGTTACATGGAAGAAATTAAAGGCTGCAAAGGGTTACTATGTATATAGAAGGGAAGCAAAAGGCAAAAAGTATACAAAGTGGAAAAAAGTTAAGAATATAAAGAAGAATACAACTGTTAAGTACAAAGACAGCAAGCTTAAAAAAGGCAAGACATATCAGTACAAGGTTGTAGCTTATAATAGAAAGAACAAAGGAACATCAGCAATTAAGAAGATAGTTATTAAGTAGCATCAGAATGATTATACGGATTGCTATGTGCTTAGCACTTTTGAAACTGTAATCATACAAAAATCAACGCATATTAAGGCTTATGCGTTGATTTTTGTTTTAATATGTATTAAAATAATTCGGATAGTAGGTGTTAACAACATAGATGTTGACAAGAGATACACTAAAAAATAAATAATAGGAGAAAGAACATGAAATTATCAAAACTTGTTGGGGACAGATTTAAGGAAAAACCGGCTAACTGTCTTATTGACAGCCATGCATTAATGGTAAGAGGAGGATATATCAAGAACGTAGCTAATGGTATTTACTCACAGTTCCCGCCGATGAAACGTATTTCTCAAAAAATAGAAAATATAATCCGTGACGAAATGGATAAACTTGATGGACAGGAAGTTTTATTCCCTGTAGCATTACCTGGAAGTCTTTGGGAAGAATCAGGCAGATATGAAAGTGTTGGTTCAGAACTTTTAAGATTTACAGACAGAACAGGAAGCAAGATGGTTCTTGGTATGACTCACGAAGAAGCATCTGTACAGCTTGTTAGGGAATATGCTAACAGCTATGCTAAATATCCATTTATGATTTATCAGATTCAGACTAAATTCCGTGATGAAGCAAGACCAAGAGCAGGACTTATCAGAGTACGTGAATTTACAATGAAGGATGCTTATTCATTCCATACATCACAGGAAGATTTGGAACAGTATTATCAGAAAGTTTATGATGCATACAGCAGAATTTTTGCAAGATGCGGTATTCCTGAAGTTGCAATCGTAAAATCAGACTCAGGTATGATGGGTGGTAGCATTTCTCACGAATATATGCTTTTAACACCTGTAGGAGAGGATTCAATTGCAATCTGTCCTGAATGTGGATACAGTGCTAATGTAGAAGCTGCACCAAGCATTATTAAGAATGAAAACAAGATTCCAAAAGAAGAATTAAAAGAAGTTTCAACACCTGGTACAGGTACAATTGAAGAACTTTGCGATTTCTTGAAGATACCTGCAGAAAATACGGCTAAGGCTGTTGTATACCAGAAAAATGCTGATGACAGCTATATTGTTGCATTTATCCGTGGTGACCTTGATATTAATGAAACAAAATTAACTAATGTAGTAGGTGAAGACATTCATCCTGCTGTAATTGAAGATGACAGTATTTTAACAGCAGGCTTTATCGGACCTGTTGGAATTTCAGATAAAGTTACAGTATACTTTGACAATTCTCTTGAAGGAATTGATTATCTTGTAACAGGAGCTAACAAGGTTGATACTCACTACACAGGATTTAATGTGGAAAGAGATTGCCCGGATGCTAAATACGTTGACCTTGCAAAAATCGCAGAAGGAGGTATTTGTCCAAACTGTGGCAAGCCTGTTATTAATATTTCAAGAGGTATTGAAGTTGGTAATATCTTCCAACTTGGTACAAAATATTCAAAGGCAATGAACTTTACATACACAGACGAAAATGGTAAGGAACAGTATCCTATTATGGGATGTTACGGTATAGGTGTAGGTCGTATGGCGGCTTCAATTTGCGAAGTAAGACATGATGATTATGGCCCAATTTGGCCAATTACAATTGCACCTTGGCAGGTCCATTTGTGTTGCTTACGTTCAGATGATGCTGAATGTAAGGAAAAGGCAGATGAAATCTATGAAACTCTTCAGAATATGGGAATTGAAGTTATTTATGATGACAGAAAAGCAAGACCTGGAGCGATGTTTGCAGATGCTGACCTTTTAGGTGTACCTGTAAGAGTTGTGGTAAGTCCAAGAAATCTTGCAGAAAATGTAGTTGAAATTTCAACACGTGACAAGTCAATTGACAAGCAGAAGACTCCGGTTGACCAGGCGGTAACAGAAGTTCAAAACATTATTAATAAACTTACAGCAGACATTAATAGCAAAGTTAATAAATAAAACATTATGTGCCACGTAGAATTGCGTGGCACATAGTTGTTGCGCACTATAAAGATTAGGGTGTTAAAATAACAAAGTTTTAGTACACCCTATAATTATTGTTACAAAAGAAAAATAACATAGAGAGGATTGGAAAATGAGCGAATATAAATTAATTGGATTGGATATGGATGGAACATTGCTTAACTCAAAGAAAAAGATTACACCGGAAAATATGGCTGCAATTGAGAAAGCATTTAGTCAGGGCAAGGAAGTTGTTTTATCCACAGGAAGATCAGTGGCAGAATTAAGGGAATATACGGATATTATTAAAGGACTAAAATATTTAGTATGTACAAGTGGAGCAATGGTATATGACCTTGAAAAAGAAGAAACAATATATTGTGCTCCTATTCCAAATGAAGTTATAGACAAAGTATCAGAAATAGCAGAAACAAGTGATGTTATGGTAATTCTACAGACAACAGAGGCAATAGCGAAAAAAACAGACTTGGATAATCTTGAACATTTCCATTTGAATGTTTATAAGGAGTTGTTAAATAGTGTAGCAACAAAAGTAGATAATGTTTTTGAATATTGCAAACAAAAAGGACAGCCTGCAAGTAAAATCAACATTTACCATTCTACACCTGAGGCAAGGGAAGTAACAAAGAAAATATTATCAAAATATGATTTGGTATTTAATTATGCAGAAGAAAATTCTCTTGAAGTATCGCCTGCCAACGTTACTAAGGGAACGGGCTTAACATGGCTTTGTAACCATTTGGGATTTGAAATTAATAAAGCAATAGATGTAGGTGATGCAGAAAATGATATTGATGCAATAGCGACCGCAGGTCTTGGCGTTGCAATGGCAAACGCAATTGACAAAGTAAAAAAAATAGCAGATGTTGTTTTGGAAAATGATTGTGATCATAGTGGATGTGCGGAAGCAATAGAGAAATACTTGTTAGGATAAGATTGAAGTAATGCAAAGTATAAAGCGATTGGCTTTAAAAAGTGTTAATAAGATTACTCTACGAAAAGTGGGGTAATCTTAATTTATGGAATAATATTATAGAAAACAGAGAATGCTGTGAAAAAATCTTAATAAGGAAATAATGAGAATATATCAGGCAAAAAAAGCCATAATACCTTTGTTAAAAAAATCAAAAAAATTCAAAAGAGTTGTTGACAATCCCTTAAAGTTATGATAAATTATACGAGTTGTCGCTGAGACAACAAAAAAGAATTTTAAAAAGT
>UMCH01086312.1_pt1 | contig 23269 bp, 20 predicted proteins | sample 1964201 | NCBI WGS metagenome assembly UMCH01 (sample SAMEA4835965, study PRJEB28245) | human gut metagenome | biome: gut microbiome; material: fecal sample | place: Denmark | collected 2008 | reverse complement strand
ATTTTACGATCAGCCGCCCGATCGGCTCTGTGGCAAACGGACTTTGTGTTTGTGGTACTGCATGTTCCATGGGTAAAATCTCCTCCTGTAAAATAAGTAATTAGTTACCTATTAGGATAAAAAAGCAGGCAGCGCAGCCAAAGGGATATTTTGCGCGCTGCCGGTTGCAGAAAACGCCCTATTCCTCGTCGATGTTTTTCAGGATCATGTCGGCAAGAACCAGCAACTGCTGCTGCTGTTCCTTGGTCAGTGTCCTGCACAGCTCGGAAAAGACCTCCTGATCCTGCGCGAGGATCATCTTGTAAATTTCGGCGGACTGCTCGGTGCAGGTGATTTTTTTATACCGCCGGTCCCTTTCGCTGGGAACGCACCGAATCATCTGTTTGCTTTCCAGCCGCTGCAAAAGCTTGGTCATCGCCGGATGGGTCACATGCTCGATGCGCTCCAGATCGTTCTGGTGGATTTCCGTTTCCCCGGCAGCCTCCAGACGGCTGATGGAACCCAGCACCCTCAGCTGCACCGCTGTCAGACCCAGCGCAGCAGCCTTTTCATCCAGCTTTTTCCGAAAAGCACGATTGATGATCGCGATTTTTAAACCAAAAGGCATCATAAAAAATATCACCTGACCTTATATAAGTAACTTGTTACTTATTATATCCTTACGCACTGCTTTTGTCAAGGATTTGCACAGAAAACCTATACCCAAACAGCAAAAAACGCGGTATAATAAAGAAAAAGGATAAAGATAAAGTCTGTTAGAAATAACAAAGGACTTACCTGAAATCCTTGTTTTAATCCTCACAGCCCACCAGCTCAAATGAAAAAGAAACAAAGAAAAAAGTAAGTCCTCTTAGGAAAATGATATCACATCTGCAAAGAAAATGAAAGTCAAAATTTATATTTTGCTTGTTGCTGTGGCCCAATGATCCCAAAATCCCCCACTATTTTTCTGCGGATGAGTCCCTGACCGCTCCCGATGTACCTTGGGGAAATCCTCAAAAAGGAGGTTATCCTGTGAAACCTGCAAAAAAACGCACCCGGATTCTTTTTCTTTGTATATTGTTTTGTTTTGTGTTATACCAGATTCTCTTCCCTGTCCGGACCTTGAGAGAGGTTTTGGAAGCAAGGGAGATTTACAACTTGAGCGATTCGTACGAACGAAAGGAGTATGAAGATACCTACGTTCTGCCGGAAGCTTTGCCCGGGTTACAGCAGGACGTTCTCGGCGTACGGGGAACACTCCCATCATTTTATGATTTTGAGTTACTCTCCTCTCAGGACACAGATCAAATCTGCAAACTTCTCTCCTCCTTAAAGGTTCGCAAAAAGCTTGGAAAGTACCACGAATTTTCCACCCAACACCGCTTAGAAAACGGGTACGAATATCGGATTTGGTTTTCCTGGGTCAGCAACCTCAAAATTACACTGTGTCAGAAGGAGCTTTGCTTTGAAACAAGTCCCGCCTTCCGCTACGGGTCCGAAAAGTTCAATGTATACTATCTAATAAACTGCCCGGAAAATCGGGAAGTGCTGGAAGAGCTCGAAAACTTTTTGCTGCAAACCTTCTCGTGACAAAAGGCCTGGGATATAAAAAGGAGCATCACCTTAGGATTAGGGTGATGCTCTTAGTTTTAATGAAAAGGTGATTTTAAAAATTCCCTTATAAACTCTCCACCGTAGGAAATATATATCGTACAGATTTCAATATTCTTTTCTCTACAAACACCCAAAATTTGCTTTATAATGTCAGCATTTGGACCATTACCCCGCTCAGCTTTTTTAAAACCAAGCTGGGTAGGAGACAAAACAAACAACTGCTTGTCCTGAAGTTTAATTTGCTGACAGGCATCTAATATAGCCTCAAGCATAACTCGGTTGGAACTTTTTATACTCTCAAAATCTTTTTGCCGCAGTTTTGTTATTCGGTTTTCATAAATTGTTCGGTATAGATACGAACCTGTATGATTTTCTGGATACCAACTACCAGTAACAACTGTAATAAGATCTTTTTTATGCTCCTGTAGAAATTCATAAATATTGAAATCTTTGAGTTCTACTTTTGTATACATATCCAGCCTCCCTTTTACTTTCAGTAACTATGGTTGGTGTAAAGTAATTGAAAATTCTGAATGTAATTAAAGGTCAGTACAGCTGTCAAACCTACCTTTTCTCTGCACTTTATGCAATTACGTTTTCCGCGTTACCCTTCACTGAATGAATTACCTGCAGAAGCTGTTCTCGCTGCGTATTGTTAAATAGCTTCAGGAAGGAAACCGGCTTGTCAAATGGTGGCTTTTGCAGTGCTGTCACACTTTCCATGTAGCCGTTCTGTTCGACATAGTGAATCACCTTGTGAACAAATGCAATCTGCGACTGGGTCAGTGATTGGTCGTTGATAAACTGGGAAAAAGCCTGCATCGCCGCTTCATGATCGAGCTTTGCAATCTTTCGAATCAGCAGACCAAACGGCGTATCTCCAAATTCCCGCCGGTAATCCTCACGGCTTCCCAGTTCTACCGTCAGGATATGTTCCAGCTCTCGGTAATCGATCTCGGTTAACGGCAGATTGTGCTTAAGCTTATGAATCGCAAGCTGATTGCCATGCTCTTCCACATAACGGTTGACCTTCTGGCGGTAATCCTCAAAATCATACGCCTGGTCGAGCAGTACACCTTCCTGCTGTTCCATCACCGGATCACTGAGACTGGTGGTGATCATTTTTCTGCTTTCCCCTTCCACCAGAATGGAGATAATGCCCCGCAGCTCCCGACGCACCTGTTCAAACAGCAAAATATCGTTTGCTTCCCAGAAGGTTTCACTGCCAATCTCCCGAATGAGTGTGATCTTCTCTTTTACCTTTGGGACATTTGCCTTTTTCTCAAGCAGAACAGCCATGTTTTGCAGCTGCTTTTTCGCTGAGCGAAAAGAGGGCATCTGCTCCATGTGGGAAAGAATCAAACCATACATAAAGTTGTCAAACCGTTTTGCGTATTCATCCGGGTCCTGTGAGCGGACAATCGGGGCAATCTTTCCGATCAACTCTCCCTTGTCCCCTTCCCCGATGCATTCGAGCGCATCCGGCTTCTGGAATTTTTCTACAAACTGCCGCTGCAAGCGCACCTCAATCAGTTCCGGATTGAGCGTGCAGATCTGTTTGCGGCAGGTGTCCACCAAGGTTTTCCGCCATTCCTGGTATTGCGCATCGCTGTATGCAGCTTCCTGCAGATTCATCGCAATGCGGATGCGCTTGCTGAAAATGTTCTCGGTCAGACTCTTGGTTTCCTTTGCTTCATAGCCATTCTGTTTTTGCCGGAAGTACTCAAAATTTCCGCAGTAGTCAAAAATCAGAAAGCGCCGTTTGTCAGTGTACTCCCCGTCGATCTGGTCGATGCAGCTCAATCCCTTGCACAGACGGGTGCCCCTGCCAATCATCTGCCAGAATTTTGCTTTGGAGCGCACTTTCTTAAAGAACATCAGATTGACACATTCCGGAGCATCAATTCCGGTATCCATCATATCGACCGAAACAGCAATATGCGGTTCCTTTTCCGCTACTTTAAAATCATCAATCACTCGCTGCGCATAGGAGTCCTCGCAGATAACCCGCTGCGCAAAGCTGCTGTACTGGGGATAGAGCTTGTAAAAGCGCTCCAGGATAAACTGTGCATGACGCTTGTTCTGCGCAAAGATGATGGTTTTACCCAAACGGTCACCGCCTGCCACCTTGATGCCGCGCTCCATCAGATCCTGAAGGACGGTGTCCACCGTTGCCTCATTAAACACAAACTGATTGAGCTGTGCCGATGGGATAAAATCAGGAAGGCTGCCGTCATCTTCAATAAAGTCATCCTCGTAACGTTCCTTGTCGGCATCAGACAGATCTTCGTATGTAATACCTTCCTCCAAAAACTTGGTTTTGACCTCGTAGTTGTAGTAAGGCACCAGCACATGATCCTGATAAACCGCGGTTTCGTAGTCGTAGGCATAGGTCGGGATATTATGTGGAGTCTCAAAAAAGTCATAGGTATTGCGGTCAACATCGGTCTTTGGGGTTGCCGTCAGTCCAACCAGTACCGCGTCAAAGTATTCAAAGATGGCGCGGTACTTTTTAAAGATGCTGCGGTGACTTTCGTCAATGATAATCAGATCAAAGTGAGCCGGTGTGAACAGCCGCTGTCCCTCAAGGGTCTTGGTGTCGTCGATGGCATTGAGGATGGTCGGATAGGTCGAAAAGACGATGCGGGCATTGCGATCGTCCTTGTTGGTGCAAAGGTTGCACAGTGACATTTCTGGAAGATAGTCCTTGAAGCCGTCCTTTGCCTGCTTGACCAGTGCGGTACGGTCGGCAAGGAAAAGGATATTCGTCACCCACTTGCCGCGGCTGAGTACATCGACTAAGCTGGCTGCGGTACGGGTCTTGCCGGTGCCGGTTGCCATGACCAGCAGATGTTTGCGATAGCCCTGCTGTGTCTTTTCGCAGACAGCACGAATGGCTTCCTTCTGATAATAGCGGTCGGTAATGCGGTCATCGACCGGAATATTCATCAAATCGAGCTTTTCGGTGCGGCGGTTCATCAGCTTCTGCAGGTCGTCCTTGCTGAAAATAGCGCTGACCTTGCGCTGTGCTCCGGACAGCTCGTCCTGAAAATAAGTTTCAAAGCCGTTGGTGGTGAAGATCATCGGCCGGCGACCAAACTTGTGTTCCAGACAGTCGGCATAGAGGGATGCCTGCTTGTAGCCGGTGTTGGGGTCTCGGCTGGTGCGCTTTGCCTCCACTACGGCAAGCGGCAGACCGTCCCTGCCAAACAGGACATAGTCGCAGTAGCCCATCTGTCCGGGGATTCCCGCCATGCCCTCGACCGGGTATTCCTCGAACACGTCAGCATCGGCACCGTCAAACTTCCAGCCCATCTGCTTCATGTCCACATCAATATAGATCTTTCTGGTCTTATATTCCGAGAGGTCCTCCGGCTCAAAGGTACGTTTTTGCTTGTGCTCTTCCTTCTTTGCCGTATACTGTGCCGACATCTGCTCAATCTGTCTGCGCAGTGCTTCGATCTCAGCGTCCTTCTTGTTCAGCAGGCTCTCCTGTTCCTTAATCTTTTTGGTGTCGACTATCACCTTTTCGGTCGGAATCAGCGCTTCATCAAAGGTGCGTTCAACATAATCTTCCCCGTAGCAATAGTCAATCCACTGGACAAATTCGAACAGGCTGCGCAGCGATACCAGTGCATCACACTTCTGCACGCTGCGTTCGGTATGTACGGCAAGGTTTCCAAGCTTGATGATAAACGGGATTTTTCCCCAGGTGTTGTAGTCCACCGCAAAGCGGAAAGAAGGTTCGTGAATCAGCGATTGCAGGTTGTCCTTATAGGGCATCTGCATGGTGTTATCTGCCGAGTAGACCCACTTCACCGCCAGTTCCAGCGCCTTGCGGCAGCCCACCGCACACATGGCCGGAGCAGAAGCGTAGATTGTCTCGGCTTCGATGCAGGCAGAGGCAAAGAGGGCATATTCGGGTTTGGATTGGAGGAAGGAGAAGTTAGTCATAGGAGGTCACCTCACTTAATCTCTGTTGTACTTCCTGATGAATCAATTGGCAAATATCGGGAAAATGCCTATCAATATCGTAATTTGTAAAACGAAGGATTTTTAAATCACAGCCTTGCAGATAGGAACTTCTTTGTCTGTCGTATTCTATTGCCTCTTTTGTAAAATGCTGCGAACCATCCAGCTCGATTACCAGTTTTGCTGCGTGGCAATAGAAGTCTGTAATATAACAGCCGATTGTTTTTTGACGCTGGAATCGAACAGGATAGCTTCTCAAAAAATCATACCAAAGATGGTTTTCCTGCCTCGTCGCATTTTTGCGCAGTTCTCTTGCGCGTGGAATCAATTTATGCTGGTATGGCAACGACATTTGGCTTTTCCCATCCTTTCCATTGTTGACTCCCTCCATCGGCTTTCGCTGACACCTCCCTCACTAAGGGAGGCATGGTCCCCCTCAAAGAGGGGGATGTCACCCTTGGTGACAGGGGGAGTTACCCAAAATATTTCTGCATCAATGCCTTTTTCAGCGTTTCCAGCTGTTCCAGGCTTTTGCTGATGGTGGTTTTTGTTTTTTCTGTTTGCTCGACAAATAAAATAAACTCGTTCTGCAACTGCATAGGCGGGATTATTTGCTTATATGCCTTCATTATGGATGTGTTCAAGTTTGGCTGAGTTCCAGCAGGAGCAATTTTTCTGAAATGTTCAGTCATCTGATTTAATGTATGCAATAGAAAAATTTTATTTAGCCGTAAATCTATATCTTCCATGGCAAGCCAACCATCGTGAATACATCCATCAAAAGTAATGATTCGGGCAAATCCTAAAGAAACGCCACAATTAGCAAATATAAGACTACCTGATTTTACCATTCGACTTTTCGATACACCTTCTCGAATGATATGTTCTTTGGTAGAATTAAGATAGATGCTTTCTCCCTCTGTTGCATCACTTATTTTTATCCATGGTACATCACCACCAAGATACTTATCAATAGGTCTAGGTGATCCACCACGAACAATAGTACAAAACTCCCCAAGAGGCTGTATATTCCAACCTTTATCGTTTATATTGATATTCCCAAACATCTCCACAAACTTTGCCTTGATAAGCTCATCCAGCTTGTCAAGCTGCTGGCGGCGTTTGGCAATCAGGTCACTTACCTTGTCCAGCGCAGCCGCAATTTTTCGCTGCTCGTCAAGGGGCGGGAGAATTATTGATAGGTTGCTAAGCTGTTTTAAATAAATGCCTTTTTGTGCTACGCCTCTGGATTCTTGTTCAAGATACGGACGCATATTCTGTAAGTAATACATAAGAAAGCGATTATAAACCATTTCTGGTTTTGGTTTAAGAACCGCTACACTACGTTGAACACAAAATTCAGTCAAGCTGTTAGGTACAATAGCTACACGACCAATCGTTCCTACAATCGTTATAAGCAAATCATTCGGTTTAATGTTTGTACGTTTATTCTCCGCTTCAAAGTCTTCTTGAGACAAATATCGCGGATCATTAAATGTTATGTGATCATCGTCGATATTTTTTGAGCTTAACATCAGATAGTTACTTTGTTCGACGCCCATAGGCGGATTATGGCTTCCATCTGTAATTTGTATGCAAATATCCCCTAACTTCGCCATCACAGCATCTCCTCCAATTCCGCAAGTCCTGCTGTGATGTCCATTTCCAGCTCGTGCAGGTCTGCCATGATCTCAGTGGTGGAAGGGTACTCCACCGGCACATACTCCACCTTTTTGTACTTGTTGATCGACAGGTCATAGCCGTTGTCCGCAATCTCCTGCTTCGGCACAAAAAAGCTCTGCTCGGTGCGCGCTCTTTTTTCCTCATTTAAAATATCATCGGCATTGTCCCCTTCTCTGAGGGGGATGTCACCCTTGGTGACAGGGGGAGTCTGTCCGATAGACCGAAATCTCCGAATAATGTCGGGGATGTCGTTCTGCTCGACCGGCGAGCGCTTGTCGTCCAGCGAGTAGCCGTCGGCTTTCATATCATAGAACCAAACCTTGTCGGTGCCGCCCATGCCGGTCTTGGTAAACACCAGCACTGCGGTGGATACTCCCGCATAGGGCTTGAACACACCGGACGGCATCGAAATCACCGCGCGCAGATGATGGTTCTCTACCAGCTCTTTGCGGATGGACTGATGTGCCTTGGAGGAACCAAACAGCACGCCGTCCGGTACGATGCAGGCACACTGGCCACCCTTTTTGAGGATACGCAGAAACAGTGCCAAAAACAAAAGCTCTGTCTTTTTGGTGTTGGTGACTGCCTTGAGGTCATCGTTGATGCTTTCGGCATCGACAGTGCCCTTAAACGGCGGATTTGCCAGGCAGATGGTGTATTTCTCCCGAATCTGATTCTGCTTGGACACACTGTCCATATAGCGCACATCAGGGTTGGTGATCGAGTGCAGCATCAGGTTCATCGCCGAGATGCGCAGCATGGTGCGGTCCATATCAAAGCCGCTGAAGGCATCGGTGGCAAAGTGCTCCCACTGCTCCGCGGTCATGGTATCCTCGTAGTGTTTGCGGATATACTCCGACGCAGACACCAAAAATCCCGCTGTACCACAGGACGGGTCACAGATCACATCGTCCGGTGTCGGTGCAATCAGCTCCACCATCATTTCGCGAATCTGCTTTGGTGTGCGGAACTGTCCGTTTTGGCCTGCTGTTGCCAGTTTGCCCAGCATATACTCATACAGATCACCCTGCACATCCAGACCAGTGAGATCATGTTCATATAAATCTTCCAGACCGGTGATAATCTTCTGCAGCACCTGCGGCGTTGGAATCAGGAACATCGCGTCGCTCATATAGCGCGCAAAGGCAGTGCTTTCCTGCTGCTCGCTGGACTCCTCCTGCACTTCGATCATCTCGCCCTTTTCGTCAAAGTCAGGCAGGTGGCCATTTTTCATGTTTTTGATGGCAGGGAACACCCGCTGGGAGATGACTTCATAGATTTCCCTTGCATCGTTATTTTTAAAGCGGCTCCACCGCATCGCCTGACCTGCCGGCGACTGCGGGAAGATCTTGCTGAGCTTTTCGCCGCTCATGTTTTCCAGCTCTTCGGTTTCCAGTTCCTTTTCGTCGAGCGACCGAATAAACATCAGATAGGTCAGCTGTTCGATGACCGTCAAGGGGTTGGTGATGCCACCCGCCCAAAGATCGGTCCAAATCTTATCTACTTTATTTTTCACTGCGCCTGTAATCACTTGTTTTCCTCCAGACTGATTATCGTCCCGTTTTTACATTTTCCAAAAAATGACATTTTATATATTATAGCACAACTTCCCACAAAGGAAAAGAAGCCCCACGAAAATGTTCTCTTTTCTTATGTAGTCTGTAACTGTTCAGATTATATGAAGAAAAAATTCTTGTTTTTGGAAAAAACTTTCAAAAAAGGGCTTGATTTTTTGCCTTTCGTAGAGTATAATAATCAAGTAATTTGCCGGTGTGGTGGAATGGCAGACGCGACGGACTCAAAATCCGTTGGTAGCGATACCGTGTGGGTTCAAGTCCCACCACCGGCACCATTTGTTCCAGAATCACTTTTTGTGATTCTGGACATTTTTTTGCCATAAAATAGTATAATATATACAAAGGCCTCTTTTCTTTCATCTGTAAAATAGAAAATCAGAGCAAAAAAATAAGAGCATCACCCTCAAAATTGCGGTGATGCTCCTTTTTTTATGCCCAAAATACCTTCCTTTCGATGCATATTGGCACGGTGAATCGTGTCCCTTCCCCATTCTTGGAAACCTCTTTTTTACCTACTCACCATGTTTTCGGTCCTTTCTACCCCTATTCTTCAATATTTCTTTCCTCCATGCAGCTTTCGTTTATGCTGCCATAGGTGTAACCGTTGTCATTGCTCAGATAAACCGGTGTATCTTCGTCAAACTGTTCCAGAAATTCGATCAGCTCCCCTACTGTAAAGGTTCTGCCGCACTGTTTTGTGGTGTATCCGGTTCTGTTGCTTTCAATCATTACTGCGTTGTTCATGTTACTTGCTCCTTTTCTGTATTTGTTCTAACCTTGTATCCATATTATACAGGGAGCTGCCAAGGAAAACCACCGTGAGAAGGTACAAGAATCCCCACCTTTTGCGGTACAGAATGGACCTTGTGTTTGGTAGGTGAAGAGAGTATAATAGAGAAAATAATTGGGAGTGCAATTATGGCAGAACGTGACTATAAAAAAGCATACCAAAAAGCAAAAGAGCGTGGTGTTGGTCGAACATCAAAGGTTCGTGGATTTAAAATACCAAACGACTTATTTGAACGTTTTACCGAAAAAGCAAATGACGAACAGGTTTCTAAAAATTCTCTTATAACACAAATGGATTGAAGAATATGTTCTTGGTTTGCGTGACTAAAACAAATTGAAGCCGCCTGAACAGATGGATTTTTATACCACTGAACAGGCGTTTTTTTTATGCATAGAAGAAACATGTTTTTTAGCACATTTTGTCTGTGTTTTGTCCTATTTAAGGTACTTTTCAGATTGTGAGTACTTTTAGGAAATACTCATAATCTAAAAAAGCAAAACAAAAACAAGGTCAGAAAAGCAGTCAATATCTATCCCCCCTTACCATTGACTAAACACCCTATCTTTACACTCTCTCGATTTCTTGATAAAATAAACTAAAGGAAAAGAATCGAATTTTAAAGGAGTGTGTTTCTATATGGGAAAAAGAGTTGAAGGACAAGAAGCTTTGGAACTTCTTCATTTGCTGGAACAGCTTGATCAAGGTGAACCACTCACTCCAGAAATACAACAGGAATTATGTGAAATTTCCGAACTTTATCTGATAGAAGAGAGAGTAGAACATTTCCCCGCCAGCATAGAATATTTGACGAATTTGAAAAAATTAAATCTTCAATTCAACAATTTGTTCTCCCTACCTGAATCTCTGTGCAATCTATCTAATCTACAAATATTGGATATCAGAGACAATCCACTGTCCACTCTGCCTGAATTTCTAGGTAACCTGTCCAACCTACAAGAACTAGATATTAGTTTTCACGACTTCTCCTCCCTGCCCAAATTCTTAGGCAATCTGCCCAACTTACAAAAATTAAATATTAGTTTTAACAGTTTTTCCACTCTACCTGAGTTCCTAGGTAATCTGTCCAACCTGCAAACATTGGATATCACCGGAAATAATTTATCCTCCTTGCCTGAGTTTCTAGGCAACCTGTTCAACCTACAAACATTAGATATCAGCGACAACAATTTATCCTCCCTACCTAACTTTCTGGGTAACTTGTCCAACCTACAAACACTGAATATTAGCGGAAATAAGTTGTCCTCCTTGCCCAAGTTCTTGGGAAACCTGTCCAGCCTACAAACATTAGGTATCAGTGACAACAATTTATCCTTTCTACCTAACTTTCTGGGTAACTTGTCCAACTTACAAACACTGAATATTAGCGGAAATAAGTTGTCCTCCTTGCCCGAGTTCTTGGGAAACCTGTCCAGCCTACAAACATTAGATATCAGCAACAACAATTTATCCTCCCTACCTAACTTTCTGGGTAACTTGTCCAACCTACAAACACTGAATATTAGCGGAAATAAGTTGTCCTCTTTACCCGAGTTCTTGGAAAACCTGTCTAACCTGCAAACACTGAATATTAGCGGAAATAAGTTGTCCTCCCTGCCCGAATTCTTGGGAAACCTGTCCAACTTGCAAACATTGGATATCATTGGAAACAATTTGACCTCCTTGCCTTACTTCTTAGGTAACCTATTCAATCTGCAAGCACTGTATATCGGAAGAAACAATTTGACCTCCTTACCTGACTTCTTAGGTAACTTGTCCACACTGCAAACATTGGATATCAGCGACAATCCCCTGTCCTTCTTGCCGGACTCTCTAGAGAGCTTATCCAACTTAGAATCTTTAGATATAAGTTACACTAAAATTGTAATCCTTCCCTCCTGGATTAGTTCACTGAAACAACTCCGCTCGTTGGAGTTAGCTGGACTTGATCTGTGTTGTCTTCCAAGGGAGATTCTAGATCTAAATCTCCCTTTTCATTTTTACCGTATCTTTTTCATGGTAAAAGGTATTGGATTATATAACACTACACTTTCCACCCAACCCATCAGCCTATTTGAACAACCAAGAGAGTTCATTCAGGCATACTTTGACAGCCCGAAAATCCCCGTACATGAAACCAAGGTCATTTTTCTTGGTGATGGAGGTGCAGGAAAGACACACACAATACACCGGATTCAAAACAACTGCCAATCAGGAGAATATCACACAGAAATGACTCCGGGAGTGGAAATCACATCTTTCCAGACCCAAAATAACGATTTAACTCTCAATTTCTGGGATTTTGGCGGTCAGGAAATCATGCCGTCGATACACCGCTGCTTCCTGACTCAACGGGCACTCTATGTGGTTGTAGTCAGCACTCGTACCGGAAATCTCACCGTTCAAGCACGCCATTGGTTAAAAACCATCGAAGCCTTTGCTCCTGGTGCACCAGTTCTCATTGCCGTAAATTGCTGGGATAATACCACCAGCTGCGGTGTAAACAATGAGTTATTATACGAAGAGTTCCCTAATTTACAGCAAACAGTTATTTATTCAGCTAAATGTTCCTCTCAAGAGGAATTTTATCAAAATCTCCTGTTGCCTATCGAAGAGCTTTCTAGGAAAATGGACAGTTATTCCATGGAACTTCCAGAAAGTTGGTTTCATATTGAACAAGCATTGCGCACACAAAAAAATCCTTACATAACTGGTTCTGATTATTTTAAAACTTGCTGCGAAAACGGTCTAGAAGACGAACAAATTGCTCAGTGGTTGTTGGAATGGTTTAACGATATGGGTGTTTGTTTCAGTTATTCCGATGACAATGGTCAGCCGTATCAAGTCCTGCGCCCTGAATGGCTCACCAATGCAGTCTATCGTATTTTATTAGAGGAAAAAGAGCCAAACTCCGATGGGATTGTTAAGCGAAAATATATTGAACGCAGTTTAAGCTATCCCGGCTCCGGCACACAACCAGAAATAACGTATACGAAATCGGAGTGTAATGCAATTATAGCAGTAATGGAAAAATTCCGCCTTGCTTATTCCATCAATGAGCAGGAACTTTTTATTCCCGCGCTCTGTTCTGAAAAAAAGCCTACTCTCCTAATCCCAGAAAATTGCGAGCTGCGATTGGAATACGAATTACAATATGCCTATCTACCAGACTGCGTCGTGCATCAGCTGATGATCTGGTATTTGGAAAGCAATATTACACCAAAACATGTCTGGCGCAGTGGGCTTTGTGTACAGGAAAGAACCCGCTGGGCAGTAATCACCGGAGATTTCCACCGCGCAAAATTACACATCCAGCTTTATATGCAGCCAGATTCTTCTGCACAGAATTGCCATGATATGCTGAGAGACATTTGTCAGGCAATCCAAGAGATCAACAAACGTCTGACTTTAGAATCAACCGATTGCATTATCATGCACGAAGGTAATCAAACAGCTCATTTTCCGCTCGGTCCTTTGCTTGAAGCAAAAAAAAAGGGATGGACAGAACTGCCTTCTCTGGAAGATGGTGAATTTCATGTATATAATGTCGACCAAATTCTGGACAGTGCCTTTAATCCTCAACAGGTTCAGGAAGCCTTAAAACAGGAACGCCAGAATGAGTTTTCGAGGATAGTCGCTCCAACTATTTATCTACAAAACATTACAAACCAAAACGGCTGGACTGCTGACGAGGTACAGGCATTTAATTCTACTTTTTTAGAACAGCAGGATCTTCTGACAGAAGAAGTTATGACAAAACTCATAGACCTCCTCTGTCGCCAGGAAGAAGTTATATTACAACAGCTGGGCAAAAATATGTCTGAAAGTAAAACTCCATACCAGAAGCTAAAAGGGTTTATCAGCGATACCGCCAAGACAGGCAAAGATCTCCAAACTCTAGGTAAACTTATGCAAGCGATTTATACAGCAGCTCCAGCTGTACTAGATGCTATGAAGAATTTGTTGAGCTAAGCAGTATTTTACACAAAGAAGCCCCACAGAAACGTTTGCAAAAACATTTTCGTGGGGCTTTCCCTTTTCGCTATTCCTTTTCTTCCATTTCTGTCGCCTTGTCCTTGACTGGAAGTTCTCGAAGACCTTCTCATATATTCGGGGTAATACCTAGCATTTTGAGTGCTTACTTATAGATTCCCTTGGTATTAATTCATATACTCCTATGTTTACATCTTCGTATTATTATGGGGGACTTGAGAAAAAAACACCGTGAGAAAGATGGAAATCGAATTATTCAAAGTTTCCTAGTATTATCGCTTACCTTTAAAAATGATTATTGTAACTCACTAAAAACCAAAATACCATTTGATGTTTTTGGTGGTAATTTAGGAAATTCATCCAATCTCCCCCACCATTCATTGATAATATAATCCTTTTTTCTTGTTTTAAAGAAGTAACCATTCAGTACAGGGTCTGCTATTCCTTTATTGATAGGATCCAAAACAACAATAACAATTAAGGCCCAAATGAATCGGTCGCTTAAACCAATCGCACCTTTCTTAATATTTATGCTCGTTTTTCCTGTTGAATCTGCCACATCAGGAATAAACTCAAATCCATCCGGAGTGTCTACCCCATGATTGTTTAAGCACCTATGAATACCGTATATCATTTCTGCAAAATCTGGTTTTTTACAACGTTTTGTTAAAACCGGCCAGATTGTGTTTTTCAAATCTAACGATGAAAAGCCGACCATGGCACTAATTAAATCATAATAGCTTCGTATAAAATTTGTAAATATTTTTCTGGAACTTTCTGTTCCATTCTTTTTTTGAGCTGTACCATCTATCGCATTACAAATATGCATTATTGCAGATTCAAAGTCTTTATTTTGTAATTCGTCAATGGTTTTCTTTATAGATTTTTGGATTCTCATATATTTTGCTCCACTCACTTTTACTGTAGCATATGCGCTTTAACACTTTCTACAGTGTATTGAATTTTATGTGATAAATCCGGAAACAGTTTACGCTCATTGATACCAAGTGTATCAAGCTGTTTTAAAATATTTTTTTTAGCCGACGCTGGAATAATAATCTTTTGGGCTTCATGCCAAATTTTTATTGGATCGTGTACATCAATAGGATCAAAGTTATAATATACTCTTCCTAAGGTTCCTGGATTATCACTAACCTTCCTATTTCGATATGTCATTCCAAAAACAAAAAATGCTCCATCTTGTGCTTCAATTCTATCATTTGTTTTAGCAGGCATAACAGCAAATGAAGGAATTGTAAGATAGCGTATTAACGACTGAATATCATGTGGCATTAGCCGATGAATAACATTAGCATATTTCTGCTTAGATATATTAAGCATTTCGTCTAACCATACACCTTCTGGATAATAGTCAAAGACAAAATCCATGATAAGATCTATCAGTGGATCTGTAGACCAAGATACTGGCAAATTTGGGAAGATATATACACTACCATCTGTCCCCATTTTATCTGTATTCTCACAAGCAAAATATAAAGCTACAAGTGGATTCGTTGTTGCATCCAATAATCTTGTTGGCATTCCAAAGTGCTGCATTTTTACTAATGTTTCAAATCTGTTTTCTGTAAATTCTGAAGGACAAGTATGTTTTATTTCAGTAAGTAATAAATTCTCTGCTTTAAATAAGCCCTGCCTATATAAGCTCGGCATAAGTCCCCAATCGGCATCTGCCTGTCCTCTATAAAAAGTAAAACACCCCACTGTATATGTAGTTCTAGCAATACTTTCTATATTTTCTAAATATTTGAGATATTCCGCAACAGAATGAATATGTTCCATCCATTTCACCTCACCCAAAATATTTCTGCATCAGCGCGTTTATTTCAAGTTTTATTAATTTCTACTAATAACGATTTTTATATTTACTCAAGTTATATTTTATATATTATATCATAGATTCCCACAAATTAAAATACGCCCTCCCCGGATGTTACTCCGAGGAGGGCGTTCTCATGTCAGACTATTTTCTGAAATAATCCTTGATGCTCTCGACTACAGCTTTTGCAACGGCAGGCTGATTTGGTGCGCTCAGATGCAGAATTGGGGTCTTGTTGTGGTCATCATAGAACCATTCCTCTTTCTTAGCACGCTCCCAGTTGAGCTGTCTGGAGCTGTTGGTCTGGATGTCATAACCGGCAGCTTCAAAGTGATCTTTGTATGCAAATCGGGAACAATCTTCGTCAAAAGTGCGGTTGACATGATGGCCAAGTCGATCACCAACAAAACCTTCAGCCTTGTATGGGATGATATCACACTCGTTATCCTCCGAAACACTCAGAACATAATCCGCCTTGGCATCTGCAATTGCGGAATAATCAAAGGTTTTTAGTTCCTCTGCTTTGTTGAAGTTTGCTTCACGCAGCTCTTTTACAATCTCCTTTGCGAGCTGACAGCCAGTCTCGTTTACTACAAATACTTTTTTGCTTCCCCAGAATGCGTTTAGTGTCATAAAAACTCTTCCTTTCTTTTTACAGATTTGCTTACAGAGTTTGACGGCTTTGCCGCCAAACTCCGGGGGACACAACACAGAACCGATGTTTATTAGAACTGTAACCGTCCCCATCTTCCTTAAAATATGTAGATAGATTTATTTGCAAAGCGACCTGTTGCGCTTCACTGACTATTTTTTATTTGAGATCTGCTTCTGATCCAGCCCCAGATCCTTCCAGGCATTCTCGATTGCGATCTGGATGGTATCGGTATCAATCTTAATTCCATGAGCTGCACATTGTTTTTCAATATACTGCTTGGCCTTCTCAAATTTCTTGATCCCGTTGCCGGCACCGATCAGAATCTCTGCAGCCTGCACACCAGCCAGAGCGTAGTTTTTGATAGCGTTCCACTGTTCGTTTGTCATTTTGCTCTTAATCAGCGGAACGACCACACCGGTGACAATGGCTGAAATAATCCCAATCACTCCAACCGCAATTTGAGTAATATCGATTTCCATACTTTATCTCCTTTCAAAATCACAGACGTCTGTGATTTTTACCATGTACCTACTGAACCGCTGAAGCCTTTTTTCTTGAGGTCGTCAGCGGTTTTCTGTGCTTCTGCCTGTGTTGCAAACTTACCGACACAGACAACACTTGCACCACCGTTTCCGGATAAAAAGCAAAAGTAGCCTTTTTTACTGATCTTCTCCTTCAGCGTGTTTGCTTGCGCTGTGCTTGGAAAGCTTCCACATCGGACAGTATAGGGCAAATTGTCTTTTTGAGGATTTGCTTCCTTCATCCCTGCAAGGATAGCCGGATAATCCTTATAAGAAAGATTGCGGTCAATATTTCCCGGGATACCATCCACTCTCCCTGTGCTGGTGTATTGCCATATTCCATGCGCATGCTTGGAGGTGCAGGCACTGGCATATTGTGCAATCCATTTGTCATAGGCAGTAAGCTGGCTCGGATAAAGGTAGGTGTCCAGAAAATCTTTGGAACAGTAGAGCATTGCATAGTATCCTGCCGCCTCGATTTCATCCAGAAAAGCCTTGCAGATATCGGTGTTGACCTGCTTGCTGCCTCCAGTGTAGATGCTCTCGTACTCGATATCAAAGGCAATCGGGTAGCTGAGCTTGTACGGCTTGACTGCCTCGATGACCTCTTTGGCTGCCCGTCTGGCTGCCTCTGCTGTGGTGGCGTAGCTGTATAGATACACTCCCACATCCAGACCCGCTGCTAACGCGCCGCTGATATGTTTCTTAAAATGAACATCCTCTTTTTATCCCTATTTTTCTGAAAATTCCCATACTCCCTTCTTCTCAAATGTGCTATACTGGAAAAAAGGGGGTTAGACAATGAACTACATAAAAAATGTACTAAAGCGTATTTCTATTATTCTGCTGGTTGCCTCCATTCTCTTGACCATTTATCTTGTTATCTGCCCTGTCCGCACACTAGGCGAGGTATTGGAAAAGAAAGAAATTGATATTTTCACCGATTCTTATGAGAGGAAAGATTATGAAACCATCTGTATTTTCCCAATCTCCTGGTCAGGATTGAAAAACGACGTTCTTGGTATCAAAGAGAAATCCCCGTTGGAAAATAATTTCTATTTCTCATCCCCTGATGATAAGGATAAACTTTGTAAACTGCTGTCTTCCTTAAAAGTTCGCAAAAAACTGGGCGGATATCAAAGCCATCCCGACGAGGACAGTTATGAATACTGGATTCACTTTTTCTGGAATCAAAACCTCGACATTATGTTATGTCAGAAAGAACTCTGTTTTGAAACAAGTCCCGCTATTCGATATGGCTCATCAAAATTTAACGCCTATTATATTGTCAACTGCCCTGAAAACGAGGAAATTCTTAAGAACATTTTGGAGCTTTAAATAAAATGAAATTATAAAAGCTCTCCCTGCCATTACTACAAACAGGGAGAGCTTTTTTCTTTGGGTTTGCGATAACATCTTTTTATCCTGACAAAATTTTTTCTACCACCTCTTTGCAAAACATGCTATAATAAGACCAGACAGAACCTATTTTACTGTTAATCTGATACAAAAAGGAGAGATCACAATGCTTCGAACCAACTTCAATGACCTTCCAATTCTGCTGGTGCAGGGACAGGTGCGCCACTCCAGGGGCAGTCAGGCTTACCGCCATACCATCGACGGTGAACCGATGACTCTGCCGGCAACCGGCGGCATCACCTATAATGCCCAGATCGGCGACCGCTGTGTGGGATGGGCAGCTGACCATCTGGAACCAGGTGTCACCATGCGCAATGAAAACGAGGACTATAACGCTGCGGTACAGGGATTGTCCTGCATCGGAAACGTTGCTATCGTCCGCAGTGGCGATGCCAAAGGCGCTCGCGGATTTGTTACGGGAAAACATGGCGGCTGTGAGCACCTCCTGTGCTATTTTGATCCTGAAACACTGGAAAAGATGTCTATCGGCGACACCATTGATGTCCGCACACAGGGTCAGGGAATGAAGCTGCTGGATTATCCTGAAATTCTGCTGCGCAACATGAGCCCTGCGCTGCTGGAAAAGATGAACATCACCGAAAAGGATGGCAAACTCACCGTCGGCGTCGCAAAGATCGTTCCGGGCTGCATCATGGGTTCCGGACTGGGCGCTTCCACCTCCTATTACGGTGACTACGACATCACCCTGCATGACAAACAGATCTGCCAGCAGTATGGACTGGATCAGCTGCGTTTTGGCGATATCGTTGCAATTCAGGACGCAGATACCCGTTATGGACGCAACTTCATCACCGGTGCCATCACCATCGGCGTTGTAGTACACAGCGACTGCATCCTTTCGGGACATGGTCCGGGCGTCACCACTTTGATGACCTGCAAGACTCCGCTCATCGAACCAGTGATCGACCAGAGCGCAAACCTTGCTGATTTCTTCCTCAAATAGAAAGATACAAAACAAAAAGGCCGGCTTTCTGCCGACCTTTTTTGCTGCAATTTTTCATGATAAAACAGCTTAATCAAGTGGATTTGATCCGTTCCACTCTTTTTTTAAGATTGCATACTGCATGGTGTTTTCATAAACAGGTGTTCCATCTGGTTGCGTGACAAACGAAATGTACTCCTTGAAAACACCCTCCCGACGCATCCCCAGTTTTTCGCAAAGGTGCTGTGAGCTGAGGTTATAATCCTCCACATAAGCATAGATTCTTCTGGCATTCATCTGTCCAAACAGAAAGTTCAGATATGCTTTTGCAGCTTCATATGCATAGCCTTTTCCCTGATAGTCCGAAAGAAAATTCCAGCACACACTAAATGTGTCCCCTTCCCAGAGACCAAACAGTGTACCGATAAATTCACCGGTTTCCTTTAAACATACCGCAAGCTCCGAACCGTCCTGTATTTTCGATATTTCCTGAATCTTATCCCTTGCCTGCTCAATACTTTCCAGCTTTTCGCTGACAAAGCAGTGTACCTGCGGATTGTTCAGAAGGCGAAAATAGCCTTGAGCATCTTGTTGCGAAAACTGTCTGATCGTCAGTCTTTGTGTATCCAATCGAATGTTCTGCATCTGTCTTTTCTCCTAAAAAAGCTGTCAATCCGTACTTATTTTTCCTCTTCCCGGTAGTAGCGGATGAGTGCCTGGGTGCCCTCGTTTTCCATACCATGTTCTGCCATCTTTTCGTAAAGGGAAAGCACGGTATTGAGCATCTCAAGTTCGACGCCCGCTTTCTGGCTCTCCTCTTTGACGATCTTCATGTCCTTGATGAAGTGTTTAACGAAGAATCCTGGAGCAAAATCCCCTGCCAGAGCACGTGGTGCCATGTTTGCAAGCTGCCAGCTTCCGGCTGCGCCTGCACCGATGGCGGCAAGCATCTTCTGTGGGTCAAGTCCGGTCTTTTCCGCATAGATAAGCGCTTCAGTATATGCTGCAGTCGCACCTGCCACTGCAATCTGGTTGGCTGCCTTGGTGTGCTGTCCGCTTCCGGCAGGTCCCATCAGGATGATGTTTTTGCCCATGCAGGAAAACAGCGGCATTGCATCCTCAAAATCCTTCTGGTCGCCGCCGACCATGATCGACAGCGTTGCATTGCGCGCTCCGCTGTCACCGCCGGATACCGGTGCGTCCATAACACGGATACCGCGCTCTTTGCCCATTTCGTACAGTTTCTGGGCAAGGCTTGGCGAAGAGGTGGTCATATCGATGGCGAGCGCGCCCTTCTTTGCGCTGTCAAAGATGCCGCCTTCACTGCAAAAGACCTCCTCTACATCAGAAGGATAGCCGACCATAACGAAGATGGCATCTGCATCCTCAACCGCTTGCGCAATCGTCTTGCAGGGATGGATGCCGAACTCTTTCTCAAGCTCCAGAAGCTTTTCATATTTGTGGGTATAAGCGCTGACCGAATAACCGTTCTTTGCAAGGTGTCCTGCCTGCTGGCTGCCCATAACACCGGTTCCGATCCAGGCAATCTTGTGAAATTCCATAAAGCATTCCCCTTTCCTGTCAAAACAAAATCATCTTTTTATCTGTTTGTATGAGCAGATTCCTCTGCCCACTCCATCACTATATCATCCACCGGGTCATCGACAAAGCCATTTTCCAGACAAAAATCATGGATTTTGCTGTCATTGGGGTCAAAGTGGATGACCAGCTGCTCCGCTCCACTGAGTGCAGCCAGCGCCGCGGCATGATTAAAGGCGCGGGATAGCTTTTCCTTCTGATTTTCCCCGGAGGCTGCTATGGTAAGATACAGGGCTTTCTGCGGCTGAAAACGAGCTCCCGCAATCAGCAAAGTGTCCTCATCTCCCCAGAGCCATCCCATCGCGGCAAATCCCCGCAGGGTCGTTTCGCTTAAATGATAAAAGGTGTGGTTGATGCACAAAAAGCCGCCGGTCTGTCTGTTTAGCTGTGGCAGAAAAGCGAGTGCCTGCTCTGCCCCTATCCTTGGAAGCGGCTTTGTGTCTGTACGGCAGCTTAAATTTTCTGTCGGAATGCGCATCGAATGAAACTGAGCCCGACGCTTTAGCCCAAACTGTTCGGCCAGTCCTGCGCTTGCCTTGTTGGATATTCCGGTATACATCCGCGCCGCTGGACAGCCCAACACCCCTATCTCTTCAAAATAGCGCTGATAGATGGCGCGCCCCACCCCTTTGCGCTGAAAATCGGGATGGACCCGCAACAGTTCCAGCCACGCCGAACCGTCAAACAGTACAGTCAGTTTTCCCATCCCGACCGGCACACCATCGACGCAGGCAACGGTCAGTTCCCCTGCGGTGGTGCGGTAATAGTCGACGACATCCGCAAAGTAATGGTTTGCCCGCACCGCGCCCGCTTCAATTCGGGCACAGGCGGCAAAATCCTCAGGCTGATATGCGCGTGTTGTTATCTGCACGATGGTTCCCCTTTCAGATAATGGTCGAACCAGGATGTGATCTCGCGCAGGCGGCGGATGCGGTGTTTTGGCTTGCCGCTGCGGCTGAGCTCATGGTTTTCTCCATGGAACAGGCACATTCTGGTTGGAACACCGTGCATCCGCAGAGCGGTGAACATCTGGATAGCATCGGTCATCCAGCAGCGGTAGTCCTCATCCGACTGGATAAAGAGGGTCGGTATCTTGCAGCGGTCTGCATATTTGAGCGGAGAGCGCTCCCACATCTCCGGCTGGCTGGTCCATGGGTCGGACTGTACTGCCGAAAGATTGTGGTAATATCCAATATCGGTGGTCAGACACTTGCTGATAAAGTTGGAGATCGAGCGCTGGGAAGCCACTGCGGCAAATCGGTCGGTGTGTCCCACAATCCAGTTTGCCATAAAGCCGCCGTAGCTGCCGCCGGTCATGCCCACCCGTTTTTTGTCGATCTGCGGGTATTTTTCCAGCACAAGGTCGGTAAATTCCATCAGGTCGTTGTAATCCAGCACGCCGTAACGCTTGCCGCGGATGTCGGCAAACTCGTTGCCCTTGCCGTCACCGCCGCGCGGATTGCAGAAAAAGACAAAGTAACCTTCGTTTGCCCAGAGCTGCATCTCATGGAAGAACGGGGTTCCGTAAACGGTCTTTGGTCCGCCATGGACATCCAGAATTGCTGGATAGCTCTGATTCGGGTCATATCCAACCGGTTCGATTACCCAGCCATCGATCTCCACCCCGTCGCTGTCGGTAAAGCACAGCTCTTTGAGCGGCGATACACTGTGGCTGGCAAGATATTCGTCGTTAAAGTGGGTGAGTTTCTGTTCTTCCCCATTTTCCTTGCAGCAGTAAATTTCCTGCAAACCGTTATCGCGCATCGCAACATAATAGAAGGTTCCGTTTGCATAGTCAAAGCAGTCGATGCTGCCGTGAAGCTGCGGGGAAACAACCGTTTCGGTCTTGTCAAAGGAAAAGCGCACGATAAAGGAGTCGTAGCCGCGGGTACTGGTGTAATACCAGCTGTCCCCGATTGCCTTTCTGCCCTTTCCGCCGCCATAACGGCAGTCCGAACCGACGGTCGAGCGAAGGCTTGGGTCAAGGTCACAAAGTTCCGAAACTGCGCCGGTATCCGGGTCAGCAAGGTAAAAGGCTGGATTTTCGTTTGTTCCGTAGCGTTTTCCTTCGCTCATTGCTAGCAGGATCTTTCCGCCGACAAACTGTGCAGCATCCACCCCGTAGCGGTGCTGCAGATCCACCTGAACCTGTTTCTCTCCATGCAGCAAACGGACATAAAGGTCATCCTTCTGCTCATCCATCCACTGATAGTCATGACCGTAGTAAAGTACGCGGTCGGTCTGCTCATCATAATCAAAGGAGCTTACATTCATATATTCCGGGCTTAACAGATGAAGCTTATCCTCTTGGCTGTCATAATGATAAAGGCGGGTGCGCAGCTTGTTGACAACACCTTTTCCGTTTGCCCAGAATGGCAGCTCGTCAAAAACTTCGTAGTCCTTTTCCTCTTCTATCTCTTCGATTGCTGCTTCCCGTTCCTTTCCTTCCAAGCCGGAAAGATCGACAGCATTGAGGTCATCGGTCGCAGTCAGCAAAAATTCGTGGTCGTTTACACGATAAAGACCTTTTGCCTTTTTGGGCAGGACAAAAAACTCCTCTGCTTCTCCGCCGTGGATGTTGATGCAGTTATAGACGGTCACATTCTGTCCCGGCTGTGGTTTGTGCTGTTGTTTGCGGTCACCGGAGAAAAGCAAACGTTCGTTATCCAGCCACAGAAAATCGGATT
>UMCH01036033.1_pt1 | contig 24388 bp, 19 predicted proteins | sample 1964201 | NCBI WGS metagenome assembly UMCH01 (sample SAMEA4835965, study PRJEB28245) | human gut metagenome | biome: gut microbiome; material: fecal sample | place: Denmark | collected 2008 | reverse complement strand
ACCGAAGGGTCGTTGGTTCGAGTCCAACAGGGGGAGCCAAAGAGCTGTAGCTTTTGCTGTGGCTCTTTTTTTGTATATATGATTTTGTATTGAAGTTTGTAAATGTAATGTATGGAAACAGGGCTTCCGTATGCTTACACTAATGTAGGTGTACGGAAGTCCTTTTTGTTGCACAAAATCTTTAAGTAGAAAAAATCATAGCACCCGTTATGAGTGCTGCGATGAGGGAGCTGTTCGATAAATGGGAAACTATTTATGGATTGTCTTTGATTTCAATTTCTACTGAATAATCAACATCTTTTGAGTTGAGGTCTGTAAGTAGAATAGTATTATTGTCAAAAGGAACTATTTCAATGTTGCTTTTTCTTTTGCATTTATCAATAAGTAAAAATTTCTTTCCATTTTGGTCTGTACAAACAGCATATAACAGCTTAGGCACTTTGAGTTCATAAACTAAATTCGTAATATACGGCTGTACCCATTCTTCATTTCTTTCAGAAATTCTGATACGTAATTCTTTTGATTCATCACTGATGCGTTGTTCAAAATTCTGCTGCATATATATCTTTTTGAATTTTTTGTTGTTATAATAATCCATAATCAATACATATGGCAGGAGCCACAAACCATAATCAATGAAGCCCAGAAAAGCTAACCATTTAATAGGAGAGAAGAGAAATGCAACAGCAAGAATAAACCCACCGAAAAATGGAAATCCAGATATGTGTTTTTTGCTTTTTTTGCTTTGATATAATGCGGCATATGTAACAGCTATCAAAAATGCTCCGATTATTCCAAGCGTTATAGTCATGAGCCATTCTTGCATAACATTTTTTCCTTTCTGAAAAATTCAAATAATAGTGCTGTGATAAGTGATCTGCTCGACAAATTGGAATTTAAATCATTTTTTTATATGGTCTATAATGCGGATTTTCGGAATTATTTTTCCAAAATGCCTCTATACCATATTCTCTAATTTGTTGATTACCCTCCAGCCACTGCCTGTATACTATTTCTTCAAAAATTCCCTGCGTTTTTTTGCACGGAAACTCATTGCACTCTCCACAAAAATCAACGCCATGGTTCTTTGTGCACTCAAGCAAAAAACACCCTTCGATGCTGCATCCATTATGTTCTGTGCTGCGGCAACCTGAACAAGAAGCACCCGCATATATGCTAAGTACTCCCTCAAAGTTGTTATAGCTTTCTACGGCGTCGGGCATATGTACCTCATAAAATTCTTTTATGCCCTCTAAATATTTTAATAATGTTTTAGCCGACGCACAAATTATCCCATCATTATATGCCGAACAAGTGTGGCACATTAAAGAACATGGTGCAACCTTTTTAATAATTTCACTTTTATCCATTTTTTTTGTACTCCTCCACTAAATTACGATTTGTCGGGCTGTATACCCGATTGATTTCCAAAACCATTATACCACAGCTGATCAATAGTTCGTCCTTTGTTTGTATTATTTCTTAGCCAGATCTTTAATAACTTCTCCTGCCACGATAAGACCCACCACTGACGGAACAAATGCTGTTGAGCCTGGAATATCACGGCGCACTGTGCATTTTCTTGCCGTACCAGGAGGACAAATGCAGTCCTGACGGCATGAAATAGCCATATCTTCTATCGGTCTGATAGGCTGTTCCTCTGAGTAAACAACTTTAAGCGACTTTATGCCTGCCTTTTTAAGCTCTCGTCGCATGACTTTTGCAAGAGGGCAGACCTTTGTCTGATAAATGTCCGCCACACGGAATGCTGTAGGGTCAAGTTTGTTGCCTGCACCCATTGAGGATATAACAGGTACTCCTGCGACGTCTGCTCGCTTTATTATCTCCAGCTTGCCTGTAACAGTGTCAATGGCGTCGATAATGTAATCATACTGAGTAAAATCAAACTGATCCGCTGTGTCAGGCATATAAAAACACTTGTATGTGTTTACCTTTATGTCAGGGCAGATGTCGTGAACACGCTCCTCCGCCACGTCTACCTTGTATTTTCCTACTGTTTTTCTTGTGGCAATTATCTGACGATTGATGTTGGTCAGACACACTTTGTCATCATCTATAAGGTCAAGCTCGCCTACACCGCTTCGTGCAAGGGCTTCAACTGCATATCCGCCTACACCGCCTATGCCGAAAATCGCAACCCTGCTGTTGCTGAGCTTTTCCATTGCTTCTTTGCCGAATAAAAGCTCGGTTCTTGAAAACTGATTTAGCATATAAACACTCCTGAATACTGTTTTATTCTTTTATGATAACATATCCAAGCCCTTTTTTCAAGTGCATTTTTGCCTGCTTTTATTAATTTTCTGATAAATCCTATATGTATTATATAATATCTTTGTTACAGTTTTCGACCGCATTTTCGTTGCGTTTTTATCGAAAATGTGCTATAATATTATATGTGATAATACGCAAAAAGTAATAAAAAGGATTGGTAAAAACATGGACATTAACAAGACCCTTGCGGAAGAATTTAAGCTCAGACAGGAGCAGATAGACAACACTGTTGCACTCCTTGATGACGATAAAACTATACCGTTTATTGCACGATACAGAAAGGAGCTTACAGGCTCGTTGGACGATCAGGTGCTTAGAGAGATCGCTGACAGGCTCACATATCTTAGAAATCTCGAAAAACGTAAAAGCGAGATAATCTCTTCTATCACTGAGCAGGAGAAAATGACAGACGAGATAATGTCTGCTATCGAAAATGCAAAGACCCTTGTGGAGGTGGAGGATATCTACAGACCTTTTAAGCCGAAGCGTAAAACAAGGGCTTCGGTGGCAAGAGAAAAGGGGCTTGAACCACTGGCTGAACTTATCTTGACTCAGGATAAAAAATGCGACCCGCAGGTCGAGGGGTCAAAATTTATCAACGAGGAAAAGGGCGTAAAGTCTGCGGACGAAGCTTTGCAGGGTGCAATGGACATAATCGCAGAGGATATCTCTGACGATGCTGACCTGAGAAAATACATAAGAACGTTGTTTTCGCAGATAGGCGTGATAAGCTCAAAAGCATCTGACGAGAATACCGAGTCGGTGTATGAGAACTATTATGACTATGCCGAGGCTGTGGGAAAGATAGCAGGTCACAGAGTTTTGGCTTTGGATAGAGGCGAAAAAGAGGGCGTTCTGAAAGTATCAGTGAATGTCCCGGAGGGCGCAGGGGAGAGAGCCTGCGTGTCAAGATATATGAAAAACAAGTCAGAGTGCGGACAGCTTGTTACGGCTGCTTGTGAGGACGGCTATAAAAGACTTATTTATCCGTCCATAGAGCGTGAGATAAGGGCGGAGCTTTCGGCAAACGCTCAGGAGGGGGCGATAAAGGTGTTCTCTTCAAACCTCAGACAGCTTCTTATGCAGCCGCCTGTTAAAGACACTGTTACCCTTGGTCTTGACCCAGGATATGCTCACGGTTGTAAGACCGCTGTAGTGGACGCTACGGGCAAGGTGCTTGACACTGCGATAATCTACATTACTCCGCCAAAGAAGGATACAGAGCGTGCTAAGCGTGTTCTGACGGGCTTTATAAAGAAATATGGCGTTACGACTATCTCCATAGGCAATGGCACTGCTTCAAGAGAAACGGAGCAGTTCACAGCCGAGCTTATCAAAGAAATTCCGCAGAAAGTTTCTTACATGGTGGTGTCTGAGGCAGGCGCTTCCGTTTACTCCGCTTCAAAGCTTGCGGCTGAGGAGTTTCCTGAGTATGACGTTTCACTGCGTTCAGCAGTATCAATAGCACGCCGTTTGCAGGACCCTCTTGCAGAGCTTGTAAAGATAGACCCAAAGGCAATAGGTGTTGGACAGTATCAGCATGATATGCCAAAGGCGAGAATGGACGAGGCTTTAAAGGGCGTTGTTGAGGACTGCGTAAACTCAGTAGGCGTTGACCTTAATACGGCTTCATACTCATTGTTGTCATACATATCGGGCATAAATATGACAGTTGCAAAGAATATTGTTTCCTACCGTGAGGAAAACGGAGCTTTCACCGAAAGAAAGCAGCTTATGAAAGTTCCGAAGCTTGGCGCAAAGGCATTTGAGCAGTGTGCAGGCTTTTTGAGAGTGCGTGGCGGAAAAAATCCGCTGGATAACACGGCTGTTCACCCTGAGTCATATAAGGCCGCGCAGGCGCTTATTGACAGGTGCGGGCTGAGCCTTGCGGACATGGGCGATGTAAAGCAGATAGCTGAGAAAGTCAATGCAATGGGCATGAAGAAGCTTGCCACAGATATCGGCATTGGTGCTCCGACGTTAAAGGACATAGTAGGGGAGCTTGAAAAGCCGGGTCGTGACCCTCGTGACGAGTTGCCGCCACCGCTTATGAGAAGTGGCGACATTATGGAGCTTAAAGACTTGAAGCCGGGCATGGAGCTTATGGGCACAGTGAGAAACGTAATAGACTTCGGAGCGTTCGTTGATATCGGTGTTCATGAGGACGGACTTGTACATATTTCTCAGATGTGCGACAGATTTATAAAGCACCCTCTTGAGGTCGTAAAGGTCGGGGAGGTAGTTAAGGTTTGGGTAATTAACGTTGACCTGAAGAAAAAGCGTATTTCGCTTACTATGAAAAAGCCTAAGGTGTAGGGATCCAAAACGAAATAAGCTGGAAAAGTCCTAAATAAGTGGGACGTTGGTCTTACACTTTTGCGGCAGACTGAAGGGCTGTTAGAACAGCCCTTTTTTGTTTGCAGCAAGGTGTGGTCTTGACGCAGGAAGCTGTGAAACGCCTTATGGCTTGACCTTATGGTATAATTATGGTAATATAAAATCGTACATAGACTATGTTATAAAAGGACGTGAAAAAATGCGGATCGCAGTTTGTGATGATAATGCTGTTTTTCTTCAGTTTTTTAAATCTATGCTGGCAAATGAACTTGAATCAAGGTCGGTCAAAGCTGAAATAGAAACGTTTACCAAAGCTGAGAGCTTTTTTTACTGCCATGGTAAAAAGCCTTTTGCGGCTATATTTCTTGACCTTGATATGCCTGAAATGACCGGTTTTGAAGTCGCGCGGCAGCTAGGTCAGAATGGTAATTGCTTCGTGATCTTTGTGACAAGTCATCAGGAGCTGGTTTATGACAGCTTTAATTTCAGACCGCTGAATTTTATCTGCAAAGATCCTGACGCCGATGTTATGAATGATAGGCTCCATATGGTAGCAGGACAGTTGACGGACGCACTTAAGCAGGAAAAGACAGTGGTTTTGGAGAATAGGGAGCAGGGAAGGATCTCTGTAAAGCTTCGGGATGTAACTTATATAGAGAGCAATAGCCACAGCATCATATATCATTTTGCAAATAATAAGGATACTATTGCAGTCAGAGATAGCATTGGCGAGATAGAAGAAGCTTATCGTAAATTTGATTTTATACGGGTGCATAAAAAATATATCGTCAATCTGAAATATGTTTTTAACATAAGCCGTTCAAATGAAACAGTGATCTTCAAAAGCGGCTCAGAGCTTCCCATGAGCCGAGGATATAAGAATGCAGTTGACGACGCTTTGACTGAATATCTGAGGAGAAAGTGATGACTATTACATTGTGGACGATATTTGAGATCTTGATAAACTTTTATCAGGGCGGTCTGGAAACATGGTTTATATATAGATTTCTTACGCCAAGATCTCATGAAAGGGCTAAGATATGGGCTGTTATATTTGCCGTTTGTGAAGGCTGTCTGGTCACTGCTTTTAATTATTTCACTGTATTTGAGGGCTTTGGAAGTGCTTTGTACTGGGCAAGTCTGCTTGTTTTTGCGTTTTGCTTTTTTAGTGACAATGCAGTAAAGAAATTTCTTTCCATATCCCTCTCGCAGGTTGCGATCTTGTTGATAACGTCATTGGAACTAAATGCTGTATCGTCATTTTTTAAAATATCCCTCAGGGAGCTTGTGGTCGAACAAAGCTTGCTTAGATTTGTGACGCTTATAATGCTCCAGATCTCTATATTCATTGTATTTAGATTAATACTGATGGCCTTTAAACATACAGATGATTATACGGCTTCAGATTGGGTTACGATAATTGCAGTGCTTATTATTTCGTTTTCTCTCGTTATGGTAATACATGAACTGTCCCTTTCGGCAGACGATGGCCATAGGCTGTATATAAATCTGTCATATATGCTTGTCTTTGTTCTTAATATACTTATATTCTGGATAATAAATTCTTTGATAAAAAAGAATCGGAAGCTCAAGGAAATGGAGATAGTCAAACTAAGAGAGCAGTATCTTGAGCAGTTTATCGGAAACGCCGAGTCGCAATATGACGCCATGAGAAAACTAAGGCATGATATAAAAGACAAATATGAAACGGTTAATGAACTGTTGAAAGCCCCAAAAATAGATGAAACGAGAAAATTTATCTCAGAAAGCTTTGACCTTATCGGGAAGTCGGAGTCCTATGTTAAAACGAAAAATAATATTGTAAATGCTATCGTTAACGCAAAGCTTACGATGGCTTCTTCCTTGGGGATAAAAATATCATGTATAACAGTTTCAGATTTTGAGGGAATAAAGGGAACTGACCTTTGCGACCTGTTGAGCAACACGTTGGAGAATGCTATAACGGCATGCAAGGAAATAGCCGACGACGCAAATAAATTTCTGTATCTGAAGATCGACCGAGAAACGGATACATATACGTTTTTGATAAAAAATTCAATAGATCATTCTGTTATGGATAGTAATCCAAGGCTTACGACCACAAAGGCTGATAAAAAACAGCATGGTCTGGGGACCTCAATAATCAGAGAGATAGCAAGAAAATATAATGGCAGATGCGATTTCTATGAGTCGGAGGGAATGTTTTGCTGTCAGGTAACATTGATGGCAGATACAACGGTCCTGAACTAATTGTTCCGGACCGTTGCTGCATTTCGTGACAAAAACCTGCAACTCATTCCAAAAAGCTTGACATATTGCTGTTATTCTAGTAAAATTCAAATTAGGGTAAGACAAAAGCGAGGCGGTAGTTTATGGATCTTGTTGTATCGGGTATACTTAATTTTTTGACCGAGCAGGAAGCTATCGGAAAAGCAGATGAGGTACAGGATTTTTATCGGTATGGCATAGAAATAACTATCTCATCAATGTTAAACATTGTGCTTGTATTGCTTATGGGAGCATTGACGGGGCATTTGCTGGAAAGCGTAATATATTTGGCAGTGTTTATTGCTGTCAGGGTTATTACCGGAGGGTATCATGCAGATACATATTTCAGATGCAATCTGCTGATGTGTTCGACATTTATTGCTACAGCTTTTCTTAATGACAAGGTATGCGGATATATAAATATATGGGTGATAGTTGCCTTTGTGGTGTTTGAAGAGATAATAGCTTTTGTATTCTGCCCTGTGGAGAACAAAAATAAGCCTATAGAAAAAGATAAAAAGCCAAAGTTCAAAGCGATGGGAATGATAGTTTTTCTGTTGCTTGATCTGTTTGGCGGGGCGATTATCAATAGATATCAGATGGTTGGATCTATGATCCTGTTAACAAATCTATTAATTGCAGTTTTAATAATATCAGCGAAGATCAAAGAAAAGAGGTGTGATAAAAATGAGATCATTTAAGAAATTGCTTGCCAGCCTTATTGCCAGAGCAACTAAGAGAATGGGTATAGCTGCCTGCGGATGTGCATCAATGTATGGTGGCTATCAAGCTAAAGAGCCAAAAAACATTTACAAGAATTAAGCGTAAAGCTACAAGAATTACGATAAGCATTACAAAGTCTTTATCATTTCCCCTTTAAATCTTGTGATACTTGTAAATGAGGTAACATTAGCAGGAAAATAACTTCCTGCTGGTGTTACCATTTTTTTATTTGTAGTGAGTTCAAGCTTTTGACAGTGAGTAAATTTGCTTTTAGGCACAAAAAAATTATGCCCTACAAAAGGATGCGCTGTACTATTCGGTTTTCAAAGAACGGGCGGAGGCTATAGAGAAAGCCCCCTCACTTTCCATGCCGAAAAGTTGAGGGGGCTACAACCAAGTTTTTTAATTTTCTAAAAGATTTTTGAGCTTTGCTCTGATTTTTGTCGAAGGCATAAAGAAAGAGCGCTGGAGATTGCCGTCCCCGTTCGGTTGGGGATATATGGTCAGAATGTGGGTGTCGCTTGCCGCCTTTAGGAAAGGGACTTGCTGGCAAACTCGCTTTCAGGAAAATAGGCGGTGGCGGAATGATCCGTCACCGCCTATTGTGTTTAGGCTATTTCGATTTCGGAAGCGTCGGCTTATTTAACCTAGGATTCCTTTCTCTTTTTGCCGCTTACGCCCAGCAGAGTCAGAACGCCGCCGCTGACGTACAGAGCAGCCAGCCAACAGATGTGGTTGCTGCTGCCACCGGTCTGAGGACACTTGGTGGAGTCGTCATTTCCTGGCTTATTGGTGTTATTATCACTGCTGCCTGTATTGTTGGTGTTGCCGCCGTCGGGGAGCTTGTCGATGACCGTATTCTCGCTGCGCTTGGCGCCGCAAACGGTGCATTCCTCGTGCTTGATGCCGGTGGCCTCCTTGGTAGCGGCCTTGTCGATCACCCACTGGAAGCTGTGTGCTGCCGTGTCGGCCTTGTCGCCGCACTCGCACTCATGCCAGTGGTTGGTGCCGTCATACTTCCACTCTGTACCGTAGCTGTGGGTATGAGTGCTGCCTGTTGCGGGGATCGGTGCGGTTTCAAGAACCTTCTTGCAGACGGTGCATTCCTTATGCTTAGTGCCGTCGGCGGTTTCGGTAGCTGCCGTGTCAACGATCCACTCGCTGGCGCTGTGAGCCGCAATATTGGCCTTATCGCCGCACTCACACTCATGCCAGTGATCGGTGTCGTCATACTTCCACTCTGTACCGTAGCTGTGGGTATGGCTTGGAGGCGCATCCTTATAGGTGGCCTCGAGCTTCACATCATTGCCGGGCATGGTGAAGGTGGTAGTCGCCTTGGTGGCGTCTGCCAGAGTGACATTGCCCTCCAGCACGACCCACTTGTCAAAGACCTTGCCTGTCTCCGGTGCGTCCGCCGTAACGGTCACAACGGTGTTCTGCGCGATCTTGTCCGTGATGAGTGTCCCTGCGGCAAGGGAGGCTGTGCCCTTGATGACCGTGACAACGTATCCGGTCGCAGCGGAGTTCTTTACGAACCTTGTCTCGCCGCAGTCGGCACGCTGGCAGGTGTAGAGAATTCCTTCGCTCTTGCCCTGTTTTGCAGGTTTGCCGCCGTCCCAGTCGTGGCTGAGCTTATTAACGACATGACCGTAGCGGATAATCTGTCCGCAGCCGGCTGTGCACTGCTGGTCGCCGCTATAGCCTGAGGTGGTGCATCCGGGCTTAACCTCATTGATCAGCTTGTAGTTATCGGCAATTTCGTGGAGGGACGGGGTAGAGACGCCCTTCTGTGCGATCCTGTCGCACGATGTACAGTACTGGTTGCCGGAATAGCCCCTCTCTGTACAGGTCGCCGTTCTTACATCCCGCAGTTCAAGGGGACCGCTATGCCTGAAGTCGCCGGTCTCGCCCTTTACGGTGCCGCCGCAAGCCGTGCAGCGGTAGTCGCCTTCATAGGCGCGGTGTCGGCAGTCTCCCGATTTGGCGTTATAGCGTTTGCCGCCATGGCTCGCGTCTGTGGTTGCCGAGTTGGCCGTGCCGTAGTAGTACAGCGGCTGCAGTGGACCGGTATGACCGGCGTTTGCAGGTGGGTAGATATCCGAACCGGCACTGATGACATGGCCGCAGTCTGCACAGGCGGTGTCGCCGGTGTAGCCCTTACGGTCGCAGATCTGCTCCTTCGCATTGAGCACCGTGGTGTCGCCGCTGTGGTCACAGCTTGCATAGACAGGCTCAAAGAAGAAACTGCCGCCGCCGGGGGCACCCATGGCGCTGAACTCTGGGATCGTGCAGCCCCACTCAAGGGCGGAGCCGTTGGTCACCAGCTTGAACTGGGACTTCGCCTCGTTGGCACTCCAATTTTTATGAACCGGTGCAGTGCTGTCAGACACGTTGTATTCGCGGAGATACTCCACCTTCCAGCCGATGGCCTTCTGATCGGTTCTCTCTTCGGGATAAAGCCTGATCTTGTCGCCGGGCTTGACGATCATACGGGTTGCCCGGCCGTTTTTCACTGTCACCAGCGCAGTGTCCTTTGTCCACTGATCGGCTCCTCCGTCATCATCCTTGTCGATTTTTGTCTTTGTGTACTCGCAAATGCTGCATTCAGCCTCCATGCCGCCATTGCTGCCTGTGGTATCGGGGTTTTCGACCACATTCCAGCGGCCCCAACTATGGGGAACCATGATGAATTCCTCGCAGCCGGGAACCTTGCACTTTTCGGGGTGGGCATAGTCAGATTCAATGATGAGCTGCTCCACCGTCTTGGTCGAGCCGCCGATGTTGAAGGTATACTCATAGATACTGCCGAAGCCGGTGCAGTCCCAGTTCCAGCCGTAATCATGGACATGGCTCTTCACAGGAACGGTATAGTCGCAGACGGAACATCTGAGCACATCGACTCTGCCGCCGCCTACCGCGTCAAGGCTTCTGTCAAGCACAAAGGTATGCGGGAAGATGCGCTCCTTGGAGCCGGTGGTCATATAATGCGCTTCGTATTCGCCTGCTTCGAACAGGCACGGGAGCTTGTGACCGTCGCATTTCGGGTCGCCGCCCACGACACCGTTATGGGTATTCCCATGCTTATCGACCCAAGTGACCTTGTATTCCGGCGTTTTCTCGCTGTCTTCCGTGGGCACACGCACACCCGCCTGCTTGTGGCTGTAGGCATGGGTGGCAGTCAGTTTTGCCTCCGCCGTTTTCATGGTGTCGGAAGGGTCGCCCTTTCTGCCGATGACGCAGTAGTAGGAGTAGTCCTCCATGCAGGCCTGAGTGGAAACCGACATCTTCAGTGTGGAGGTCGTCACACCCGTGTAAAACCTACCCTCCGGCAGCTTGTAGGGCGCCGCCGTTGGATTCTCATTATTCTTCCGATACCACTGATAGGTCAACTCGTCGCCCTTCAGGCTTCTTGCCGAGACAGAGAAGGTGAGCGGGTTATTTTCATAGAACAGCAGGCCGTTTTCCGGCTCTTCGTTATAATCATCGTAGATAGAGGTCTTACACTTGACGCCCCTCGGCTGGCGGTTGATGACGATGGAACTGCCGCTGATGTAGCCGCAGACCTTGCACACGCCCTTGGCGTCAAATTCATGGTTGGCGGCATTCAGCTTTTTATCGTCACAATAGCGGCAGGGGTGCCAGTGCTGCGTTCCGTCAGCCTCCCAGGTGGCGGAGGCTATGTGAGTATGTCCGGCGCCGGAATGCTCCGTCTTCAAATGATCCTCAAAATCAGAGTCGCTGAAGCACCAGTCGTCATGATCGCAGCCCATAGCGCTCACGGCATCTCGGCAGCAGTCCTTGCAGCGCTGATCGCAGCCGTCCTCGCAGGGATCGCTGTCGTGGAAGCACAGGCCGCAGTCCTCACAGAAGTGATCCGCATAGTCCGTGTCCATTGCGCACATTCCCTCGGAGCAGTCGGAGTTGCCCTCGCAGCACTCCTTGCACATCTCGCAGGTTTCGCAGAACTCGTCCTCGTCCTCCTTATCTGTGACCCAGCCGTCACAGCCCTGGCAGATGTGCTCGTCCCACTCGGCGCTTTCCACGCAGGTCTCGCCGTCCGGGCAGCCGCCGCCCTCAGAGTTATCTCGGCAGCACTCAAGGCACAGGCCGCAATCCTCGCAGGACTCCTGATTCAGCAGGCATTCCTCGCACTGTTCGCAGGCCGTGTGGCAATCGATGCAGTGGATGACGCCGGTATCATCATCGTCCACGCACTCGTCCACCGAACCGAAGCAGGCGTTACACAGCGAGCAGTGCATCGGGTCGCTGTCATCGTTTGCACAGTCATCGCAGAAGCCGCAGGAGTCGCAAATGGTTATGGAGCAGCAGGGACCCTTATAGCATTCGCCGCATAGCTGGTCATCCTCGCCGATGTAGCATTTGCCGCAGGTCGAGCAGTGCGTTTCCTCCATGCAGTCGGCGCATTTGTAGCATTGATCGCACCAATTGGGTGTATTGAACAGACACTCACCACAATCGTTGCAGTGAAATTCAGCGAAGCAGTCGGAGTTGCAGTCAACGGTGCAGAACCCACAACCGTCGCACATATTCTCAGCCCAGTGGTAGTGGTCGCAGTAGATACAATCTGTGCCTTGGTCGTAGTCCTCCCAAAAGGCATGGGTATGAAGCTCCTGACTCGGCATCAGTGAGAGCAGCATCACAAGCGCCAACAGGACGCTGGCGACGCGCCTTCGTTTGTTCGTTTTTGTCATACTATTATTCCTCCCTCATAATTATTTTGAAGATTTTTATGCTTTTTGTGTTGCCTGATTTAAACACTGTCGATGACCGAAGCAAAGTAGTTTTCGGATACCGAACCGAAGAGAAAAGCGTCTATCAGACCCTCGCGCTTTGCCTGCCGTACCTTTTCGGTCAAATCTTCATCTGTATCATCATCCACAAAGAGAATGACACGACAGCTTTCCGTGTTCCGTTTTACCTTGTCACGGATTGCCATTCGTTCTTTGAACATCCATGGCGAATACGCCTTGACCTCCATTAAAAGCACATCCGGTTGATGCGTTTTGCACCACTCGGCGGTTGCGTCCGGCGACTCGGAGATCACAACTTGGCAATCGTCCAATTTTTGCATCAGCATTCGCTCCATGGTGTGCGCATGGATATCGCTTTGAATGTCAAGAACGATTTTTTTCATCATTCATCACCACCTTCTAAAAGCACAATCCTAATCTTACATTATCTATTATACTGATTTTTTGGCGTTTGTCACTGGCACTTGTGCCAGTGACAGAAGAAAAATCCCGATTTTTTCAAAAATTTTTGCCTTTTGGGCGCGAAAAACCCCTTGACCGTACAGCCAAGGGGTTCAGTTTTGCTTATTCGTCTTTTAAGGTGATCACCATGAGTTTGTTTTCAATGGCGGTTGCAACCAGCGCTTCTCTGCTTTCAAAGCCGCTCTTTTCCACCATATCGTCCAGGTTCCAGCGAACGCCGTTTTTGGAGATGCCCAGCTTATCGGCAATTTCCTGATAGGTAAAGCCCTTTATATAAAGGCGTAGGATGTCTAACTGCCGGGGCGAGAAGACATCGGACATCGTACCCTCCATTTCAATGGCCGGAGCGGTATCGGGGAATACCTTTTCCCCTGCCAGAGTGCGCTTTACCACGCTCATCAGCTCCTCTGTTCCGTGGTCCTTATACCACAGGCTGTCGGCAGCACCCATTTTGGCTCTTTGCAAAACTTCGGGATCGACAAGCGAGGTAGCCACAACGATTTTGATTTGCGGAAAAGCCTTTTTGATGCGCTTTGCGGCGGCAAGACCAGAATGTTTATGCTGCGTCTGCACATCCATAAGGACGAGCTTTACGGTGGCGTCGCAGTGCTTTTCCGCTTCAAAGGCGTCACGGAAAACGCCGACAAGATGAAACTCGCCGTCTGCCGCAAGACGATCGACAAAGTGCTTTTGGATGTATAGATCATCTTCTACAAGTATGGTGTTTATCATAGGCTGATCTCCTTTGCGGGAATCGTAATCAGAAGAGCAAAGCGTGGATTGTGCGAAATATGCATTTCACCGCCGGAGCTTTCAATACTGCGGCGAAGCGTTGACAGGCCGCTGCCCTCCTTTATCGGTTCTGTGGGTATTTTGCCGTTGTTGGTTATGGTAACATCATAGCGTTCGCCGCGCTGGGCAATGCGGATATATACCTCATTCCCGTCTGCGTGCTTGATGCAGTTGGTCACGCACTCCTTGGCGGCAGCAACGGTCAGCTCCTCGGCTGCGGTATCACGGGGCAGGTAGCCGTCGATTTTTACAGCCACGCCAAGCTGCTGTGCAGTTCTTTTTACCTCGTCCATTGTGCTGACAGAGGTGACACGGTTGCTTGCCAGCATACCGATGGCATTTTGCAGCGCCTCAAGCTTTCGCTCGGTATCCTCTCCGCTGTCTATGATGTCACGTATGGTCAGGAGGCTTCGCCCGATGGTATCGTGAATATAGACCTTTAGGTCAAGGCTTTTCTTCTCTTTGACATCGTTCTCCATGCGAGCGTACATCTTCCTGAGCTTTCGATTGACTTCTGCCAGTTCTTCATTTATTTCCTCTTGCTTTTGGTAGCCGTTATACAGCTCGGTTACATTGTGCGCCGTTATCTGCTGCCAGCGGTCATCGCTGTCCACGGTGATATTTTGTGTGCGAAACTGCCAGACGGTCTTGTCGGGCAGGATGTAGCAATCATCCTTGACGGTTACGGATCTGTCCGGCACGCTCAGGGCATTTTCCATATCGCTTTTGATTTGCAGCTCGTGGCCGCAAAGGGCAAAGGAGAGCCTGCGCATACGGTTGTTGCACAGGATGATCCTGCCGTTCGGGTCGGCAAAGCAGATGCCCATAGGCAGCTTATCGGTTGCTTCCTTAATGGAGAACGGCGAGAGCTCGTTCTTTTTACGGCGGTATTCCCGCGGCAGAGCAATGGCAAAGTGAACTGCCGCAAGGAAAATGGCAGCGGCAAATATCAGCCACGGTGCGTCCAGCAGAAATGCGTCCCCGATATTATCGGGATCTGCCTGAGAAACGGAGAATAGCAGCGGGATCATCACCGCCATGACCGCCAGACTCAGCAGGCTGCGCACCGGCTTATTGCTGCGAAGAAGCTGATACATAAACAGCCCGATTTCAAGGACGATCTCCACAAGCATGATAAACGGCAGCATGGTCTGCCAAAATTCGGAAAGGGAAGAAAATGCACTCATTTTCTGTCACCTTCTTTCGCTTCAAATACAAGGTGCTGGTATTCCTCGTCATCCTCTTTTTCACAGCGGATACTGTCTCCGTTTACCAAAGCGGAAAGGTCGGCTTTGCAGCACACATTCAGTGACAAGCGCAAGCCGTTTGCCTTTATGAGGCTTACCTGTATGCCTGTTAAATTCAAAATGTCGGCTTCAATAACCGATTCATAAAAATCAAATACAGCAGTCGCCGTTTTGCCGGAGAGCATGGAAAGAGATTCGTCCACATAGAGCGAGCTGCGGACGCCCAACAGCTTCAGCGTTTGGAGGGACTCATTGAAGGCACGGTGGAGTTCCGTTTCCGCTATTTTAATATCTCGGTCGGTAAGGAGCGTCAGATGCTTGCGGCGTTTAATATAGCTGCACAGCACGGCAATCTCGGCAAGGAGCGTTTTGGCACTGTCGGGATCGGTGCTTGAGATTCGGCGGTATTCCTTAGTGAGCTCTGCAATGCGGTCGATCTGCGTCTGCGTAGCGGAACGCAGGAGATCATACAGGCGGTTTTGCTCCTCCACCTTGCGGCGCTTGGCTTCACGCTTGTATTCATAACGGAGTATTTCGTTCCTGTCGGCAAGCTCGTCTGCAAGAAGCTCAGAGTCCTCCTTGATGTCACGCAAAGCCGACACATCCTCTGTCCATACGGCATAGCCGCCATCAATGGGCATGGTGTGAACGGTCAAGCCGCCCATCGTGACCGGGCTTTGCTCGGCTTTTTTCATCGTTTCCTTTGAAATAGGCGCAGTGTTTACAGCTGCATACCGAACGGTAAAGTCCTTGTCGGTGATCTCTGCCGATGTGCCGACAGAGGAGGCAAACAAGTCCACATAACGGCTGTTTGAATGTATATATCCGCAGGCGATGCAAAGCTCAAAGGTCAGAATATACATCACACTTTGGAATGCGGCAATATCGCCGAACAAGTGGAGCAGCCAATCCGCACCTGCATAGTAAAGCACGCTGTAAACGATCGTCAGCAGCATAGGAACAATGGGCAGAAAGTGGAGTCTTCCTTTTTGCACACGGCATTTGAAAAACATAATTACGAGTGCGGCAAAGGCACACAGCACCTGCCAGCCTACAATAATGAAGTAGCCTATCGAGTAGCCGTTGTTTTTGTCTGTCCACACGGCGGCGTCCTTCGGAAAGGTAAATACGAATTGGTGCAGGTCATTTGTGAGCACGAGCAGAAGCAATGTGCCGGAGATGATCCACAGAATCGACATTCCCTTGGGGAATTTGTATTCGTCCGGCTTTCCCAATGACATGGCGATCAGCAGCGCCAGCATAGGCACAAACAGCATGGGCAGATAGAACAGATACCACAGGTAACGGACGGCATCCGGCTGCCAGAATATAAAATACTTTGCCGAACGGACTACCATCCATATGATGAGCAGTACTGCGGTGACCGTCATAAACCTGCACACCTGCTTTTGCACGATCCGCTGACGGACGGAGAGCCCCCAGGCGGCGAACAGACCGATATAGATAAAGCTGCGCAGATAGGAAAACAGCATCGGGTAAAAGCTGCCCCTGCCCACAATTCGGAAGCAATATGCCAGTATCACGGCAAGTACAGCGATGCCGCTTGTTATGATAGTATTCTTTTTCTGTTCGGTCATAAACAGACCCCATTTCGCCTTCATTCGTTTTTGTTTACATTTGGGTAGCAAAAAAGCCCGATATATTCGGGCTTTTCGCAGGAGACATCTTTTTTGTCTCCACATTATGGCGTTCCCGAGGTGATTCGAACACCCGACCTACCGCTTAGGAGGCGGTCGCTCTATCCAGCTGAGCTACGGAAACACATTACAATCGTTATTATATCACAGTTTTGCAATTTTGTCAAATGTTTATTTGACAAAAAAAGTTGGCTCGCCATAGCAACAAGTATCGACGCACTTGCAGTCGGAATAACGTTCGCTTTCCTGAATATCTTTCTTGAGGGAGTTGGCATACTCAAATAGCATAAAAACAAGGGCGGAAGTTTTCAAACTATCCGCCCTCTGGTTATGTCTGTTAGTCCCGCCGACTATGATGTTTACGCTTTTGCGTGTACATCTCACGATCTGACGCTTTCATAAGATCGTCGATCTCTTTCAACGTTTTCGGCTTTCCCGCCTTGTAGCCACAGCTTATCGACACATCATATGGCGACTTGCTTCTGCGATTGTACTCTGCAATGCTGCGGGATACCTTTTCGTAAAAGCTGTCCGCACCGTCTGTTTCAGCGATAACAGCTACAAATTCATCACCGCCGAAGCGTGAGCATATCCCACCTTCTGCAGTGCATTTTGTCATCAGCGACGCCACTGCCTTTATCGCCTTGTCACCCTCGTTGTGACCATAGAGGTCATTTATCTTTTTAAGGTTGTCCATGTCAATAGAGAATACCCATACGCCTACGCCCTGTTTCTCAGCCTTTGAAATAAGCTTTTTTACGTTCTTGTAAAAGCCCCTGCGGTTATATATCCCCGTCATGGGGTCAAGCATATGTATCCTTGCAAGCTCCGCATTTGCCCTTTCAAGCCGCTGGCGGTTTTTAAAGCTCTCCATTATCTGATTGGTGTTGTTTATAAAACGTCTTGTGTTCTGGAAAAGAAAATATATAGGACTAAATGAATTTGCCGCATAGCCTATGACCTCGTCCTGAAAATGAAGCGGCGAGAACATTAAGCAGTTATGGCGTCCAAGGACTTGCTCCATATCAGGCAAAAGATCCTTGGTGTCAAAAACTTCACCGGTCTTGTATTTGTTGTCAAAAGTCTGCATGAAAACTCTCATCTGCTTTGTAAAGCTGTTATTAAAGCGTTCTCTCTGCCTCGTGTTTGACAGAAAATCAGAGTTTGTGCATACCCAGCTATAATAATCTCCCGAACGTGCCATTACCTTTGCCATTTCTTCTACGGTGTGACATTCCACTGATTTTGCAAGATAAGAGAACATATGCTGTTCGTGACCATCAGAATTGTTCATTCTGTGGTAAAGCTCAAGGATCTTGTCGCCTACTTCTCTCGGGTCTATTTTCTTACAACCGCATGACTGGGATATCCTCATGGTGTAGCTGACCTCTATTTTTTCAGGAAGAGGCACTCCGTTCATCATATGGTCTATGGCGTTTATTATCTTTTCGCCAAGCACATCATTGTCTACAGCCGCCGTTGTAAGACGAGGGCTGTTATACTGTTCAAGTTCGATGCCGTCAAAGCCCGTTACAATAACGTCTTCAGGCACTTTTATGCCGCGTTCTCTCAGTATGCTGCAAGCTGCTATCGCCATAGCGTCGTTTGCACATATTATCGCCTGCGGAAATTCCAAACTGCTTTCTAAAAATTTCTCCAATACTCCTTTTGTTGGCATATCCCAGAAGTCACCATAGCCAAGACGCTCAGGCTCAAATTCTATGCCGTTTTCCGCAAGCACCTTTTTGTATGCTTCTATACGCTCTTCTGAGAAAGCATTGCCCTTTACGCCAGCAATGAAATTAACTCTTCTGCAGCCGTGAAATTCGATCACATGGCGAACTATCTTTTCAAAAACGTCAGAGTAATTGAATGTCACACTGCAGCAATTATCCATTGTACTGTCAACGCATATGACAGGAACACCGTGTTCATGGGCACGCTTGCTTATCTCGTTGGAAATGCTGTCTCTTTTTATTGCCTCGGGCATTATTATAAGTACGTCAAGAATGTCATAATTTATAAGATCAAAAATGCTTGCTTCACCATGGTTGTAGGAAATGTTGTGATAAAGGTCGCAAAAGGTGTTAAAAAGAAGCACCTTGTAGCCCTCTTTTACACCCTTTCGGCTTATGGAAGATACTATATCTCTCACATAGTCAGATTGTACGCATGAAGTGCAGATACCTATTATTTTATATTTCGCTGTATCGCTTGTAAACATGGCTTGCTCCTTCGTCAGGGTCCCGATGACCCACCACTATCTATATAAAATAATTGTTTTTTGCTTTGATATGTGACTGCTATTAGAAAATATTCACATACCGTTAATTTTACCATATCCACACTCTGATGTCAATAGAAAACTCACAAAATTCACAAAAATCTTCTTTTTGAAAGCAATTATGCTGTTACAAAAAATGACAGACCGACTTTCAGCTTTTTTCGCTGGAAGTCGGTCTTTTTTTATTCAGCTACCCACTGTTTTAAAGCCGCAGAAAGTCGTCTGTCGATATCCTTTCTTGTCTGCTCGCACTCCTTAGGATAGTCCTTTGCAGCCTTGAAAATAAATTTCATTACGAATTTAAGTCCCACAGGAAGTGCTTTTCTGAGCATTGTCTCAGGAAGCACAAAGTGCGTTCCATGCTCGTAAGTCAGGGCTTCGTAATCGCACTCGTGAGGGCGTTCTTTCAAGCGCTTATCCATGCGGCGGACGTATTTTCCTGCCTCCCAGAAGCTGTCGTCGTCAGCACCCACCATTATAAGCTTGCCCTTGATGTTCTCAACCTTTATCATTTCTTCCTCTGTATGTTCTCTTGCCTTTTCAGAGTCGATAAAAAGGTGCGTGCTTCGTGTTATATCTCCCGAGCCTTTGGTTTCTTCTTCTATTTTGTGATAGTATTCAGGGTGGGCATAAACGAACGGCATATAGGCAAGCGGCTTGCCCTGCCATGAAAGTGTAGAAGCGTCAGGGATAGGCCATTCCTTGCAGCCGTCTTTTTCGCCCTGCTCAAAGCCCTGCCATACAAAGTCGCTTGGCGTAAGACCGAAAGTGAGTGTTATGTCAGGAAAATAAGAAGCTGCCACAAGGGAATCCATTCCTGCCGTACTCATTCCCATTATGCCTATCTTCTTGTTTCCATGGCTTTTGAGCCACTTTATAGAGGTCTCTATCCTTTCAAGCGGGAAGTTCACATGGCCGTAGTTCTTCACGTCAGGTGACATACACATAACGTTCACGCCATTTTTGTGAAGCCATTTTGCTCCGCACTTTGCCATAAAGTCATTAGGATCGTCGCCGAACAGACCTATCATTGCGCAGTTTGCACCCTTTGGGTTTTCATAATATGTACCATAAAAACCGTCTTTCTCATTGCTAAAAAATTGTTTCTTCATAATACCGACCTTTCTAAGCTGGTTTTCTTTACAAAGTTAGGCTAAGCTAACTATATCTCAAAAAAACAGGGTAGATAACTTCGCCCTAAGCTATATTATATCACATTTTTGCTTATTTGTCAGGTGTATTAACGAAAAAAGTCAGATGTATTGTAAATTTTTGATTTTCTTAGTGTTGCTTGTATATTAATAAAATGGCGGAGAACGCATTCTTTTTGCAGTTCTCCGCTATTTTTATGCCTTATTTTTTGCCGCATCTGCTGTGACAGTGTGAGCAACAGCCACAGCATTTACCTTTTTTCTTTTGCTTTGATATACTTATTGCCGCCGTCACTACCCATAAAAGCAGAAGTATCACCACTATCCAGTCGGCTGTATTCATAATAACGCTCCTATCTGATATACCGCACAGCCGCAAAGCCATGCCACCATGCACTGCATTATCACAACGCCTACTGTCTGTATCCTTGAATCAAGCTCTCTCTTTATGGTCGCCACCGCCGCAACACATGGGGTGTAAAGCAGGGTGAATACGAGAAAGCTCAGTGCGGAAAGGGTGGAGAATGCTCCCGAAAGAGCAGTGCCAAGGTTTGCAGTGCTTGTGTTCATCAGTACCGCCATTGTGCTTACTACCGCCTCTTTTGCAGTGAAGCCCGAAATAAGCGAGGTGGTCACTCTCCAATCTGCAAAGCCCAAAGGCTTGAATATTGGCGATATAGCCTGACCGATAAGAGCGAGCAGGCTGTCAGAGGAGTCTTTTACAACGTTGAGCTTTGCGTCAAAGGTCTCCAAAAACCATATTATGATAGTCGCAAAGAATATAACTGTGAAAGCTCTTTGTATAAAGTCCTTTGCCTTGTCCCAAAGAAGAAGTCCTACGCTTTTTGCCGAAGGAAGACGATAGTTTGGAAGCTCCATTACAAACGGCACAGGCTTGCCACGGAAAGCTGTATTTTTCAGTATCAGTGCAACTATTATCCCAAGCACTATGCCTGTTATGTATAAGCCTATCATCACAAGCGCCTGATATTTTTTGAAAAACGCTGCACAGAAAACTGCGTAAATAGGTATCTTTGCCGAACAGCTCATGTAAGGGGTAAGAAGTATGGTCATTTTTCTGTCACGGTCTGATACAAGCGTTCTCGTCGCCATTATGGCAGGCACTGAACAGCCGAAGCCTATGAGCATAGGCACAAAGCTTCGTCCCGAAAGACCGATCTTTCTAAGAAGCTTGTCCATTACGAATGCCACTCGTGCCATGTAGCCCGTGTCCTCCAGTATGGAAAGGAAAAAGAACAGCGTCACTATTATAGGCAGAAAGCTTAGAACGCTTCCAACGCCTGCAAAAACTCCGTCTATTATCAGGCTGTGCACAACAGGGTTTATGCCGTAGGCTGTAAGCCCTTTGTCTGCTAGGTCGGTGAGCTTGTCTATACCAAGGGAAAGCCAATCGGATAATGTCGAGCCGATAACATTGAATGTGAGGAAAAATACAAGAAACATTATGCCGAAAAATACAGGCAGTGCAGTATATTTTCCCGTTAAAATGCGGTCTATTTTTACGCTCCGCTTGTGTTCTCGGCTCTCGTGGCATTTCACAACGCTTATGGCAACGACTTTCTCGATAAAGTCGTATCGCATATCTGCAAGCGCCGCATTTCTGTCAAGCTTTGATTCGTCCTCCATTTCCACTATGCAGTGTTCGAGAAGCTCCAGCTCGTTTTGATTAAGCTCAAGCTGATCCTCGATATTCTTATCACCCTCAATAAGCTTTGAAGCACAAAATCTCGGCGGTATGCCCACTCGATTAGCGTGATCCATGATAAGGTGAACCACTGCGTGTATACATCTGTGCACAGCGGAATCGTCTGAGCAAAAGTCTGTGACAACAGGCTTTGTCTTGTTTCGGGCAGTTTCTACAGCCTTGTCGATAAGGTCTGAGATACCCTCGCCCTTTGCCGCACTTACCGGTATAACAGGTATGCCAAGTGCGTCGCTCATCATTTTTACGTCTATCGTTCCACCGTTGGCTCTTACCTCGTCCATCATGTTTAAGGCAAGCACCATTGGCACACGCAGTTCAAGAAGCTGTAAAGTGAGATACAGATTTCGCTCTATATTGGTGGCGTCAACAATGTTTATAATGCCGTCAGGCTTTTCATTTATTATGTAGTCACGGGTGACGATCTCCTCCTGCGTGTAAGGACGCAGTGAGTATATTCCCGGCAGATCCACCACAGTGCAGTTTTTCTGCCCCTTTATGTCGCCGACCTTCTGCTCGACCGTTACACCGGGAAAGTTTCCAACGTGCTGATTAGACCCTGTTAGGGCGTTAAAAAGCGTGGTCTTTCCACAGTTCTGATTTCCTGCAAGGGCAAATCTCATATATGGTCATTCTCCTCTGTTTTTTCTATCTCTATGTTCTTTGCGTCCTCTATCCTGAGCGTCAGCTCGTAGCCTCTCAGCACTATATCAAGAGGGTCGCCCATTGGCGCACGCTTTAGCATTTTCACTTTTGTTTTTGGTATAAGTCCCATGTCGAGAAAACGCAGCCTAAGCGCACCCTCGCCGCCTACCGCTTTTATCACGGCAGACTCACCCGTTTTAAGCTTATCAAGAGTCATTGTTTTTTCCTCCATAGCTATATTTTATTCTTATGTTTCATCTAAAAGTACTTCACAAAATAAGTTTACCATGGCTAACTTTACTTGTCAATAGTATATGTCATATATTTTATTTGATTGTTATCTAAAAAATTTATTCAAATAGATAACTTTCAATTGACAACGCCAACAAATCGTGCTATCATAAAGTAAGACAAAGTACACTTTTATATTACGGGGGTGTTTTATGGATACCCGTGTGGCAATACTTGCAATAATCGCACACGATAACGGCTCTGCGCAGGAGATAAACGCAATTCTTCATGAGCATGCCGAGTATATAATAGGACGAATGGGTCTGCCATACCGAGAACGTGGCATGAACATAATAAGTGTGGCAGTTGACGCTCCGCAGGACGTTATAAATTCTCTTGCAGGCAAGATAGGCAGGCTTGAGGGCGTGACCGCCAAGACCCTTTATTCGCCACAGTAAAAATCTAATAAATATTTGTGACCCTGACGCCAAAAACGAGTTTTCTCCTTTAAGGCGAAAGAATACACATCAAGCAGAAAGCTGCACTATCGTGTGGTCTTGTTTTGCTATAGAAAAGCTGTATCCATAGGGGTATGGCTTATTTTTTTGAGAGGAGCTTTTGCAATGGGACTTAATGACGCACCAAGCGGAGAACGTATACATATAGGATTTTTCGGCAGACGAAACGCAGGAAAATCAAGCGTTGTGAATGCAGTAACAAATCAGGATCTTGCAGTGGTATCCGATACGAAAGGCACTACCACCGACCCTGTTACAAAGGCAATGGAGCTTTTGCCCCTTGGCCCTGTTGTGATAATAGATACCCCAGGCTTTGACGACGAGGGCGAGCTTGGAGAGCTTCGTGTGAAGAAAACTAAGCAGATCCTAAATCGAACAGACTGCGCCGTTCTTGTAACAGACTGCACCTTGCCCCTTGGCGACTGCGAAAAACAGCTTATCTCAATATTCAAAGAGAAAAACATACCCTTTATTATAGCCAAAAACAAAGCCGACCTGCTCACTGATATCCCAAAAGAGGAGGGCGCAGTGTACGTCAGCGCAAAAGAGAAAACAGGCATAGAGGAGCTTAAAAACGCCGTTGCAAAGCTCACTGAAACAGACACAATGACAATGAAGCTTGTGGGCGACCTTATAAAGCCAGACGATATGGTGGTGCTTGTCACCCCTATCGACAGCGCCGCACCAAAGGGCAGGCTTATCCTGCCGCAACAGCAGGCCATAAGAGATGTTCTTGAAGCAAACGCCTGTGCAGTGGTGGTAAGAGAAACTGAGCTTTCAGGAGTGCTTGGCAGGATAGAGAAGCCTGCACTTGTTATAACGGATAGTCAGGCTTTCGCAAGAGTTTCAAAGGATACTCCCGAGGATATCCCTCTCACCTCGTTTTCTATCCTTATGGCTAGATATAAGGGCTTTCTTGATGCCGCTGTAAAGGGCGTGAAAGCTATCGACGATCTTAAAGACGGTGACAAGGTGCTTATTTCAGAGGGATGTACACATCACAGACAGTGCGGTGATATAGGCTCTGTGAAGCTTCCGAACTGGCTGAAAGAATATACAGGCAAGAATCTTGAGATAGTGCTGTCATCAGGTCACGGCTTTCCGGAGGAGCTTTCAGACTTTGCACTTTGTATACACTGTGGCGGCTGTATGCTCGGCTCAAAAGAGCTTACCTACAGAATGAAATGTGCTTGTGACGCAGGTGTGCCGATCACAAATTACGGCATTGCAATTGCCTATATGAAAGGTATTCTCAAACGGAGCATAGAAGTGTTTCCGCATCTTG
>UMCH01092472.1_pt1 | contig 24568 bp, 19 predicted proteins | sample 1964201 | NCBI WGS metagenome assembly UMCH01 (sample SAMEA4835965, study PRJEB28245) | human gut metagenome | biome: gut microbiome; material: fecal sample | place: Denmark | collected 2008 | reverse complement strand
CTCTTCCGATGCCATGTCATCTGGCGGTGCAGGTGCATTGTTGCGGGGATTGGTGACCACTGCGGTGACTGTCGTCTGCTCTGCAGAGGGGATGGCCGGTGCCGGCTGTGTCAGAATCGGATTGGAGCTGAGGTTGGTGTCGCTGCCGTCACGGTCGCCACGAATCTCCTTGGAAACGGTTACGTTGCCGTCTTCGTAAATTTCGAGAATTTGTGAGGTGCGATCTGCGGTCTGGATGTAGAAGTAGGCGTATTGTCCCACGGGAAGTGCGCTGCGCAGAATGGAAAATCCCTCGTTCATGCAGAGAACTGTGTTCTCATCGCAGACCGTCCATGAACAGTTTTGGAGCGCCGTGTAATCGCAGGCAGCGGGACTGAAATAGGCGTAGATCTGCGTGGATTCTGTTTCCGCATTTTGCAGGAAATAGACGATGTGCTGATCCGAAATGGTTCTGGCGAGAAATAGTTCAAAGTCGTCCGGATCGCTGATGCAAATGGGAAGCTTGATTTGCTCCAGTTCCGGCGAAAGCGTGAATTTGTCTTCCTCCGCAGCATCAATGCGCAGAAAGACCGTGACAAAATAAGTGCCTGCGGTATGAATATCGATGTTGGACCAGTCGATGAGGTAGGCGTCCAGTATAGCTTCTGCGCCATTATCGTTGTAACCTGTCAGATAGGATATACTGTCCGTCATCATGTACTGGATGTTCTCGTATTCTTCCTCATCGTCTACGGCGATCATCTGACCGCTGAAAAATACATCATATGAAGCAATGTGGTCGATTTCAGTCTTTGCGGGTTCTGCAAATGCTGTTCCGCCGGGGAGCAGGCATAGGCATAGTCCTGCTGCCGTCAGAAGCGAAAGACAGCGCTTTGGAATATTTGTCATAGCTCAATCCTCCATGTGGGAATAGAGATAGGCTCTCCATGTGTCACCGATTTGCTTTTGGTGCCGGATGTTCACGGGAACCTGGATATCATTTGGCAGGTAGAATACATTTTTCCCCATACCCCGTATGTGCTGCATATTCACGAGAATACCACGGATGCAGCGGAGAAACCGTTCGTCCTGTTCCAGTTTTTCCGCCAGCTCCCGAAAAGGGACGGAGAGGTGAATGGTTTCCTCCAGCGTGTAAATGGTCGTGGTGTGGTTCTGCACTTCCAGGTACAGAATCTGTTCTGTGGGAATGGTGCGGGAGACGTTGTTGTGAACGATCTCCAGAAACGGTACATCATATTCCGGCCGAAGCTTTAGAAACTGCATGGCAAGCCTGAATTCCTCAGGGACAATGGGCTTTACCAGATAGTACACCGCATGGACAGCGTAACTCTGCCGGAAGAAGTCGGTGCTGCTGGAGAGAAAGATCAGCTTGGAGTTGCAGCCGCTGTTGAATAACTCCTGCGCCACATCCATGCCGGTTTTTTCTTTCATGTAGATGTCTAAAAATACGACAGAGAAGGTCTTTTGACTGGCAGCGAGAAGAAATTCCTCTGCATTTTCAAATTCCGTGATCTCTGCGGAAAAATGGTTTTGTGTGAGGTAGGGGAGCAGGTGCTTTTTCAATGCCTCCCGATCGTCGGCAGAATCGTCTACGATGGCAAACGTCATAGGGAATGATACCTCCTTGTTCTCTGGAATGCCTTTCTTATAGTATACCACATATTTCTTGAAAAATCGAGTCTTTTTTTGCTTTTCGTGAAAAAAATATGCGCTTTGCGAAAAAAGTATTGCACAGCTGTACGAAAATTGTTATAATAGCAATATCACTTGAAGATTGTGTGACACCTTATGACGCAATACTTTAAGCAGTCATGACAAGATGCTGCAATTTGGAAGAGCATCCAAAGGCAGCAAAGAATTCAGGAGGAGTTGGAGATATGATGAAAAAAATTCTTGCACTGACCGCTGCGCTGGCAATGCTGACTGCTGTTGCAACCGGATGTGGTTCTGATGAGGAGTCTTCCAAGGAGGCTTCTTCCGCTGCTGCCACGGAGGCAGCGGAGGAGAGCAGTGAAGAAGAGCCGGAAGTGGATGAGACTGACGCAGACGAGAATACCGATGATTCCGCAGACGACGAAACCGCAGCTTATGCAAATGCACTGGCAGGAACACTCTGGTTGGGTATGGACAGCGAATACAACTGCTATGCACTCGGCTTTAACGATGAGGAGATCGTATTTGAGGCAAACGACGGCTCATCGGTCAGCGGTTACTGGGGCGTTACTGCCGGCGATCCCACCATCTACATTTTTGAGGATGCAGATCTGACCAATCAGGTCGCTTCTCTGCCGTGGTCTTACGACACTGAGAACGATCTGATGATTCTCAACGATACTGTTATTATGACGCAGGCAGATTCCTACAGCTTTGACGATGCCGCAGCTGCAATGGAACAGATGGCAACTGCTGCGAAGGTACAGGAGTTCCTGCAGGGCACCTATTGGGTTGGCGTAGACGATGACGGCGCTATCGCAATGGGCATGGACGGCAAATCGCTGGAGATGGTCAGCGTGGACACCGAGGGCAATCTGGACGATCTGTCCTGCCTGTGGAGTATGGACTACGATGCACTGACACTGTACGATGACTCCTACGCACCGGTTTACAGCTTTGGCTGGGATATTGCTGAGGACGGCTCTGTTCTGGAACTGACTGATTCGGACGGCAGCACTGTTAGCATGCAGCAGGTTTCCGAAGAGGATGCCACCGACATTATCGCTTATCTGTATGCAAGTCTGAATCTGGATTATACCGAAGAATAAAAGGAGGAATTTAGGATGAAAAGTAAAATGGTTGCACTGCTGCTCTCGATTTTTTTGGGAGAACTGGGAATAGACCGTTTCTATCTGGGGTACATCGGACTTGGAATCCTGAAGCTGCTTACCGGAGGCGGTTTGGGCATCTGGTGGCTGGTGGATCTGATTCTGATTGCGACCGGAAAGATGAAGACCAAGGACGGTCAGGAACTGGCAGGCTGATTTGACGATGCTGTTTTCAGCATTAGAACTTGTAAATTGGAATTTGAAAGCGGGCGGAACTCACTGGGTTCTGCCCGCTTTTGTTTTAGCTGTCATTGTGAGAGCTCGTGTTCATAGGCGTCTATCTACGTCTTTTCGGCAAATTTTGTTGCATACTGCGTTAAAAATTCTTGCCATACGAAAGTATGGCTGCAAATTTTTGCCTTGTCTGCAAAAAAATTTGCTCGAAAATCCGCATATATTTCCTATGAACACAAGCTCTGAAAATTATCCCAGCGCTGTGTCCAGCGTCATCATTGCCACGAAGCCCATGGCAAAGGCGATGGTGCCGGTGTTGGAGTGCGCTCCCTCGGACATCTCCGGAATCAGCTCTTCCACTACCACATAGATCATTGCGCCCGCTGCAAAGCTGAGCAGATACGGCATGATGGGGACAAAGAAACCGGATGCAAAAACGGTGAGCATGGCACCGATCGGCTCTACAACGCCGGAGAGAACACCATAGACAAACGCCTTGGAGCGCTTCATGCCGGCAGCACGCAGGGGCATGGAAATGATGGAACCCTCCGGAAAATTCTGGATGGCGATGCCGAGGGAAAGCGCCAATGCGCCGGCAGCAGTGATCTGGACGTTGCCATAGAGAAATCCGGCGTATACCACGCCCACCGCCATGCCCTCCGGAATGTTGTGCAGCGTTACCGCCAGAATCAGCATGGCGCTCTTGGAGAGCTTCGTATGGATGCCCTCTGCCTCGCTGCTGTTCATGTGCAGATGGGGGATCATGCGGTCTAACAGCAGCAGGAAGAAAATTCCCAGAAGAAATCCGCCGGCAGCCGGAAGAAAGGCAAGCCGTCTCATGGTGTCCTGCGCCTGTTCCAGCGCCGGAATGAGAAGACTCCAGACGGACGCTGCTGTCATCACACCGGCAGCAAATCCGGTCAGGATTCGCTGGACAGTGCGGTTGAGATTTTTTTGTAAGAACAGGACGCAGGCAGCGCCCAAAACCGTTCCCAGAAAGGGAATGAGAATGCCGCGGAATGTGTCGAGCATCGTTGTTTCCTCCTTTATAGTTAGTATAGGCTAACCATAAACCAGTATACACGAATTTCAATGATTTGTCAATCGGAAAATTGTCCGCATGATTTCGCCGATTTGACATACACTATTTTTGAGGTGATACAGAATGCGGTTTTCCAATCTACAGGAGCTTTTACGAAACAGCAGTTCCTCCCGTCAGTACCTGCTCTCCCTGCCCACTGCGGTACAGCTTCAACTGCACACCCAGAACAGCTGGATCCATACGCAGTATGAACTGCGGCGCAATGCGCATGCGATTCTGAAATTTCAGAAAATAGAGAGGGGAAACAGTGCGTTTTTCTGAGGAATGCGGGAGAGTTTGCCGCAAATACAGTTTCTTCGACTATCTTTTTTTCGGATTTTTATGCCTGCTGCTTAAAAAAAGACGGTATTCCCAGCGATGGAAAGAATTTTGACGGAAATTCTTTTTTATAAAAAATAAAATTGCGAATCGGATTATTTTTTTCGGAAAAAATCTGATTTTGCTATTGACAAACCGATGCAGATGGTGTAAAATAAAAAACAAGAAAGCACTCATATAGAGGGCAAACATCGAAAAGCAATGGCGCTTGTGAACGGGATACTTGTATCCTGATTTCACAAGCGCCTTTTTTGGTTCAGGCTCTCGGAGACGGAATCCATCATAAAGGAGAAATGACCATGGATAACTACAGAACACAAGAACCGTTTGCAAAAAACGGCCTGTATGATCCACGTTTTGAACACGAGAACTGCGGCATTGGCGCTGTTGTCAACATGAGCGGTAAGACCGACCGGAAAGTAGTAGACAGCGCACTGCGAATTGTGGAAACGCTGGAACACCGTGCCGGTAAGGATGCAGAGGGAAAGACCGGCGACGGCGTCGGCATCCTGCTGCAAATTTCCCACACTTATTTTTCCAAGGTGGCGAAAGAAGCCGGCATCAAGATCGGCGGAAAGCGGGAATATGGCATCGGCATGTTCTTTTTCCCGCAGACTAAGGAAAAATACGAGGAGGCAATGCAGACCTTCGAGGATGTTCTGAAAGAGGAAAAGCTGGAGTTCCTGGGCTGGCGCGAAGTGCCGGTAAATCCGGATGTTCTGGGTACCAAGGCGCTGGACAGCATGCCGCACATTATGCAGGCATTCATCAAAAAGCCGGAGGATTGCGCAAAGGGTCTGGAGTTCGACCGGAAGCTGTACATTGCCAGAATGGTATTTGAAAAGCGTAACCATGAAACCTACGTGGTATCATGTTCCAGCCGTACCATTGTGTACAAGGGCATGTTCCTGGTCAACCAGCTCCGTCTGTTCTACCACGATCTGAACAGTCCGGATTACCATTCGGCAATCGGTATCGTGCACTCCCGTTTCAGTACCAACACCAATCCCAGCTGGCAGCGTTCGCATCCGAATCGCATGATGGTACACAACGGCGAGATCAACACCATCACCGGCAACGTGGATAAGATGCTGAGCCGTGAGAATATCCTGCACTGCGATACGCTGGATGCACGGATGAAAGACATCCTGCCTATGCTGGATGTGCGTGGTTCTGACTCGGCACGTCTAGATAACACGCTGGAATTTATGACCATGTCCGGAATGGATCTGCCGCTGGCAGTGATGATGACCATTCCGGAGCCGTGGCAGCACATTCCCACCATGAGTCGGGAAAAGCGTGCGTTCTATCAGTATTACGCAACTATGATGGAGCCGTGGGACGGCCCGGCCTCCATTATCTTTACCGATGGCGATGTGATGGGTGCTGTGCTGGACAGAAACGGTCTGCGTCCGTCCCGTTACTATGTAACCGATGACGGCTACCTGATCTTGTCCTCTGAGGTCGGCGCACTGGATGACATTCCGGTAGAGCGCATCATCAAGAAAGAGCGTCTGCATCCGGGAAAAATGCTTCTGGTGGATACCGTACAGGGCAAGCTTATCGACGATGAAACCATCAAGAACCATTATGCAAAGCGCCAGCCCTACGGCGAGTGGCTGGATCACAATCTGTTCGAACTGCGGGAACTGAAAATCCCCAACAAGCGTCCGTTCCGGTACAGCGGCAAGGAACTGCTCCGCCTCCAGCGTGCGTTTGGCTATGGCTACGAGTCCCTGTATCATGTTATGGTGCCTATGGCACTGAACGGCGCAGAGCCGACCTCAGCAATGGGCACGGATACACCGATTCCTGCAATGTCCAAGAAGAACCCGCCGCTGTTTGATTACTTCAAGCAGATGTTCGCACAGGTCACCAACCCGCCGATCGACTCCATCCGTGAGTCTGTTATCACTGATACCACAGTATATCTGGGCGTTGCCGGCAATATCCTGAAAGAAGAGGAGCGGAACTGCCGTGTCCTGAAGGTCAACAATCCGATTCTGACCAACCTGGATCTGATGAAGATTCGCGGCATGAACATCGAGGGACTGCAAACCGCAGATATCTCCATGCTCTATACCAAGGATGTTTCGCTGCATGATGCCATTGAAACCTTGTATCATCAGGCAGAAAAGGCACACGCAGACGGCGCCACCATTTTGATTTTGACTGACCGTGGCGTGGATAAGGATCACATTGCAATTCCGTCGCTGCTGGCAGTTGCAGCACTGGAAACCTATCTGGTAAGAACCAGAAAAAACACCGCAATTTCCATCATCGTGGAAACCGCAGAGCCTTGCGAAGTACACCACTTCGCAACCCTCCTTGGTTTCGGTGCAAGCGCAGTTAATCCGTATCTGGCACTGGATACGCTGTATGATATGATCAACCGCGGTCTGGTGGATAAGGACTACTCGCAGGCAAGCAAGGCGTACATCGATGCCGTGGTTTCCGGTATCGTCAAGATCGCCTCCAAGATGGGTATCTCCACCATCCAGTCCTATCAGGGCTCGAAGATTTTCGAGGCGCTGGGCATCAGCGACAGCGTGATGCAGGAGTATTTCCCGGATACCGTCAGCCGTGTTGGCGGTATCGATCTGGACGATATCGCAGCACGCAGTCTGAAAATGCACAACAGTGCATTTGACCCCAACGAACTGGGCATGGACGAGGGGCTGTCCAGCATCGGCTGGCATAAGGAGCGCAGCAATCAGGAAGAGCACCTGTACAATCCGGAGACCATCCACCTTTTGCAGCAGGCAACATGGCGGGATGACTACAATCTATTCAAGCAGTACTCCGCCTGTGTCAACGCCGAGAATCGGCACATCACCCTCCGGAGCACACTGGACTTCCAGTTCGCCGAGGACGGCGGTATTCCCATTGAAGAGGTCGAAAGCGTGGAGTGCATCATGCGCCGGTTCAAGACGGGCGCAATGTCCTACGGTTCCATTTCGCAGGAGGCACACGAGTGCATGGCAATCGCCATGAACCGCATCGGCGGTAAGTCCAACAGCGGTGAGGGCGGTGAAGATCTGGAACGCATTGTCACTGCCGGCAGTGCTGTGGATAAGTGCTCTGCCATCAAGCAGGTGGCTTCCGGACGGTTCGGTGTTACCTCCAAGTATCTGACTTCCGCCAAGGAAATCCAGATCAAGATGGCACAGGGCGCAAAGCCTGGCGAGGGCGGTCATCTTCCGGCAAAGAAAGTGTATCCGTGGATTGCCAAGACCAGACATTCCACACCCGGTGTGGCACTGATTTCTCCGCCGCCGCACCACGATATCTACTCCATTGAGGACTTGGCACAGCTGATCTATGATCTGAAGAATGCCAACAAGAAGTCCCGAATCTCTGTAAAGCTGGTATCGGAGGCCGGTGTCGGAACAATCGCTGCCGGTGTTGCCAAGGCTGGCGCAGGTGTCATCCTGATCTCCGGTTATGACGGCGGTACCGGTGCAGCTCCCGGCAGTTCTATCCACAATGCTGGTCTGCCGTGGGAACTGGGTCTGTCCGAAACCCATCAGACACTGATTCAGAACAACCTGCGTTCTAAGGTTGTCATCGAAACCGATGGTAAAATGATGACAGGCCGTGACGTGGTCATCGCAGCAATGCTGGGTGCAGAGGAGTATGGTTTCGCAACTGCTCCGCTGGTAACCATGGGCTGCGTCATGATGCGTGTCTGCAATCTGGATACCTGTCCGGTTGGCGTTGCCACACAGAATCCGGAGCTGCGCAAGCGGTTCCACGGCAAGCCGGAATACGTCATCAACTTCATGCGCTTTATCGCACAGGAAATGCGGGAGTACATGGCAAAGCTGGGCATCCACACCGTGGATGAACTGGTGGGACGTTCGGATCTTCTGGTACAGAAGCACTATCCGGAGGGAAGCCGTGAGAGCAAGATCGATATGTCCCGGATCCTGAACAATCCGTATGCTTTGCCGGAGAGCCATGAGAAGATGCACTTTGTGCCGGAGGATATCTTTGACTTCAAGCTGGATCAGACCATTGATGAAACGGTCATCATTCCGGAAATGAAGGAAGCGCTGGCAAAGAAGCAGAAGAAGCGCATTGAGATCAATGTCAGCAACCTGAACCGTGCGCTTGGCACGCTGTTTGGTGCTGAAATCACCAGAAAGTATTACAACAATCTGGAGGACGACACATTCGTTATCAAGTGTAACGGCTCCGGCGGTCAGAGCTTCGGCGCATTCATTCCAAAGGGTCTGACACTGGAACTGGAGGGCGACAGCAACGACTACTTCGGAAAGGGACTGTCCGGCGGTAAGCTGGCAGTATATCCGCCGAAGGGTTCGAAGTTCCAAGAGGACGAAAACATCATTATCGGAAACGTTGCACTGTTTGGTGCAACCAGCGGTAAGGCATTCATCAACGGGGTTGCCGGCGAGCGTTTCTGTGTCCGCAATTCCGGCGCTTCGGTTGTCGTAGAGGGCGTTGGCGAACACGGATGTGAATATATGACTGGCGGATGCGCTGTCATCCTCGGTGAAGTGGGCAAGAATTTTGCCGCAGGTATGAGCGGCGGTATCGCCTATGTTCTGGACAATGAAAATGATCTGTACACCAAACTGAACAAGGCACTGGTCGGCTTTAGCGGTGTGACCAAGCCGGAGGATCAGAAGCAGCTGCACGATCTGATCGAAGAGCATGTCGCATGGACAGGTTCTCAGCTGGGTAAGAAGATTCTGGCAGACTTTGACGCATATCTTCCGCACTTCAAGAAGATCGTCCCCCACGACTATGCAAAGATGATGGAAACGATTGCAACGCTGCAAAAGGACGGCATGAGTCTGGAAGATGCACAGATCGAGGCATTCTATGCCAATACGAGAAATTGACAGGAGGAACAACTGATGGGAAAATCAACTGGATTTCTCGAATATGAGAGAGTCGAAAATGCAGGGCAGGAACCGCTGGAACGAATCAAGACGTACCGTGAATTCCACACGCCGCTGGCGCTGGAAGAACGGCAGAAGCAGGGCGCACGCTGCATGGACTGCGGTGTTCCGTTCTGTCAGGCAGGCAAGCCGATTTTTGGCATGGTTTCCGGATGCCCGCTGAATAACCTGTGTCCGGAGTGGAATGACATGGTGTACAAGGGTTTTTGGGATGAGGCAGCAGATCGTCTGCTCCTGACCAACTGCTTTCCGGAATTTACCTCCCGTGTATGTCCGGCGCTTTGCGAAAAGGCGTGCACCTGCGGACTGAACGGCGATCCGGTCACCGTCAAGGAAAATGAGTATGCGATCGTTGAACACGCTTTCGAAACCGGACACATCAAGGCAAATCCGCCAAAGACCCGTACCGGAAAACGTGTCGCAATTGTTGGTTCCGGTCCCTCCGGTCTGGCAGCGGCATTGCAGCTCAATAAGCGTGGTCATAGCGTCACCGTGTTTGAGCGGGAAGACCGTGTGGGCGGACTGCTGATGTACGGCATTCCTAATATGAAGCTGGAAAAGACCGTGGTGCAGCGCCGTGTGGATATGATGAAAGCAGAGGGCGTGGAGTTCCGCACCGGTGTGGATGTGGGAAAGGATATTTCCGCAGAGCAGCTGAAGCAGGAGTTTGATGCAGTCATTCTGGCGTGCGGTTCCTCCAATCCCAGAAATATCAATGCAGAGGGTCGGGATGCCGACGGCATCTACTACGCTGTAGATTTCCTGAAAGCAACTACCAAGAGCCTGATCAGTTCCAACCTCTCCGATGGTTACTATATCAGTGCCAAGTACAAGAACGTCATCGTCATCGGCGGCGGTGATACCGGAAATGACTGCGTAGGTACAGCGATCCGCCACGGCTGTAAGTCGGTGATCCAGCTGGAAATGATGCCGAAGCTGCCGGATACACGGGCAGAGAATAACCCGTGGCCGGAGTGGCCCCGTGTCTGCAAGACTGACTACGGTCAGGAGGAGGCAATCGCTGTCTTCGGACACGATCCGAGAATTTATCAGACGACCGTCAAGCGGTTTCTCAAGGATGAAAAGAACCACGTGCGTGCGGTGGAAACCATCAAGCTGCAGTCGGTTCATGATCCCAAGACCGGGCGGATGCGCATGGAGGAAATTGCAGGAAGCGAACAGGTGCTGGACGCAGATCTGGTGCTGATCGCCGCAGGATTCCTTGGCGCACAGTCTTATGTGACCGAGGCATTCGGCGTGGATGTGACACCCCGCACCAATGTGGCAACAGAAGCCGGACACTACCGCACCAATGCAGACCACGTGTTCACCGCTGGCGACATGCACCGTGGTCAGTCGCTGGTTGTCTGGGCGATCCGTGAGGGCAGAGAGGCTGCACGGGAAGTGGACGAATATCTGATGGGATATACCAACCTGACTTAATTATTTCAGAACCCGTTTCCATTCGAACCTTGTTTCGGATTGGAAACGGGTTCTTTTTTTGGCATGCAATTCGACTGGATTCGACAAAATTCGACATTTTAAAAACAATCTTTTTTGAAACCGTAAAATTTGCAGTTCTTTGCCAAAGTGAATTGAAATTGCAGATATTATATGATAAAATGAAATGGAAATCAATTGGAGGTGAGAATCTTATGAACGTTCGAAAACGAATCCTTTCTGTGATTGCTGCTGCGGCAATGCTGGGCAGTGCCTGTTTCTCCGCTGGCGTACCGCTCGGCACGTTCACAGCACCGGCTGCAATTTCGGCATCGGCGGCGGACAATGGTGTGCTCTCTTGGACGGAATCGGAGAATGGTGTAACAATCAATGGATTTGTAGATGGCGTAACAATGACTTCTCTGGAAATTCCGGATACCTTGGGCGGAAAGCCAGTGGTGGCAATTGGTTTAACTGCATTTAGAGAGAAAACCGAATTGGAATCTGTTGTGATTCCAAAAGGTGTTACTATGATTGGCGCTCAGGCGTTTAAGGGATGTTCCCGCTTAAAACATGTTGAATTGCCAGATGGGTTGGTTCAAATTTCGTCGAGTGCTTTCCGAAATTGTGCAGCTTTGTTAGAAATCAAAGTTCCTGAAAGCGTAACAGATATTCAAAGCAAGGCATTGGGATATCAAGAAAGTGATCCGATTTCTGGTTTTATAATATACGGCAAAGCTGGGACAGCTGCTGAAATATATGTTAAAGATGAAAATGATAAAAATGGAAAGAACAACTTTACCTTCATAGACACCGGCAATTCCAGAGAAAAAGGTACACTTTCCATCAGGGATACCTATCCCACGGTGTACTGTCTGGGAAACGAGATTCCGCTGCCGGATGATACCCAGATCGAAACCACCAATGTTGGCGCAGAGCGCACCTGTACATGGTATCGTGGCAAAAGTACGGACGGAATGAGCGAGCAGATAAAATCGCCGGACGCTGCGGGAGATTACACGCTGCTGGTACAGGTGGCGGAAACCGATGCGTATACCGCTGCGGAAGCGCTGGTTGATGTGCATGTGCAGGAGCATCAGTTTGTGGAAGGGATCTGTCAGGTCTGCGGCGGATATGAGGACGGAATCGGGGCAAGACTTGCCGGAAATTCGCTGAGTCTGAACGGCAACATCGGCGTCAACTTTTACATGGAACTGGATGACGGGGTTCTGGCGGATTCCGGCGCATATCTCCTGTTCACTTACGCCAACGGGACGACGAAAAAGGTGCTGGTTCAGGAGGCACGGGTAGACACGCAGACTGCTGCGGGGAAGACATATTATGTGTTCCCGTGCGAGGTGGCAGCGAAAGAGATGACCGACACAATCTTGGCGCAGATGCATTTGAGCGATGGCAGAACGGGAAAACGCTACGCCTACACCGTAAAGCAATATGCGGACTATCTGCTGGAACATACGGAGGAACAGCCGGCATATGAAAAAGCGGCACCGCTGGTTCGGGCGATGCTGAATTACGGCGCTTATGCCCAGCTGAATTTCCAGCACAGTCAGACCACGCTCGCCAATGCCAATTTCTCGGAAAGCGAGAAGTCGGTGGAGCAGGTGACAGCGCAGACACTGGAGGCATATCGGAATCAGACGGTGCAGCAGTCCGATTTTGTGAAGCTGGAGGGCGCAAGTCTTTCCCTTGATTCTCAGACCACGCTGCGCCTGTATTTTTCCTGTCAGGGAGATGCAGCCATTGAGGATCTCCGGTTTTTCTGGGGAGAGCAGGCACTGACACCGCAGAAATCGGGGAACTTTTATTGTGTGGAACTAAGCGATATTGCTGCAAAAAATCTGGGCACAGCATACACGGTTCGGGTGACCTGCAGTGAAGCGTCGCTGGATGTGCAGTACAGCGCTATGGCGTATGGCTACCACGTGCTGCAGCGGGATGTTTCCGCCACACGGACGCAGGCGCTAAAGGATACCATCGCAGCAATGTATCTGTATTATCAGGCGGCAAAGGACTATTTTGCATAAGGAGGGAAAATAACATGGACAAAAATGATGAGAAAAAGGAACCGTACGAAACTCCGATGCTTGAGGTAGTTCATTTTTCTGTTGAAGATATCATCACCACAAGCGGAGGAAACGACACACCGTTTGAACCGTGCGACTGGGAAGAAGAATACTAAGAGCTCGTGTTCATAGGCGTCTATCTACGTCTTTTCGGCAAATTTTGCTGCATACTGCGTTAAAAATTCTTGCCATACGAAAGTATGCCTGCAAATTTTTGCCTTGTCTGCAAAAAAATTTGCTCGAAAATCCGCACATATTTCCTACGAACACAAGCTCTAAAATGCATCCCAAACGGACGGAGAGAAATTCTCCGTCCGTTTTCGATTTTTTGCTTGCCAATTCGGGGAAGATGTGCTATAATGGAATAGCATATGATTTCAGTCGGAATTCGAAGGAAGGATCAGATACCACTATGTTGAATGCATTTTCCAGAACAGAATTGATGTTGGGAAAGGAGGCAATGGAGCGTCTTTCTCAGGCACGTGTCGCAATTTTCGGAATCGGCGGTGTGGGCGGATATACCGCAGAGGCACTTTCCCGAAGCGGTGTCGGCGCACTGGATTTGATCGATGATGACAAGGTCTGCCTGACCAATATCAACCGGCAGATCTACGCCACCCGCAAGACCGTGGGACGCTATAAGATCGAGGTGGCGGAAGAACGGATTCACCAGATCAATCCGGATTGTCAGGTGCGCACCCATCAGACGTTCTATATGCCGGAAATCGCCGATCAGTTCGACTTCTCCGCCTATGATTATATCGTGGATGCCATTGATACGGTGACGGCGAAAATTGACCTCATTGTTCAAGCCAATCGGTATCAGGTGCCTATCATGAGCGCTATGGGTGCCGGAAACAAGATGGATCCCACGGCGTTTGAAGTGGATGACATTTACAACACCTCTGTTTGTCCGCTGGCACGTGTCATGCGTTACGAGCTGCGCAAGCGTGGCATCCCTAAGCTGAAAGTGGTGTACTCCAAAGAAAAACCGGTGGAGTCGAAAGAGGATATGGCAGCAAGCTGCCGTTCCCACTGCATCTGTCCGCCGGACACTGCAAGAAAGTGCACCCAGCGCCGGGCGATTCCGGGGAGTAATGCTTTCGTTCCCTCGGTGGCAGGTCTGATTATTGCCGGAGAAGTGGTGAAAGATCTGATCGGCTGGAATCCGAAAAAGTAAGCGTATTTTCCAAAGAAAAAAGACGAATCGTTTTTGCGGAACGATTCGTCTTTTGTGTGTTGATTTAACCGTGTGATTATGCGTTCAGGATTGCCGCAAGATCTGCCTCCGGTGTGGTGATGAGAGCGATGCGGAAGTGTTCCACCAGATATTGCAGCACGTTGGGGGAGAGGAATGCCGGCAGCGTCGGGCCAAGGCGGATATTCTGGATGCCCAGATGCAGCAGCGTCAGCAGGATGCAGACCGCTTTCTGTTCATACCAGGAAAGTACCATGGAAAGCGGCAGTTCGTTGACACCGCAGTCAAATGCCTCTGCCAGTGCCAGTGCGATCTGGATGGCGCTGTAAGCGTCGTTGCACTGCCCGATATCCAGCAGGCGGGGGAGCCCGGCAACAGTTCCCAAGTCCAGATCGTTGAAGCGGTATTTTCCGCACGCCAGCGTGAGCACAACAGAATCCGGCGGTGTCTGGCGGACAAATTCCGTGTAGTAGTTTCTGCCGGTGCGTGCGCCGTCGCAGCCGCCCACAAGGAAGAAGTGGCGGATTTTTCCGTCCTTGACGGCTTGGATGATCTCCGGTGCGTGCTGGAGCACGGCGTTCTGTCCGAATCCGGTGGTCACGGTAGAACCGCCATTGATGCCGGTCATCTGGTGCGCCTCCGGATAGCCGCCCAGTTCCAGCGCTTTGGAAATCACCGGTGAGAAGTCCTTGTCCGCACCGATGTGCTGCATCTCCGGGTAGGCAACCACTTCGGTGGTAAAGACACGGTCAGCGTAGCTTGCCTTTGGCGGCATCAGACAGTTGGTGGTAAAGAGAATGGGTGCCGGAATGTCTGCAAATTCCCGCTGCTGATTCTGCCATGCTGTGCCAAAGTTGCCCTTGAGATGGGGATACTTTTTCAGCTCCGGATAGCCGTGTGCCGGCAGCATCTCTCCGTGGGTATAGACGGAAACGCCGGTGCCGGCAGTCTGCTCCAGCAGCAGCTTCAGATCCCGCAGGTCGTGACCGGAGATGACGATGAACGGCCCTCTTTCAATGCAAAGCGGCACCTCGGCGGGCACTGGTGTGCCGAATGTCTCCGTGTTGGCACGGTGCAGCAGTGCCATGCAGTCCAGATTGACCTTGCCGACCTCCATGACCAGGGGCAGCAGTTCTTCCATCCCCCGGTCCTCGCCAACTGCGAACAGTGCACGGTAGAGAAAACGATAGATTTCCTCGTCAACGTAGCCCAGCACCATGGCGTGATATGCGTAGGCGGCAATGCCGCGGATGCCGAAGAGAATGAGAGATTTCAGGCTGCGGATGTCCTCCTGTGCCTGCCAGAGATTTGCCATATTGTACTCGTCATTTCTGCCGCAGGGCGAACTGCAGCTGCTGCATTCCGGAACAAGGCGTGCCTTTTCCTGCCGCACCCGCTGGATGCAGCGGCGAATGGAATCCTCGTCAAAGCTGACGTTGGTCATGGTGGTAAACAGTGCTTCGATCACCAGTTTTCCGGTGGTTTCGTCCGGCAGCGTGTCGCCATCGGTGGCACGTGCCAGACCGATGAGCGCACCGGTCAGCTCGTCCTGCAGCGCAGCGACTTGGGCGTTTTTTCCGCAGACGCCAGCTTTTCCGGTACATCCGGAACATCCGGCAGTCTGCTCACACTGATAACAAAACATATTCTGACGCATATTCAATTCCTCCGATTTTTTCAGGTCTGGTTTAAAATGATGCCGTCGATGGAGATGGTGGCAACGTGGAACGGCAGCGCTTTTCCGCTGTTTTGAACTGCCTCTCGTGCAGCGTGTTCCAGTCCGCCGCAGCAGGGGACCTCCATACGTACCACAGTGACATCCTGAATGTCATTGTTGCGGAGAATCCGTGTCAGCTTTTCGGCATAGTTGACATCGTCCAGCTTGGGGCATCCGATTAACGTAGTTTTCCCACGCAGAAATGTTTGATGCATGGCAGCGTAGGCGTAGGCAGTGCAGTCCGCTGCGATGAGCAGAGATGTACCCTGAAAGTAGGGCGCATGCTCCGGAACCAGCCGAATCTGGCACGGCCACTGTGCCAGCTGGGATGCGCCGAAAATCGGCGGTGCATCCTCGGTGTGATTTCTCTGGCGCATTTGCCGCATGCGTGTGCCGGGACATCCGCCGGCGTGGCGGGGATGTGCTGCCTGCTGGGCCGCAAGCTTGTTCGCCTGCACTGCCTTTTCGTCGTAGGCAGCGGCCTCCCGATGGGTGAATGAGATGGCATTGGCGGGACATGCCGGCAGGCAGTCGCCAAGCCCGTCGCAGTAGTCGTCCCGCAGCAGTTTTGCCTTGCCGTTCATCATGCCGATGGCACCCTCGTGACAGGCAGCTGCACATGCACCGCAGCCATTGCACTTTTCCTCGTCGATGACGATAATTTTTCGAATCATGCGGAATCCTCCTATTGTGATTTTTTATGATCTGCATTTGCTTGTCTTGACTTTCTGAATATAGTATAGTACAATATTCAGAGAAAAGATGTTGTTGTAACAACAGAACGGAGAAAAAATGCAAACAAATTTATGTCAGACGCCCCTTTTTCTGGGGATCAAAGAAGAGGAGCTTCCCGCCATTTTGCGATGCCTTGGCGGGCAGGAGCGGCGTTATTCCAGAGGAGAAGTGATTTTGCCGGAGGGCGTTCCCATTACCAAGTTAGGGGTTGTTCGGCATGGAAAAGTGCTCATGGAGCACAGCGATGTCTGGGGCAATAACAGTGTGCTGGGACACGCTGCATCCGGTGCGGTATTTGGGGAGGCATATGCCTGTGCGCCGGAGGAATCGCTTTTGATTCGAGTAATCGCAGCGGAGGAAACGACGGTTTTGTTCCTGGATATGCAGCGCATCTGGAATCCCTGTTCCGATGCGTGTCCGTTTCACATCCAGCTGCTCCGCAATCTGCTCACCATCAGCGCCAAAAAGAACCTCCAGCTCTCCCGCAGAATCCTCCATACCGGTGCCAAGACGATTCGTGGCAGGCTGCTGTCCTATTTTTCGGATTGCAGCAAACGTGCCGGAAGCCGGACGTTTTCCATTCCCTATAACCGGCAGCAGCTGGCGGACTATTTGGGCGTAGACCGGAGCACCATGTGCAGCGAGCTTTCCAAGATGCAGAAAGACGGCATTCTCTGGTATCAGAAAAACCAGTTCCGGTTGGAAACCGCCGAAGTATAAGAGCTCGTGTTCATAGGCGTCTATCTACGTCTTTTCGGCAAATTTTGTTGCATACTGCGTTAAAAATTCTTGCCATACGAAAGTATGCCTGCAAATTTTTGCCTTGTCTGCAAAAAAAATTTGCTCGAAAATCCGCATATATTTCCTATGAACACAAGCTCTAACATCAAAGCAATGGATTAACGGAAGGAAAATATTTTATGAAGAAAAGTCATCAGATGGACATGCTTCAAGGTCCGCTGCTGAAAAATATTATTTTATTTGCGCTCCCCATTGCGCTGAGCAGCATTCTCCAACAGCTGTTTAATGCAGCAGATACAGCGGTTGCCGGTCGGTTTGGCAGTCCGGACGCACTGGCAGCCGTGGGAACCAACGGGGAGATCGTGGCGCTGATCGTCGGACTTTCGGCAGGACTTGCGGTCGGTGCCAATGTGCGCATTGCTCACTTTATCGGAGCGGGAGAGCAGAAGAAAATTCCGGATGTGGTACATACCGGAATGCTGTTTTCTGTGCTGTACGGTGTACTGTTCGGCGCACTGGGACAGCTGATCTCCAAACCGCTGCTGATGCTGATTCATACGCCGGCGGATATCCTGACTTCTGCTGACAACTATCTGCGAATCTATTTTGCCGGTGTGCCGTTCCTGATGATCTACAGTTTCGGCGCAGCCATTCTCCGTGCGAAAGGGGACAGCAAGCGTCCTCTCGGCGCACTGATTTTTTCCGGTGTCATCAACGTGTTTCTCAACTTGTTTTTTGTGGTGGTTTGTAAGCTGAGCGTAGTTGGTGTGGCGCTGGCAACCGATCTTTCTGCGGCAGTCAGTGCAGCTATGGTGGTGTTCTGGCTGCTGCGGGAGCACGAGGAGTTCCGCCTGTCCCTGCGAAAGCTGAAGCTCAACAGGCAGCACTTGCAGGCAATTTTGCGCATCGGAATTCCGGCGGCAATTCAGAGCGCCGTCTTTTGCATTGCCAATATTTTTGTACAGTCCGCTATCAACACATTCGGCAGCGCTGCAGCTGCCGGTGTGGCAGTTTCCATGAACTTTGAATACATCGCCTACTACATGGACACGGCATTCGGACAGGCAGCGACCACATTTATCAGCCAGAATTACGCTGCCGGAAACAGACAGCGGTGCAAGAAAACTGTGGGGATTTGTTTCCTTGCAGCAACCCTGTTTTCTGCGGTAATCATTGTTCCGGTGGTTTTGTTTTCACGGCAGGCTTCCGGTTTGTTTACTACTTCTTCAGAAGAAATCACCTACGCCTGCGAACGAATCCGAATTATTCTGGGGCTTCAGGTCATCTGTTCCTGCTATGAGATTCCGGCGTGGTCGATGCGCGGTCTGGGCTATTCCACACTTCCGGCAGCAGAAACTATGCTGGGAATCTGTGCGGTGCGGATTCTCTGGCTGTTTACCGTATTCGCCCGCTTTGGAACGCTGAAGAGTTTGTACTTCTCTTTCCCGTCCACTTGGGTGATTACCTCAACAATGATTCTCATCACATTTTTTGTGGTGTGGCGAAAGGCGTTTCGCAGCCGGCCGTCAGTGCAGTGCGGATAATGGAGGGAGAAAATGAGCATAGGGCTTCGAATTTTGTCTAGAGATACCGCACAGTATCGTGTGCAGGACATTGTGGAAATCCATCGGCTTTTTCCATATGGGGAAAACTATGTTTTGATGATTCAAGGAATTTTCGGGGAAGATCCGATAGAGTATGTGCAATGTCATTGTAGCAGCATGGACACGATTTTTTTGCAGCATCCGGAATTGACGGCAATATATCAGGCATACACCGCTCATGTGATACAGGAGAAAAAGCAATACCAAACGAAAAAGTTCTGGTGCGTGATAGCGTGTTTACTCGCACTTGTGGGAATTTATATTTTCATCTTGTTTTTCTCTATTTTTCGAAATCTTGTGACACTTGCCTTGATTAGTTCTATTTTGGAATTGGCATTGCTGCTGACATTTGGAATTTCTTGTCATGTGTGGCTTCCCAAGCTCATGCTGGAAGAACACATTCAAAGAAGGCTGCAAGTTTTGCACGAGGAGATGCTGGAACAAGTCCGGAACTTTCAGAGATGAAAAAAGAGGAGATCTCATTGGGAGATCTCCTCTTTTGGTAGTTTCTTATGAGTTCCCTATTACAATAGTATATACTATTGTAATAGGGAATTAAACCATCTCACCGTTTGCAATGCGCTCCGCAAGGTCGTTGAGGTAAACCCAGCGTTCCATCTTTTCCTCCAGTTGCGTTTCCAAAGCGCTCTTTTTCTCGGATAGTTCTTGCAGCTTCACATAGTCGGAGGTGCATGCGCCAAGCTGTGCTTCCGTTTCCTGGATCTGCTGTTCCAGCGCAGCGATGTCATCGTCAATGCTCTCGAACTCCCGTTGTTCTCGATACGAGAATTTCAGCTTCTTTTTCCCCACAAAAGTGCGCTCTTTCTTCTCCGTAGGTTTGGCAGCCTTTTCTGCGGATTCTGCCGGTATGCACTGCGCAGCATAGTCGCTGTAGTTGCCGTTGTAGCGGTGCACATCGCCATTACCCGACAGTTCCCAGATTTCCGACGCCATCTTGTCTAGAAAATAACGGTCGTGGGAGATGGCAATAACTGCACCGGCAAAGTTCCGGAGGTAGTCCTCCAAAATGGTCAGCGTAGCGATGTCCAGATCGTTGGTCGGCTCGTCCAACAGCAGAACATTTGGCGCAGACATCAGCACTTTGAGAAGATACAGGCGTTTCCTCTCTCCGCCGGAGAGCTTTTCGATGCGGTTCCACTGCAATTCCGGCGTAAAAAGGAATCGTTCCAGCATGGTTGCCGCAGTGACAGTTCCCTCAGGAGTCTGGATGCGGTCGGCGGTTTCCCGAATGTACTCGATGACACGCTGCGTGGGATCCATGCTCTCGCATTCCTGCGAAAAATACCCGATGCGCACCGTATCGCCCAGCGTAATGCTTCCGCTGTCCGGCTGCAGTGCACCGCAGATCAGCTTGATGAGCGTGGACTTTCCGGCACCGTTGTGTCCCACAATGCCGATGCGTGCATCTCTTGGCAGTTTGTAGGAAAAATCGTGGAGCAGCAGTTTTCCGTCAATAGACTTCGAAACGCCCTCCAATTCCACGGTTTTCTTTCCCAGTCGGGAGGAAACCGATTGCAGCTGCATCTTTTCCTGTTCCGCCGGAATCTCCCGATTTTCCAGCACATGGAAGCGCTCGATTCTGTCCTTGGACTTGGTGCCTCTCGCCCGAACACCACGCCGGATCCACTCCAGTTCCTGCCGATAGAGCGAGCGGTTTTTCCGTTCTTGCGCCTCGGCATCTGCCTCACGCTGTGCCTTTTGTTCCAGATAGGTGCTGTAGTTTCCGTCGTAGGAGAAGAGACTGCCACGGTCAACCTCCACGATTTTCCGGGTGATGCGGTTCAGGAAATACCGGTCGTGGGTGACCATGACAATTGCGCCACGATACTTTTGCAGCTGCTCTTCCAGCAGCTGTACGGTTTCGTTGTCGATGTGGTTGGTCGGCTCGTCCAGCAGCAGCACATCGCTGGGCTGGATGAGTGCCGCAGCGATACCGGCACGACGGCGTTCTCCGCCGGAGAGCGTTCCGATGTCCCGTGAAACGTCGGTGATACCCAGCTTTCCCAGGATGGACTTCGCCTCAAATTCCTTTGCCTCTTTCAGGTCGGCGGGGAGGTGGAGCATCACCTGTTCCAGAACGCTGCCATGGGGGGCGAATTCCGGAATCTGCGGCAGGTAGGAGATGCGCACACCGCTGGTGCGGATCACATTCCCGCTGTCGGACTCCTCTGCGCCAGCCAAAATGCGCAGGAGCGTGGATTTTCCCGTGCCGTTGATGCCAATGATCCCGACTTTGTCGCCCTCATTGAGGAAGAACGACACATTGTCGAGGACTTTGCGCTCCATGTATGTTTTGGAAATATTTTGTGCGGATAGTAAGATCATCGTGCAGATTCCTTTCTGTTATTGAAAGAGCAAAAACATTGCGCCGGCGAAAACCGCCAGTCCCACGCCGGTGCAGAGCAATGTCACGCCTACCGTACCGCCAAGGCTGACCGGCTTTTCCACGAAGCCCTGCTTGGGATTGCGGGGATTGTAGACCACGGGCATGGTACTGCCAATGGGCCAGAGCGCTGCGGCGAGTTCCCCGCAGTTGCAGAACATGCCGGCGGTGTGGATGTGGAGGACATCCCGCTCTGACACGAAAAGGCGGTTTCCCGCACCGGAAGCGCCGGATTTGTGGGAGGTGACAACGCCCTTGTAGTGCCGGTAGGCAGTGTAGGGTTTCCCGTCCACCAGATATGCGACCACCGGCGAGATGGCTTTGCGGTTTCCGCCGCCGATGCGGTAGCGCTGGACAGTGCCGGTGGTTCGGGCGGAGCATTTTTTGGAGAGCGCACGCCCACGGCAAAAGAACGGCAGGGAGAGCAGCGCCGTCAGGATGCCGGCAGCGCCGATGCAAAGGCAGGCGATTTCGGTTGCAGTCATAGGGGGATACCTCCAGTGAAGTAAGATTCTGTAGAATCATTGTAGCACACCGGCAGCGGGTTGTCAAGAAAGGCGAAAAAAAGAGCACAGTCCCGCCGGAAATGGGGCTGTGCTCCGCCTTGTGAAAAGGCAAAAGTTTAGAGCTGATTGATGAGCTGGATCAGGAACTTCAACAGGGTGAGGGAATCATCTGCGGAGATCACGCCATCGCCGTTGCAGTCCATGTTCACTTTTTGGAGTTCGTTGTAGGTAACGCTGCCGTTGACGCACTTGTTCAGCAGAACCGCATCTTTCAAATTAACTTCGCCGTCCAAGTTAACATCGCCAACATATGCAGTTTCATCGCTGTAAACAATGTTAGGCGCAGAGACACGAATATTGTCCGGAAGTTTTGCAAATTCTTTTGCAAATTCGCTTGTACTGGATGCGTAAATTATGGGAAGCTCATCGACATGACCCATATACTTTGCTGCCCACGAAAGAACATACTTACTGTAATCCTTTCCGGGATATGTTCCGTCTTCCGGAACGGTCACGCTGTCCTCAATAATGATAGACTTGTACGGATATACATCGAATTCATCCGGCAGTGCAAATCCCGGACCGGAAATGGTGATCGTCTGGGTGAAGTAATCGAAACTCCACGTTGCGCCATATTCGGAAGTGCCGGTTGTTTCGTGCACAGGATTTTTTGCAATACCATAGCCGAAAAAAGAATAATTCGGCCTATCCGCAAATCTATAATATGCCGCAGAGCCATAGGGTGCTTTGATTGTAAACCAATTGTATATGAAATCCCACTTTGTCACACTTTCCGGCAGAAAAACGGTCTGTTTGCCACCGTCGGAAGGCGTTTGGAAAAAGTCTTTCAGCAAGCAGCCAATGTCAGTGATGCCATCTTCAAAAACAATATTGCAAACCGGAAGCAGTACCCACTCGGGGTTTTCATAAAAGTCCTGCTCGCCATTATTTTCTGCTTTTTTGTAGTAGGTTTTCATTGCGCCAGTTCCGGAAAATGTGATGGTTTCCGATGCAGCGTCATAATTCCACTGAATGTTATCGCCCTCTGCACCGCAGATACCGGAATAAGCTGTTTCCTGTGATGTAATCGGTGCGGGGGAAACAGATTCAAAATCTACGGCTGCTACAGATTCCACAGAAAATGAAAAACTCAAGACAGCTGTTGTCACCAGAATTAAAAATTTGGATTTTCTCATTTCAAGACCCCCTTTTTGTCCTAAAATAACAAATCGGCTTTACTTAGGCGTTTATAATTTTGTTAATGCCAACAGCATCTGACAAGTCAATCTGACCATCCATGTTTACATCAAAAGCGAGGATGAAAATAGCCGAAGCAACACCCGGACCGACATCTTTGTAATTAAAGGTAACCTTATTGATGAGGCTCACCAAAAAGCGAGATGCCAACGTGTAGTCTGCCGAGTCAACAATGCCATTGTGGTCAAGATCGCCCAAAGCATACGTATTCATCGAATACGATCCGTCCACATCGTTCATAGAATTGAAGTTGCTGCTGAGTGTGAATCCACTACGAAGTTTGGCTTCACTCGTAGCGGTTCCTGCTGTAAACGGAAATGTTACTATCGCTTCAACACTTTCAGAATCAGACTCAAGTGTTCCTGCGATTATCAGCTGTTGCTGATTTTTAGATGTACTAAAGCCCAGGTTTTCGTAGCCACTCTGAAGCGTATGAGGATGAGTTGCTATATCATAAGACACAGCATTAGATGTTGATACGATGAAATTTCCAACAACATTGGCTTTCGGACGATCGTTTGTGATTACTGCGTAATGATTGGAATTTGCCATACGGGTTCCGTTATAGTAGTTTTTGCCTTTTCCAAGAACAACCGTTGTACTATCACTTGCGCTTGTAAGTGCGATACCGGATTCATCGATTTGTTCACTATTCAAAAGGGCAAGTCCTTCTTCATAGGTGGACATCATATCTTTCAATTCGTCTCCAGAGATTCCATTGTCCAAGTAGAATTGTGCCACTTCCCGTGTCTCCGGATTTTCGAAAGAGTTTACGTATTCCTGCGCATCGATTGCTTCATATTCCGATGCGAATGCAGGAATTGTAGTTGCGGACATTGCCGCCGTCATTGCCAATGCGGAGATACCAGCAATGGCTTTTTTGATTGTCTTATGCATTGGAAACTTCCTTTCTTCAATTTGTGTCTTAGCTGCGGATGCTCCTCGACAATTTCCAAGCATTCCTCCTTTTTAAAATTACAGAAAATGGAAAAAATTGTTGAGTATTATCGCTTTCCCTTTTTGTAATTTTATTATACTCAGCAAACACCTATTTGTCAACACATTTTCATAAATTCTTATTTTTTTAAGTACCCTGTGTACAAACATCGTACTTTTCAAAGCAAACCGAAAAAAACAGAAAGCTTTTTTCAAATGTGCTTTTTGCCGTGCTCACGATTTCCTCATAGATGGAGATTTCCGTTTTTTGGCACGCAGGTGTTCCGCTCTACTGGTAGCGTAGCACAAACCGTCCCCTCTGTCAATAGCTCAGCACCAAATGGTCGATTTTCGTCTTCATTTGGTCAATTCCGTCGAATACGCACGAGCAAATCGACTAGAATCTGGTAAAATGCAGCAGGCGGAAAATGGGGATCAAAAAACCTCTGCCGGGCGAACGACGTTCCAGATTCGGCGCAGGACGGTTATTTTAGAATTGCCAAAAATATTCTTTTATCATAATTTTATGCTAAATATTGAAAAAAATCACGTGCAGGCTTTCATGCACTTGACCAAATAGAGGCGAAAATCGACCATTTGGT
>UMCH01085925.1_pt1 | contig 24644 bp, 25 predicted proteins | sample 1964201 | NCBI WGS metagenome assembly UMCH01 (sample SAMEA4835965, study PRJEB28245) | human gut metagenome | biome: gut microbiome; material: fecal sample | place: Denmark | collected 2008 | reverse complement strand
TGTAATTAATTAAAAATAATATTAATATTGATTTTTATAAAAAATATTAATTTAAATTTTCTATAGGTTTATTAACATAAAAATCATCTAAATTATCATAATTTCTTTGATTATATTGATTATAACCAGTTGCCTTTTGCAAATTCTGTACGTTTTTTTGTTTAACTTTCATATCTGAAATATATTTTTGTACTTGTTCTGGTGTTTTTAATCCTTTGTCATACCAATCAGATATTAATTTATTTAAATAATCAAAATTTGGATTAACCTTTGAAGTAGTTTTCTTTAAAGCTATTTCAATAATATTTAAAGAATAACCAAAATCTAAAACCCACTTTTCTACATAAGCTCTTTCGTATTGTGAAAGTTGTCTGTTTAAAGATAGCTTTTTAGTAATAGATTTAATTATTACATTTATCTTTTCTTGCCTTTCATAGTAATTGTCTAAATCAGAAAATGTTTTAATTTTATTGCTTGCCCAAGCTTCTGCAACCGTTTGAATATAAGACCTATTTAAAGCTGCTTTATTAAAACAGTAATTAAATAAGGCAATCATAACTTCTTCATCAAATCCGTATTTACTAAACCATAATTCTATATCCGGATACCAAGAAAGAGGCATTAAACCAGAAAAATATTTGTTATTTATGTATTCTATAGATTGAGCACGTTTCTGGTCTTCTGCAGATTTTTGAAGTTGCTCAGCAGATAAAGAAGTTTTTGGTTTATAAAGTTTGTGAAGTTCAATTTCTTGAAGATCATTTATAATATAACCTGTTGTCTTTTTTGTTAAAACACCAGCGTCTTCCCAATATTTTATACCATCTTGAATAACTTTAAGAGGCAAAACTAATTTTTTTGATAAATCATTTAACTTTATATCTTTATCATATTTAGATAAAAATAAAATATATAGATATATTTTAATGTAATCTCCATTTGCAGAAGATAAATATTCTGAAAAAAATATATCTGGTATTTGTGTATTAGAAAATAATGGTGCTTGAGCATTTTGTTCTAATTTCATATAATCTGCCTCCTAGTAACTTATATATAGAAATTATGGTATATAAATACTATATACAGTTTACAACAGATTATATCATTTTCCGACTTTTTTTACAATATAAATATGATTTTGGTTTGAAAATAAATTTTGATATATAAACAACAATAGATATAATATTTTCGTGATTAAAACTGAAAATACTTAACAATAAAACAGGTAAACAAAATGTAACAAATATAAAAATTTTAAGATTAAGATTGGTAAATATTAAATTTATTAAACAAAAAACAAAAGCACACCAAATTATATTTAAAATTAAGACATTATATTCTATAATACCAAGAAACTTGCTTTTAAAACTATAATTTTGTGGAAAAATAAATTTCATTAATAAAAACCTCCTTACGAATTATAGAGTTTATATATGGTATAAAGAAATAAATTTATATTTTATTTCATAATTAAACCTTTGGAAAAACTTAAATTATTACTAATATCTGTGCTAATTCCACCTATTAATTCTTTCATGTAAGAATTTGCTTTAATTAATGCATATATTCCACCGGATGTACATTAATTGTGAAAATATATCAGTGGTTTCAAAGTTGAATGTGAATATAACAATTAAAATAATTGAAACTAATGACTGCAATAAAAATAATGAAATTATTGTGCGTACATACATTTTAAAAAACCAAGAAGTAGAGCTATTAATAAGCGTCAAAATTGCAAAAGGAGTTATTAATATAAAAACTTTTAACATAATATAACGCAAAGCATATGAAAATATTAAATTAAGCAAGCTAATAGAAGCAAAAGATTTTATAATTCCGTTAAAAGAAAATATGTTAAAATTGTTATCTTCTGGAGAAATAGAAGCATTTAATTTATTTATTAATTCAGAAAAAGATATATTACAATTAAATATATTTTCTCCAATTTCACGAATAGAAGAAGATAAAAACGAATTTATACTAATAAATTGTTCTAAAATAAAATAAGAGCAATTTATGCAAATACCAAAAATAATAATTTTAGAAATAAATTGATAAGGTCTTTCTATTTGTAATCCAATATAATGAGAATATAGTAACCTAATTCCATAGTATAGTAAAAATCCTACTAAAAGGGAATTTACAATTAATAATATTCCATTAGAAGAATTTGTACCAAAAACTTTTTGCATAAATAAATCACTTAATATATTACTATCTACAAAAACAATATCATCTAAAAAAGAATAAATACTATTATCTATAGAAGAAAATAAAGTTTGAAAAATACTATTAATTGTTTTTATAATAACATCTGTTAAATTCATAGATTCCAAAATATCACCTCATTTTATCCTACAAGACTTTTAATTGCAGATAAAATTAATTGAATAGCTAAAATAAAAGCATAAGAAAATAAACTTCCTCTAATTAATTTTTTGGCAGTACGGATTCTTTCCTCATCACCAAAACTAAATTTCTTCATAAAAACACCTATGCCGACGGCAACTGCAGCAGCTGGTGTTGCAAGTTTTATAAGCCAATCTGTAATATTATTAAAAGCATCGTTTAATTTGTTAACCAGTTTAGGAGTCGCAGCAAAAGTAAAGCTTGGAAATACAAAAGATAAGATAAAATAAAAGATTAAAATAAATATTAATAATTTAAAGTAAATGTTATTTCTTGATAGAATTTTTTTATTAAATTTAAACATAAAATCACCTTTTTATAAAAATTTAGGATTTAAATGGTACCCATAAACCAGATATTTAGAACTTTTTAAAATAAGGAAATAATTTAATTTTTTGAGGTGTTAAAATTTTATTACCATCTGATAAAAAAGAAAGACAAGTAAAGTTTTCTAGTTTTTGTGTAAAAAAGTTTGTATCATAAATAAAATCATATTGAAGGTATGTATTTAAACTCTCAGAAATATTAGAATCTTTAGAATTTAACGAATTAGAAAAATAGCTATAATTTGTAGTTTTGGCATTTTCAGATATACTTTTTGATATTTTTTCTTTATCTTCTTTTCCAATTTGCTTTTGAGCACTTTCTATAGTAAATATGTCGTCAGTTCTAAACCATAATTTATTAACCAGGTTTTGAATAATAACTTTTACAGCAGATTCATTATTTATGGTATTTAACAAAGAAGAGTAACTTTGTGTAGCAACAATGTTTATACATTTGGATTCTCTACTTTGCGCAAAAAAGTTAGCGTCAGATATAGTACAATATTCATGATATTCATCAGAAATAAATGCAATAGACCTCTCATTTTCCATATTACATTTAGATAAACGCATTAAAGCTTCTGTTTGAAAGTCCAATTTTAAATATGTTGCTATTATCTTTGATAAATCTGTATATTCACTTATATTCATATTTAAAACTACAATTTTTCCGCTATTTACAACATCTTCAAAACTAAAGAAATTTAATTCATTTTCATTGGGACAAAATGTGCTGTGTACTTTATAGTCAGAAACAAATGTATTTGTTATTCTGGTAATTTCAGATTTTAAAATGGATTTAGTACGTGAATCTAAGTTATTGTATTCTTTTTCGAAAAAATTAAGAGCAGTAAGCAAATTGTAAATATCCTCTCTATTTAATTTATTTAAGATAAAAAGTTCTCGTAAATATTTGACTTTTTCTAAATAATAATTGTCTATCGTAACTAATTTATGGATTTCTTCAAATGTAACATAATTATTGTTATATAATCTGCATAATTTAATGCACTCTGTTAAAACTTGTTCACATTTATCTATCCAAAAACTTTCAGAATTATTAGGCGAAAATAATAATAAAATTGTTTTTAATCTATTTGCTAGTACAGATGCTTTTAAATTTGGCTTATGTAAAGGATTATATTTATAATATCCGCCTAGTTCTAATACAATTAAATCTTGTTCTCTATTTTCATTTTCTACAAATTCTTTTACTTTTTTATAATAATTACCTTTTACGTCCAAAATTAACATGCCTATCTTTGTTTCTGAATCTTTAGAATTATAAGAAATAAGTTGCTTAGTAAAAGGATACATTGCGCTACTAGTTTTTCCAGTGCCAATAGTACCTGTGATTAAAATATTTTGATACAACGACTTTTCATCAATAATAATATTTTGGGACTTTTCATTTTCACCAATTAATAAGAAAAGACCAGATTTTTTATTTTCTATTAAGCATGGAAGAGAAAAATGTTTTACAATAATATGTTTATTTTTATGTTTTTCTTTTTGATTTTTCATAAATGCTTTCGAGAATATATTTAATATTATAGTATAAAGAGAATTAAATATAAATAAAGATGAACCTACAAAAGATATTATAAAAACTATTTTTATGTAGTGCCATAATACAGGTTGCTCTTTACAAATATCGAAATTTCTTAAACCATAATCTATAATAATAGAATTACTTTGAAAAATAGGGACGAAAATATACCAACCAAGTAAGCAAAAAACAAATGAAAAAATAAGAATAAAAACAATACGTTTAATAAAAAGACCTCCTAGATATTTTATTATGTTTATTAATTAAAAATGGGCTATTTTTTATTGAAAAAATCATTCTTTTTTAAATTTAATTTATAACCTTGTTGATTTTTAAAAACTTTATTATCAAAAAACAAATAAATTGAATAGAAAAAGATAAATGAATTAATAATAAGTACAAGAAAGAAAAAATCAATTAAATTTATAACAAAACCTCCTTTTACAATTTTTACCATAATATAATAAAAAAATGATTTTGTCTATACTTTTTTTAAAAAATATGATAAAATAATAAAAATTTTTCATAAAGGAAAATTAATTGCAAAAAAGTTTTATAACTTTATAAATAAAAAACATAGAAAGGAATGAAAATTATTATGAAAATAGAAAAAACAACTACAATTGGTGAAATATTAGAAAAAGCACCAGAAAAAGCAGACTTATTATTGGAAGCAGGAATGCACTGCCTAGGATGTCCAGCATCTCAAATGGAAACTTTAGAAGAAGCTTGTGAAGTACATGGAATAGATGCAGACGAGCTAGTAGAAAAATTAAATAAATAATAAAATTATTATAGTTTTTCACAGTAAAAATGATAAATTTGAGAATTTAATAAAAATATTTTATTAAATTCTCAAATAATTGTTGACAAATAAAGAAAAATAGGTTAAAATAAATTCTGCATTTGTTACTAAGGTGTAACAAATATCTGGGTCATTAGCTCAGGTGGTAGAGCACTTGACTTTTAATCAAGTTGTCCGCGGTTCGAGTCCGCGATGGCTCACCAGATTTTAGGGTTTAATTAATATATACTAGTTAAATCCTAAACTTTATTTAAGGCCCCGTGGTCAAGCGGTTAAGACATCGCCCTTTCACGGCGGAGACATGGGTTCGATTCCCGTCGGGGTCACCAAATGCCACTTTAGCTCAGCTGGTAGAGCAACTGACTTGTAATCAGTAGGTCGTCCGTTCGAATCGGACAAGTGGCTCCAATAATTACGAAGAACTGGAATTTCTAGTTCTTCTTTTTTTTCAACATATAAGGGGGCGAATTTAAATAATGGAAGAAAATCCAGAAAGAAATATAGTAAATAAAGTTGTTGTAGTAACAGGAAGTTCTAGAGGAATTGGAGCAAACATTGTAAAAACTTTAGCTAAGAAAGGTTATAGAGTTATCCTTAATTACAATAAATCCGAAAATTATGCACAAAATGTGCAAAAAGAGTTAATTAATGTTGATATTTTTAAAGCAGATGTTTCTAAAAAAGCAGAGGCTGTTAGTTTAATAAATTTTGCAATTGAGAAATATGGAAAAATAGATGTACTTATTAATAATGCAGGAATTTCCCAAAGTAAATTGTTTACAGATTTAACAGATGAAGATTGGAATAATATTATTAATTCTAATCTAAATTCGGCATTTTTTTGTAGTAGAGAAGCTGCAAAAAATATGATACATAATAAAAGTGGACTAATAATAAATATTTCTTCTATATGGGGAATAACAGGAGCATCTTGTGAAGTAGCATACTCTACAAGTAAAGCAGCATTAAATGGATTTACAAAGGCTTTAGCAAAGGAATTGGGACCATCTAATATCCGTGTAAATGCGATTGCACCAGGTATTATAAATACAGATATGAATAATTATTTAAGTAATGAAGAATTAGAAAGTATAAAAGAAGAAATCCCACTAGAAAGAATAGGGGAAACAATAGATATTTCCAAATGTGTAGAGTGGTTAATAGAGGATAATTATACTACAGGACAGATTATTTCTATAAATGGTGGATGGGTTTGCTAATTTAATAATAATTAAAAATAAACAATAAACTATAGACAATAGACTATAAATTATAGAAAGAATAAATTATGAATTATAAAAATATATAGAAAATAATACAAAATATGAAGTTATATTTTTGTTACTATTTAAATAAAGTCAAAAAAAACCCTCAGCTATATTGAGGGATTTTTTGTTTATTCTTCATTAACTTTTCTTCTATAATTTCCAGAGATAATTCTTGGAATGTAAGTTATTATTTTATAAACAGCAATACGAATTTTTTTACTCCAAATATAAGACTTTCTTAATTTTCTAGGAGCAGCAATTGACATTTCTTCAGTAGGAACTAAAGATAATTCTACTTTTTCTATTGGAAATACATAGTTTGCTCCATTATTATTGTCCCAATTATTATTGTTATTTCTAAAACAGAAATTAAATGTATCATATGATTTTAAGTTTAATTCTGCTTGAAAACCAAGCTCTGTTTTTTCCATTTTAATTTCGTTTAAATCATCCCAATTTAATCCAAAACCATAATGTATAAATACTTCTTCTGAATTATTTTGAAATAAATCTCCTGTATAAGAAATTTTTACATTACTGTTTTCAACCAATTTATCTGTATTAAAAAATATATTCTTTACTAATTCCATTTAATTTTCTCCTTATTCTTCTCTTGTTAACATACAAATTATAATATTAAAAATATGTTTATGCAAGTCTTTTTTACAAAAATTATCAATTATACTAATTAATCTACATTTGTTCCTAATATTTTGCCAATAATATAAAAGTCGTCATCTTTTGTTATACAAATATCATCAATTTCCTTTTTTTCTGCCCTTAGAGCAATATCATCTTTTCTAAGAATAAATCTTCTTATTAATAATTGACCTTTATAAGAGAATAGTCCTATATCTTTATTTTCTAAAGGCATATTTAATGCTAAATATGCATAAGAATCTTTTTTTAATTTTGGTTCCATAGAGTCATCGTTAATTTTTATTGCCATTGAAGCACTTGCCATACTAGCTGGACATGAAATAAAGTTTTCTATATTTACGGCTGGAACTTCCTGATATGAAATGTGATTTACTAATTTATATTCTTTGTGTACTTCATCCATGTTTTTATCTATAGTAAATAATGTTGGTTGGTATGGAACATCTAATGCTTTGCATATTGCTTTTAGGGCTTTATAACTAGGACTTCTTTCGCCTTTTTCAATATGAGTAAGATGACCGATATTTATATTAGTCTTTTCTGCAAGCTCTGTTTTTGACATATTTTTATCCTTACGTATTCTTGCTATCATATCACCAATCATAACAAAATCTCCTTATAAAATATATATAGTATTATATATAAAGAAATGCAAAATGTCCATAATTGTAACAATAATGTAACAAAAATATCAAAATTTGACAAAATATGTATTATTATTTGTTGTAAAAAATATATCATTGTGGTAATATTATTGCATAAAAGCATATATGATATAGTGGGGGAAGGACAATGAGCAAGCAGAAAAAAAATAATAAGAAAAAAGATATACAAAAGAATAAAAAAACACAAGAAATAAAGCAAGAGAAGCTTAATTTAGAAGAAAAAGAATTGAAACAAGATAATACCAAATTAGAAAAAGAGCCAGAAAGTGAAAAACAAGAAGAGAAAAAGGAAACAGACAATAGAGAAAATACAATAGAAAAAGAAATAATAGAAGAAAATATAACTAAAAATAATGATGAAACAGAAGAAGTTACAAATACAAAAAAAGTAGAACAGATTGCAGAAGATATAGATAATCCTGAAAATAGAATAAATAGTAAGGAAAATAAAGATAATAAAATAGAAGTAAACGAAATAAAAACAGATAACAATGTAAAAAAAGACTTGGTAATTAATAAAGAAAAATCTGTTACAAAGATTAAAGAAGAAAATAAAAAGCAAAAAAACAAAAAGAAAAGAAAAATTATTTATATAGTTTTAGGAATAATAATATTTATTTTAGCAATAATGTCTGTAATTTTTTCATTAATAAATATAAATAATAATGATATAATATCTGGAGTAAGTATAAAAGGTATTAATGTTTCTGGGATGTCTAAAGAGGAAGCAAAACAAAACATAGAAAAGGTAACTAAAGAAAAGCTTTTAAAAACAATAAAACTTATAGATGGAGATTATAAGGTAGACCTTAATCCAAAAGATATAGAAGCTTCATTTAATGTAGATAAAGCTGTAGAAGAAGCTTATAACATAGGTAGAGACGGAAATATTATAGTAAATAATTATAAAATTCTTATGGCACAATTATTTAAAAAAGATGTAAATTTAGACTTTACATTAAATGAAGAAAGACTATTGGAAATAATAACTGATACATCATTAAAATTACCAGGAACAGTAGTACAAAGCAGTTATTACATAGAAGATGATGAATTAATAATTACAAAAGGAACTGCTGGAGAAAGAATAAAGGCAGATGAACTAAAAAGAGAAATATATAACAATATAGAAGACTTAAATGTAGGAGATAAAAATTTAAATATACCAACAGAAATAGTTGAGCCAGATCCAATTAATTTAGAGAAAATAAGAGCAGAAATTTATAAAGAACCAAAAGATGCATATGTAACTAAAAATCCTACAAAGGTTCATACACATGTAAATGGTGTAGATTTTGCAATAAGCATGGATGAAGCTAAAAAAATAATAAAAGAAGAAAAAGACGAATATGTAATTCCACTAAAAATAACACTTGCAAAGAAAACTATAGCAGATTTAGGAGAAGAAGCATTTCCAGATAAGCTCTCAACTTTTACAACAAGGTATGATGCAAGCAATTATAATAGAAGTACAAATATAGAATTAGCAACAAAATCAATAAATGGAACTGTTATAATGCCAGGAGAAATTTTTTCTTATAATAAAACAATAGGCAGAACAACTTTAGAAAAAGGATATAAAGAAGGTACAGCATATGTAGGCGGAAAAGTAGTACCAGATGTAGGAGGAGGAATTTGCCAAGTATCTTCAACACTATATAATACTGCATTATTAGCAAATTTAGAAATTACAGAAAGAAGTAACCATTTATTTGAAACATCATATGTATCACCAAGTAGAGATGCCACAGTATATTGGGGGTCAATTGATTTTAAATTTAAAAATACAAGAATATATCCAATAAAAATTGTAGGAACAGCGAAAAATGGAGTAGTAAAAATTGATTTATATGGAATAAAAGAAAAAGAGGAATATGAAGTTGTAATTGACTCAGATGTTATATCTTATATTCCAAATGAAACAGAATATAAAAAAGATCCTACTTTAGAAAATGGAAAAAAGGTAGTAGAACAAGTTGGATTTAATGGTTGTAAAAGTAAAGGATATAGAATATTAAAGAAAAATGGAACTGTTATTTCTAAAACACTATTATCTACAGATACTTATAGTCCAAAAAACAAAATAGTAAGAGTAGGAACAAAAAAAGTAACAAATAATAAAACAACTACAACACAAAACAAAGACATAAAAATAGAAAATAAAACTGAACAGTAAAAAATAAAAATATATAACTATTAAATTAAAAACTTTTCAAAGATATTAAGAACTTTTTAAAGAAGTATTGACAAATACTTAAAATACAGCGTATAATATACGTTGTACGCGCCATTAGCTCAGTTGGTAGAGCAGCAGACTCTTAATCTGATGGTCGGAGGTTCGACTCCTCTATGGCGCACCAAAATGATTGAGAGAGTAAGAACATACAATTCTTACTCTCTTTTAATTAATAGTATATTACTTTGTACAAACAATAATAGAAAGGAGCTTGAAGATGGCTACATTTGAAGTTAATTTTCCGCCAAGGCAAATAGCAGATTTTATGTCAGAAGTATTAGTATTAGGAACATATAGTAAAGATGGTGTAGTACTAATAACTCCAGAAAGAAAAGTGGAAAATGGAGATAAACTAGGATAAAGTTTAGTTAAAAATGTATAAAAATCTATGTTAATTGGAAAGAATAAAAATAAATTTAGAAAGGAGAGTATGGTCTATTTAAATTATTAAATAAATCATACAAGAATAAATGAAAGCTTTAGTTACAGGTGCATCTTCTGGAATTGGAAGAGATATGGCAAAGGAACTTGCAAAAAGAGGTTATAACTTAATTTTAGTAGCAAGAGATGAACAAAAATTAAAAGAAGTTTCAGAAGAAATAAAAAATATTTACAAAGTAGAAGCAAAAGTTATACAAAAAGACTTATCTATAAAGCAAAATTGTATAGACTTATATAACGAAGTAAAAAGCGAAGATATAGATATTCTTATTAATAATGCTGGTTTTGGAGTACATGGGAATTTTGTTGAAACAAATTTTGAAAAAGAAATTAAGATGTTAGAAACAAACGTAATGGCAGTGCATATTTTAATGAAATTATTCTTGCAAGATATGGTAAAAAGGAATAGTGGACAAATTTTAAATGTATCTTCAATGGCAGCATTTAGTCCAGGACCACTAATGGCAGGATATTACTCTTCAAAAGCATATGTGTATAGGTTATCAGAATGTGTAAAAACAGAATTAAAAATGGCAAAATCAAAAGTTAAAATATCCGTATTATGTCCAGGACCTGTTAGAACAAATTTTAATAAAGCAGCAGATGTAAATTTTGCAGCACCATCATTAAGTAGTGACATAGTTGCAAAATATGCAATTAATAAGATGTTAAAGGGAAAATTTACAATTGTACCAGGAAACTTAATGAAGATAACAAGATTTTTTGAAAAAATATTACCACATAATTGGGTAAGTTATGTGTCGTATTTAGTTAATTATAGAAAAAGCAATAAATAAAAAGCAAAAATATAAAAATAAAATATAAAAATAAAAAATAAAAAACAAAAATAAAAAACAGAAATAAAAATATAAATATAAAAGATATAATTAATTTGTTAAAATCAAGAAAAAAGGAAAGAGTCCCATAATTGCGGGGATCTTTCCTTTTAAATGCTTAATGTAATCTTTTCTAACTTTTAGTGCTTGATTTATTTTTTATTGCTTTTTTAATATAAATTTTACTTATTATAATAAATAATAATAAAAATAATTTGCATATATTATTATTATTATTATTATTATTATTCTACGCTTTTTAAGCTTTCTATCATATTTATTTTTTTCAATGCAAAGTATGTTACTATGTTTACAATAATAGTAAATAATATCGTTATTAATGCTGCAAATACAAAGCTTAAAGGAGCAACAAATTTTCTAAATCTTAGCATATTTATTTCACAAGTTTCTAATATAAAGAAATCTAAGAAATACCCTGCAACTAATCCTAATACTAATCCGATAGCTGTTAAAATAATAGTTTCTCTTGTTATATATAAATATACCTCTTTATCATAAAAACCTAATACTTTTATAGTAGCAAGTTCACGTATTCTTTCGCTAATATTAACATTAGATAAATTGTATAATACTACAAATGCAAGAAGCCCAGCAGATACAATAAGTATAACAACAACATAATTTAAAGACTTCATTGTATCGTTCATCATATTCATTGCAGTAGAAATTCTTGTAACAGATGCTACTTCAGGCATGTTCATTAAATCTTTTACAAAGTTGTCTTCTGTTTCATTATCTAAATTAAAATCTTTTGTTAAAATTACATTACTGTCAAAAGATTTGCCATATAAATTTTCGTACATACTTTTAGACATATATATGTAGTGATATACATAGTTTTCTACTATATTTGTAACTTTTACATTAGTTTCATTTTCATCAGTGTCTTTTAAAGTAATAGTATCTCCAGCCTCTATTCCTAAAAGTTGGGCAGCTTTGTCTGTTAACAAAACTCCATCTTCTGGCAAAGATAAATTGTTTTTGCTTTTTACATCTGTAAGATTAATTAATGTATTAAAATCTGTATTATTATTTGGTACTATAATTTGTACATTTTCCTCAACGTTTTCATTTATTGCAGAAATAGAAGACATATATGTTTCACTAAGTTTTTCTATTTTATCGTCATTTGTTAATGAATTAATAAAATCTTGTTTTTGTTTTTTATCTAAATCTGCTTTCAAATTAATTTGTAAGTCGTAATTAAATACTTTTTCATATTGGTCAGGCATTATAGCTCTTATAGAGTCCCTTATTCCAAAACCTGTAACAATTAATGCCGTACAACCCATAATTCCTATAATTGTCATTAAAAATCTCTTTTTATATCTAAATATATTTCTAACAGTAACTTTTCTACTAAAAGACAACCTTTTCCAAATAAATGTAACTTTTTCCAAAAAAACACGTTTTCCCATTTTAGGAGATTTAGGTCTCATTAGTGTTGCAGGTGTTTGAATAAGCTCTTTTATTACTGCATAAATTGTTGCGCCAAGAATACTTATTACTATTAAAATAAAACCTAAACTACCAATTTCAAAATTAAAACTAGTTTGAATATCTCCAATTTGGTACATCATACTATACATTTTCCATACAATTTTTGGTAATAATACAAATCCAACAGACATACCTAAAATACTACCTATAATACAAGCTAAACTTGCATAAAGCACATATTTGCTGGTTATTTGTAATTTATTATAACCTAATGCTTTTAAAGTACCAATTTGAGTTCTTTGTTCTTCTACCATTCTTGTCATAGATGTAAGAGAAATTAAAGCAGCTACTATAAAGAAAATAACAGGGAATACTTTTCCTATATTTGCAATACTATCTGTGTCTTGTATAAAACTTGAGTATCCAGTATTTCCATTTCTATCTAAAACATACCACTTTGGATTTTCTATTTCTGCAATTTTAGCTCTAGCATCATTTAATTTGCTTTCCGCATCTGCAATTTTTTCATTAAATTCTTTTTTATTTTTTTCTAATTCATTTTCGCCATCTTTAAGTTCCTTTTTAGAAAGTTCAAGTTCTTCTTCTGCATTATCTAGCTGTTTATATGTGGAATTTTTGGTAGAATAATATGCGTTTTCACTTTTTTTAAGTTCATTTTTAGCAGATTGTAATTTGTTTTTAGCACTTTTAATTTCTGTTTTTCCAGTAGCAATTCCTGAGTCTATTTTAGATATAGCAGAAACTAATTGTGCTTTTGTATTATTTAGTTCTGAAAGTTTATTTTCTAATTGTTTTTTTGTTTTTTCAAAATTTGCTTTTTGTTCACTCGTTAAATTAGGATTTTTTAATGCAATATTTATATTTTCTATATTTTTTTGTACTTCTGTAATACCACTATTTAATGTAGTAAGTTGTGTATTTAATTCTGCTTTTTGCTTTTCTAATTTATCAAACTCTTCATTTGCTTGCTTTTCTTTGCTTTCTAACTGTTTTTTACTATCTGCAATTTTATTTTTACCGTTAATAAGTTCTGCATATGCTTTATTAAACTCTTTATCTGCTTTTATTCTATTAGATTTAATTGTCTTTTCTGCATTCTCTATTTGTTTTTTTCCATTTTCAAGTTCTTTTTTTGCATCTGCAATTTTAGATTTAGCGTCAGTCTTTTGCGTATTTAATTCCTTTTCTGCATCTTCTACTTTTTTAGTAACGGTATTTACTAAACTGTCATATCTTGATTTTTCACGATTATCTTTAATTTTTTCTATTTCTGTTTTAACACTATTAACACAATCTTCATATTTTTTAGAAGAGGTTGTATATTTATTTGCGTCTTTTACCTTTACATAAATATTAGTATATATACTATTTGCTTGTACATTACTTTTTGGAATATACATATAATAATCTATTTTCCCAGAGCCTAAAGTACTTGTACCTCTATCTACAGAAATATACATAGGACTTTGAACAGTACCTACAATTTTTAGCTCTTTTTCATATAAATATGGTACATCTTCTCCATTATCATTTTGCATATTTTTTATATTAAGTTCTATTGTATCACCAATGTTTTTATTATTTACAGTTAAAAATCTTTCCTCAACAACACACTCATTTTTAGCAGATGGAAGAGAACCATCAATTAATACAGGAGTATTAAAATCGTTTAGAGACATAACTTTTGCTATAACTTCTTTATTTCCAACTTCAATTTGACCGTCTGTTTCAAAATTTCCATCAACATGTTCTACATTTTCTATTTTAGAAATTGCATTAATATCGTCACTTGTAAGTCCTAAGGTGGACAATACTTGAATATCATACACATTTTGATTTTTATAATACGTATCTATAGTATCTAACATATCTGGTGAAGATGCTCTAATTCCAGCAAAAAAGCCGACACCTAAAAAAGCCATTAATAAAATGGATATAAAACGCTTATATGATTTTTTTATTTCTCTGAGAGCGTCTTTAATAACAGCTTTTTTCATACCTATTACTTTTACCTTTCATTATAATTTATAGACTTTTGTATAGTTAGAATAATCGAAGAATTTTTTATGCTATTACCACTCAATTTCTTCTACAGAAACTGGATTATTATTTATAATAATATCTTCTGCTGTACCATTTTTAAAATGTATAACTTTGTCTGCCATTGGAGCTAAAGCACCATTATGGGTTATAATTAAAACTGTCATATTTTCTTTTCTTGCTGTATCTTGTAGTAATTTTAATATTTGTTTACCAGTTTTGTAATCTAAAGCACCTGTTGGCTCATCACAAAGAAGTAATTTAGGATTTTTAGCAATAGCTCTAGCAATAGCCACTCTTTGTTGCTCTCCACCAGAAAGTTGTGAAGGGAAATTGTTTAGTCTATCTTTTAATCCAACCTTTTTTAAAACTTCGGTTGGGTTTAGTGAATTTTTACAAATTTCAGTAGCAAGTTCTACATTTTCTTGAGCTGTTAAATTTTGAACTAAATTGTAAAATTGAAAAACAAAACCAATATCATTTCTTCTATATTTTATTAAATCTTTATTTTTTAAATTTGTAATATCTTTTCCATCGACTACTACTTTTCCAGAAGTAGCAGTGTCCATACCACCTAAAATATTCAAAGCACTTGTTTTACCAGCACCAGAAGGACCAACAATAACTACTAATTCTCCTTTTTCTACACTAAAATTAGTGTTATTTAAAGCCTTAATTGTAACTTCTCCCATTTTATATTCTTTACAAACATTTTTAAACTCAATATATGACAAGGCACAATCCTCCTTATACTTACTTATTACTTAATTATATTCTTTTATAATAGCAATATCAATAATATACACAGAAAATTTACAATTAAATAGAAAGTGTAAATTGAAAAAGTAAATGCAATTTTGAAAAATAATAGATTTATAAACAAAACTAAAATTGTAATTTAATATATTTAAAATTAAAAATGTAATAATAATGTAATAGAAATGTAATATAAAAAAGTACACAATTTCACAATAAAATGATATAATATGTTCTATAAATACATACAAAATGGAATATATTATTCTTTATGTAATTGATTAATATGTAAAATTTTATGAAAAATGATTAATAACAATTATAACTGTAAATACTTATTAAAGAAATTATAAAAAACGGAGGAAAAAGATGAATTTCGGAAATAGAAAAATATTAAAAAGTTCTTTAAAGAAAGAATTAAAAAAAGAAAAGAATTTTTTTAAAATAACTAAAACAAATAAGCGGAGTAACATTAATATCATTAGTTGTAACAATTGTAGTACTTCTTATTTTAGCAAGTGTAACAATAAGCACAGTATTTAGTGATAATGGAATAATAAAAAAAGCTCAAGAAGTAGCAAATAAAACAAAAGAAGCAGTACAAAAAGAAAAAGACGAATTAAACCAATTGTATAATGACTTAGCAAGTGCATTAAATAATGTGCCAGAAGAACCAACACCACCAGAGCCAACATTACCAAGCGATGGAAGCTATAGTGATGAAAAAGGTGTAAACACACCAAACTTGGGAGAAGGGATGACACCAATAAAGTGGGATGAAACAAAAAATGATTGGGTAGAAACAAATGGAAGTGACCCAGAGTGGTATGATTACACAGCAAAAAAATGGGCAAATGCAAAAACAAGTGATGGAAGTATGTGGGTATGGTTACCAAGATATGCATATAGTATAACAAGTGGATACCATAGTAGCACAGCAGGAAATATAGAAATAGAGTTCATGAAAGGATTAACAAACGAGACAAGTACAGGAAGAACAACATTTCAAAATGCAAGTGGACAAGGAAACTGGAACATCCATCCAGCATTTAACTATGGAACAACAGTAAGTGGCCTATGGGTAGCAAAATTTGAAGCAAGTAGAAGTAATGCAACAAGCAGTAGTGCAGGAAGTAATAATACAATAAAGATACAACCAGGGGTACAAAGTTGGAGAAGTATAACAGTAAATGATATATATACAAACTGTTTAAATTACAATAAAACATTAAATAGCCATATGATGAAAAACGATGAGTGGGGAGCAGTAGCATACTTGAGCAAGAGTAAATATGGAAAGCAAAATGAAGAAGTAGATATAAACAGTGACAGTTCATACTATACCGGAGGCGGAAGTGGAAATGCATATGTAAATAATGTAGGACAAAGTACAACAGGAACAGTGCATGGAGTGTATGATATGAGCGGAGGAGCATGGGAGTATGTAGCAGCATATGTAAATAATGGAAATAGTAACTTAACAAATTACGGAAGTAGTTTAGTAAATGGAGATGCAAAAACAAAGAACGTGTATAGCAAAGGAAGTTCAGATAGTAGAGATAATAACTATAGTGCAAATTCAGGGAAATACGGAGATGCAGTTTATGAGACGAGCGCGAACGGTAACTCAAGCAGTAGTTCGTGGTACGGCGATTGCTCTAACTTTCCTTACACGAGCGGTCCTTTCTTCGAGCGCGGGGGCAATTACAATAATGGTACGGGTGCAGGCGTGTTCTATTTCAGCAACAGCAATGGTATTAGCTACGGCGGCGATTCGTTCCGTCCGGTCTTGGTCACACTTTAATGTGACCTTGAAATATACCTCTAAAACACACATAAAGGCACTAAAACTGCTCAAAAACGACAAAATCAATGATAAATCATTCAAAAGTGTGGCAAAACGTCTTAAAACGCGAAATAGAAGCTCGACTATTTTACACCTGTAAAAATACAAATATATAATATAAATTACCTTATATATAGTGAAATATAAATATTCGTAAAAGTTTTTCATTATATTTAAGGTAACTTTTTTTACGTTATAAACTAAAAAAATATATAATGTAAAATTCTGTAAGAAATAATTTGAAAAATAAACGAAAATTTTAGGGTTGAAAAAAGCCCTCTAATATAGTATAATAAATAGATGTAAGAAATTTAAGAGGGGTGATATCATGTTTAAAATGTATAATACAGATTTAATAACAAATATAACAGAAGAGGTAACAGAATATAAGAGGGGAAATTGGATTAACATGATAGCGCCGTCTGACGATGAAATAAAAACAGTTTGTGAAAATATAAATATTCAAGAAGATTTTATTCGATATGCATTAGACCCAGAGGAAAGAGCCAGAATAGACTATGAAGAAGATGATGGAACAACTTTAATTTTAGCAGACGTTCCAATTATTGAGAAAGACGAAGACCAGAAAGAGTATTCTACAATACCAGTTGGATTTATAATAGTAAGAGACGAATATTTTATTACAGTTTCTTTAATGGAAAACCAAGTAATAAGAAGAATGAATCCAATGAAAAATAAATCGGTTGCTACATATAAAAAAAGTAGACTTGTCTTACAATGTTTATATGTAAATTCTGAAATTTATTTAAATTTATTAAAAAAAATAAATAGAGAAACAGAAATTGCAGAAAAGGAATTAAGACAAACAAGAAAAAATAAATCATTATTAAGACTTTTAAGTTTAGAAAAGAGTTTAGTATATTTTACAACATCACTAAAAGCAAACGAAGTTGTAATGGAAAGAATGAACAGAGGCAAAGTTATAAAACTATATGAAGAAGATGAAGATTTATTAGAAGATGTACTTATAGAAAATAAACAAGCAATGGAAATGAGCAAAATATATAGTGATATCTTATCTGGAGTTATGGATGCTTATTCTTCAATTATATCAAATAACTTAAATGGAGTTATGAAAATATTAACAGCAATTACTATTATAATTTCAGTTCCAACAATGATATCTAGTTTTTGGGGAATGAACGTAAAAGTTCCTATGCAAGACAATCCATGGGGATTTGCTATAATTTTAATAGCATCTATACTAATTGGTATAATAGTAACAATTATATTAAAGAGAAAAGACTACTTAAACTAATTATAATCTAATGAATTTAGAAAATAATATAAAAATAACTATAAAATTAAAAAAAGTTAACTGAACCTAAAAAATATTTAATTTTAGGTTCATTTCAATTATTAACAAGTTTAATTTTATAGTTATTTTTTTCTTTAAAAAATTTATAAAAAAGTAAATAAAATGAAGAAAAGTAAAACCAAAAAATTGTAAAATTGCAAGAAAAAAGTTATAGATAATAGCAAAAATAAAAAGATAAAATCAAAAACAAGAAGTAAAAAATTAAAAATAAAAAAAACAAGAAAATAAAAAAAGAATAATTTTTTTTATTTTTGGGAATAACTATTTATAAAAGCATAAGCAAGTATTAGCTTTTGTAATTTTATAAAAGGAGGCTGTTATGAAAGTATTAGATATAATTGCACTTATATTAGTAATAATAGGTGCAATAAATTGGGGATTAATAGGATTATTTAACTTTAATTTAGTTGACACTATATTTGGAGCAATGTCTATAGTTAGTAGAATAATATATACTTTAGTAGGATTTGCAGGACTATATAGCATTAAGTTTTTATTTAACAGAACATAACCCGAAAAGATTGAATTCTAGGCAATATTAGTATATAATATAGTCTAGAATTTATTTTTTAGGAGGAGAAAATGTTAACAGTTACAGGAGTTACAATAAGATTTGGCAAAAGAACTTTATTTGAAGATGTAAACATAAAGTTTAATAAAGGGTGCTGTTATGGAATAATTGGAGCAAACGGTGCTGGAAAGTCAACTTTTTTAAAAGTATTATCAGGAGATATAGAACCAAGTAAAGGTGATGTTTCTAAAGAAAAAACAGAAAGAATATCTGTTTTAAAACAAGATCACTTTGCATATGAAGATTATAGAGTGTTAGATACTGTAATAATGGGAAATCAGGAGTTATACAGTATTATGAAAGAAAAGGACGAAATTTATTCTAAACCAGATTTTTCCGAAGAAGATGGAATGAAAGCTGCAAAATTAGAGGAAAGATTTGCAGAATTAGATGGATGGAATGCAGAAGCAGATGCAGCAGTGCTTTTAAATGATGTAGGAATAGAAACAGAAAAACATGAAAAGCTAATGAAAGACTTAGAACCAAGAGAAAAAGTAAAAGTTTTATTAGCACAAGCTTTGTTTGGAAATCCAGATATACTTTTATTAGACGAGCCAACAAACGACTTGGATTTAAAGACAATTAATTGGTTAGAAGAGTTTTTAATAGATTTTGAAAATACAGTAATTGTTGTATCACATGATAGATATTTCTTGAATAAAGTTTGTACACATATTGCCGATGTTGATTATGGAAAAATTAAAGTATATCCAGGGAATTATGACTTTTGGTATGAGTCAAGCCAACTTGCTTTAAAACAAATGAAGGAAGCTAATAAAAAGAAAGAAGAAAAAATTAAAGAATTGCAAGACTTTATTGCAAGATTTAGTGCAAATGCTTCAAAATCAAAACAAGCAACATCTAGAAAGAAAACTCTTGAAAAAATTGAATTAGACGAAATAAAACCATCAAATAGGAAGTATCCATACATAGACTTTAAGCCAGATAGAGAGCCAGGAAAAGAAATATTAAAAGTAGAAGGACTTACTAAAACAATAAATGGTGAAAAAGTGTTAGATAATGTTACGTTTACTGTAAAACCAAGTGACAAAATTGCATTTTTGGCAGATAACGAAAATGCAAAAACAGTGTTGTTCCAAATTTTAGCAGGGGAATTAGAGCCAGACTCTGGAACAGTTACATGGGGAACAACTATTACAAATAACTATTTCCCAAAAGATAACAATTACTTGTTTGAGTCAGACTTAAATATAACAGATTGGTTAAGACAATATTCAAAAGACCCAGACGAAACATATGTTAGAAGCTTTTTAGGTAGAATGCTATTTTCAGGAGAAGAAGCACTAAAAAAAGTAAATGTGTTATCAGGAGGAGAAAAAGTTAGATGTGTACTTTCAAAAATAATGCTATCTGGTGCAAATTTATTAATTTTTGATGAGCCAACAAACCATTTAGATATGGAAAGTATAACAGCATTAAACGAAGGTATGAAAAAATTTAATGGAATTATTTTATTTACATCACATGACCATCAATTAACACAAACTGTTGCAAATAGAATAATAGATTTAAAACAAGATAAATTAATAGATAGAGAAACAACTTATGACGAATACTTGGAGGAGATAAAATGATAAGAAAATTAGATATAGAAGAAGCTAAAAAACTATATCGAGATTATATAGATGAAGATTTTCCAAATGATGAAAGACCAAACTATAATCATTATGTAAAGTTGCTAGAAAGTGAAGAATTTATACCATATTCATATGAAGAAGAAAACAAAATGAAAGCATATATAATTTGTATAGAAAAGGGAGATAATGTATTAATTTCACATTTAGCAGTTTTAAAAGAATATAGAGGACAAGGCATAGGAACAAAATCATTAAATGAAATGAAATTTTTTTTTAAAGATAAACAATCAGTAATATTAGAAGCAGAAGCAGAAGAACAAGCGGAAAATAAAAAGGCTTTAGAGATAATAAAAAGAAGACAGAAATTTTATAAAAAATGTGGATTTACATCATACCCTAATTTAGACTATGAATTATCCGGAGTAAAATATTTAATTTTTGCATACAGTAACTTAGAAAACAAAATTGAAGATGGAAAATTAATTGAAATAATAAAGGAATTATATAAAGAGATACTATCAAACGAAAAAAGTTTAGTAATAAAATTAAAATAAGGAAAATGTAATATGTTTTGTAATAAATGTGGAGAAAAACTTCCGGATGACGCAAAGTTTTGCACAAAGTGTGGTTATAAAGTGAATAATGACCCAGAAATGGGAAGTATAGTGTTTAAAAGATTAGGTCAACTTTATGGGTCCATAGCTCAAATAAAAATTTTTTTAGATGGACAAATGGTTGCTAGTTTAGGAACAAATCAAGAGGTAAAAGTAACTGTTCCAATTGGAGTACATCAAGTAGAATTTGGTTATTGGTGCGGTAATGGGCAAAATACTGTAACTTTAACAAAGGAAAATCCCAATATAAGGGTTAATATAAAATTGGGAGTCGGACTAGTTACTTCTAAGCCTAAAATAGTGAGTATAGAAAATTTATAAAAATAATAGGAAAATATATAAAACCTAAAATGAATTAATAGAATTTCATTTTAGGTTTTTATAATAAAGTAATTATTTAAACAGTGAAAATAGATATAGAGTATGATATCAATACAAATATAGTTACTATATAATAATCAATATAAAAAAATAACTACTTTCCTTGAAAAATACAATATTCATGATATAATAACCTGTGTAACAAAAAAGAAAGGAAATATCATAAATATTATGATAATTGGTTAAAATATGGAAGAAATTACAAATAAAGAAGAGAAAGAAATTTTAAAACAGAAAAGAATAGCAAATGCAATTGCTGAAGAATTAAATGTAAGATCTATACAAGTTGAGAAAACAATAGAGTTAATAGATGGAGGAAATACAATACCATTTATTGCACGTTATAGAAAAGAAGTAACAGGAGGGCTATCAGACGAAACATTAAGAGATTTAGGAGAAAGACTTACATATTTAAGAAACTTAGAGTCAAGAAAAGAAGAGGTTAAAAAATCTATAGAAGAACAAGGAAAATTAACAGAAGAATTATCTAATTCTATAGAAAATTCAAAAACATTAGCAGAAGTAGAAGATATCTATAGACCATATAAACCTAAAAAGAAAACAAGGGCAACAGTTGCAAAAGCAAAAGGATTAGAGCCTTTGGCTAAAATTATTATTGAACAAAAAGAGACAAGACCACTAGAAGAAATTGCAAAAGAATATATAAATATAGAAAAATTATCAGAAGAAGATAAGAAAAATAAAGATAAGGTTGTATCAACTGTAGAAGATGCAATTCAAGGTGCTTTAGATATTATTGCAGAGGATATTTCGGATAATGCTAAATATAGAAAAGAAATTAAAAGAATTTGTTATAGAGAAGGAATAATAAATACAAAAGCATCATATGAAGACGAAAAGTCTGCATATGAAATGTATTATGACTTTAATGAAAAAGTAAATAGATTACCAAGTCACAGAATTTTAGCTATTAATAGAGGAGAGAAAGAGAAGTTTTTAAAAGTAAAAATAGACAAACCAGAAGATAAAATATTAGAATTTATACAATTAGATATTATAAAAGGCAAAACTCAATTTACAGAACATTTAGAAAACACTATATTAGATAGTTGGAAACGATTAATAGAACCTTCTATAGATAGGGAAATTCGTGCAGATTTAACAGAAAAAGCAGAAGAGCAAGCTATAAAAGTATTTGGTAAAAATGCTAAACAATTATTACTTGGTGCACCACTTAAAGGATTGACTGTATTAGGATTTGACCCTGCATATAGAACAGGATGTAAATTAGCAGTTATAGATGAAACAGGAAAAGTGTTGGATACAGGTGTAGTATACCCAACAGAACCACAAAATGATATTGAAGGTGCTACAAAAGAATTAATAAGACTTATAAAAAAAGATAATATAAATATGATTGCGATAGGAAACGGAACAGCATCACGTGAATCTGAAATGTTTGTTTCAGATGTTATAAAAAAGATAAAAGAAGAATACGGAGTAGATGTTTATTACGCAATTGTGAGTGAAGCAGGAGCATCTGTTTATTCAGCTTCAAAACTTGCAACAGAAGAGTATCCAGATTTAAACGTATCTTTAAGAGGTGCAATTTCTATAGCAAGACGTTTACAAGACCCTTTAGCAGAACTTGTAAAAATAGATCCAAAGGCAATAGGTGTTGGACAATATCAGCACGATGTAGACCAAAAACAATTATCAGAAAGTTTAACAGGTGTAGTAGAAGATGCAGTTAACAAAGTTGGAGTAGATGTAAACACAGCTACACCATCACTTTTATCATATGTTTCTGGAATAAACAAAACAATTGCTGGAAATATTGTAAAATATAGAGACGAAAATGGAAAACTAAAAGAAAGAAAAGAATTATTAAAAGTACCTAAATTAGGAAAATCAGCATATGAGCAATGTGCGGGATTTATACGTATATTTGATGGTAAAAATCCATTAGAAATAACGGCGGTACATCCTGAAAGCTATGAAGTTGCAGAAAAATTATTAGACAAAATAGGTTATAAAAAGGAAGATTTAATTGATAAAGATAGACTTAAAGAAATAAGAACAAAACTAGCTGAGATAAATGTAAAAAATGTAGCAAAAGAGCTAGAGGTAGGAGAGATGACTTTACAAGATATAGTGCAAGAACTATCAAAACCAGGAAGAGACCCAAGAGAAGAAATGCCAAAACCAATTTTAAGAGCAGATGTATTAAAATTTGAAGACTTAAAAGAAGGAATGGTATTAACAGGAACAGTTAGAAATGTAACAGATTTTGGTGCATTTGTAGATATTGGTGTAAAACATGATGGATTAGTGCATATATCGCAACTAAGCAATAATTTTGTAAAAAATCCATCAGATGTAGTGTCTGTAGGAGACATTGTAAAAGTAAAAGTTATAGGAATAGACTTAGAGAGACAAAAAGTACAACTTAGTATGAAAGAAGTAGGAAATTAGATATAGCCAAATTTCAAAAAAATAAGTGAAAATACAAAAATCTAATACAAATAATATTGACTATAATATAACGAATGATATATAATGACTTATAAAGTATAAAAAGATATAGAAAGGAACCAAGTACTATGATGAAGGCTGTAACCCTTGTGGGAGTACACACACACACACACACACACAGATAGTTTTAGAGAAATAAAAATAGGCAAAAAAGCCTTTATTAGAGATATAAAAATGGACAGACTATAAGTAAGTAGCCTGTCATTTTTGCGTGCTAAAGAGGAGGAATTAGAAATAAAATGATTAAAAAAGTAAAATTAGAAAATGGAATAACGTTAATAGCGTTGGTAGTAACAATTGTTGTACTTTTAATATTAGCAGGA
>UMCH01087827.1_pt1 | contig 24855 bp, 15 predicted proteins | sample 1964201 | NCBI WGS metagenome assembly UMCH01 (sample SAMEA4835965, study PRJEB28245) | human gut metagenome | biome: gut microbiome; material: fecal sample | place: Denmark | collected 2008 | reverse complement strand
CGTCCAGGGAGTATTCGATCCCGATTTCGGGTTTTCCCGCCTGGTGCGCGACAAGGTGGCAAGCGTCCTGATGGGCGGCACGTCCGCCGGGTCGAACCGCACCGAAGCGGCTTATTCCCAGCTGCTGGTGGCGGTGTGCGAGCATTACGCAAAGCCGATGCCTTACCTGTTCGGGGAAGCGGCGGCGTCCAGCCTGGTCGTGCCCTCGGGGCTTCTCTCCGAGGGCTCCATCTTGCGCCGCATCGTTGCGGAGATGGACGATATGGCGTGCGAGTCGGTAGAGGTGCTGGGCTGGTTGTACCAGTTCTATGTGGCAGAGCGCAAAGACGAATTCTTCAAGAGCAAGCGGAAGGCCGCACCTGAGGATATTGCGCCGGCAACTCAGCTGTTCACGCCCAACTGGATCGTGCGCTATCTGGTGGAGAACTCGCTCGGCCGCTTGTGGATGCTGAACAATCCGTCATCGCCGCTTGCGCAGAGGATGGACTACTACCTTGCCCCGGAGGGCGACACGGAAGATTTCAACCGCATCTATTCCCCGGAAGAGCTGACGCTGTGCGACCCGGCATGCGGGTCGGGACACATTTTGGTGTACGCGTTCGACTTGCTGTTCCAGATCTACGAAGGTGAGGGCTATTTCCCAGAGGACATCCCCTCCCTTATCCTGCAAAATAACCTCTACGGGTTCGAGATTGACAACCGTGCTGCGGAGATTGCTAAGTTCGCGCTCGAGATGAAGGCTCGTGAGAAAGACCCTGATTTCTTCGAGCGCGGCATCGACGCCCAGATCGTCGTCTTGGAGCCCGTCCGCTTCGACGAGGAGGAGTTGCAGCAGGCTGGTGTGCTTGCAGGCGCAACGAAGCTTCTGCAGGTGTTCGAGCATTTGGGCGAGGCGGGCAGCCTGTATGCCCCCGAGCCGGGCGATTCGGTGCTCATCGAGAACGCCATCAGCAACCTGGAGCGGGAATCCGGCATGTTCGCGGAAGCCACCCTCGCCAAGCTCCGCTATATGCAACGCATCATTATATTGCTGTCGCAGAAATTCGACTGCGTGGTGGCAAACCCGCCGTATATGGGCAGTGGGAAGTTCAATGCTTGGATGAGCAAATGGGTTGCGGAGCATTATCCCGAAGGGAAGCCGGATCTGTTCGCCTCGTTTATCCAAAGGGGCTTTTCCTTGACGAAGAGCAGCGGCTATAACGCTATGGTCACCATGCAGTCGTGGATGTTCCTGGGAAGCTTTGAGAAGCTGCGTGTAAATATTCTGGACAGCAAGGCAATTGTCAGCATGGCTCATCTTGGAGCTCGTGCATTCGATCAGATTGGCGGCGAGGTTGTCCAGACCACTGCCGCGGTGCTTGCAAACGGCAATACTGATGTTCAGGGCTCGTACGTTCGGTTGGTTAATCAAAACGGCGAGCTGACAAAAAGCCAAGCGCTTAAAGAGGCTATCTGTAATCCCGACTGCGGATGGTTTTACCGTGCCGATCAGCAGAATTTCAAGAAAATCCCCGGCAGTCCGATTGCGTATTGGGCAAGTAATAGTGAATTGGAGGCATTCGCTTCTGGGCGTCCTTTAAATACGTTAGCTGAACCAAAGCAAGGATTATCTAGCGGAAACAATAGCCATTTCCTGCGACTGTGGTGGGAGCCGATATTAGGCAGAGTGAAGCTAGACTCCAAGGATTCTCAAGACGCTGCAAACTCAGGAGCGAAATGGTTTCCTTGCAATAAAGGCGGGAGTTTTAGGCGTTGGTATGGAAATAATGAGTATTTGCTTAACTGGGAAGATAATGGAGCTGAAATCAGACGATTTAAGGGATCTGCTATTCGCAATCCGTCATATTACTTTAAAGAGGGGATAACCTGGAGCAGCGTTAGCAGCGACTTGATATCTATGCGTTATTCGAAGCCTTCAAATATGTTTGTGGGTGGAGGGTCGACATGTTTCGCAGAACCCCAGGAGCTACTTTACTTGTGTGCATTAGCGAATTGTTCAGTCGTGATTTGCTTACTTGAGATTATTAATCCTACTTTGAATTTCAGTGAAGGCCCTGTTGGTGCGATACCTGTAATTTTAGATGATAATCAAATTGACAGGGTTAATTCCATCACGAAAAAGTGCATTGATATTTCTAGTTGCGATTGGGATTCCTATGAAACCTCCTGGGATTTCATAGAGCAACCTCTGGTTCGTCATCATAAGTCCGGTGAGCCTCTTGCGTTCGCCTACGAATCCTGGAAGGCCGAATGCGACGAGCGCTTCTACCAACTCAAGGCCAACGAGGAAGGGCTCAACCGCATCTTCGCCCAGATCTACCACATGGAAGACGAGGTGCCCATCGAGGTGCCGCTCGACAAAGTGAGCGTGCACATCGTCTTTGACAGCGAGGCGGAGGTTCCGGCAGAGTTCAAGAACAGCAACTATGTGCGTACCAAGGCAGACGAGGTGAAGAGCCTCATCAGCTATGGTGTTGGTTGCATTATGGGGCGCTATTCCACTTACGCGCCGGGGCTTATTTTGGCAGATGCCGGGCAAACGCTCGCAGACTTCAAGCAGAAAGTTCCCCAGGCTGCGTTCCTCCCCGACGAAGACGCCATTATCCCCGTGCTCGACGACGAGTGGTTTGTTGACGACATCGTCTTTCAGTTCAAGAAATGGCTGGCGGACACGTTCGGGGCGGACGAATTGGAAGAGAGCGTCGACTTCGTAGAGGAAGCCCTTGGCAAGGACATCCGCGCGTACTTCGTGAAGGACTTCTACAAGGACCACTGCGCAACCTATTCGGTTGCAAGCAGCGGAAAGCGCCCAATCTATTGGATGTTCTCAAGCCCCAAGGGTAGCTTCAAGGCACTGGTGTACATGCACCGCTACACGCCTTCGACCGTCGGGCAGATGCTCACGAAGTACCTGCGCGAATACATAGAGAAGCTGACCGCGTCCATCGGCGTTCTCGAAATGAGCGACCGTGCTGCCGATGCGCGCAAGGCGGACAAGTACCGCTCTACCGTCAAAGAGCTGACCGACTGGGAACGCGATGTGGTGTATCCGCTCGCCAACGAGCGCGTGGAGATAGACCTCGACGACGGCGTGAAGGTCAACTACAACAAGTTCCCGCACGCCCTCGCAAAGGTGCCGGGTCTGAGTGAATGGAAGTAGGGCAATGAACGGACTGGATAAAAAGCTCAATGACATCTTCGCTGGGTACGTCGTTCGCAAGGATCTGGTCAAGCTCGTGAAGGGCAACGCGGCGGTTCCCAACTATGTGCTTGAGTTCCTTCTGGGGCAGAACTGTGCCACTGATGACGAAGAGCAGATCTCTGTCGGGGTCGAGCGGGTACGCAATATCTTGGCGAAGCATTATGTGCAACGAGCAGAGGCGGGTGCCATTCGTTCCGACATCAAGCAGTCAGAATACAAGCGCATCATCGACAAGGTGTCGGTCTCGCTTAACGAGAAGCGTGATGCCTATGAAGCGTCGTTCGAGAATCTGGGTATCTCTAAGGTTCTTATCCGCTCCGATGTCGTGAAAAAGAATCGACGTTTGTTGGTATCGGGAGTTTGGTGCATTGCGGACCTGAGCTATGAGACCAATGAGGCAAGAGATGAATCACCCTATATTCTAATGAACCTTAAACCTATTCAAATGTCGTGGTTTGATTTCGATGGGTTCGTGGAGAAGCGGTCTCACTTCACCCTCGACGAGTGGATGGACGTGCTTATTCGCTCTATCGGCCTCGACCCCGAACAGCTTGGCAGACGGGCGAAGCTGTTCCAGCTGACACGTCTGGTTCCTTACTGCGAGCGTAACTACAATCTGATAGAGCTCGGTCCCAAGGGAACCGGCAAGAGCCATGTCTACAGCGAGTTCAGCCCCCATGGCATCCTGATTTCCGGTGGGGAGGTCACCCCGGCAAAGCTGTTCGTGAACAACTCTACGGGCAAGATCGGCCTTGTGGGCTATTGGGACTGCGTGGCGTTCGACGAGTTCGCGGGCAAGAACAAGAAGCCCAAGGCGGATATAGTCGACATCATGAAGAACTACATGGCAAACAAGAGCTTTAGCCGCGGCATCGAGCAGGTAAGCGCCGAGGCATCCATGGTGTTCGTGGGCAATACCAGCCACGACGTGAGCTACATGATCAACCAGACCGACCTTTTGGAAGACCTGCCTGCGGTCTATCATGATCCTGCTTTCATCGACCGTCTCCACGCGTATATCCCAGGTTGGGAGATGGACATCATTCGCGGGGATATGTTCTCGTCGAGCTTCGGCTTCATCGTGGACTATTTGGCAGAAGCCTTGCGCGCTATGCGGTCGCTTGACTACTCGGGAGAGGTTGATCGTCACTTTGAGATTTCCAGCACGATATCGACGCGCGACCGCGATGGAGTGACCAAGACCTGCGCTGGGCTCATGAAGATCCTGTTCCCGGGGCGCGACGAGACGGAGGAGGAGGCCGCCGAGATCCTCGAGTTCGCCCTTGAGATGCGCAAGCGCGTGAAGGACACGCTCATTCGCATAGACGAGACGTTCGAGCGCGTGGAGTTTTCGTACCGTCCCAAAGACGGTGGCGCTTGGAAGGAAGTGCTGACGCTCGAGGAGCTTGACTACCCCGAGGCATACCATGCGCTGGACAAGGTTCCTTACGAGGGGCATCGTGATGACGGAGCCGGATTACGCGGCTACGGGGAGCCGAGCAATGTGGAAGGGTCCGATTCAACCGCTTCAACGGCTGCTGGGGATTTCGGCAACGCCGACGATGCGGGAAGCGGCGAGGATCCTGCATCCGGCACACCTGTTTCCACCAAGAGGCCAGAGCCCAAGGCGGGCCATCTTGCCTTGCGCGAGAACCAGCGAGGTGTGTCGTACGAGAAGCTGTTCGGGCCCTACCTGGAGGGTGCGCACAACATCACGATCATCGACCCTTACATCCGAGCGTTTCACCAGTGCCGGAACGTCATGGAGCTGCTTGAGGTTGCCATACGACATTTCCGTTTCGATGCGCCTTCCCTTGACGTGCATCTTGTTACCGCCCCGGACGAATACAGCGATTCCAAGCAGGAGGAGTACCTGCAGCGGATAGCCGAATCGGTTGCTCCGCTTGGCGTGCGGTTCACTTGGACTATCGACGACAGCGGAACTTTGCACGCGCGCCATCTGAAAGTTGACAACAGGTGGGACATACTGCTCGACCGCGGTTTGGACATCTGGCAGCGCTTCGATAGCAACGACGCCTTCAGCGTAGAGGCCCGCATGCCCGAAATGCGCCGCGTGAAGGCTTTCGAGGTTACCTATATGAAGATGCTTTAAGCAGTTGAACGATAGCCTCTTTGTGAAAAGATACTCTGAAAGCGATACTGGAGCTTTCAACTTTGCTGCGCTGAGTGTATGGATGCATGATGGCACTATCCGCTCTGACGAATGAAGCACGAAAGGGTTCTCATGGGTCGATACGACTATACCTATTCGATTCCCGATGACTTCGATCACCGGGTGAAGCAACTTCTGCAGCAGCTATATCGAAATTCGAGCCTATCAGAGGCATTTAAGGGTTGTACTTATGAATATGAAGATCTGGGCAACGCCTATTACGCTGGAATCAGGGGCGACAATTGGGATATGAAAGCCCTTGACTTCACTATCGAAGGTCCTGAAGGGTGTATCGAAATCCTCAAGAAGCATAAAGACGAACTGAAAGGCGCTATCTCTAGGGGGTTGAAGTCCAGGGTGTCCGGATTTCAATTACGCGAGATTATCCTATTGGCTTCGGATGATGCTGGCAATCTTCCTTCGACAAATGCAGCACGTTTAAATGCCGATATAGAAGCGGCTCGCTCTGTACTCGCAGATCTTGTTGCAATTGGGGAACGCTTGTGTTTAAACCCGACATATTCGTATGCAAACTCTGAAGACAGCATGAATGATTTCCTGCGCGACACGTTGACTCTTATGGGCTATGCCGAGGTTAAGGATCAGACCCGACACGGCTTATCCAGTAAGGGCGAAAACGCTGGTGAGGTGGATATTCTCATCACCAAATCCCGGAAAGAAGTCGCACTCATAGAGGGGTTTAAGCTCAATTGCGTAAATTCGTCGTCTATCGATAACCATATTGACAAGGCAATCTGTAATTACAACGCATTGGGAACGGCTACTTTCATCATCGCCTATGTCAGCGTTTCCGATTTCGAAGCTTTTTGGGATAAGTATATGGCGTACTTAAGGAATTACAAATTTAACCTCGAGGTAAAGAAGGTGCTTTCGGCGGAGACCAATCCAAATGCAGCCATTCGCATCGCCTCCACTATTCTGTCTCGCGACGGATTTGATTTTCCAGTTTACTTTCTGGCATTTAAGTTGAACGGGTAATACAAGTTAGAGTACTAAACCATCTTTTTGAATCGAATGCTATGTTGAAGCGGAATCGTTGCTAGGCCAAGTTGCGGGTACGGCTTCTAGGATAATAAAAGATAAAGCTACTTCCTTTCCATCGTGCTAATAAGATCATCTTCCTGCTCAAGGGGGCTTCCGATCGATTCGCTTGCTATGCCGACGAATGACTCAGCTAGCAGGTCGACCTTTGCTGCTAATTGCTCGTCCATCTCGGAGTAGTCTCGAATTCTAGAGAGCTCCTGATATACGGCCCGCATCTCGTCGCGGAGCATCTTGTAGGTACGGATATCCGGGACAATCGTGAATTCCTTGTTTTCAAGCTTGGTCATGATGTATTCCTGTTGGGTTACCCCTGCGGCTTTTGAAAGCAGTTCGATCCTCTCGTTTTCCTCGGGGCTTACGCGGAATGCTTTCGATATTGTGCGCTTGCGTCGGTAGTTGGGGCAGGGCATCAGAAACCACCTCTTTCGCTGTCGAGCTTGTTTGCCATGTTGTCTTGGATGTTGGGGAACAGATGTGCGTATCTGAAGGTGATATCCGATGATTCGTGTCCCATTCGATCCGCGATAGCGACGGCGGAAAATCCCATGTCGATGAGCAGGCTTACATGGCTGTGCCTTAGGTCGTGGATGCGGATGCGCTTAACGCCGGCATTCTCACTTCCTCGTTTCATAATGCGTGAAAGCTGGCTCTTTGACACGGGGAACATCCTGTCGTCAGACCCGATCTTGGGATGTTTGGAGACGTAGTCCCTGATTGTTTCTGCGAGGAAGTTGGGAAGCTTCACGGTTCGTATCGACTTGGGCGTCTTGGGATCCGTGATAACGTCGCGTCCTCCCAGACGCTGGTAGGATTTGTCTATACGCATGGTGTTGCGACTCCAGTCAAACGAGTCTGGTGTGAGAGCCAGCAGCTCTCCTTCCCGAATCCCAGTCCAGTAGAGAATCTCGAAAAGAACGAAGAACATCGGGCTTTCCATCATTACATCGGCGAACTTGAGGTATTCCTCTTTCGTCCAGAAGTTCATTTCCTTGGTGTCCTTCGAGCCCATCTTCATGGTGCGTACGGCGGGGTTCGGATTAAGTCCGTAGAAGCGCGCCGCGTGGTTTAGTATTGCGGTTAGCTGATTGTTGACGGTTCTTAGGTAGGTGGGGCTGTACCCTTTGCCATCGTTAGCATCGGGGCTCATGAGCTCGTTCTGCCACCGCACGATATCGAGGCTCGATATCTCGGCCATCCGTTTCTTCTCGAAGAAGGGCAGAATCTTCGATTTGATAGTGTATTCCTTCTGCCGCCAGGTGTGCTCTCTTAGCCTTGGTCTGACGTCGGCGGCATAGACCTGGAAGAACTCGCCGAATGTCATTGCCATAGTGCAGCCCGCCGAGGCAATGAAGTCTTCCTCCCATGCCTGTGCTTCTTCAGGGGTGGAAAAGCCCCTCTTGCACTTATGCACCTCGTTGCCGAACTTGTCCTTGCATCTGAACTGAGTGAACCAGGTGCCGTTGTCGGATTGCTTAACGACCATCGTCTCTCACCCCGCGCTCGTCTCCGAAGTACTTCTCTTCGATTATCTGGCTGCTGACCCTACCTGGTATGGTCGCGCACCCGCGCTGCTCCATTTCGCAGTTGAGCTCCCTGATGATCTCGTACGCCTTGCTCCTGCATACTCCGAGTTTCATCGAGACCTCAGAAGCGCTTAGCAAGCGCCTTTCTTTTTCATCCATGTATCCTCCTAATAGTTCGAAACTGAACGGTATATCATCGGCTATAGTAATAGTTCGGAAGTGAACGGTCAATACATACCGTTCAATTTCGTGCTATATTGTCTATGCGATGCTATATGAGACTACCTAGACGCTGACAGGAGAGTTGTATGAGGTCCGGAGAGCTCATCAGGAAATACCGCAAGGCGAAGGGATTGACACAGGCCGAGCTCGCAGATGCTTGTGGGTTGACGGATTCCGCCATCAGGAACTATGAGCTCTGCAACAGGACGCCTGGCGTCGAGCAGATAGAGTCCATCGCTTCTGCTTTGGGAATCTCCCCCGAATCTCTCCGCGAGGTGTCTCTCGAGTCAAGCCGGCAGGCTCTAGAGCTCTTGTTCAGACTAGAAGGGGAGTTTCGGCTCGTTCCCGATGAGATTGACGGTGAATTGGTTCTGAAGATCGACAAGAAGGCAGAAAAATCCCAGAAACTCGCCCAGGCGGTTAAAACTTGGAAGCACATGATTGATTCGGAAAAAGCTGGCGAGATCAGCTCTGAGGAGCTGTCTGAATGGAAGCTCTCATTGCACTGAAATCAAGCCACTTCAGGAATAATTGCGAATCAAAAATCAGCGGTTTTTCTTAACCTGGATGCAGGAAATCAGATCCCGTAACACCGCTAAAGACGATTTGTCATTCCCTTATGCTGAACTGGCCTTTTGCAAATAATAAGTATGAAAATGACGTTTGATTCATGTTTGATTCGAATCAACCTGTTTTGCGCCGTAACTGCCAAAAGGAGTCGTGACGGGTGGCTTTGCGTAATTGCGCAATGTTGCATGTCGTTGCAGGTTCGTGCATGTTCCGAATAATCGCTCAAGTTGCGTCACCTTTTGGGAATGATTCCGAATCAAAGACGCAGGTTAATGGGCAAAAAAATACCCCGAAACTTCTTGAATTTCGGGGTATTGGTCGGTTTGTCATTCCGCTTTGTTTTCAGTGGCTTGCAACGTTGTGCAACTCACTGACATCTTGTGCATCGCGCTGAATCGTTGCAGGTGATTTTGCAATGCTGACCTGGGGCTATTCCCACTCAATCGTGGCAGGTGGCTTACTCGTAATGTCGTAGCATACGCGGTTTGCGCCAGGAACCTCAGCAACAATGCGGCTGGAAATCTTAGCCAGAACATCGTAGGGGAGCTTTGCCCAGTCAGCAGTCATAGCGTCGCTCGACTCTACCGCACGCAAAATAATGGGACGCTGATAGGTGCGTTCATCTCCCATAACGCCAACGCTCTTAATGTCAGGCAATACCGCAAAGTACTGCCAACAAGAATGCTCGGAATTGCGCTCGCCCGTTTCTTCGTACAGGCGCTGGTTGTAAGCGTCCAGCTCTTCGCGAACGATAGCATCAGCATTCTTCAGGATCTCCAGCTTCTCAGGCGAAACCGCACCAATAATGCGAATTGCCAAACCAGGGCCTGGGAAAGGCTGACGATGCACAATGTGATCAGGCAATCCCAGTGCCGTACCCAGTGCACGAACCTCATCCTTAAAGAAGTGATCGAGTGGCTCAATCAAATCAAAATGAACTCCCTCAGGGAAGGGGATCAGATTGTGATGGCTCTTAATGGTGGAAGCTTTACCGCCCGTCTTGCGTGCACCGCTTTCAATAATGTCAGGATAAATGGTGCCCTGAGCCAAGAACTTCACGCCGTCCAAATCCTGCGCAACGCTGAAGAACTCTTCCCAGAACTGTGTACCAATAATCTTGCGTTTCTGTTCAGGATCAGTCACGCCGTCCAGCAACTTCGCATAGCGCTCTTCAGCATGAACATGAATGAAATCCACGTCGAACTGCTTGGTGAATACTTCCTCAACCTCTTCAGGCTCGTTTTTGCGAAGCAGGCCATGATTTACAAACACACAAACTAGCTGCTTGCCAATGGCTTTCGAGCACAATGCTGCAACAACAGATGAATCAACGCCGCCAGAAAGACCAAGGATCACGCGGTCGCTTCCAACCTGTTCACGGATAGCCGCAATGGAATCCTCGATGATGGTATCCATGGTCCAATCGGCAGCTAACCCGCAAATATTGAACAGGAAGTTCGAAAGCATCTGATTGCCATATTCAGAATGCTTAACTTCGGGATGGAACTGGGTAGCGTATAACTTACGTTCAGCACATTCCATCGAAGAAACGGGACATACATCGGTTTTTGAAGTAACCACAAAGCCCTCAGGCACTTCACTTACCGCATCGCGATGGCTCATCCAAACGGTCTGCTCAGCAGGGGTGTCTCCTAGAAGAGCAGAAGCGGGCACGCCATCAGTCCCGTCGCAACGCGTCAGTGGGGCAGGGCCGTATTCGCCCTTTTCGGTGTGACCAACGCTGCCTCCCAAGGTGGTAGCCATGATCTGCTGACCGTAGCAGAATCCCAGTACAGGAATGCCTAGTTCGAATACGCCAGGATCTACCGAAGGAGCATCTTCGGCATATACGCTTGCGGGGCCGCCACTCAAAATCAAAGCAGCAGGTTTTTTCGCAGCGATTTCCTCGGCGGGAGTGTCGCAGGGAACAATTTCGGAATATACCTTCAAATCACGTACGCGACGTGCAATAAGTTGTCCGTATTGGGCACCGAAATCTAGAACGAGAACAGTTTCAGTGGTATTGGGAGCTGTTTTGGCTGTGGAATTAGTCACCGATACTCCTTGGTTTGATGTTGATAGTTTTTAAACAAATTTCCGTAAAATGATACGGTATTTGTCTTGCATAAAGCTTACAGGGCTATCTTACACGAATCTAGCAAAATGGGGTTACGGATATCATATAAGGATAGATGCAATCACGCAGGGAAAATGGGCATCACACACGGATATCGGACATCATTTAAGAAAAGTAGTTGTTTATAAGCTGACTAAAAAAGTGTTTGTGGGTTTGCGCAAAAAAAAGTGCTCATGTATTTGTACAAGAAAGTACCCATGGATTTGCGCAAAAAGTGTTCATGTGTTTATACAAAAAAGTGTTTGTGTGTTGGTGAAAAGATTTGTAGGAAGATGGTTGTTTGGTTTCAGATATATAGTGCCTGATTAGATGCTCAATAGTTCAAAATTGCGCCGTTGATAGAAAAAACTGTTGTTTTGATACGAAAACAACGTTATTTATACCAAAAGACTCCTTGTTATACCAGGTCAAGGGTAGTATAGAGGTGCTCTAATACTTCCCATTTGCCTTTACCGCTTTTGCGGAAAGGCTAAAGCATGAATAAATATATTGTTCGAAATCCTCAAGTGGGATCTCTTATTTCTTCTCATGTAAAGAAAAAAGATTTAATAGAAAGAAAACGACTGTTATTAAATCTTATGGCGACGCGCGATGCCGTACGTGTGGTATGCGCTCCGGCTCTTTTTGGAAAAACCATTCTTGCTCTTCAGTATGCAAAGATCATATTTGCTGATCAAGGTGTTGTGTGGGTAAAGGCGGATGATCTGTGTTTCCTTCGAGATCTTGATGCCCGATGCGTTATGGATTCGTTTAGGCCTGTTTTAGAGAAGGGCCCTACGTGTGAGCTGTTTGTTTTTGATGGTGTTCCCAAACTTTCAGAAAAGCGTATGCGGGAATTTATACAACTTATTTATTCCTTGAAGCTGTCAGATTGTGAAGTACTAATTACAACACGTTGTAAATCGTTGTTTTCAGGAGAGGGTCTTGAACTGCAAGGTAAGCTTGAGCTGAGCTATGTCACAGCACATGATTTGCTTTTAAATTCTCAAGAAGCTGCCAGTGAATCTCCCGACACATTTTCGTCTTTACAGGGGTGGGTACGACCCGCAGTGCTCTGTGACAAAAACGAAGGAAGCAAGCGGCTTTTCACGAATTTGCAGCACATGGAAGTGTGTTCCTCTGAAGATGCGGTAGCGCTTCTTGCTTTAATTATAGGAAAAGGAGCTCAATCAATTTTCAGTTGCTTTATTGTGGGTTTTGCTGCAATTGATCTGCAATCTTTCAATGAATATTATCCTCATGCAGGCTTACGCAATAGGGGATTTGTTGCCCTTGAATTTTCCGCGCAGGAAAGATTTTCTCTTCTTTGGGTTCATTTAGCGAAACTAGTTGAATTAAGTCTTTATCCATCGCAAAAGGAATTCGTATTGGCTCTTCTCGATGAACTGTATAACGTGCAAGATTATGCCTTCATTCAGCTAGTTTTGAAGTTTTGTCTTATTGAAGAAGAACGAACGGCTTTCTACGAAAAACACGAAGTAACGTATGAGTCTATAAAGCGTTGTGCTGAAGAACAGATTGCAGAAAAACAAAAGAATCAAGCATGTGATAGCCCAGATTCGCAAAAACCTGCCAGTTCAGATCTGCAAAAACCGACCAGTTCAGATTCGCAAAGAAGCGACGATTCGCGTGAGGGCAATTTGCAGAAGGATGATCTGCGGAGTGTTAAATCGCAAGGTGGCGACTTGCAAAATAACAGTCTTCTAAAAAACGATTTGCGCAAGATTGAATCGCCTGAAAATGACTTGCGTGCTATTGATTTTGGAGACAACGATTTGCAAGGGAATAAAGGTGAGTTGCTTGCTCGTAAAAAAGAGCCAATGGCACAATTGGATGCGCCAGGAAAAACTTTTAAGGAATCAGCTTTGGGGGCAGCCCCAAAGGAATCAGGATGTTTTGATAGGTCTGATAGCTATGCTGAATTCATAAATCTAGCTACAACCGAAAGCATTGCACAACAATCCGAAAACGCTGACAAGTCTGAGCGCTTAGTGGTCAACTTGTTTGGCAGATTCGAGATGAAGCGCGGTAAAAGATTGGTTCCTGAAAGAGGCGAAATTCGAAAACTAGCAAAGATTATGATTGCGCTTTTGGTGATTAATTCTCAGAAAGATTTGCCCCGCACATGGGTTGAAAGGGCAGTATGGCCCGAAAATTACACTTCTACCGTTACTTCGAACTTTTACAACTTATGGTCTTACATCAAAAGAACCTTGAGCGAAACCGATGAGGAACGTCGCTTGCTAGGCAGGACTAGGGACTCAATTTCGCTTCGTGAACTGCATATAGAAAGCGATATTCATACCGTCAACCTTTTATGTAATGAATTTTCTACGGCGCATGAAGTAGAGGATTGTGTGCGGATTTTAAGTCAGCTTGAACGCGTTTATCAAGGTCCACTTATGCCTGGTATTGAAAATGCCCAACTTGAATCCTATAGAAACAAATTTCAAAACAAAGTTCTTGATGTGCTGACCGAAGGGTCTCGCATTATCTATTCAAAAGGCAATCGCTATGTTGCTCTCCATTTTGCGGGGTTTGCCTTTGAGCAAAATATCGCACGAGAAGATGTGTGCTATCTCTACATGTTCATCCAAAAAGAATTGGGGCATTATACCGGCGCCATTAATACTTACGTTGAGTGTCGAGGCGCACTCGTCGATGAATATGGCATTGATGCTCCTCGTCGGCTTGATGTGCTTTATGAAGAAATTATCAAGGAGGTTTCGTAAACTTGGTTTCGTAAATTTACAGCTTAGTACTTGGGGTTTGACTCGACTTGGGGTTTAACCGTTGTATTTAAAGAAATCTAGGGAGTAAGTCGTGCTTTGACGACGTGGCGTCTTCGAGTTGGTGTGATATTTGCGCTCTGTTGTCATGGTGTTTTCAAGTTAGCCTGAGTTTTTTGCATTCGTTAAAAGAATTTAACGTGAAAAACCCTTGTGTCTCCTTATTCGAAATCGCTATACAACCCATGCCTGTGATAGAGTGAAGCAGTTATACGAGAAAGTGAGATTATGGGCATTTTTTCTAAGCTTTTAAGCGTGGGCGAAGACAAGCCCCTCAAAAAATATCAGAAGGTTGTTGAAACCATCAATGATCTTGAGCCTCGCATGAAGGCATATAGTGATGATGAACTAGCGCATCTTACGGTCGAATTTCGTGAGCGCTTGGATTCAGGCGAAGAATTAGACGATCTTCTACCAGAAGCTTTTGCTGCCGTACGCGAAGCAAGTGTACGTACCATCGGGCTTCGTCATTTCGACGTACAGCTTATTGGTGGTATGGCTTTACATGATGGCAAAATTGCTGAAATGAAAACTGGTGAAGGTAAAACGCTTGTTTCTACGTTAGCAGGATATCTCAATGCACTTCCAGGAAACAATGTTCACATTGTTACGGTTAACGATTATTTGGCAGCACGTGACTCCGAGTGGATGGGTCAGGTTTATCGTTTCTTGGGAATGAGTGTTGGTCTTATTCAAAACGGCATGGACCCTCTCAAGAAAATTCCTGCCTATCAAGCCGATGTAACGTATGGTACGAATTCCGAATTCGGTTTCGACTACTTGCGTGACAACATGGTAACTCGTGCAAGTAGGCGTGTGCAGCGCGGTCATGCGTTTGCAGTGGTCGACGAGGTCGACTCCATTCTTATCGATGAGGCACGAACTCCTCTTATTATTTCTGGTGCAGGCTCTCAAGCAGCTGATACCTATAAGAAATTTGCTGCCATCATGCCATCCTTGAAGCGTGATATCGACTTCGAAATGGACGAGGCAAAAAAGACCATCTACACCACTGAAGCAGGTTTGGAAAAAGTTGAATTTCAACTAGGGGTCGATGATATTTTTGGTGATCCAACCGGTCAGCTTCCCAACCATCTGCAACAGGCCTTACGTGCACAATTCTTATTCCATCGCGACGTGGATTATGTTGTTACCAACGGTGAAGTAAAAATCGTTGACGAATTTACGGGTCGTATTATGGAAGGCCGTCGATATTCCGAGGGTCTTCATCAGGCTTTGGAAGCAAAAGAGCACGTATTGGTTCGTCAAGAAAATCAGACGCTTGCTACAATTACGCTTCAAAATTACTTCCGTCTTTATGAAAAGCTCTCTGGTATGACGGGTACCGCAATGACAGAAGATGCAGAATTCCGTCAGATCTACAAGCTTCCCGTAATGGCTATTCCTCCTAATAGGCCTGTTATTCGTGAAGACTTAAATGATTTAATCTTCCGCACCATCGATGCGAAATTTAATGCGGTGGCTGACGATATCTCTGAACGTCACAATGCTGGTCAGCCTTGCTTGGTTGGTACGGTCTCTATTGAAAGTTCTGAGCGTTTAAGCCGTCTGCTTTCTAAACGTGGTATTAAACATGAGGTTTTGAACGCTAAAAATCATGAACGCGAAGCTGCCATTATTGCGCAGGCAGGCAGAACGGGTGCTGTCACTATTGCAACCAACATGGCTGGTCGTGGTACTGACATTTTACTTGGCGGTAATGCAGATGTCATGGCGCAAACATTTTTGGCAGAGCAGCGAGGAGAAGAAGTCGATCAGGCAACTCCCGAACAAATTCAAGCTGCGAAGGAAAAGGCTCAAGCTATTACTAAACGGGAAAGTGTTGAAGTTCGCAATGCTGGTGGCTTGTGCGTAATTGGTACCGAACGTCACGAATCTCGTCGTATTGATAACCAGCTTCGTGGTCGTTCTGGTCGTCAGGGTGATCCAGGTACTACGCAGTTCTATCTGTCACTTGAAGACGATTTGATGCGTTTATTTGGCGGCTCACGCATGGATTCCATCAGTCGTATGATGGAAAAAACCGATATGCCTGAAGATATGCCGATTCAGGCTTCGATGGTTTCAAAAGCAATCGAGACGGCTCAGCGTCAGGTTGAATCAGTTAACTTCTCCACCCGTAAGCACGTTCTTGAATACGACGATGTCATGAACCTGCAACGTAAAGCGATCTACGAAGAGCGCAACGCGATTCTTGATGGTAAAGATCTAACTGAGCGTATGCCAGAAATCATTGAGGATGTGGTAGAAAACGCAGTCCTCGAATACTGCGCACCAAAGCAGGCAAGCGATGACTGGGATACCGAATCGCTTGACAAGTGGTTGCTCCAAATGACCGACGATTCTGAAATTACGGTTTCTTCTGTTGACCACGACGATGATGTCAACGAACTCATGGATGGATTGATTGAACTTATTACGCAACGATATAACCAGCGCGCCGAAGAAATAGGACCTCTGTTCTCCGATATTGCTTCGCAAGTTATGTTGCGCTTCCTTGATACAAGCTGGATGGCACACTTGCAGGAAATGGATTATTTGAAAGCTTCTATTGGTTTGCGCGCCTATGGACAGCGTGATCCTCTAACTGAATATCGTGAAGAGGCTCATCGTGCTTTTGCGGCATTGACGGATTCAATCTATGAAGGCTTCCTTCGTTTCTTGTTACGTGCTCCTTTAATGGTGCAAGAAGCTCCTGTCGAAGAAGAAAAAACTCCGCTTGATGGTAAGGTTACCTATTCGAATCCTGAAGAGGCACTTACTGAGTCAACTACGAGTTCACAACGGGTACGTCAAGCCCAGGCGCAAGCACAGGGTGTTCCTCAAACTCCGCAGCCTACTCCTGAACAGCCAAAGCCTCATACTATTCAGAAGGACAAGGATGATCCTTACGCTAACGTGGGACGTAATGATCCATGCCCTTGTGGTTCTGGTAAGAAATTTAAAAAGTGTCATGGCGCCAATCGCTGACCAAAATAATGCGTCTTAAAGCGGTAACCTTTACTGTTTTAAGACGCATCTTTTGAGTTAGCGTTAGGCCGTGAAGGGATTAGTATTTTCATGATGACACTTGATGAAGCACAGCAACGACTTCAAGATGCGCGTGCTTATCTTCATATAGATGATCGTGCACAAGAACTTTCAGACCTTGATAAGCAAATTGCCTTGCCGGACTTCTGGAACAACACCGAACATGCACAGCAAGTCTCAAAGCAAGCATCTGCTTTGCGCGACATTATTGATCGTTACCAGGCAGCTTGTGCTCTTTTTGATGACATTCAAACTGCTCAGGAGCTCGCTGAAGAGGACCCAGAATTTGCCCAAGAATTGGAAAGCGATCTTGCTCAGCTAGAAAAGACTCTCGACGATTTCGAAGTAGAATCTTGGTTTAGTGGACCGTATGATTCCGCTGATGCAATTGTTTCTATTCATCCTGGCAGTGGTGGATTGGAAGCGCAGGACTGGACCGAGATGCTCTATCGCATGTATACCCGCTATGCCGACCTTAAGGGTTGGAAAGTCCGAATTTTGGATCTGACTCCAGGGGATGGCATTGGCCTTAATCGTGCAAGCTTTCAGGTTGAAGGCCATAATGCGTATGGCATGTTAAGAAGCGAAACGGGTGTTCATCGCTTAGTCCGCATTTCTCCAACCGACGAAAAAAAGCGCCGACATACCACGTTTGCAGCGGTAGAAGTGGTACCAGTATTGCCCGATGATGACATTACGGTTGAAATTGATCCCAATGACGTACGCGTTGATGTGTATCGCTCAAGTGGTCCTGGTGGTCAGAGCGTGAACACAACCGATTCTGCGGTACGTCTTACTCATATTCCAACAGGTATTGTGGTGACGTGTCAAAATGAGAAATCGCAGCTTCAAAACAAAGAAGCAGCATTTCGTGTTTTGCGTGGCAAGCTCTATGAACTAGAGCAGCAAAAGCGTGAAGAAGAATTATCTGAACTTAAGGGTGAAAAGATGGATAATTCTTTTGGAAGTCAAATTCGAAATTACGTACTTTATCCGTATCGACTGATTAAGGATACCCGTAGTAATATCGAAAGTGGCAATGTTGATGCCGCCCTCGACGGTGATATCGATGAATTTGTAATTGGATATCATCGTTGGAAGGCGTCGTTATAAAAACATCGAACGACTAAACCAGCAGCCCTCGATCGAAAGGAAGCCATGAATTCCCTTACTGCTAAGGAAAAGGCTTGTGCGATTCGCACTGACATTATCGAGATGGTCCATGAGGCGGGAAGTGGTCATCCTGGTGGATCTCTTTCTTGCACCGATATCTTGTCGGCGCTGTACTTTGGTGGTGTGTTGAAACATGATCCATCAAATCCTAAATGGGATGAACGTGATTATTTCATTCTTGGCAAAGGTCATGCGGCACCTGCTTTGTATGCCACGCTTGCTGAAGCAGGATATTTGCCAGTTGATGAATTGAAGACTCTTCGCAAATTAGGCACACGTCTGCAGGGTCACCCCGATTCAAATCTTCTTCCTTGTGTGGAGGTTTCCACTGGTTCTTTGGGGCAGGGACTCTCTATCGGTGCAGGTCTTGCTGCGGGTATGAAGCTTGATAAAAAGCAGAATCGAGTTTTTGTACTTATGGGTGATGGCGAATGTCAAGAAGGACAAGTTTGGGAAGCTGCCACCTTCGCTGCGTTTAAAGAACTCGGTAATCTTATTGCAGTTGTTGATATCAACGGACTCCAGATCGACGGTCATGTAGAAGAAGTATGTGCTTCAGGTGCCCTAAAGGATAAATTTGCTGCCTTTGGGTGGGAAACCTATGAGGTAAACGGCCATGATATTGATGCGCTTATCGAGCTCTTCTCTGCTCTAAAGGCATCTGAAACCTCGAAGCCAAAGCTGGTAATTGCTCATACCGTTAAAGGTAAAGGGGTTTCCTTTATGGAAGACCAGGCTGGATGGCATGGCAAAGCACCTAATGACGAAGAAACCAAGATTGCTCTTGCTGAATTGGCAGCACAGTGCGCTAGCGTGAACGGAGTGAAGTAACGTGGTAAAGCTTGCTAGTCCCGAACAGGCCAAAGAGAAGAAAGCTACCCGTGCCGCATATGGCGTTACGCTTGCTGCTCTTGCAGAAGAAGGGATGAATATTGTTGCGGTAGATGCTGACCTTACCGGTTCGACAACTACCAAGAAATTTGCTCAGGCACGTCCCGAAAACGAAGATCGCCTGTTTAATGTTGGTATTGCTGAACAAAATATGGTCGGTGTAGCGGCGGGTCTTTCCCTTGCAGGAAATATTGCTTTTACCGGATCATTTGCGGTATTTGGCACAGGTCGTGCATATGATCAGATTCGCAATACGGTTTGCTATTCCAACCTCAATGTAAAAATAGCTCCTACGCATGCAGGCATTTCAGTTGGCCCTGATGGTGGCTCTCATCAAATGCTTGAAGATATTTCGCTCATGCGAGGATTGCCTAATATGCGGGTATTGGTTCCTGCAGATTATGCAGCATGCTGTGCAGCAATTCGTTTAGCTGCTCAAACGCCAGGTCCAGTGTATATTCGCATGGGTCGTGCAAGCGTGCCTGCGGTATATGCTCCTGAAGTTGAGCTGGAAATGGGTAAAGCGTATGTATTGCGCGAAGGAACCGACGTTACGCTTATTGCATGCGGTGTGGAAATCGATCAGGCCCTCAAAGCAGCTGATCTGCTGGAGAAGGAAGGTATTTCTGCTGAGGTAATCGATGCGTTTTGCGTAAAGCCTCTTGATGCTGAAACAATTCTTGCTTCTTTGGAAAAGACGGGTTGCGGTGTGGTTGCAGAAGAGCATTCCGTTTACGGCGGACTTTGTTCTGCAGTTGCTGAAGTTGTTGCAGAAAACCATCCCTATCCTCTGCAATTCGTAGGAATGCGTGATCGTTTTGGCAAGTCGGGCGAATTTGAAGAACTTCTTCATTACTTTGAACTTGATGCTGAAGCGATTGTACAAGCTGTGAAGAAGGTTCGTAGTCGCGTAGAGGACTGATATACTCTTTAAAGTCTCACAGAATTGGTAACACATGAACGGAGCATACTGTGACGAATGAGTTTAACGGGGAACCTATGGGCAAGCATGCTCAGCAGCCTCGCGTAAACCAGGTCGCTTCTCAGTTGTCTGAGTCGCTGCCGGTGGTAAACGTGGACACAACTCCCCAATATACGGGTAATCCCGTCATTACGTTTGAACACGTAACCAAAGTATATGAAGCACAACCAAATAAACCAGCTCTCAATGATGTTTCATTGCACATTTTCCCAGGTGAATTTGTGTTCTTGGTTGGTCATTCTGGTTCTGGTAAATCTACGTTTATCAATCTTTTGATTCGTCAGATTAAACCTACCCAGGGCAAAATCTACATCGCTGATGAAGATTTGACCGGAATGCGTAATTGGCGTGTGCCTTATCTGCGACGCAATATCGGTTGCGTATTTCAGGACTTTAAGCTTTTGCCAAACAAGACGGTTTTCGAAAATGTTGCGTTTGCCTTAGAGGTAATCGGAAAATCTCGTCATGTTATTCGCACGCAGGTTCCTGAAGTTTTGCGTCTGGTTGGTTTGCAGGACAAACTCGAGAAGCGTCCCGACCAGTTGTCTGGTGGCGAACAGCAGCGTGTATCTATTGCTCGCGCAATCGTAAATCGTCCACCTTTGCTGGTCTGTGACGAGCCAACGGGTAATCTTGACCCGCAAAATTCTCGCGGCATTATGGACTTGCTGGAACGCATTAACCGTACCGGAACTACTGTTCTTGTTGCAACTCATGACCGTGAAATGGTTGACAACATGCGTCGTCGCGTTATTGCCCTTGACCGTGGCGTTTTGACTCGCGACCAGGACAGGGGGGTGTACGGTTTCGATGTCTAGTCTGTTTTACTTTTTCCGCGAATCTCTTACGGGTTTTACGCGTAATCTTTCTACTACGCTTGGCTCAATTATTACCATTTTCCTGTCGTTGCTCATTATTGGCATCTTCTGTATTGGTGGTGCCGTTGTTAACAACGTGGTGGCATCGGTAGAAAACCAGGTTTCTATTACTGCCTTTGTTGCTGATGAAGCTTCTCAGGAAGATATACAAAACGTAATGAATCAGATTCAGGGATATGCGGGTGTTGAAAGCGTATCTTTCACTGATAAGGATCAGGCGTTAGAAAACTTCCGTCAATCAACGTCAAATCCTGAAATTGTGGATCAGCTTGATGGCCAGAACCCTCTTCCTGCTTCTATTGACGTAGAGCTTGCTGAAGCGCAAAGTGTAACCGATGTAGCAAATCAGATTGTAGCTAATCAGGATTTTGTTTCAGTTTGTGACAACCCTGAAAACCCAGCTGATTCGCTCAATTATGGTCAGAAGACTGTTGATAAATTGTTCTCATTGACGAATGCAATTCGTATTGCGGGTATAGCTCTTATTGCTCTGCTTATCGTCATTGCCTTTATCTTTATCAATAACACCATTCGTTTGGCTATTCTTGCACGCCGCAAGGAGATCGCAATCATGCGTTTGGTAGGTGCGTCTAATGGTTTCATTCGTGGTCCCTTCTTAGCAGAAGGTTCCTTGCACGCAATTATTGGTTCGCTGCTTGCAATTTTGGTTTTGGAAATTGTACGCAATGTGGTTCTTCCACAAATATCCATAGCGCTTCCATGGCTTCCGGTATCGGTTGATTTTTCAATGTTCATGCTGATCTATGTTGCTCTTATTGTGGCAGGTTTAGTAATTGGTCTTCTTGGTTCGGCATTTGCAATGCGTCGTTACTTGAAGGTCTAAGGAAGTTCTAAGAGATAAGAATCGTAGGAATCGTTGGATACGTTTAAACAAACGGCAAAAGCGGCTTCTAAGAATAAGCACAATGCAAGCATCGTGAAAATTCTCGGTGCTTGCATTTTCGTATGCTTAGTCTTTTGTGCGGGCTTTTTGGTAAGGGGAAATACCGAGTTACTATCAGCGATGGGTTTATCTTCGTTTGACATTGATAGTGAAGTTAATCCTGGAATGACGGTTTCAGGTGATACGTATAATTCACTTTCTGCTCGTGTTGCGGAAGTGGATGGGGTATTAACTCAGAACGGCATGGATGAATACGACCTTTCTCAAGCGACTTCCAACGTTCTTTCTGCATTTTTAAGTTCATCAAACGATCCTTACCTTCGTTATTATGATGAGCAAAGCTACCAGGCCTATCTAGCTACAACAAAAAACCCTGAGGCGGGAATTGGTGTGCTATTCGGAGAATCGGATGGCGATTGTTTTGTGGCGGATGTGTTAGAGTCTTCACCAGCTGCAGCTGCGGGTGTTCAGCCTGGAGATCATGTGGTTTCGATTGATGGGGTATCGAAAGATGCCTGGAGTGCCCCCGATGTGCTCAATGCGCTTTCGCGAGAAGAAGGAGAATCGGTATTCATTATCTGGAGCCGTCCTTCTAGTGAGTCAGGGGAAGATGAAACCACGTACAGTACTTCTCTGACATTCTCTTCCGATTCGGCTGTCAACGTAACTCATGAAGTTCGAGATTCCGTAGGAATCATTAAGCTCTCTCAAATTACTTCCGATTCTGCGTCACTTGTATCAAATGCCTTATCGGTATCAGCAAGTGAGGGAGCGCACTCCTATGTGCTTGATTTACGTGATGTACCTGGAGGTTATCTTACTCAGGCGGTGGATATCGCTTCACTTTTCATTCAGAGTGGCGAAGTTGTTCAAATTGAAACAGCGGAGGGAATCACTACAAGGAGCGCAGATGGCTCAAGTGTGACTACCGCGCCTCTTGTGGTATTAGTGAATGGCAGAACTTCGGGTTGTGCTGAAGTCCTTGCTGCTGCACTGCAGGAAACTGGAAGGGCGACGGTTGTGGGCACTACTACGCTGGGTAAAGGGAGCGTGCAGATCATGCAGCCTCTCTCATTTGGGGGAGCTCTGCGTTATACTGCCGCATATTATTTAACCCCTAACGGACGTCAGCTTGATGGAAATGGTGTTTCTCCTGACATCGAGGCAAATAACGCTAACACCCAAGAAAGCGTTGCAATAGATGTAGCCCGATCTTTGAATAATTAAAGCTAATTAGTTGTTTACGTTATAGTGAAAAAAGAGTTGTCAATCAGGTGAGGAAAGGTTGCGCGTATGGCACGACGTAGTTCAAAAGCTCGTCGCCGACCAAAGGCCCGCCCCCAAGGTGTCCTTGAATTACATGCGCAAGGCTTCGGTTTTGTTAAAACAGCTGAAGGGGAATACTTTATTCCTGCATCTAAAGTAAATGGTGCTTTTCCCGGTGACTTAGTAGAAGTTTCACGGCTATCATCGTCTGATTCTAGAAATTATCAAGGTCATACATCTCGAAGACCTACTGCGCGTGTAACGAAGGTTTTAATGCGATGCAAAGATACCTTTATTGGACGTTATGAAATTGCGGAGCCTTTCGGGATTGTGGTTCCCGAGGATCCCGCAATACCTTACGATATTTTTACCTTACGACGCGATGCACCCTCTGTTCAGGAAGGCGATATTGTTGAAGTTCAAATCCAAGAATTTCCCACCCGTACTTCAGCGGCTACGGGAAGAGTTGTGCGGGTTCTTGGTTCGGAAGACGATGTCGATATTGCGATAGATCTCATTATCGCTGAACAGCAATTTGAAACAAAGTTTTCGGAATCTGCCTTACAGGAAGCCAACGCTGCTCAATTTGATGCGAATGAGGCTTTCGTGCAGGGGTATCGTGATTTAACTAAAGAGTTTATTTTTACTATCGATCCTGTCGATGCGCGTGATTTTGATGATGCCGTTTCGCTGGAGCGGGACGGTCAAAACTATCGTCTTGGGGTGCACATTGCGGATGTGTCTCGTTATGTTCCCTTTGGTACATCTTTGGATCTTGATGCGCGTCGAAGGGCAACTTCGGTTTACTTGGTTGATCGCGTAATTCCTATGCTTCCAGAACATCTCAGCAACAATCTCTGTTCGTTGGTGCCTGCACAAAATCGTCCCACAATTACCGTGGAAGCGCTTTTAAGCCCTGCAGGTAAAGTGCTCTCATATGAGGTATTTCCTTCGGTTATTCGTTCGTCGGCTCGTTTATCTTATGATCAGGCTCAGGCTATCCTTGATTCATATCATCAGAAAAAACCGATTGATCAAATAAATGAAGCGATAAGTTCTTGCGAGGTTCCTCATGGGTCAATACCGCTTTCCTTGGAGGTTTTAGAAAAACTTCAGCAGAGAATTGTAGGGCTTGACTTTATCGCAAAGGCTATGTTTGAGCGCCGAAAAAAAGATGGCTGTATGGATTTTGATAGGGTAGAAGCCAAAGTCAAGCTTGATAGTAATCGCAATCCTCTTGAAATTGTGTATCGAAGAAAAACTGATGCAACACAGCTTATTGAAGAGTCTATGATTTTGGCTAACCACCTTGTTGCTGAATGGCTTTTAGGCAAGAATCTTCCTTGCGTCTTCCGTGTTCATGATGCGCCAGATGGGGATGCTTTGCGTTCTTTGTATGCTGTGCTGCGAGAGTTTCCTCTTTTTAACGATATTGATAAGCGACTTTTCTGTGATGGGAACCCTCAAACGCTTCAAGAAATACTTGAGCGGGTAAGTGGCCATCCTTTGCAGGAGTTGGTGAATACCTTATTATTACGCGCAATGAAAAGAGCGGTATACCGCGCCGAACAAGATTTTCATTATGGTTTAGCGCTTGATACGTATTGTCATTTTACTTCTCCTATCAGGCGGTATCCTGATTTGCTTGTTCATCGAATGCTCAAAGAAGGCTTCTTCGGGAAGAGTGAAACTTTTGAAGCGCAAAAAAATGCGCTTCCTTGGATGGCAGAACATTCTTCTGAAATGGAACGAAGAGCGGAAAAGGCTGCGCGCCAATCTCAGCTTGTTAAAATTGTTGAGTATATGCAGGCTTTTATCGGTTCAACCTACGATGGAGTAATTTCGCAAGTTTCAACTTTTGGAGTAACGGTGCGATTGGAAAACACCGCAACGGGTACTTTACCGGTGGAAGAATTGGGCGACGAATACTTTTCTCTCGATCCTGCTCGCCATCTTCTTTGTGGGGTATCGACAGGTAGAGTTTATCGACTTGGCCAGCGTTTGCGCGTGGTACTAGTGGGGGCATATC
>UMCH01029534.1_pt1 | contig 25256 bp, 27 predicted proteins | sample 1964201 | NCBI WGS metagenome assembly UMCH01 (sample SAMEA4835965, study PRJEB28245) | human gut metagenome | biome: gut microbiome; material: fecal sample | place: Denmark | collected 2008 | reverse complement strand
CCAGAGCCGCCAGCCGATGAACAGCACCAGCACCAACGCCAGCGAGCCGAACAAACGCGCCCGCCCATGCGCAAGGCAGGCAGCAGGCCGCCAGCACCGCCAGCCAGGCAGAGACCAGGCACCACCAGCCAGCGCCGCCAGCACCAGCAGAGCGCCAGCCAAGCAAACGCGCCCACCCGCGAAGATACCAAACGCGCGCGACTTCTCCTCACCGCCATTGATAGCAATACACCCCCTCCTATACCCTCCCCCAGCCCGGCGGCGGGTCCTCCCGGCGCAGACGAGGACCTTTGCGGGTTCGAGAGCGCAAAAATTGATTAGGTGCGATGCATTTTTTTCATTTCCGGCGGGTCCGGGCGAAAAAATGGAGGGGGGTCAAAAAATATGGAACGCGCACGCGGGCGGGGGCGCGCGAGGGAAAAGGAACGCGGGCGGGCGTGAGATCGGGACGGGTATCATTTTCGCGGCGTCACGAAAATGGTGGAAGGAGCTGGCGCGGCGGAAGCTGCTGGGGCGCACGGATGGACCGCACGCGGGCGGGGGCGTTACGCCGGGGTGGTGATCTGGTACGCGGAGGGGCGTTTTGTTCCGGCGGGTTGGGCTTTTGGTACGCCTGGGAAAAATATTTTTCGGAGTTAGCAACTTTCGCAGGTTTTCCGTGTTACATTGATATTGTGCAGTAATGGCTCATGGAGAAATCCATGGGCCTTTTTCATTGGCGGGGGCCGCTGTGGTCGTGGAAAACCAGGCGGGTTTCGCATCCTTTACCGCTGAAAGGGTCAGGGTTCAAGTCCCCTCTGGCCGCAGGCGGCACCGAATGGAAAACGTCCTGCTGCCGCCGAAGGTCTGCGCTCATGCGCGGAAGTATCCGCTGCGCGGCGGAGGTAGGCGGAGCGGGACACGCTGCATACCGGGACGGGAGGAGCTGCGAGGCAGCCCGCCCCGGTCCCGGAACTATTACAGGGACGCGGAGGCGAAAGGATACCGGATAGACAGGGGTGAGAGCAAATGCCGAAGCGGAGTGAGAAACGGGACGCCGCAAAGGCTGAATACCTCGCCCGGAAAGGCCGGGGCGAACTGGTAGACCTCCGGGAGCTTGCGGAGGGCCTGGGCGTCAACTATCAGACCTTGCGCAACTGGAAGTCGGCGGATGAATGGGAAAAGGCGGAGCCGAAGAAGAAACGCGGCGGCCAGCCTGGGAACCGGAACAGCGCCGGACATAAAAACGCCGCCGGGAGCCACAAGGGCGCACCGGCGGGCAATCACAACGCAGAGAAGGATGGGGCTTACAGCACCATCTTTTTTGATACGCTGAGCGAAGCCGAGCGGGAGCTGGTGATGAATACGCCGGTGGGGAGCCGGGCGGCGCTGGAACACGAGATGCAGATACTCAAGTTCCGAGAGCACCGGATACTCACCAAGATCATCGAATATGAGCAGGCCCCGGAGGACGAGCTGTATTTGAACAGCGTGCTGGATATGCGCCAACCTGCGGGCCGGGGCGACAAGAAGATAGACGGTGCCAGACAGCAGATGGGAATGTACAGCAAGGACAGCGCCTTTGCACGGGTGCTGAAATTGCAGGATGCCCTCTACAAGGTGCAGGGCCGCATCGCAAAGATCGCGGACAGCCTGCGGGCTTTGGAGGAGAACGAGAAGCGCCTGGAACTGGAAAAGAAGCGGCTGGAAATCCTGCGTATGCGGGCGACGGGCGTGGTGGAGACACCGGACCCGGAGACCGGCGAGGACGCGGTGGAGCTTTGGCCGGAGGGAACGGAGGATGCAGATGGACCCGAAACGGTTTGAAAACACATACACCTATCACGCGCCGAAGGGCGACCAGACGGCGCGCTATGAAAAGCTGAGGGCCAAGGCGCGGGAGCTGGCGGAGCTGATCGAGACGTGCTGCCCGGACAGCCGGGAAAAGAGCCTGGCGCACACGAAGGTGGAGGAAGCGACTATGTGGGCCAACGCCGCCATCGCAAGAAACGAGTGACGCCATGCGCCTGTACACGAGCAAGGTGATCGCCGACTGGCTGGGCCTGACGGAGCGGCGGGTGCGCCAGCTCCGGGACGAGGGCATCATCGAGGAGCAGGCACCGGGCCTCTATGACCTGCGCGCCACTACGCGGCGGTACATCTCCTACCTGCGGAGCGGGAGCCTTGCCGACGAGCGGGCGGGCCTGACCCGCGCCAAGCGGGAGGCGGCGGAGATGGAAAATGCGCTGCGGCGCGGCGAGCTGCACCGGACGGAGGAGATCGAGAGCGGCATCAAGACGATGCTTTTGAATATTCGCGGGCGTTTCCTCTCCCTGCCTGCGAAGCTGTCCCCGGCTCTGGCGGCCATGGGCGGAGACCAGGCCAGCATCTTCGACGAGCTGAAACACGCCATTGACGAGACGCTTGAGGAACTGCGGGACTTCAACGTGGCCTTTGCACAAGAGGAGGACGGGGATGGAGAAAAAGAAGAATAAGGACCCATGCGCGGGCTGCGTATGGAAACTGTGGACGGGCACGAGCGAGAAGGTGCTGTGCTCCCTCCCCGTATGCAAGCGCGCCGAGTATGAGCGGATGATGCGGGGCGAGAAGGAGCCGGACCATGAAGAAAAAGCGCCGGACGATTGAGCTTGCCCAGCAGACGGCGGAGATGTTCGCCAGATGTGTGGCGGTGCTGAAACCGCCGCCTGAGCTGACGCTATCCCAGTGGGCGGACACCTACCGGATGCTGAGTGCGGAGAACAGCGCCACGCCGGGCCGGTGGCATACGGACAACGCGCCGTATCAGCGGGAGATCATGGACGCCATCGGCGACCAGCACGTGCGCAAGGTCGTGGTCATGTCCGCCGCGCAGATCGGCAAGACGGCCATGCTGATGAATATGCTCGGCTACTATATGCACTACTATCCCGCGCCGGTGCTGGTGATGCAGCCGACCCTCGAAATGGGCCAGACGTTCAGCAAGGACTTCCTGGCTCCCATGATACGGGATACGCCGGTGCTGCGGGTGCTGGTAGACACCAAGAGCCGCTATTCCGGCAACACGATCTTGAAGAAGAACTTTCCGGGCGGACACGTGACGATCATCGGCGCGAACAGTCCGGCGAGCCTTGCCAGCCGACCGATTAAGGTGCTGCTGTGCGACGAGGTGGACCGCTACCCGGCCAGCGCCGGAACAGAGGGCGACCCGCTGCTCCTGGCGCAGAAGCGACAAACGACCTTTTGGGACAAGAAGACCGTTATCGTATCGACACCGACCATCAAGGGAAGCAGCCGCATCGAGACGGAGTTCCAGGAGACGACGCGGGAGGAATGGAACGTACCGTGCCCGAAGTGCGGGCATTATCAGCCCCTTCGTTGGGCCAACATCGTATTCGACCGGCACGACCTGAAAAAGGGCGTGCGCCACAAGTGCGAGCGCTGCGGGCGCGAAAGCAGTGAATACGCCTGGAAGGCCCAAGAGATCAAGGGGCATTTCGTGGCGGCAAATCCGGGCGCGGCGGCGCGGGGTTTCCACCTGAACACGCTGGCCTCCACCTTCTGCGGGTGGCAGGAGGTCGTGGAGAAGTTCCTGCTTGCCAAGGAGATGCTGGACCAAGGCGACCCGGAGAAGATGAAAACGTGGGTGAACACAGAGCTGGGCGAGACCTGGGAGGAGCCGGGCGAGCGGCTGGAAGACACCGAACTGGTGAACCGCCGCGAGGTATACGACGCCCAAGTGCCGGAGGATGTGCTGGTGCTGACGGCAGGCGTGGACGTTCAGGACGACCGCTTCGAGGTGGAAGTCGTGGGCTGGGGCGTCGGCAAGGAGAGCTGGGGCATCCGCTACCAGAAGATATACGGCGATATGCTCAAGGAACAGGTGTGGCGCGATCTGGACGCCTTCCTGACGGCGACGTTCAGCAAGAAGGACGGGACGCAGCTCCCTATCCTCTGCACCTGCATCGACAGCGGCGGCCACCACACCGATCAGGTCTACCGCTTCACCAAGGAGCGCTACGAGCGGCGCATCTTTGCCATCAAGGGCAAGGGCGGCCAGGAGGTGCCGTACATCCGCAACCCGTCCACGAACAACCGCGTGAAGACGCCGCTGTTCGTTTTGGGCGTAGACGCAGGCAAGGCGTTGGTGTATCAGCGCCTCAAGCACGAGCCGCCGGAGCGGAAGGGGCCGAACTACTGCCACTTCCCGCTGAACGAGGAGGCCGGATACGACGAGCAATACTTCCGGGGCCTGACCAGCGAGAAAGCCGTGGTGCGGTTCCGCAAGGGGCGGAGCGTGACGGTGTGGGAGATCAAGGACGCGAGCTACAAGCGGAACGAGCCGCTTGACCTGCGCAACTACGCCACCGCTGCCTTAGAGATCGCAAACCCGGTGCTGAAAGGACCGGAGGAGCCAGAGATAGAGCGGCGGCAGAGAGCAACCGGAAGACGCCGCCTGAGTGGAGGTATTTAACATGGCAGTTTTCAGCAAGGAGCTGTGCTCCAAGAAACTGAATACATGGCTGGCGGCGGAGGAAGCCGTGGCGACCGGCCAGAGCTATCAGATCGGGACCCGTATGCTGACGAGAGCAGACCTGAAACAAATCCGGGCGCAAATGGAATACTGGGCGGCGAAGCTGGCAGAGGCCGAGGCCGCCGAGACGACCGGCGGCAGAAACCGCCTGTACCATTTCGTACCCCGTGATGTGTGAGGAGGGCGGTCATGGCAAGGAACTTTATCGACCGCTGCTTCGAGGCGGTGGCCCCGGTCCATGCGGTGCGCAGAAGCGCCGCACGGACGGCACTGCAATTTCTGAACAGCGGCTACGGCAACTACGGCGCAAACCTGACGAAAAAGAGTATGCGCGGCTGGGAATACCACGGCGGCAGCTCCAAGGAAGACATCGAGGACAACATCGACGTGCTTCGCCAGAGGAGCCGCGACGCCTACATGGGCGTGCCGGTGGCGGCCTCGGCTCTGAAAACGCTGCGCACGAACGTGGTGGCGGGCGGTCTGATGCCCGCGCCGCAGATCGACGGTGCGTTTTTGGGCCTGTCGGCAGAGCAGACGGAGGAGCTGCAGGAGAAGATCATCCGGGAGTTCTCCCTGTGGGCGGACACGCCGGAGTGCGATATGGATGGGCTGGGCAACTTCTACAAGCTGCAACAGCTTGCCTACCTGGGCTACCTGATGAATGGCGACGCCTTCGCGGCGCTGCCTATGTGCGAGCAGGTCGGCCAGCCTTATGGCCTGCGGGTGCGCGTGATGGAGGCGGACCGGATATGCAGCCCGGACGGATACGACCGGCTGGCTCCGTGCACGGTGCGAGGCTATGAGGTCCACAACATCGTACAGGGCGTGGAGACCAATGCGGAGGGCCGCGTGGTGGCCTACTGGGTGTGCAACCGGCATCCCCTTTCCGACACATCCATGCTGGGCAGCGGCCTGGAATGGACGCGCGTGGAGGCACGCGGTGAGCTGACCGGACGGCGGAACATCGTCCATGTGATCACACGGGAGCGAGCGGGCCAGCTACGCGGTGTGCCTGTTCTGGCCCCGGTGCTGGAAGCGCTCAAGCAGTTGGGACGGTACACGGAGGCGGAAATCAACGCGGCGGTCATTTCCGCCATGTTCACGGTGTTCGTGCAGCCCGCCACGGCGACGGATGATCGCCCGTTCGGCGAGATGCTGCCGGAGAATATGCTGATTGACGCAGAGGACCAGGGCAGCGTGGAGCTGGGCAACGGCGCTATCGTGGGATTGAACCCCGGTGAAACCGTATCCTTCGCGGACCCGAAGCACCCAAACGCCGGATACGACAAGTTCACGGAGGCCATGATCAAGCAGATCGGCGCGGCGCTGGAAATCCCGCCGGAGGTCATTTCCAAGCAGTTCTCCACCAGCTACAGCGCGGCGCGCGGTGCCCTGAATGAGTTCTGGCGCTCCTGCGATGTGCAGCGCGACGACTTTGTGGACAGTTTTTGTCAGCCAATCTATGAGGAGTGGCTGGCGGAGGCCGTGGCGCGGAACCGCATCAAGGCTCCGGGCTTCTTCCAGGACCCGGCCATCCGCAAGGCTTACAGCGGGTGCGCGTGGCCCGGCCCGGCCAGAACGAGCCTGAACCCTGTGCAGGAGATCAGCGCGGCGACGAAGCGCGTGGAGGCCGGTTTCTCCACCGCGCAGGAGGAGACCGCGCAAATGACCGGCGGAAATTATAACCGCAATATCCGCCAGAGAGTGGCGGAGGCCAAGAGAAAGCGGGAGGTGGACGAGATCGTGGACCCGTCCAGCGCCGCGAGCGAAGGAGGAAATGGAAATGCCTAAACCGTTTTGGAAGTTTCAGAATGTGGCCGGAGGCAGAGCGGAGCTGCTGCTGTATGGTGACATTTCAGACAGTACGTGGTGGGGCGACGAGGTAACGCCCAAGCAGTTCGCGGAGGACCTGGACAAGCTGGGAGCCGTGAGCGAGATCACGGTGCGCATCAACAGCGGCGGCGGAGACGTTTTTGCCGCGCAGACCATCGGCAATCTGCTCGAACAGAACCCTGCGAACGTGGTGGCCCGCATCGACGGGCTGTGCGCCAGTTCCGCGACCATCGTGGCCTGCCACTGTGACCGCGTTGTGGCGGCCAACGACAGCACCTACATGGTCCACCCGGTCCGGCTGGGCCTGCTGGGCTACTACGACGCCACGACCATGCAGCAGTATTTGAACGCGCTGGACACCATCAAGGAGAACATCATCAGCCTGTACGCGAAGAAGACGGGCCGGGACAAGGAAGAAGTGACCGGCTGGATGGACGCGACGAGCTGGTGGACAGGCCAGGAGGCCAAGGACAACGGCTTTGTGGACGAGCTTGTGGAGGATGTGGAAACGCCGGTGGTGGAAAACCGCGACGGCGTTTTGTTCGTGAACAGCGTGAATATGCACCTGCCTTTCGACAAGGCACCCACCTTCATGCAGAACAGTTTGGCAGCACCCACCGCCGCCGGACGTTTTGTAAATAAACCCGGAGCCATGAAACCGGGAGTACAACACGAGGAGGTACAGAACATGGAAATCAAGACTGCGGACGACCTGCGCCAGGCTTATCCTGCGCTGGTTGACCAAATCGAGCAGGCGGCGGCTGATCGTGCGACCAACGAGGAGCGCGAGCGCATCCGCGACATCGAGGAGATGGCCCTGCCGGGCAGCGAGGAGATCACCGCCGAGGCGAAGTTCACCAAGCCCGTCAGCGCCAGCGACTACGCCAAGGCCGCCATGAAGCGCGCCAAGGAGCAGGGCAACGAGTATCTGAACAACGCGAAGACCGACGCCAAGAACAGCGGAGCGGGCACTGTGGAGAACACGCCACCTGCCGGTAAGACGGACGAGTTCCTGGACGCCATCAAGAGCGTGGGCCAGAACGCGCAGAAGAAGTAAGGGAGGGCAAAAGCATGAGCATGGATTTGGCAAGAAAGACTTTTTCCTGCGAGCCTGAGTATTTCATCGCAGGCACCAACATCCGCATCGCCACGGCGGTGAAGGAAGCGGGCGCTGACCTGAGCGCCCATACCCCCGTCCTTCTGGCGGAGGGTAAGGTCACTCCCGTGGCTGAGGCTGCGAAGCTGACCGGCCTGTACGGCGTGACCGCCGAAGCCGCCAAGAGCGGCGAGGACGCCATCATCTACCTTTCCGGCGAGTTCTTCGCTGATGCGCTGGTCCTGCCTGCGGGCATGACTGCCGCTGATGTGGAGGTCCCGCTGCGCAAACTCGGCATCTACTTGAAGTAAGGAGGAAACAGAGATATGCCTAACGAAGTGAATATCTATACCCCCCGCTATCTGGCGGAGGTCGTGAGACAGGCACCGCCTATCCACACTTATTTCCGCGACACCTTTTTCACCAACATCAAGACCTTCTCCACCGAGCGCGTGGACATTGACCTGGTGAAGGGCGACCGCCGCATGGCCGCCTTCGTACATCCCCGCGTGGGCGGGCAGGTGCTCAAGGCCAACGGCTTTAGCACCGAGAGCTACAAGCCGCCCCTGATCAACCCCTACGACGTGACCACGGCAGACCAGCACATGACCCGCCTGCCCGGCGAGGACCTGTACAGCGGCATGACCCCGGCCCAGCGCGCGGCCCGCAAGCTGATGGACGAGTACAACCGCCTGAACGACGCAACCACGCGCCGCGAGGAGTGGATGTGCGTGCAGGCCATCGTCACCGGCCAAATCCCCATCGTCGGCCCCGGCGTGAACGAGGTGATCGACTTCGGCTTCACCAACAAGATCAAGCTGGACGGCACGAAGCAGTGGGGCAAGACTGCTGCCAAGCCCATCGAGGACCTGGAAGACTGGACCGAGAAGGTGCTGACCGGCGGCTTCACCAACGTGGACCGCGTGATCATGGGCAAGGCTGCTCTGCGCGCCTTCGTCAACGACGAGAAGGTGCAGAAGCTCCTTGACAACCGCCGCATCAACATCGGCGGCTACGACCCCCGCGACCTGCCTAACGGCGTGAAGTATTACGGCCATCTGACCAGCCCGAACATCGACCTGTATACCTACGGCGAGGTGTATCTGGACGACTGGACCGACCCTGAGACCCCGGCTGTGAAGCCTCTGGTCCCGGAGAACGTGGTCATTCTGATCTCCGGCCAGTCGAACTTCATGCTGGCCTACGGTGCGTGCACCTACATTGAGGACGGCACGCAGCAGTGGGTGACGGCGGAGACCAGCCGCCTGCTCCGCAGCTACGTGGAGCACCACCCCGACCGCCGCATGGTGGAGCTGCAGGCCCATCCGCTGCCTATCCCCGACAAGGTGGATAGCTGGCTGGTGGCCGAAGTGTGCTGAGATGGCACTGTTCGAGCTGAAACAGGACTATGGGAATGAGGCGGAGGGGCTGCCCCCTCCGCCTACGTTCAAGGACTGCGCGGCGGCGGACATCGACACCGTGTTCTTCAACGGCAACGAGCACGCCGACCGGCACATCATCGACGGCAAGGACGTTCTTGTGGTGATCGTGGAAGGCGGAACACGGGAGCACAATTCACACTGGGAGGGGGGAGCGAAGCAGAACTTCGATACCGGACTGTACAAGGCACACACCATCCTGTACATCCGCACGGAGGACTACGGGCCGAAGCCGAAGGTGGGAAAGCCGCTGGTGATGGACGCCGGGACGGACCATAAGCGCACCTTCGACATTATGAAGTGCGAGGAGGAGTGCGGGGTCTTCCGCATGACGTTACAGAGGACAAGACAATGAGCAACGTGCGATATAACGCGGGGACCATGACCATCGAGGTCGATGGTCTGGACGATGTGAGCGCGGTGCTGGGCGACCTGCGGAAGAAGACCCCGGCGGTGGCGAAGGTCGCCATCAACGCCACGGCCCGGCAGGCCCGCAAGCTGATGATCGCGGAGGCGAAGGCCCGGTACGCGGTGAACAGCGCGGGCAAGCGGCACCTGAGCGACTTGGTGCAACGAAAGAAGGCCAGCAACAGCAGCTTGAGCGCGGAGCTGCGCATCGCAAGCTACCGCAACGACCTGGGCTATTTCCAGACCAGACCGAACCGCCCCTTCATGGGGCATGACGTGGCGCAGGCCCCGGAGTATTTCACGGCCCGCGTGCTGAAAACCTCCCCAATGAAGCCGCTGACCGGCAAGGGCCGGTTAAGCAAGGGCTTCCTGGTGGAGTTCAAGAGCGGGCACGTGGGCATGGTGCAGCGCATCGTGGGCACGGGGCGCTTCCACTACACCGTGCGCAGCGGCGCACCGAGCACCAGCGACAAGATGCAGACCATGGGCAGCCCCAGTGCGGCGGCGATGCACTCGACCATCTGGCCGGAAGTGGAGCCGGAGGTGGAGCTGTTCCTGGCGGCAAAGCTGACCGAGCGGGCCGAGCAGGTCTTAGCACGGGCAAAGAGAAAGGCGTGAGGGTATGAAAGAAACGATGAAAGTGGGCATCGGCCAAACGCCGCAGCTCTGCCAGGATGCATTGATCGAGATGCTGCGCGAGCTGTTCGCCGGAAAGAAGTACAACGGCCAGGAGGGGCGGAAGCCGCTTGCGATCTTCAAGCAGGACCTTCCCATCCCGGAGGAGAACGACGTGGACGCCGACACCGACGTGGCGCACGCGCCCTACATCGTGGTACGCATGACCGGCGGAGAGATCGCGGACGATAAAAGCCCGCAGACGGTGGAGTTCAGCCTGATCATCTGCGCCTATGACACCGGCATCGAGCGGGCGGGCTTTCAGGATGTTGCCAACATAAAGGAGGACATCGTGCAGAGAGCGTGCACTGCGCCGTACTTCGGCGGAGCCTTCACCATCCTAAAGCCTATCGCCTGGGCCTTGCAGCAGGACGACACAGCCCCGTATTACTACGGAGCTGTGACCATGAACTGTACAGCTCCGGCCATGACCCAAGACACCGAATTGGAGGGACTGCTATGAGCAAGAAAACAGAACCCCGCGCGGCGGATATGGCCGCGCCTATGAGCGAAGCCGCTGCGGCGGCGGAGGTCAAGACTGCCGTTCCTATGGAGCGGGAAGCAAAGACCGGCCCCGTCGTCTACTGCGGCCCCAGCGTGCGCGGCGTCGCCAGACAATACACCGTGTACGCGGGAACCATTCCTGCCGCGCTGGCAGACTTCATTCAGGCCCACCCGGCGGCCAAGGGGCTGCTGGTGAGCGTGGGCCGTTTCGCTCAGGTGAGAAGCAACCTGGGCCGGAGCGGGACGGCGGAGGCTATCCTGTTCCAGAAAATCAAATCCGAATTGTAAGAAGGAGGAAAGAACGTATGTATCGACATGGCATTTACGTCAGCGAGCAGGAAACCAGCATGATCGCTCCGCTGAACGGAACAGCCGGTTTGCAGGTCGTGATCGGGACTGCCCCGGTGCACCTGCTGGCGGACCCGGCTGCGGCCATCAATAAGCCTCTGCTGGTATACAGCAAGGCGGAAGCCATCGCTGCCGTTGGGTACAGCGACGACTTTGCGAGTTTCACCCTCTGCGAAGCGATCTCCGCTTCGTTCGCGGTGGTGAACGTGGCCCCCCTGGTGCTGATCAATGTGCTGGACCCGGCCAAGCACTCAGCCGAGATGGAGGAGAAGACCGTGCAGATCAACAGCGGAATGGCTGTTGTGGAGGAGACGGGCGTGCTCCTGAGCACTCTGGTGGTGAAAAACGGTGAGGAGACGCTGACCGCTGAGGAGGATTACACCGCCGTTTATAACGCCGACGGCACCGTGAGCATCGTCCTGATCGAGGGCGGCAAGGCCAACGGCGCGACCAACCTGATCGTTTCCGGCAAGAAGGTGGACGCCAGCAAAGTGACCGCTGCCGACATTGTGGGCGGCGTGGACGCGGCCACCGGCGCGGAGACCGGCCTGGAAGTCGTGCGCCAGGTCTACCCCAAGCTGGGCATGACCCCCGGCATCCTGACGGCTCCCCGTTTCAGCACCAACGCCACCGTGAGCGCGGCCCTGCAGGCGAAGACGAAGGAGATCAATGGCGTATTCAAGTGCGTGTGCATCGCGGACGTGGACAGCGGCGCGGACGGCGCGCGCAAGTACACGGACGTGAAGGAGCAGAAGGAGCGCCAGGCTTTGACCGACCCGAACGCTTACGGCGTGTGGGGCTACGGCAAGGTGGGCGACGTGATGTACAGCGGCTCCGCCCTGGCCTCTGCCCTGACCGCCTACACCGACGCGGCCAGCGACGACATCCCCAGCAACCCCAGTAATAAGACCATCGCCATCAGCGCTATGTGCCTTGCCGACGGCACCGAGGTCCTGCTGGACCAGGACCAGGCCAACGTAGTCAACAGCTACGGCGTGGCGACCTGGCTGAACATGAACGGCTTCCGCCTGTGGGGCAACCGCACCTGCGCCTACCCCGGCAACACGGACCCGAAGGACAGCTTTTTCTCCTGCCGCCGCTACATGAGCTGGCGCGCCAACAGCTTCATTCTGACGTATTTCCAGAAGGTGGACAGCCCTCTGAACAAGCGCCTGATCGAAGCCATCGTAGACAGCGAGAACGTGCGCGGCAACGGGTATGTCGCCATGGGCGTCGCCGCAAGGGACGAGATCGTGTACAACGAGGACGAGAACCCCGTCACCGATCTGATGAACGGCAAGATCACCTTCCACCAGTACATGACCCCGTACACCCCGGCGGAGGACATCGAGGACATCATCGAGTTCGACCCCGACGCGCTGGTAAGCGCACTGAGCTGATAAGGGAGGTACGAAAACATGAGCATCAGCAACAACTACATCCCTGAGAAGATCAACGACTTCAACACCTATCTGGACGGTAACAAGATGATCGGCGTAGCTGCGTCTGTTACGCTGCCGGAGGTGAAGATGAAGACCAGCACCGTGTCCGGCGCTGGCATCAACGGCGAGATCGACAGCCCCACCATCGGCCAGTTCGAGAGCATGGAGCAGGAGATCGACTTCAATGTGCTGTACAGCAGCGCCATGGATATGCTTTCTCCCCTGTCCGTGGTGAACCTGACGCTGCGCGCCGCCCAGCAGGTCTACGATAAGACCGGCGGCTACGCCTTCAAGGGCCTGCGCGTGGTGGAGATGGGCCGCGTGAAGACCTTCAACCCCGGCAAGGTGGAGAAGGGCGAAGGCATGGAGGCTAAGGTGACGCTTGAGCTGACCTATCTGCTGGTGGAGAACGACGGTTCCCCGCTGCTGGAAGTGGACAAGCTGAACGGCGTCTACAAGGTCAACGGTGTGGATATGCTTGCAGGCATCTCCGAGCTGACCTGATAAGGCCGGAAAGTCAAAAGCGAAACGAGCAGGCTCTACTCTCTGCACAGGCGGAGGGTAGGGCCTGCACCATATTCAAAAACCGAAAGGAGCAGCACTATGAATGAAGAAAAGAACATGATGGCGGAGGCCAACGAGGAAACCGCGCAGACCACGCAGAGTGAGCGCGTGATCGACCTGGGCAAGCCCTACAAGTTCGAGGGCACGGAATACACTTCCATCGACCTGAGCGGACTGGATAAGCTGACGGTGAAGGACGCCATCGACGCCCAGCGCCAGCTTTTCAACGAGCGGGAGGTGGCCGCCGCTATGCTGTGCGAGACCACGACCGCGTTTGCAAGGGCCATCGCCGCGAAGGCGGCGGAGCTGCCCATCGAGTTTTTCAAGCTGATGCCGCGCGGGGCCAGCCGCAAGGTGGCCGGTGTCGTGCGCAACTACATGAACGTGGAGGCCGCGACGGAGAACCACGTGATGCAGCTTGAGGAGCCGTATCACTTCAAGGGCCAGACCTACACGGAGGTGGACCTGAACGGCATCGCGGACCTGAACAGCATGAACGAGAGCGAGGCAGAGAACCGGCTGGCACGCGCTGGCTTTATGGTGACGGAGACCTCCTTCAACTACCTGTTCGCCTGCATCCTTGCGAGCATGGCGACGGGACTGCCGGAGGAGTTCTTCACGGGACTGCCGCTGCGCGAGGTGCTGAAACTGAAAAACGCGGTGAACGACAGCGGTTTTTTCGAGTAAAGGGCGGGGCGAAAGCCTTACGCCAAGCGGCCATCCGCCTGTCAGCGGTCACGAGAACGGGCGTGGACTTCTACCTGAAACTGCCCGTCGAGGAGTTTATCGCGCTGAATAACGAGGTGGCGGAGGAATGGCACAGAACAAAACATTAGAGTTAAGCATCAAGATCGCCGGTAAGGTAGACAAAAGCCTGACGACGGCGATCAACCAGACCAATACCCTGATGGGGAGCCTGACCACCACCATGAGCAAGGTGGGCACGGCGGGGCTTGCGGCCATGGGGGCGCTGGCAACGGCGACCGTAGCCGGACTTGCCAAGTGCACCTCCGAGGCCGCGAAGCTGGAAAACAATATGTCTGCGATGGTGCGCTACGTGGACGGGCTGACGGAAAGCGCCACCACCAGCACCGAGCAGGCAAAAAGCAACCTGAAAGCCATGAGGACCTATATCCAGGACCTCAGCACGCAGATACCACGGACCACCGAACAAATCTCCAAGATGTCGGCGGCCCTGGGCCAGTCCGGCATCGGTGCGGACCGGCAAATGAGCACGGGCATCCTGCGTGATACCGCCGTCGCCGCGACCGCTATGGACCTTGAAGACGACACGGCGGGCAGCTACATGGCGAAGTGGGAGGCCGCCTTCAACTTCAACCATGACCAGGTAATGACGCTGATGGACCAGATCAACTACCTGGGCGCGAACAATGCCACGACGGCGGCGGAGATCGCGCAGAGCGTGAACCAGGCCGCGTCTATGGGCCAGATCGCGGGCGTGGACCCGTCGGCTACGGCGGCCATCGCCACGGCCATGCAGGCGACCGGCGTTGCGACGGACCGCGTGGGAACCAGCATTTCACGTATCTACACGAACATCAGCAAGGGGTCCAACGCCACAAAGGCACAGAAAGCCATGTGGGAGGAGCTGGGCTTCACCGCTGAGGGCATCGCAAGGTCCATGCAGAGCGACGGCATCGGGACGCTGAAATCGGTGTTCCAGGCCATCAACAATATGCCGGACGAGCGCAAGGTGGCGGCGCTGAACACCTTGTTTGGTCAGTGGGCAATCGAAGGCGGCGCGAAGATCACGCAGAACATCGCGCTGCTTGAGAAGACGCTGGGCGAGGTCAACGACCCCGGCCTCTATACGGGCAGTATGGAGCGGGAGTTCCTGATCGAAGCGAGCACGCCGGAAGCGGTCGATATAATGCTGTCGAACGCGAAGGCGGCGCTGATGCAGGACATCGGCCAAGTGTTCCTTCCGGCAAAGAAGGAGTTCAGCCTGTCGATGATCGACTTCCTGAACCAGATCAGGAAGAATATGCCGGAGCTGACGACGCTGGCGAACTCGCTGGGAAAGATCGCAAGCGACGGCGTGGAGCGCCTGGGCGACGCTATGGAGCGGGCGCTGCCCTACATCCAGAGAGGGCTTGACTACCTGGCGAACAACGGGCCGCAGGTGGCCTCGACGCTGGGCAAGCTGGCGGCGGTGTTCGTGGGCATGAAGTTCGCGCCGGGCATCGAAAGCCTTTTGAGCGGCGCGGGGAACCTGCTGCTGGGCGGCTCTGTCGGCGGCAGCGGAAAACGCACCGGCGGTCTGCTGGGCGGCATCAAGAGCCTGTTCCAGGGCGGACAGAAGGCGGCGGGCACGGCTGGCGGCTTCCTCTCCACCTTCGGCGGCGCGGCCAGCGGAAACGGCTTTTTCCAAACGCTGGGGAGCGTGGCATCCAGCCTGATCTCCGGCAACGGCATCAAGGGCACGGCGGGGCTGCTGGAAGCGGCAGCGGGAACGCCGGGCCTCTTATCCGGTTACCAGGGCGCGGGAAGCGCACTGAAAAACAGAATTGCAGGAAGCGGCATCGGGCAGTATTTCGGCAGCGTGTTCTCCTCCCTGGGGAGTTTCGGGAGCACGCTGGGGAACACGAAGACCGGCGGCTTCCTTTCGGGTCTGCTGGGCAAGGCGGGCGGCGCGCTGGGCAACCTGACCATGCCGCTGCGCCAGGGCATCGCAGGCATCGGTGCTACGGCGACCATTCAAGGCAGCATCATCCAACAGAACCTATCCGGCCTGCTGGGTAAGGCGGGCGGCTTTGTGAGCGGCATCGCCAACTCCGGCGCGGGAAAAGCCATCGGCGGCGTGCTGGGGAGCCTGGGCACCGTGGCGAAGTCGGGAGCCGGTGTGCTGGGGACCGTGTGGGGTCCCATCGCCTCCGGCTTCGGAAGCATCTTCGCGGGAGCCGCGCCGGTGATCGGCGTGATCTCCTCCATCATCGCCGTGGTGAGCATCTTGGGCGACCACCTGGAAGACATCCGGGGCATCATCCAGAACGTATTCGGCGATACCGGCGTGGCCGTGTTCGACAAGTTCATGGGCGTGCTGCAAAACGTGGGCAGCTTCATCACGGGACTGTTTGCGGACGGCGGCGTGGCAAATGCGCTGGCCCCGCTGCGGGAGACCATCACGAACCTGTTCGGAGAGGATGCGGGCGCGGCCTTCGACGGGCTGACGACCATCCTGCAATCGGTGATGGGCGTGGTCGGGCAGATCGTGAGCTTTGCACAGACGACCGTGAAGCCGATCATCCAGGACATTTTCAGTTTCCTGACGGGAACCGTGGTGCCCATCATCCTGCAAACCTTCACAGCGGCGGCTCCGTCTATCGCTGGCATCATCAGCGGCCTCGGCTCCGCCATTATGACGGCTATGCAGATCATCGGCTCGGCCATCCAGGCAGTCATGCCTATCGTGCAGAGCATCATCACCGTCATTATGAGCATCGCTTCCGTCGTGGTGCCCGCTGTGCTGGCGGGTATCTCGGCACTGGCGCAGGGCATCGGCCCAATCCTGGAATGTATCAAGACCGTATTCGACGGGCTGATCGCTTTCATCACGGGCGTATTCACCGGGAACTGGTCCCAGGCATGGGAAGGCGTAAAGCAGATATTCGGCGGCGCGTTCGACGCGCTGGTGGGCCTGCTGAAAACGCCGGTGAACGCGGTGATCGCGCTGATCAACAAGGCCATCTCCGGCATCAATGGACTGGGCCTGGACATCCCGGACTGGGTGCCCATCATCGGCGGCAAGAGCTTCCACATCAGCATCCCGGAGATACCGATGCTGGCAAAGGGCGGCTTCACCGACGGCGTGAGCATCGCGGGCGAAGCTGGGCGCGAGGCTGTGATCAGCTTCCAGCGCGGCGTGCGGGCACAGAACATCGCCACCTGGGCACAGGCGGGCCGGATGCTGGGCGTGAGCGCCGAGCAGGCGTTGAGCGCGGCGGACGGCGCAGAGCTGAAACCTATCGACCCCGGCGAGGGCGGCGGAGGCGGAGGCAGCTTCACCTTCGCGCCGAACATCGTCATTCAGGGCAACGCCGACGCGGACGTGCTTGAGGAAGCGCTGCGGCGGGCCAAGGAGGAGTTCGAGGCATGGTACGAGCAGATGATGCGCAAGCGTGCCCGGACGGCCTATTGATGGGAGGAAGCTATGTACACGACAAAGAGCGGCGACACCTGGGACGTGATCGCCAAGGAAGTCTATGGCAGCGAATACCACGCGGACGCGCTGATGGCGGCCAACCCGGAGCACATCGACACCTTCCGCTTTTCCGCCGGGGTCGTTTTGAAGACGCCGACGGTGGAGGACGCGCGAGCGGGCACGCTGCCGCCATGGAAATACGAGGCGCAGTATGAATAAGGCAAGAAGCATCGGACTTGCGGTGCAGTACCGCAGCACCCCATATTCCGCACAGGTGCAGGCGAGCGCCCAGGTGGACGCGGCGGAGGGCGGCGGGAGCGCCGCTTCCTCCGCCAGCTCCGGCTCCGGCGCGGCGGCGGGACAGGCGGTAACGCTGAACAACACGCCCCTCTACGTGAGCAGCGTGGCAAAGAACCCAGCGACCCACAAGACGGGCGTGTATTACTTCTACGACGGTATCTTGATACGCGGGCGCTACCGCATCACCAACACCCCGTCGAGAGTGGGCAAGACCCCGGTGGGCCAGAACGTGACCGGCTGGGCGGACGCGGCGGACTGCGGCGCGGTGAGCAGCGCCAAGGCCACGCCGAAGAAAGAGACCTCCGGACAGGAGAACGCGACGCTGGGCGCGGGCACGGGAACGGACATCGGCCTTTCCATCGAGAGCCTGACCTATGTGGACAACGCGGCGGACGACAGCGACAGCATCGATCTGACGCTGGACGCGCAGGACAGCAAGTGGCTGTGGGGCTGGATGCCGCAGAAGGGCGCGACGCTCTACCCCCGCCTGCTGGGCCACGACTGGGAACGGCCCGGCGACGAGCGGGCCATAGACTGCGGCCTTTTCGTAGTGGACGACGTGAACTACACGGACACGCCGACCACCTTGCAGCTCGGCGGCGTGAGCAAACCGAGCGACAGCAATTTCAGCGAAACAGATCGGAAGGTGACGTGGAAGAACACCTCCATCAAGCGCATCGGCCAGACCATCGCGGCGCGCTACGGCCTGGGCTTCACCTATGACGCTGAGGACTACGACATCGAGTGCGACGAACAGGACGGAGCGGACAGCGGCTACTACAATACGCTGTGCCAGAACTACGGCCTGGTGCTCAAGGTGTACGCCCGGCGGCTGTGGGTCTACGACCGGGAGGCATACAAGGCCAAGCGGGCGGTGCGGACCTTCGACCGCACGGACATCATCCGTGGGAGCCTGAGCTGGACCACTACCCTTTCCGGGACCTACACCGGCGGGACCTTCGACTACACCGACGCGGACAAGGACTGCGACATCTCCTGCAAGGTGGGCGGCGGAACGCACATCAAGAGCGTGAACCGCAGGGCCATCAGCGTGCAGGATGCGGCGGTCCAGCTCTGCGCGGAGCTGAACCGGGCCAACCATGGCACGATCAAGCTGCGCTTCACCGTTCCGGGAGACTGGACCGTGAGTGCGGGCAACACAATCAACATTACCGGCTACGGCGGCGGCCCCTCCGGCGGAGAGGGCGGCATCAACGGCAAGTATTTCGTGGACAAGGTGACGCACAAATACACCAAGAGCGGCGGATTTACCACGGCCTTCGAGTGCAGCGGCGTCCGGGAGGGCTTCCATCCCTACGAGGTGGGCGGCTCCATCCAGTACAACACGGAGGGGTCCGACACCAGCGACACGAATTACAGCAGCTCCTACGAGACGAGCACGGCGGCCAGCGCCGCCAGCGCGGCGGCGGGAGCTGAGGCCGGGGCGGCGGTGACGCTGACCAACGCCCCCTTCTACTACACCAGCGTGGCCTCAAATCCGAGCTGCTATAAAAGCGGCGTGTTCTATTTCTACGACGGCATCCTGGTCAACGGGCGCTACCGCATCACCAACGCGGCCTCCCGCTGCGGGAAGCTGCCGGTGGGACAGAACGTGACGGGCTGGGTGCCCGCGAGCTACTGCGGCGTGGACACGCGCACCGGCGGCGGAGGCGGCACGAAGGCTACCATGGAGGTGAAGTAGCGATGGCAGGGACGAACCGGGTCGGACGGGTCAGCTCCATCGACTATGGGAGCGGGACCTATGAGGTGACGTATGCGGACCAGGGCCGGAGGGTCACGGCCCGCATCAACGCAATGAGCAACGGAGAATACAAAATGCCGAGAGTGGGCCAGATCGTGAGCGTGACGCACACGAGCAATGGCACGGCGGCGGCCACCACCAGCGGCACCGTATGGAACCGGAGCAACCGCCCAGCGGAGGGCTTCGCCGGGCTTTACCGCAAGGAATACGGTGAGAAGGCCGGGCAGGCTTTTGAGCGCTACGACGCCAACACCGGCATCTACACCCAGTACACCGACGTGCGGACCGGGCGCAACTGCAACGGCGACATCTTCGACGAGGCCAAGGGCACCATCAGCCTGATCGCGGAGAAGCTGGTGCAGATCACGAGCAAGATCAAAAGCGTGAGCATCCACGGCAAGGAAGGCGTGGGCATCGGCGCGGAGAAAAGCGTGACCATCGACGCCGGGGAGAACATCAATCTGGAAGCCGAGGGCGACCTGGACGAGGGTGCAGGCGGCGACCGGGCATTGACCGTGGGCGGAAAGAACACCGAGCTATACAAGGGCGAGGTGGAGCGGGAGTTTCAGGGAGGCATCCGCGACACCGTGACCGGCGAGGTGACGCTGACGATCAACGGTGTGACCATCACCATCAGCGAGGGCGGCGATGTCTCCATACAGACCGCCGGGAAAATCAGCATGAAGGCACAGCAAATCGACCTGCAGGGCGGGTCCTCCCTGGTGCTGTAAAAAACGAACAGCGAGGAGGAACGGAAAATGGTGGGCAGCTATATGGGCCGGGTGTTCACGGTGAGCAGCCAGAGGATATTGACGCCGAGCAATCTGAAAGGCAGCGCCGGAAGCGACTGGGCAAACCATGAGATCATCGGCAAGAAGGCGCGGAGCCAGTGGGTAGGCCCGAAGCTCAAGAGCTACACCATGGACATCCTCCTGCGAGCGCAGGACGGTGTAAGCCCCCGGTCCACGCTGGACTACTTCCAGCGGGCGGCGGAAAGCCAGATGGTCGATTGGTTCATCATCGGCGGGCGACCGATCTCTGACAACCCCTTCAAGCTGGTGAGCGTCAGCGACGAGTGGGACACGGTACTCAACGGCGGCGCGCTGATCGAGTGCCGGGTGAGCCTGAACATCGAGGAATACACATAAGGGAGGGCAAGCCGTGATCTACATTGAGGATACCATCGTCGAGATTGAGGCCGGGAGCGTGGACGACCAGACGGCACAGGAAGTCTACCGAAATCTACAGGTGCTCTACGGCACGGAGACGGGGGAACAGGCCCTCGACCGCGAGTTCGGCATCGACATCAACATTCTGGACAACCCGCAGGAGGCGGCGAAGGCGCTGCTGACGGCGGAGTTCGTGCGGAAAACAAAACAGTATGAGCCACGGGTCCGGGTCATGCGTGTGGAATGGACCCAAAATCATGCCAGGGACGGCGGCATCGTCCCGAAGGTGGTGGTGAGCTTTGTCTAATATCAAAGAGCTGGCAAACGTGCCGGAGATCAGCTTCATCGAAAACATGAGCCTGCAGGAGACTGAGGAGCTTGTGCGGGCAAACTACACGCGCATCTTCAAGGAGCTTACCGGGCAGGACGCGGAGCTGGGCGAGGCGGACGCGAAGAACCTGATCATCAAGTCGTTCAGCCTTGTGCTCTACCAGGTGATGCAGTATGTGGAGGCCAAGGGCCGGGCGGAGCTTTTGAAGACCTCGACCGGCGACGCGCTGGACGCACTGGCGGCCCTGTTCGGCATTACGCGGCAGGAGGCCAGACGGGCCACGTGCATCGTGCGCTTCACGCTGTCCGGCCAGCGGAGCGAGCCGACGGCCATTCCGGCGGGCACACGGGTGAAGACCCAGGACGGGAAATACTTCAACACCGTGGACTACGCGGAAGTCACGGCGGGCGAGCTGACCGTGGACGTGGACGTGCAGGCGGAGGAGGCCGGAGCAGAGAGCAGCGGCATCGCCGCCGGAGAGATCGACACGCTGGTGGACCCAATCCCATACGTTGCGAGCGTGGAGAGCATCGAGGCGAGCACGGGCGGACTGGACATCGAGGACGACGACGGTCTGACGGAACGGGTGTGGCTGGCTCCCAGCAAATACTCCTGCGCCGGACCGCGAGACGCCTATGCCTACTATGTGAAGGAATGGCGGACGGACGTGGACGACGTGCAGATCGTCAGCCCGGAGCCGTGCGTGGTGCACGTTTATGTGGTGCTGGACGGCGGCGTGCTGCCCACGGAGACGGAGCGGGAGGAGCTGGCCGCCTACCTCAACGGCGACACCATCCGCCCGCTGACGGACATCGTGAGCTGCCCGGCGGCGGAGGAGGTCCCCTACGACATCAGCCTGACCTACTGGATCGCCAGCAACGACCAAAAGAGCGCGGGCACCATTCAGGCCCAGGTGGAGGCGGCGGTGGACGCCTACGAGAGCTGGCAACGCAAGATGGGACGGGACATCAACCCGACCGAGCTTGTGTACCGGGTCCGCGCAGCGGGAGCCAAGCGCGTGAAGCTGGCGGCCCCGGCGGACATCGTGATCGAGAAAACGCAGCTCCCGAAGCGGAACACGCGCACCGTGACCTACGGAGGGCTTGAGGATGATTAAAAGTCTGCGTCAAGCCCGCATTACAGACGGCCTTCCGAGGGTGTTGGCGAGACAGGAATGGGTGATCGCCCTGTCCGAGGCCCTGGGGCTGGCCCTGGGGAAGACGCTGGACTACACCGACGAGAGCCAAATCTACACACGGCTGGACACTGCGCCGGAGACGGTGCTGGATGTACTGGCCGTGGACTGGAAGATCGACTGGTACGACACCGAACTGACGGTGGAGCAGAAGCGCCGCATCGTGAAGACGGCGCTGACGGTCCGGCGGCTGATGGGCACAGCGGCGGCGGTGAAGCTGCAGGTGCACGCCATCTACCCGGAGGCCACCGTGACGGAGTGGTTCCAGTACGACGGGAGGCCGGGCTGCTTCCGGGTGAGCCTGCCGCTGCCGAAGGAAGGCATCACGGCGGCGGAATACCGGCGGCTCAAGACCGGCATCCTGACCACGAAGAACGAGCGCAGCCACCTGGACATGATCGACATTCAGCATGAGTGCGAAGCCGTGGTGATCACGGGCGGGTGCTGCTCCATGAGCCAGATCATCGAGGTATGGCCGGAGCTTGTGAGCGAGCTGGAAGTGACCGGCGAGCGCTTGACTGGCGGCGCGGCCAGCATGAGCCAAACGGCGGAGGTCTGGCCGGAGCTGACGGAGACGCTGGAAATCCTGACATACCGGCACACCGGCGGAGCCGCGAGCACCGCGCAGGCCGTGGAGGTATGGCCGGAGCTGGCGGCGGTGGTGGAGATCACCGTGACGCGGCACACCGGCGGCGCGGCGCACACGGACCAGGCGCTTGAGGTCTGGCCGGAGCTGACCGAGCAAATCGAAGCAACGACAGAGCTGGACCGGGGCGGCGGGACCGCTGCGAGCCAGGTCGTTGAAATATACCCGGAAGGGGGAGGATGAAATGGACACTGAAAACGTAGTTGTCACCAAACAGGACCGAAAGTACAAGACCCTCGTGACCGACATCGGCAAAGAGAAAATGACCAACGCTATTCTGAACGGCAAGAAGGTCAACGTCGTCATGGCGGCGGTGGGCGACGGCGGCGGAAGCTACTACCTGCCCACGGCGGATATGACCGCGCTGGTGCATGAGGTGTGGCGCGGGGCCATCGCCAGCAAAGAGATCAACAGCAAATCCTCTAACATGGTAGATGTGAAGTTCGTGCTGCCGGGGACCGTGGGAGGCTTCACCGCGCGTGAAGCTGCCCTGATCGACGACGAGGGCGACATGATCGCCGTGTGCAACCTGCCGGACACGGAGAAGGCAGCCATCGAGGATGGCATCGCCGCTGCGCTGACCATTCTCATGCACATCGTTATGACCAACAGCGACGCACTGACCTTTACGCTGGACCCCACCACCGACACGGCGAGCGCCGTGTGCGTGGCCTTTACCATCCCGCATGAGGCATGGCAGAGCGCGGGCGGCGCGGAGGACGACGAGGGCGGCGGCACCTACCCGTGCCGGGCTGATGTGGTGTGCGACGAGGCGACCGCCATGCACACGCCCATCGCAACGCTGGACAAGGCGTGCCTGGCGGCGGCCAAGGCGTGCGAGCTGTGCCCCACGGTGGAGACCGCGAGCGGCGTGCTGCGCTTTTGGGCGATGAAGGTGCCGGACGGCGAGCTGACCGGAAGCGTGCTGCTGGTCGGCCAGGGCGGCGGAGGCAAGAGCGGCGACGGGAGCTACACCCTGCCGACGGCAACCCCCTTCCGCCTGGGCGGCGTGAAGGTGGGCGACGGCCTGACCGTGGACAACGAGGGCAAGCTGTCGGTCGATGCGGCCAACACTGAGGAGACCACCGGCGCGCTGAACGAAGTGTTCGGCGCAGAGGACGGCAAATAAGCCGCCCCACAATCCCATAGCACCGTCGCTTGAAGCGGCGGTATTTTTATCGACAATTCCGGGGGCATCCCCGAAATTGAATATTTTTAAGGAGGACAAAAATATGTCCAAATTCGTAAATCTCGAACAGATCAAGGTGCTTGCCAACAAGGTCAAGTCCGAAGACGCCGCCCTGGGTACTAAGCTGGAAACGGTCACCACCAAGGTCGATAACCTGGTCGCCGCTGGCGGCGAGGCCAACATCCTCGAAGGCGTCAAGGTCAACGGCGCTGCCCTGGCTATCTCCGACAAGATGGTTGACATCCTGATCGCCTCCGGCGAGGAGAACGGCACCATCTCCGTCAACGGCGCTGCTGTTGCCATCAAGGGCCTGGCCGCTCTGGCCTACAAGTCCGAGATCACCGAGGACGAGCTGGGCGAGGCTCTGAAAGCCTCTATCGCCGCGAAGGCCACCAAGGCCGATCTGGACGCCCTGACCGTCCGCGTGGGCGACATCGAGAAGGCCGGTTATCAGACCGCCGAGCAGGTCCAGGCCGCTATCGCTGCCTCCGGCCACGCTCATTTCGAGGTCGCTGAGACCGACCCCACCGCTGAGGGCTTCGAGGCTCAGGCCAACGTCATGTACCTGTACATGAACAGCAAGACCAAGCACTATGACATCTACGCCAAGGTCGGCGAGAGCGTCGTCCTGCTGGATGATACCACCGTCGATCTGAGCGAGTATGCCAAGACCGCCGACATGACCTCCGCCATCAGCACCGCCATCGCCGCGCTGAACATCGACCAGTACGCCACCGACGAGGACCTGGCCGCCGCCGTTGGGCGCGTGACCGCCCTTGAGACCGCTGTTGCCAACGTCTACACCAAGAAGGAAGTGGACGACAAGCTGGCGGCCAAGATGAATAAGGCCGACATGGACGCCTACGCCACCGACGAGGAGGCCCAGCAGGCCGCCGCCACCGCCGTTGCCGGTGCTCAGGCCAGCGACACCGAGTTCAACGCCGCCATGAATGAGGTCTGGACCCCCACCGAGGGCTAAGGCACCTCCTCGCGTCAGAAACAAATACCAGGGCCGGGGCATTTCGCCCCGGCCCGCTTATCAGGAGGTGAAACCCAGTTGGCTGACGAGAAGAACGTAACTCTGGAACAGTTCAAAGGCTTTATGACCAAGGCCGACGAGCGGCTGGACAAGTTGGAAGTCGGCAAGGAAAACAAGGTTTCGCCCGTCAGTATCACTATTCCGACGGAGGGGTGGGCCTCCGAGGAGATCGGGGAGACCGACGAGGAAGGAACCGAGGCATCCTATCCCTTCTACTACGACATCGCGGCGGCGGACGTGACCGCAAAGCACCGGGCGGACGTGACGATCAGCCGCGAAAGCCTGGATGCGGCGACGGTGTGCGGCCTGTGCCCGACCAGCGAGACGACAGAGGGGAAGATCAGGCTGCGCGCTATGAAGGCACCGACGGAGGCCATTACGGCGGAATACTGGCTGCGCAGCGGGAAGGAGTAATACATGGCATTAGGACAAGTGAATGTTCCCGGCGCTGCCGGGATGGACGCCGTAGAGGCGAAGCAGGCCGCTCAGGCGGCCAAGGAAGCGGCTGAGGCCGCCCAGCGCACCGCAGAGAGCGCCGGGAAAACGGCGGACGCCGCCATGCAGAAGGCTGCTGACGCCGAGACGGCGGCGGGCAACGCGGACAGCAAGGCGGACGCGGCCCTGGATGCGGCCAACCCCGCCGC
>UMCH01026128.1_pt1 | contig 25423 bp, 31 predicted proteins | sample 1964201 | NCBI WGS metagenome assembly UMCH01 (sample SAMEA4835965, study PRJEB28245) | human gut metagenome | biome: gut microbiome; material: fecal sample | place: Denmark | collected 2008 | reverse complement strand
GGGAAAGTTGGAATAAAAAAGCCATCAACAGTAGAAATATAGCATCCGAATAATCATCCATATATGGATCTTCTTCTTTCCAAATTTCTTCCAATTCCTCTTCGAACATTGCGCTGATCGTCAAATTACATTGGGGATCAAGATCCACAAAGAGCACTCGTTTACCCATGACCCCTAATGCGCACCCAAGATGATAGCTTAATGTGGATTTTCCTACCCCACCCTTATTATTAAACAATGAAATTATTTTCATAAATGTACCTCCAAAGCCAAAAGCAAAGGTTATTTCTTGAATAGCTTTACAGAACCAGAGCGCTATATTGAATATTGTTTATTAGTTTATCATAGCATAAATCGACATTATTTTCCACAGTTTATCCAACAACATTTTTAGCTTTCTTGATTTTTCAACGCTTAAGAATCTTTACTGCCGTCCTGCGCAGTCACCAGTTTTCTCGTTTTTCTGAAATTATGGGGCTCTGTATTATCCGGCTAAGCTTGAAGTTGGAGTACATCTTCGCCCACGAATCAAAGCATCTCCCGAACTGCACGTACTTCTCTCCGAGTGATAGGAAGAGCAAGACCCTGAACCAGACCCTGCGGAATGTTCGCCAGAACACGGAGGAGATCCAGTCCTTCTATCAAGGCAAGGGGATCGACACGGTGCTTCAGCTGAACCCAGGCAACCACTACGACCATACGGCGGAGCGCACCGCTGCCGGCATTGCCTGGATGCTGAGCCGATGAGACTTGCCAGAGGCGCTTTTTCTCGATACAATGGCAACAGGAAAGGGGGCATGGATCTATGACCATCCGATGCCCGCACTGCGGTAGTCCTGTGAGGATCCGAGGTAGCCGGTAGGAGTGCGGCTGGTGCGGTGACTTTGGCAGCATTTCCTCGCTCCATCCCTCGGAAAAGGCCAAGCTGATGCAAGCAGCCGCACCCACCGTTCAGGTCACCGTCACGGTGACGGATACCGCGGAGGAAGAAACGCCCCGTAGATTTTCCCGGGCTGAACTGGAAGACATGGCCTGCCGGTGGGACTTTGACGAAAATGAATGTGCCTGCCGGGATTTGCTTATTGCTGCTTTTCCGGAGGCGGTCAGCCTCTGGTCCGAGGAGGAACTGGCAGAGATGGACACCATGGACCTGCTCCTGCAAACTGGCCAGCGTAAACCGGAAACCGCCCTTGAGATGGTGAAGTTACTGCGTAGCACAGCGGAGGAGCACCTTCAAGATCAAGAGGCTGCGAATCAGCTGCTGGGCTGGGACATGCATGATCTGCTGGTCAGCGACGACATGCTGCCGTTACTGATAGAGGAACTGAAGCAGGATGATTGCCTGCCCGTCAGCTCTTCCAGAGCGCTTATGTGGGACGGCCCCAGGAGGCAATCCTGAACGCCTGTGGCCGCTTAGGCGAGAAGGATCTGCAACGGAAGCTGCTGGATCTTCTCGGCTGCAATCCATTTCCCCATGATGAGATCGAACTGGGAACAGACGAGGAGTAACCCGGGTATTTTTGACAGGGCGTATTCTTTGTTTAGGCGTGCTAAAAACTGATACGCCTGAGAAACAGAAATGACTTGCATTTAGGCTTCGCCAGAGGTACAATACCCCAAATCCGAACATGAAAAAGAGCCCTTCTGGACAGGCGGCGGCAGCGGTGCCGCGCCTGGTCAAGAAGGGCTCTTTGACCACATGTTTGACCACAGACAGCGCCGGAGCACTCGGAAACAGTGGAATTAAGAGCGACAAAGAGTGAGCCGAATGTAGCGAAAAGGGTCAAAAACTATTAGAAATAACCAGAAAAAATTTAGTTCAACCGTTTTGGGACTCTTAGCAGTAGAAACGAGTAAAACGCAAAAAAGAGCACTAATAACCAGTAAAAAAGGAGATAATCGGCTTAATGATCTCATGAAAATTACGACAATTTATAGACCGCAACGGATTTGACCACATGTGCTTTCATAAAATCCCATAATTTCAGATAACAAAAGGGGAAAAGTGGCCTTATTTCGGCATACTCTTTCGTTTCAGCGACATAAAAGCAGTGGTCAAAAATTCGCAGCCAAATTTTACAATTGAAAGATCGGTAAGATGCAAAGATTTGAGACTATTACCCAGGAAAAATGCGATATGAAGAGGGCGCTTCTTCTCTGTTTTAGAATGCTGCACATTGTGGGGTGATGAAAATTGGATGGGTTTCGGATAGATTTTTCCGCATAATAAGGGCTCTGAAACACTTTGATTTCAGAGCCCTTATTCTTTGATATAGCGACGCAAGCATTGAGCGATTAGGCTTCTGAAAATATGGCTTTCTTTTACCATGGAGCACGGGGAAAGGGAGGCGCTGAAAGCAGGAAAGACAACCTCTTGGAAACCTCTTTCCATGACCACAGACTCTCTGTTTATCAGTTACGGGGTGTAGCATGAGTAATCAGTCATAAAACCATTTACTGAGAGAGAATCATATGTATCTTTTATGGTGAGTGTCTTTCCGCTGTTATTTTCCGCCAATAGGAGTACTTGCAAATTAGAACTGTAATCGGAAGGGGCCTCTGTCAGGGATTTTAGGACGATTTTCAGGCCGTTGCTGTTGTCGACCTCAATTCCCGTCTCATCGAAAGATGAGTCCACATCGGGGAAAACAATTTCTGCGGGAGTTTCCGCTGCAAGTCCAATACCGTCTGCATTGTGCTGTCCCAAAGAGAGAGACCGCACCTACCTGGGAGATAGCATACACGTCGCAATAGGTGGGGTCAGTATAGTTGATAGATCTACGTTCACAATGCAGCGCTTGTCGGGATTGATGGCGTCGCAGGACCAGACGGAGCTGTTCACCCCCAGGCCGTTGATGGAAATATCCGATGTGGACAGATACACCATGTTGTCCGAAGTGTTTTCCAGTTCCAGCAAAAGGGCCGTTTCACCGTTCCGGTTGGTGATGATACCACTGGAGAGCAGCTTTACACCGTTTTGGTTATAAAGGGCATCTTGCAAAAAATAGCCTATTTCATGCACATAGGTATTCACAGCAGCCTTGCTGGAAATCGTCTCCTGATAGTGGTCCGTACCATAGTCATGGGCCTCAAAGGCGGAGGTCTTGAGGTGCCGGGGACCTGAATGGGTGGTATTGTAGTCGCCATCTGTCATGCTGATGCCGATTTCATCATTAGAAACTGGTATAGTCATTACTCCGTGGACGTTTGTCTCACTGCACCTGACCACGCATTTTGCGCGATTATTGCAAAGTATGTTATGATGGCAGTGATTTGTACGGAGGTGACGATAGATTCAGACGCTGACATCGCATTCGTTTGCAATCTGATCGCAGACAATCTATAAGAGAAAGAGAGAAAATATTATGGTAGAACGATTGCAGAAAAAGCTCCGTTTATTGCGGTAGCTCTGGTCATGGCACTGCTGTCCTGGCTCGTCGTATCCGGCTTTGTATCTTCCGCAGATTTTCACGAAGATACGCTGGCTGAGCTGGAAGAAAAACAGCCGACCGTGTTGGAACTGTCCGCTGCCTCGGCAGCTGCTTCGGCTGCCATCATCTTGATTCCGGGAGAGACGGCCACTCCGATTGCAGATAAGTTAGCAGATTTAAGCTCTCACTTTTTGCTGGTTCTCTGCGAGATCTTCCTGGAAAAATATTTGCTAACGATTATGGAAACCGTCACATTTTCTGTCTTGATCCCGATTTCCTGTATTTTGTACATCTTGAATGTCATATTTGACTGGAAGCGCCCGCGTCAGTTGGCGGCGAAACTTGCTTCATTTGGATTGCTAATTTTTTGTTATTCCCTCCAGTGTCTGGCTTTCCAATATGATATCTGGAGTTGCGGAGAAAGCTGGAGAATTGGTCAATCATTTTATAGAGGTACTGGTTATTATGCTGGTCACCTATTGTGTCATTCCAGTTTTGGTATTGCTGTCCTTTATCTGGTTCGCAAAAATCTTTCTGGCTGTTGACTTTCCTGGGAGTTATCGTGGGATTTATAACGGCAAAAAAGGTGCATTTTTCCCAAAGAAGCAGGAGGATCCACAGAACATATAACATAAATAGTGGTTAAAGGAAGGAGTAAATAAGCATGGAAACCGTTTCGTCAAATCAGTCCACGCAGGCGGCGTTGGAGGTGATCGTAAACAATGCGATCCAAATTCCCGGAGTCAAGGTGGATCGACAAAAGTTTTTGGCTGAAACTTTTGCAAAAGAGAAGTTTGATATACAGCGGATCATTGATCTGGGCCCCGTTGAGGCGGGCTGTGCCCGGGAAACACTTGCACACATGGCGGACAAGTTGATTTTTATGCGGACAGGTGCATCGTCTGCTACTTCGTTTGCCATGGGCTTACCCGGCGGTCTTGCCATGGGAGCAACCATTCCTGCTGATACCCTGCAGTTTTTCGGAATGTCGCTACGCTTGGCGCAAGAACTTGCTTACTTATACGGGGCGCAGGACCTGTGGATAGACGGAGAGATCGATGATGAGGCGGTGCGAGGGCAGTTGATTCTATACTGCGGTGTTATGTTCGGCGTATCCGGAGCTGCTGCCGGCGTGCGAATTCTGTCTTCCCAGATTGCCAAGACGACTTTAAAGAAGCTCCCACAGAAGGCTCTGACAAAAACGCTGTGGTATCCCATTGTAAAGCAAATTGGAAAGCTGGTGGGCATTAAGGTCACCAAAAACACGGTTGCCAAAGGTGTTTCCAAAGCAATTCCAGTTGTGGGCGGCGTCATTTCCGGCGGATTGAACTTTGCCTCTATGCTGCCTATGGCAAAGCGGCTGGCGTCTTCTTTGGACAAGGCCAATTTCGATTATTCGGAAGAAGAGATCCTGGCCGACTATGAAGAGATCCGAGACATGGCCGACCAAGATTCCTCGGAGGAAGCTGCGGAAAAAACGTCTGTAAAGGATCGAGCAGCAAAAAGCGTGAAGGCGCTGGAAACCGGCCTCAGCGGTATATTTGCCAAGGAAAAACAAAGTAAACGGGAAGTCCCGGCTGAAACTGCTGCAGAGACAGGGGAAGATCTATTTGCAAAGATAGAAAAGCTGGCGAAACTGAAAGACTTGGGGGCAATTACCCAAGAGGAATATGATGCAAAGAAGAATGAACTGCTTTCTCGGATTTAAGGTGCTGTCTGCCGCAGTGCAGTAAGAGTTGGACGATTTCCGCCGTGGCTTTGCCTGTGTGGCCAGAGTATTTCAAAATCCGGAAAAGATAGGCCCTCTGAAATCCAAATGTTTCAGAGCCCTTATTCTTTGTATAGCGATGCAAAAATTGATCCGCTTTCTCGCAAGAAAGTCTTATATGTTTTTCAAGGCGGAGGTATCATTTTTCAAACGAAAAAATGACTGCGCGTGAATTTGGGAACGGCTGCGTTGGACAACAGAATTTCGAAAACGGGTTCAATACATGCACATGCAGAAAAATAAACGAGCAGAGGATCAAATCACCAGAATCTGATCCTCTGCTTTGTTCATTGATTAGGCGGCAACGAAACGAATCTGAAATGTACACACCCGACTTTATTCCAGCTCAAATGCGCCGGTGTAGAGCTGATAGTAGGTGCCCTTCTCAGCAATCAGACTATCGTGGCTGCCTCGCTCGATGATCCGGCCATGATCAAGGACCATAATGCAGTCAGAGTTACGGACAGTAGACAGACGGTGAGCAATGACAAACACAGTTCTGCCCATCATCAATTTATCCATGCCGTCCTGTACCAATGCCTCGGTACGGGTATCGATGGAGGATGTGGCTTCGTCCAGGATCATGACAGGAGGATCAGACACCGCGGCTCTTGCTATGGAGATCAGCTGCCGCTGGCCCTGGCTCAGTCCGCTGCCGTCGCCCTGAAGAATGGTATCATAGCCATGAGGCAGCATGCGGATAAAGCCGTCGGCGTTAGCCAGCCTGGCTGCGGCGATGCATGCTTCATCGGTAGCTTCCGGATTACCGTAACGAATATTCTCCATGACGGTGCCGGTGAACAGGTTTACATCCTGCAAGACAACACCAAGTGAGCGGCGCAGATCGGCCTTTTTAATTTTATTGATGTTGATGCCGTCATAACGGATCTTTCCGTCCGCGATATCATAAAAGCGATTGATCAGGTTGGTGATGGTGGTCTTGCCGGCACCGGTGGCACCTACGAATGCAATCTTTTGTCCCGGATTGGCGTATAGGGTAATGTCGTGCAGGACAGTCTTTTCCGGCACATAGCCGAAATCCACGCTGTCCATGGTGATCTCACCTTTCAGCTCTGTATAGGTCAGTGTGCCGTCGTGATGCGGGTGTTTCCAGGCCCACATTCCGGTATGCTCGGCGCACTCGATGAGATTGCCGCTGGAATCTTTCCTCGCATTCACCAGCGTCACATAACCCGCGTCGGTTTCCGGCTCCTGATCCATAAAGGCAAAGATCCGGGAAGCGCCGGCCAGAGCGGTGACGATGGAGTTGAACTGGTTGGAGATCTGAGAGATGGGGTTGATAAAATTTCGGGTCAGAGTCAGGAACGATGCAATGGCGCCGAGTGTCATTGTATTGGCTCCCGTCAGGCCCAGGTTGGTGACGCCGCTGATAGCCATCCACGCGCCCAGGATGGCAACGACCACATATTGCACATAGCCAAGTGCGTTCATCATGGGCATGATGGCGTTGGCATTGCCGTTGGCGTTGGAGGCAGCTTCCTCCCATGCTTTATTTTTGATGGAAAGCTGTTCCTTAGCCTTTTCCTCATGGTTGAATACCTTGATGACTTTCTGACCGTTGACCATCTCCTCCACAAAGCTGTTCAGATCAGCCAGGTTTTTCTGCTGCTGTATAAAGTAGATGCCGATCCGCCCCATGGTCCGGCCCACCACTTTCATGACCAGCCACATGGTCAGCACAGTCAGCAGCGTCAGCGGGATGCTGATATAGAGCATACAGACAAACACGGCCACGATGGTGAAAATGGAGGAGATGAGCTGCGGCATGGCCTGGGCGATCAACTGGCGCAGGGTGTCTGTGTCATTGGTGTAGAGGCTCATGGTCTCGCCGTGAGTGTGGGTATCAAAATACCGGATGGGCAGCCACTGCATTTTGGAAAACATCTCATCACGGATCTTTTTCAGGATCCCCTGGGCGATGGTGACCGTCATACGGTTATAAATCAGGGAGGATACGACACCCGCCAGATAAATACAGGCAATGGTGATCAGAGCGTGGATCAGGCCGGTAAGTACAGGCGCATCCATGGCCAGCAGGGGGGTGATATAATCGTCAATCAGCGTTTGCAGGAACATGGAGGATGCGGCGCTTGCGATGGCACTGAGCAGAATGCAGATGACAACGATCACCAGGCATCCTTTATACTTACCCATATAGCGCATGACCCGGCCCAGTGCCTTGGGGTCAAACCGCTGGGGGCCCATGCCTTCTTGCATTTCTTCCGGGGGCAGGGGAGGCTTCTTGCCCTTTGGCGGCATGAGAGGGCTTTTTTCCGGCTTAGCCATTGTCACTGTCTCCTTTCTGTTGAGATTGATAGACTTCACGGTAAATATCGCAGGTCTTGATAAGCTGGTCGTGCTTGCCAACAGCCGCCACTTTACCGTCATCCAACACCACGATCTGATCCGCATGCTGTACAGAGCTGACACGCTGGGCAATAATGATCTTGGTGGTTTCTGGAATATGCTGCGCAAAGGACTTCTGTATGATGGCGTCGGTCTTGGTGTCCACGGCGCTGGTGGAATCGTCCAGGATGAGCACCTTGGGGTTCTTCAGCAGCGCACGGGCGATACACAGGCGCTGCTTTTGACCTCCCGACACATTGGTGCCGCCCTGTTCTATGTAGGTTTCGTACTGATCCGGGAAAGTCTGGATAAACTCATCGGCACAGGCCAGCTTACAGGCATGCCGGATCTCCTCGTCGGTGGCGTTTTCATTGCCCCAGCGCAGGTTCTCCGCGATGGTGCCGGAGAACAGCTCGTTCTTCTGCAGAACCATGGCCACGCTTTCCCGCAGGCTCTCTAAATCATACTCCCGCACATCCACACCGCCGACCCGTACAGAGCCTTCTGTTGCATCGTACAGGCGTGGAATAAGCTGTACCAGACTGGATTTGGAGGAACCGGTGCCGCCGAGAATGCCGATGGTCTCGCCGGACTTAAAATGCAGATCAATATGGTCCAGCACCTTCTTATCCGCCTTGGAGGCGTAGACAAAGCTGACATCGTTAAAATCGATATCGCCGTTCCTGACTTCCTTCGTGGGGGTTTCAGGATTTGAGATGTCTGTCTTTTCGTTGATGATCTCGGCAATACGCTGGGCGGAGGACACAGAAATGGTCATGATGGCAAACACCATGGAGAGCATCATCAAAGAGGTCAGAATCTGCGTGGCATAGCTGATGAGGGCGGTCAGGTTGCCGGTGGTCAGGCCCAGCGCGGGATTATTGCCGCTGGCAAGGATGGCCTTGGCACCCAGCCAGGAGATCAGGATCATGCAGGAATACATGGCAAATTGCATCAAGGGCATATTGAATGCAATAAGCCGTTCGCCTTTGGCAAAGTCGCGGAAAATCTTTTCGGAAATATCGCTGAACTTTCTGATTTCCCCTTCTTCCTGGTTAAAGGACTTCACCACACGGATACCGCGGACGTTTTCCTGCACCACGCTGTTCAGGGCGTCATAGGTCTGGAACACCCGCTTGAAAATGGGATTGACGTTGCGGACGATGAGGAACAGCAGAATCATCAGAACAGGAATGCACACCAGGAACACGAGGGATATTTCTTTATTGATGCTGAAAGACACGATCATGGCGAAGATGATCATAATGGGGCCGCGGATGGCCATGCGAAGCAGCATCTGATAGGAGTTCTGGATATTATTTACATCGGTAGTAAGCCGGGTGACAATGGATGCGGTGGAAAACTTATCAATATTGGAAAAGGAAAAAGTCTGCACATTGTCGTACATATCCTGCCGCAAATTGGCGGCAAAGCCGGCGGAGGTTTTTGCACAGAGCTTGGCGGAGGCAAAGCCGGTGGCCAGCTGCAAGATGGCAAATATGATCAAGATGATGCCATATTTCCAAACCTCCGACATCTTTCCCTGATCCACACCGTAGTCGATAAGCCCCGACATACAAAGTGGAATGATGATCTCAAATGCTGCCTCCAGGATGGACAGACAGACCGTAATAATGGAGCCTTTTTTGTGCTGCCGCAGACTCCTGGTGAGTGTCATGATCATTTACGTTTCTTCCTTTCCTTTTGTCACATTATCATGTAGCACGCTACACCAATTGGCAAACACAATGCCGCTTGTCTGCGGCATTGTGTTTATTCTAAATTTCCATAGATTACAAGCAGCATTTTTCCAAGCTCCGTGACCTGTTCTTGTGTCAACCCCTGAAGCATAGATGCTTCCTGCTCCTGGACCATATGGATCAGTTCTCCACCAATGATCTGGGCTTTTTCGGTCAAACAAACCATTTTGCTGCGCTGCTGTTTGGAGTCAAGCCAAGTAGTGACGTATCCGTGCTGTTCCATTCGCGAGACGATCCCAACCACCGTAGGATGCGAGACCTCCAAAAATTCCTCGATCTCTTTTTGGGTTGCCTGTCCGTCTTTGGTCTTGAGAAATGTTAGCACCCGGCTCTGAGAAAGGGTCAGTTCATAAGCATTCAAATCAGCATCTGCTTTGACCTTGATTTTGTCATTGATCATTTTGATCAGATAACCGATCCCTCTTAACGTCATGAGCTTCCCTCCAGTTCGATGTGTAGCATGCTACACATTATAGTGCGCATAGCACGCTCTGTCAAGAGAAAGAAATGTTGGCGCAGAGCTTATGCGCGCAATGCAGGCAAGGTGACTGTAAATGCCGTCCCGCGGCCGATTTCGCTCTTTACGTTGATCGACCCGCCGCTCAATTGAACAATGCGGTGTGCCAGCGGCAGGCCGAGTCCATTTCCGACAGAGGAGTGGGCGGTATCTGCCTGATAAAACTTATCAAAGATGTGACCGATTTCGGATGGACTGATACCGATGCCCTCATCCCGAATGGTTACCGCAATGTTGTTTGCATTTTGTGTGGACGTAATAAAGATGTGTCCTCCGTCATGGCTGAATTTGATGGCATTGCTGATGAGATTCATCCAAACATGCTCCATCATTTCCAGATTGTTGACATAGGGCAGTTTCGGCAGGTCCACTTCAAAGATAATATTCTTTGCGCTCCATAAAGCTTCCATCCGCAGCACGCAGCTGCGGATCTGCTCATCCAAATCATATTCCGACTGCTCTGCCACCAGCTTTTGATTTTCGTACCGGGCAATCAACAGGACACTGCTGGTCAGATCGGACAGCCGTTCCGACTCTTCCGCTATATATTCCAGGTATTTTTTCTTCTTTTCCGGGGATAGATTTTCGTTTCTCAAACGCTTGGCAAAGCCGCGGATGGATACGATGGGCGTTTTGAACTCATGGGAAAAGGTATTGATAAAATCGTTGCGCATCATCTCCGTGCTGCCCAGTTCAGCGGTCATCTGATTAAAACTGTGCAGCAGCTCGCAGATATCGCCTTCACCGGACTCCTCCACCCGCACAGAATAATCTCCTTTGGAGATGGACTTGGTGGCTTTCATCATATCCTGCAAAGGCTTTGCAGAACGCTTGCTGACCACGGAGGAAATGGGGATGGCCACCAGGGTGGAGATCAGCATCGGCAGCAGCGGCGATTGGGGCAGAGCGCTCATGGGGGCAAAGTCAGACAGCTTTAGCCAGATGAAGGTCGTGAGAAAGCCGGACAGGACATTTGTGATCGCTACACAGGTGACAAAGATCCCGCGGGAGGAATGGAGCATCTGCCTGATCATCGTTTCACCGCCTTGTAGCCCAGTCCGCGCACGGTTATGATCTCAAAGTCACGGTTGTCCCGAAACCGATCCCGCAGCTTGTTGATGTGGACATTCACGGTGTGTTCGTCGCTCTCTGTATCCAGATCCCATATTTCATCCATCAGCTGCCGCCGGGTGAAGGTTTTGTTATTGAAGGAGAGGAGCTTGTATAGCAGCAGAAATTCTTTCTTCGGCAGCACCTGCGCTGTGCCGTTTGAAATTACGGTCAGAGAGTCATAAATCAGTTCCGTATTCCCCACTGTCAGCTTTCTCTCTGTTAAAATCTTGGCCCGCCGCAGCAGTGCTGCCACACGCAGGAGCATCTCTTCCTCTTCAAAGGGCTTAACCATATAGTCATCCGCGCCCAATAGAAATCCCTTCTTTTTGTCCGGCAGCGTCTGCTTGGCTGTTACCATCAAAACCGGCATATCCATGCCGGTTTCGCGAATCTGCTTGAGCAGTTCATATCCGTCCAGTTTCGGCATCATGATGTCAAGTATGATCAGATCGACATGCTTGGTTTCAAGGACCTCCAACGCTTCCAGTCCGTTACAGGCCAGGAGAGGCTCATAGCCGGCGTCCATCAGCGCATCCTCCATGAGCGCGCGTATGCCTTTATCATCTTCCACGACCAAAATCCGAAACATACTGATACCCACCTATCTACTATGGATTGACCAGTAAAGGGTATCATCTATTTGCCGAGCAGAAATAAACAATTTGTAAATTTGCAGGAATTACCGCAAAACTTGACCTAAAGTTGATGTTGGGTGACGGAAACTTGATCTTCTCTCGCTATAATCACTGGCAAATCCTTTGCCTGTGATAGGGGGACAACACATCATGAAATATAAACTTCGCGCATTTTTCTCCGGTCGTAACGGAATTGATGACCTGGGCAGAACGCTCTTGTGGGGGGCCTTGGTCCTTATGGTACTGAGCTCGCTGCTTGGAATCACATTCCTGTACAGCATGTCGCTCGTGCTGTTTTGCTATGTGTACATTCGAGCCTTTTCACGCAATCTTGAAAAATGCCGGAAGCAGAACGAAAAGTATCTTTCGTGGCGTGACTTCAGAAGACTGCGCTTTCAGCAGCGCAAGACCCACAAATTTTACCGCTGTCCCAAATGTAAGCAGCCGCTGCGTGTACCGAAAGGGAAGGGCAGGGTCTGCATTACATGCCGGAATTGCGGAGAGCATTTTGAGAAGAAAACATAATGGGGGTGAGCTGGGATGAATGACCCTTACAGCGTACTTGGGGTTTCGAAAGAGGCATCCGAGGAGGAAATCAAGCGTGCATACAGGCAGCTGGCAAAAAAATATCATCCGGATCTCAATCCCGGTGATCCGGAAGCGGCCCGGAAGATGAATGAGGTCAATGCTGCCTATGAACAGATCAAAAATCCTGGTCAGACAAACTCTGCCTATGGATATGGGAATCAACACAGCTCTGGCGGAAATCCCTATGATGGATACGGCAGCGGCGGGTATGGGAACTCCGGGCAGCCCTATGGAGAAGATTTCGATCCCTTTGATCCGTTTGGATGGGCGGGCCGGGGAAGTGGGAGCACCATCCACCGCAGGCCGCTTTTTATCTATATCATTGTGGGCTTTATCGCCCTCAATCTGGTATCGACCCTCTTAACTCGTTCCATGCGATCACAGCAGCAAGATCAGTTCCAAAGCCGGATAGAGCAGTTTGAGGAGTATTACGGCGAAATGTATCCGGACTATCCCGGCACATATCCTCCGGGGGATGAGGACAACGCCCCGGATGAGGATTCGGAACAGCAGGAGACTGATAACGATCAATCAGGACAAGCGTCTCCATTCTCTGGCTATTGGGGGCAGCAGGCCCCATCCTGGTTCGGCGGCTACTCGGGCAACAATAACAACTAATCCATGAAGGAGAATGAGATATATGTCAAAAATAATCGGCATCGACCTTGGCACGACAAACTCTTGTGTCGCCGTCTTTGAAGGAAGCGAACGAGTGATCATTCCCAACGCGCAGGGAGGCAGGACGACACCATCTGTTGTGGCTTTCACCAAAACAGGCGAGAGACTTGTGGGCGAGTCTGCAAAACGGCAGGCCGTCACGAATCCTGAGCGTACCATCAGCTCTATCAAAAGAGATATGGGTACGGCCAGAAAAATAAGCATTGATGGAAAAAGTTATACGCCGGAGCAGATCTCCGCAATGATCCTGCAGCAATTGAAGGCGGATGCGGAGAGCTATTTGGGAGAGAAGGTCACGGAGGCAGTCATTACTGTCCCGGCCTATTTTACGGACGCCCAGCGCCAGGCGACAAAGGATGCCGGCACCATCGCCGGGCTGAATGTTCAGCGTATCATCAATGAACCGACCTCTGCCGCCTTAGCCTACGGTGTTGATAAGGAAGAAGCGCAGAAGATCATGGTTTATGATCTGGGCGGTGGTACTTTCGATGTTTCCGTGCTGGATATCAACGGCGGCGTGATCGAAGTGTTGGCTACCTCCGGTAATAACCGCTTGGGCGGTGATGATTTTGACCAGTGTATCTGTGACTGGCTGGTCAAGGAATTTAAGCGTGAGAACCGGATTGACTTGTCAAAGGACATCAGTGCAATGCAGCGCGTCCGGGAAGCGGCTGAAAAAGCAAAGATCGAGCTGTCCAGCGCCATTACCACAGAAATCAACCTGCCCTATATCGCCACCGGCAAGGACGGCCCCAAACATCTTCTCTTTGTCCTGAGCCGTGCAAAATTCAACGAACTGACCGGGCATCTTGTGGCGCAGACCATGGAGCCGGTGAAAGCAGCCCTTTCCGATTCCGGCCTGACCACCGCACAAATCAGCAAGGTGCTGATGGTTGGCGGCTCCAGCCGTATTCCCGCCGTCCAGGAAGCGGTCAAATCGTTTATGGGGAAAGAGCCCTTCAAGGGCATCAACCCGGATGAATGCGTTGCCTTGGGTGCGTGTTTGCAGGGAGGCGTCTTGGCAGGTACCGTCAAGGGACTGCTGCTCCTGGATGTCACACCGCTTTCGCTGGGGATTGAAACCGTGGGCGGTGTCTGCACCCGGCTCATCGAGCGAAACACCTCCATTCCCATTACAAAGAGCCAGATTTTTACCACCGCGTCCAGCTTCCAGTCCTCTGTGGAGATCAATGTGCTGCAAGGTGAGCGGCCCATGGCGCGTCAGAATAAAAGCCTTGGAAAGTTCAGACTCCACGGAATCCGCCGCGCGCCGCGTGGCGTACCGCAGATTGAGGTCACCTTTACCATTGACACCAACGGTATTGTCAATGTTTCCGCCATGGACAAGGATACCGGGAAACGGCAGGAGATTACGATCCAGGGCTCCAGCAACATGAGCCGGGAGGAGATCGACCAGGCGGTTCGGGAGGCGCAGCAATACGCCGCGGAAGATGCCAGGGCCAAGGCGGATGCACAGATCAAAGATCGCCTGGAAAGGCTGCTGTACCAGAGTGAAGAAGTCCGCAGACATGCGGATAAAGAACAGAAAAAACAAATCGACGAAGCAGCCAAGACCGCAAAGCGTGCGCTCAAGCACAAAGATCCCCGGGAAATGACTGCCGCGGCGGATGCCCTGGAAGCGCTCATCGGCACACAGGATCGTGCCGGCAATACGATGCAATAAGAAAAGGAAATAGGAATAAATATTTCATTCGTATACTTTTAGGCCTATGGGCGCAATGATAGATAATACGGTCAGCATAGAGGACCACTTGATACCGCCGTCCTTTTTATAGGCGGGGCAATTACCGTGTCTTGCCTCCGACTTCCGTATAAAGCTATATTGATGGCAGTGACGTATTTGGAAACCTTGTAAGCAAAACGCCAATCTTTGCCGGCAGTGTGCTAAAATAACTTTATAAAAAGCAAAGGCGAGCCATCATGTGGTGGCTCGCCTTTGGCTGTTTCCAAAGAGATTATCAGAAAGTCTGATTTACAGGTCATGGTTATCCTTGAAATGATAGTAAAAGCTTTTTCGGTTCGTAGTACAGCGCGCACAGGTCTGCGCCACATTGATCCTGTCAAAGGCCGTTCCACCATCAGTTCTTTCAAGGAATCTGCCAATGCCCATTTTGTGATATGGGGATCTGCCATACGCGGCCTCCTTTCATCACATCCACAAGTGCTCCACGACCGCCATTGTCCTTGCCGCCCACAAGAACGGAATGCCGAAGGACGCTGAAAGCCTGCCGGTTTAGCCATATGGCCCACAGCGACGCAATGCTGGAGCGGCGGTTACTTGGAAAACGAAATTCACCGGCCGCTTTCTTCGGTAATTTCTACCTCCAGATGCTGTTTGGGTTGGCCGATGTACTGACGGGATTCCTGGAGCCGCTGCTCCATTTCCAAAATTTCCTTCTGGATCTGATAGCGGCCTTTTGCTTTGTTCAGCTCCAAAAAGAGATGGTAGCGTTCTTGCAAGGTCTCTGCCTTAGGCGGAAATACAATGACCTCATCCCCGATTTGGTTGCCCTCCAGTTCGTTCCGGCAGATTTCATCGTCCATGACCGCCATATAGAGCGCATATCTGGTGAATTCCTTGAGCGGCATTCGAATCATCCATCGCCAGCAGGCGGCGGTGCCCACAACAGCTGCCAAGCAGCCCAGGGCTGCAATTTTGTGGCCGGTTTTCATTTCTCTTTATCCTCCGATATTTTGAATTTTGTGTCCGGATTTTTCTTCTAGGAAACGGCAGAATTCCGGAATGCTGCCGCCATCCAGCCCTGCCTTTTCCATGGCAAGGGCGTGGTTTTTCCCCACCAAAAAAACAAGGTAATCCCCGGTCTCTGCCAGCGCAAGGATCTTGTCATACTGCCACTTGGACTCCGCTGCGGCAGTCTTCACCAGAAAATGGTCGGAGAAGAATTCAGTGTCGGAAGCAGCGGTGCCCGGCAGGGCCTTGCGCTTTGCAAAAAAGGCATCGATGGAATCCTCCTTCCAGTAAACCAGCAGCAGCGCCGCCATGGCCAAACAGTGAAACGCCGTCTGCCAGACATTTTTCCAGGACAGCCAAAGGGATACCAAGAGAAGTCCGATGATGATGCGGAGATAAAGATGGACCCACCGATTTCTTTTGGCTCTGACCGTTTTTCGAGCTGCTCGTGCCATGGCGGTCAATGCCTTTTGATCGTATGTAGTGTGACAAGTAAATTCCATAGGGCACCTCCAGGCTGCCTTGATCATGAGTTTTGGAAAGTGGGCACTACTATACCAGATAAAAGCACATTTAAAATAAATTTTTTCTTAAGTATTTTTAAGATTACGGAATTTCCTCACCCTACGGGAAAGCGGGGGGTGGACAACTGTCGGAAGCCGGATAATACCTTCAGCAAAAATGCTGCGGAGTGTCAAATTGATTGAGCCCCTTGCTACCAGCAGTTCATAAAGAGCGGAACTGCCGCCAGCACATCCGCTGCATTGTGGGCGCTTGCGGCCGGTTGGCCAGAAACAGCGGGAAGGCAAATCGTTTTTTCGGAACGCTGCCGGTCCATAGGGCTTGTTCCTGCGTTATGGAATATCTTCCTTTCAAAAAGACAGAGGGCAGCACCATGCGGCTGCCCTCTGTTCCGTTGTCTCTGGAATGGGCATAACAAAAGGCCGCGGACAAAACATTGTCTGCGGCCACCCATTGTTTTCTGCGAGATCAAAAAAGAGCGCAACAGCCGAAGGCGGCGATTTTTCTGCCCTGGCCTCCCGGCTTTACAGCTTGGAAGTCCGGAAAGCTCCGCACCGTGTTTGGCGATATCCATTTATGCGGCGCCAAAATCAATGTGGAATTTTCCAATCAACATCGTGCGCACCTCGCTTTGTTATTGCAAATACTATACCATGTGCCGTCTGCCAATATCCTTCCGGCGGCCTGCCATTGACAGACCTGCGTGCTGACGGTATGATAGGGCCATCTGACTTTTTGCACTGGAAATGCCGCGTGAGGCAAAGAAAGAGAGCGTATACACGATGATTTTCTATTTTTCCGGAACAGGCAACTCGGCATGGGCGGCCCGGCAGCTGGCCCGCCTTACCGGCGATACGGCCTGTGATATTACCGATCTGAAGGAACTGCCGGAGATGGAGCATGCCGAACAGACGGGCTTTGTTTTTCCGGTCTATGCCTGGGGAGCGCCGGAGGTCATGGCGGATTTTGCCCGAAAGCTGCCTGCGTCCAAGGGGTTCACCTTCGGCGTGTGCACCTGCGGAGGGGATGCCGGACTTACCATGAAGCAGTTTTCCAAGCTGTACCCTCTGCACAGCAGTTATAGCCTGCTGATGCCTAACAACTATATCCTTGGCTCCGATACCGATGACGAGAGCGAGATCCTTCAAAAGATCGCCGCCGCCCGGGTAGAGCTGGAGCAGATGGCGCAGGAGATCCGACGGCGGGAGAAGGTCTATCGGGTCCACGAGGGAGCACTGGCGGGAACGAAGTCCCGCCTGGCCAATTTTGGGTTCAACCGGTTTGCCCGAAGCGCGAAGCCTTTCTTTGCCGAGGACTGCTGCAACGGGTGCGGCCAGTGCGCCAGGAACTGTCCGGCATCTGCCATTTCCCTCCGGGACGGAAAACCGGTGTGGGCAGCACGATGCTTCCAGTGCCTGCGCTGCATCAACGAATGTCCCCGGCAGGCCATCCAATATGGAAAGTCCACGGCCGGACGGCGCCGCTATACCATCCGGGCGTATCTGCCCCAGGATGAACAGTGAGGTGGTTGGAGCATGAAAATAAAGTCAATGTCCCGGCGTAAAAAATGGTGCCTTGCCGGGGGAAGTGTCCTTTTGCTTCTGGTCATTCTGAGCGGGGCGTTTTTCTGGTATGTGTCCGATTACTACCGGGCGGAGGATGTGGCGCTTGAAGTGATGGCCCGGGACAACGGCATCACGGTGCAGGACGATCTGACTATCTTATCCCCGACCTATCCCACCGATACCGCCATCATTTTCTATCCCGGCGCCAAGGTGGAGGAAGCGGCCTATCTGCCGCTGCTCGATCAGATCCGGCAGACCGGGGTGGCCTGCATATTGGTACATATGCCGTTCCATATGGCCATTTTTGATGCGAATGCGGCCGAAGAGGTGATCGCTCAGTTCCCGGAGTTTCAACATTGGTATATTGCCGGACACTCCATGGGCGGCGCTATGGCGTCCAAGTTTGCCGCTGACCATCCTGACCAGGTAGATGGGCTCATTCTGATGGGCGCCTACATCTACGGCGATTATCCGGATGAAAAGACCCTCACCATTTACGGTTCCCTCAACCAAAGCGTGGAGGACCACATCGACTACACGGAGAACATTGTGGAGATCGAGGGCGGCAACCACGCCCAGTTCGGAAACTACGGCCCGCAGAAGGGAGATCCGGCCGCCGAGATCTCTGCCCAGGAGCAGCAGGCTCAAACGGTGGCGGCCATTGAGGCATTTCTCGCAGAGAGGTGATTTGGTCCCTGCCGGGGATACGCCGAAGATCACTTCCCCCCATACGGAAAACAGAGCAGATCCCTTTTTCGGGATCTGCTCTGTTTGTCATATTGCGGAAACGACGGAACGAAAACGGGGCGTTAGGGCAGCTCCGGTTCCTCCACCAAGGCGGCCGCTTCCGATTCACATACCGGCTGAACATTTTTAATATGCTGATGGAAAGCCTCCACCACCGGAGTCAGTACCTGCTCCTTTTTCCAGACCAGCACCGTTCCTGTCTCCATGGCCGGAGAAAGAGGGAGGAACCGCAGATCATCAAAGGCCAGGTTCAGATCGAAGCCCAGCGCCGCGCCCACACCGCAGCGCACCATATTGGCGGCGTTGAGGATCAGATTGAAGGTGGCGGCGATCTGCAGGTGATCCCAGCGATCCCCGAACCAACTGGCCAGTTCCCTCTGTACGCTCTCCCGTCCGCTGATTAGCAGAGGCACCGATTCCAAATCCCGGGACGTGACCGCGTCCAGTGCGGCCAAGGGGGAATCTGCCCGCACCAGCACGCCCCAGCGGTCCCGCTCCTGCATCCGGCAGAAGGCATATTTTCCTACATCCACCGGTTCTGTCAGAAGCCCCATGTCCAAAAGACCTGTGTCCAGCCGTTCCTTCACATCGTCGGCATTGGCGCTGAAGATGCGGAAGGTGACCCTGGGGTAGCGTTCCCGAAAGGTGCGGATGGCCTGGGAGAGGAAGGTCATGCTGCGGCTCTCTCCCGCGCCGATGGCGATCTCGCCCATCAGCTCCGTCTCCCGGGCGGCAAATTCCCGGGTTGTTTTGTCCGCCAGATCCACCAGCTCCTGCGCCCGCCGACGCAGCAGCATCCCCTCGTCGGTGAGCACGATATGGTAACGGCTGCGGCGAAAGAGCTGTACCCCCAGCTCCTCCTCCAGCTGCATCAGCTGCCGGGAAAGAGGGGGCTGGGCCAGATGGAGCAGAGCGGCGGCCTTGGTGATGTTTTCCTCCCGGGCTACTGCCAGAAAATATCTCAAAACACGAAGTTCCATGAAATCCCTCCCGGTCTCATCCTACCATTTACGCTCTGCTCCTGCAATGTAAAAATGCCTTAATAGAATCATTGCAGATAGAAAATGAGTATTTTACATTTTTGGACGCTGGATTTACAATGGAGCCAGAAGATGCGTAAGGAGGTTATTCGTATGAACGCATTGGTTGCTTATTTTTCTGCTACCGGCACCACGGCCAAAGCGGCGAAGGCTCTGGCAGACGCGGTGGGTGGGGACCTCTATGAGATCCGTCCTGCCGTACCCTATACCAGCGCCGACCTGAACTGGATGGATCAGAACTCCCGCTCCAGCGTGGAGATGAAGGATGCTCGTTCCCGGCCCGCTCTGGCCGACACTGACGCCCCTGTGGCCGGTCACGATGTGATCTTTCTGGGGTTCCCGGTGTGGTGGTATATGGCACCCACCATCCTCAATACCTTCCTGGAGGCCTATGATTTTACCGGCAAGACCATTGTCCTGTTCGCCACCTCCGGCGGCAGCGGCCTTGGCAAGTCGGCCTCTGGGCTGCGCCCCAGCGCTCCCGGCGCCAAGATCGTGGATGGCCGGATGCTGAATGGCCGCCTGAACGAGGCGGAGCTTAGAAAATGGGCGGAAGGGCTGAAACTGTAAAGCATCCCGGATGTAAAAAAATGCGGAGTGCCCATTGCGCACTCCACATTTTTTTACATCTCTCTTTGCAGATACACCATATCCACCAGCTGCACCCCGCACTCGCAGATGGGGTGATCATAGTGGTCGGTAAAAAAGTTCTTGACCAGATGGTGCCTGCAAAAGCCGCAGGATTCATAAAACGGGATGGTGGAGGGGCTGTCCCCGGTGCCCACCTGCAGCACCGCATACTGCTCCTTGTAGGTTCGGACGAGGAAGTCCACCAGTGCTTTTCCGTAACCCCTTCCCTGAAAGTCCGGCTCCACGGCAATGTTTTTCAGTTCCAGGAGGCCGCCGCCCTCGTCAGTTACCACGCATTCGGCCTTGACGCCGTCCTCCTCCAGCACATACATGGTCCCCCGCTCCAGATAGCGGTCCACCATGTCCTCCTGCTCGTCCGCCAACAGAAGCAAATCCAGGTATCTCTTTTTATCGTTTTCCACTTTCCTGATTTCCATAGGCGCACCTCACGGTTTCAAAAGCCGTTTCAGCGCGGCGGCGTCCAGCAGATTCACCGTCACGAACTTTCCCTGATAAAATACCGCCCAGTTGTTGAACGCACAGGGCAGCGCCTTGGCCTTTGCCAGCGTATCCACCGGGATGAGAGTATAGGGCTCCTCCAGCTCCTGGCAGGTCTTGCGCACCAGCTCCACGCTTTGATGGATGTAGGGACACTGAGGGCTATAATAGATGGTCAGCTCCTGCGGTTCGATCTCCGGCTGCTTGACGCTCTTTGCAAAGCGGGGCTTGGTCCCGTCAAAGGAGAGGGAGAGCAGCCGGTAGCCATCCGGAGTGGTGTCCACCGTTTCAAATCCATACTTTTCCGCGAAGGCCTGGTCCGAAAGCCAGGCCTTCTGCTTTTCCGCCCCCAGCATGCACACGCCGGACTTCCCCTTGGCCCTGGCGTCAGCCAGGCAGTACTCCATCAGCTGCCTGCCGTAGCCCTTGCCCTTGAAGTCCCCGGAGACCCACAGGCAGTAGAGATAGAAGAAGTTGTCTCCTTCCACCGGCACCCAGGCCGTCTCCAGCGGGGCATATTCGATGAACACCACGCCCTTGGCGTCCAGCTTGCGGAATACATGCCCCTCCCGAAGCCGCTCCCGGAGCCAGGTGCGTTTGGCCTCCACACCGGGGTGGGGCTTCCTGCTGCGGATAATGCAGCACAGATGCTCCTGCGCCAGATTTTCTTCCGTCAGATTGATAAATTGTTCGCTCATCCTGTGTCACCGCTTTTCATATACCAAATCCACGATCCCGTTCCAATGCTCTGCTCTCACCAGCTTCAGCGGCAGTTCCTGCGGAAGCTCCGGAAACAACCGCACGCCTTTGCCCAGCACGGTGGGGATGATGGACAGCCACAGCGTATCGATGCGTCCCTCTTGCAAAAGCTGTCCGGCCACGGACGCGCCTCCGCAGATCCAGACATTGCCCTCGTGCGCCCCTTTCAGCGTGTCCACCAGGGCAGTCAAATCCCCATTCCAGAAGAAAATGTTCTCCTGATCCGCTTTTTGCCGGTGGGTCACCACATAACAGGGGCGGCCTTCATAGGGCCAGCTGTCCGGAGAGAGCTCCGTGACCAGCTGGTGATAGGTGGTCCAGCCCATGACGATGGCGTCCACCGTATCCAAAAACGCCGGGTAGCTGCCGGGGGCATCCGGCTTACTGCCGTCGCCCGCCAGCCAGTCCACGCCGCCCTGTTCGTCCGCAAGATACCCGTCCACGCTCATGGCGAGATACAATACGCTCTTTCCCATGGCCATCCCCTCCGTTGCCCCTATTGTACCCAAAAGCTGCAAAAAGGACAAGGCAAAAAGAAACATGACAGACAGGTGTCCGGTTTCTGTGTTATAATACAAAAAAAGAAGGGGAGGGGAGTCCTGCATGAAGATGGAGCGGCTCATCGGCATATTGTCTATCCTGCTCCAACGGGACAAGGTCACCGCCCCGGAACTGGCGGAGCAATTCGAGGTGTCCCGCCGGACCATCCAGCGGGACATCGAGTCCTTGTGCCGGGCGGGCATTCCCATTGTTACCGCCCAGGGCGCAGGCGGCGGCATCTCCATCATGGAGGGCTACCGGGTGGACCGCACCGTGCTTACTGCCCCGGAGATGCAGGCCATTCTGGCGGGACTGAGGAGTCTGGACAGCGTCAGCGGCACCCGGCGCTACGCCCAGCTGATGGAAAAGCTGTCCGCCGGAACGGGCGGGCTGGTCAGCGGCGGGGCCCATATGCTCATCGACCTGGCCTCCTGGTACAAGACCAGCCTGCCGCCGAAAATCGAGCTGATCCAAGGGGCCATCGAGCAGCACCGCACCATCCAATTTACCTACTTTTCCCCCAGGGAGGAATCGGTGCGCACCGTGGAGCCCTGCTATCTGGTGTTCCACTGGTCCACCTGGTATGTGTGGGGCTGGTGCCGGCTGCGGGAGGACTTCCGCCTGTTCAAGCTGAACCGCATGACGGAACTCACTGCCGGCGAGTCCTTTGCCCCTCGCGGTGCGCCGCTTCCCGACCTTGCGCCGGAGCGGGTCTTTCCGGTGAAATACCAGGTCACCGTTCTCTTTGATCCCTCTTGCCGCTGGCGGCTGGTGGAGGAGTACGGGGCGGAGTGCTTCACCGTGGAGCAGGACGGCCGACTGCGCTTTACCGGGGACTTCCCCGATGCGGACAGCGTACTGAGCTGGGTGTTGACTTTTGGAGACAAGGCGGAGCTGCTGGAACCGGAAGAACTGCGGCAGCAGCTTGAAAATTTGACCAGAGCGTTGGCGGACCGTTACAGGAGGGATTGACATGGCGTCTCATCAGGACTTTGTGGACTACGTGGCCGAACAGCTCCAGGGGGCGGGCACCATCCGCAGCCGGAAGATGTTCGGAGAATACGGCCTCTACTGCGACGGGGTGTTCTTCGCCGTCATCTGCGACGATCAGCTGTTCGTGAAGATTACCCCGGCGGGGAAGGCCGCCTTTCCTGACCTGCCCAAGGCTCCGCCCTATGAGGGAGCCAACGACTACATTTGGGTGGAGGACGTGGACGACCGGGAGCGGATGACGGAGCTGGTGCGCATCACCTGCCAAGCGCTGCAGAGCAAGATCCCAAAGAAGGAAAGGAAATGACCATGGCTTTTGATTACAAGAAAGAATACAAGGAGTTCTATCTGCCGCCCAGGGCACCGGGCATCGTCACCGTGCCGGCCATGAACTTCCTGGCCGTGCGGGGCCGGGGCGACCCCAATGAGGAGAATGGAGCCTATAAGCAGGCTTTGGAGATGCTCTACACCGTGGCCTATACCATCAAAATGAGCAAGATGGGCAAGCATGAGCCGGAGGGCTACTTCGACTATGTGGTGCCGCCTCTGGAGGGCCTTTGGTGGCAGGCGGGTGTCTGCGGGGTGGACTATTCCCGCAAGGCGGATTTCCAGTGGATCTCCCTGATCCGCCTGCCGGAGTTTGTGACGAAAGAGGTCTTTGACTGGGCCGTCCGGGAGGCAACGGAGAAAAAGCAGCGGGACTTCTCGGCAGTGGAGCTCTTCTCCTGGGAGGAGGGGCTGTGCGTCCAGTGCATGCACACTGGCCCCTACGATGAAGAGCCTGCCACCGTGGCCGCCATGGAGGCATACGCCAAGGCCCGGGGCTATGAAGAGGACTTCGGCGAGGGGCGGTTCCACCACGAGATCTATTTGAGCGATGTACGGCGGTGCCGGCCAGAAAAACTGAAAACCGTCATCCGGCAGCCGATAAGGAGGATATGACATGGAGCTTCTGCAAAAACGGGAGGCAGCTGTTCAGCGCTGGTTTTCCATGTGGCTGGACAAGCAGGACACGGGCATTGAGGAGCTCTTTGCCCCGGATGCCGTCTACATTGAGAGCTGGGGACCGGAGTACCACGGCAGCGGGAAGATCAAGCTGTGGTTTGACGAGTGGAACGGCCGGGGCACCGTGGAGCGGTGGGACATCCGGCAGTATTTCCACAAGGGGGATCAGACCGTGGTGGAATGGTCCTTCCGGTGCGCCATGACAGACGGCACCGTCCAGAGCTTTGATGGGCTCTCCCTCATCCGCTGGAACGAGGCGGGGCAGATCTGCTTTTTGCAGGAGTTCGGCTGCAACGAAAACCGCTATGACCCCTATGCGCAGGGGGAGGTCCCGGTATTCCGGGAGGAACAGGCGCTGTGGTTCTAAGGGAGGGAGCGGCATGAAAGGCTTTACCCGCGCGGAGACCCGGTTTTCCCTGTGCGGCCTGAACTGCGCCCTGTGCGCCATGTATCTGGGCGGCTACTGCCCCGGCTGCGGCGGCGGAGCGGGCAATCAGAGCTGCGCCATCGCCAAATGCTCCCTGGAGCATGGCGGCATCTCCTTTTGCTGGGAGTGCCGGGAGTATCCCTGTCCCCGCTACGAGGGCTTTGACGATGGGGACTCCTTTGTGCCCCACCGGAACCGGCAGCAAGACATTGATATGGTCCGGGAGCTGGGGCTGGATGCCTGCCTTGCCCGGCTGGAGGAAAAGCGGGCGATCTTTGAGCAGCTTCTGGCCCATTACAACGACGGCCGCCGCAAGACATTTTTTAATACGGCAGTCTACCTCCTGTCCCTGGAAGATTTGCAAGCCGTGATGACCGCACTGAACAGCCGGCCGGAGCTGGGCGGGCAGGCAGTCAAAGAGCGTGCCCTTGCCGCTGTGGGGCTGCTGCAGGAGGCGGCGGACCGCCGGGGCATCAGCCTGAAGCTGAACAAGAAACTGAAAAAGGGGTGAGCTTATGCCGACTTCCAGGGTGACCGTCCATTTTCCATGCCCGGTGGAGCAGGTGTGGCAGACGGTGACGGACCTTGCCCATACCGCCTGGCGCAGCGATCTCAAACGGGTGGAGGTCCTGGACGAGACCCACTTTGTGGAGCACACCAAAAGCGGCTATGCCACGAACTTCACCGTCACGGCCTGTGAGCCGTCCCGGCTCTGGGCTTTCACCATGGCCAACGGCAACATGTCCGGGACCTGGGAGGGCCTCTTTGAGGCGGCGGAGGGCGGTGCCCGGCTTCATTGCACCGAGACGGTCCACGCCAAACACTGGTGGATGCGTCCCTTTGTCCCCGGCTATCTGAGGCGGCAGCAAAAGCGGTATCTGGACGATTTGCGGAGAGAACTGGCAGAATAAAAGCCGTGTTCATCTGCGTTGCTTGCGGCAACGGGCCATTCTTCCTACAATGGGAGCGAAAGGAGTGAGCCCCTATGTTGAACGAAAACATCAAAGCGCTTCGGAAATCCAAGGGTCTTTCCCAGCAGGAGCTGGCGGTGAGACTGAATGTAGTGCGGCAGACCATCTCCAAATGGGAGCAGGGAGTTTCCCATAGTTAAAGATACCACACCAAATATG
>UMCH01042714.1_pt1 | contig 25670 bp, 19 predicted proteins | sample 1964201 | NCBI WGS metagenome assembly UMCH01 (sample SAMEA4835965, study PRJEB28245) | human gut metagenome | biome: gut microbiome; material: fecal sample | place: Denmark | collected 2008 | reverse complement strand
CTGCCATAATATCGTAATTACCTGCTGCGATTGCCGCAGTACCGAAAACATAGGCTGCCTTGTTGAATGGACCACCCATGTCGATCGCCATCATTCCACCAAGTACCAGGCCAAGCAGGATACGGCTGGAATCTCCCATTCCTTTCAAACCACTATTTAATGCTGTATTGATCGTACCCATGACCGGCTCCACAACGAAGTTCATTGCTAATCCAGTCACCAAAATACCAACAACCGGATAGATCAATACCGGTGCAAGTTTTTCCAATGCTTCCGGCATCTTTTCGCAAACTACGCGCAGCGCCTTGATCACGTAACCTGCCAAAAATCCTGCGGCTAACGCTCCCAAAAATCCGCTGGTTCCATTGTGTGCCATCATTCCACCGACGAATCCCAGTGCTAATGCCGGTCTGTCTCCGATCGCCATGGCGATAAATCCTGCTAATACCGGAAGCATCAAGCCAAAGGCAATATCACCAATTCCCTTTAATGTTGCGGCAACCGGTGTGATCGTACCAAAATTTCCACGATCCGCAACAGATAAGGAATTCATATCGACTGACAAACCATCGATCAGAAATGCTAATGCTATAAGAATACCGCCTCCAACGACAAATGGAAGCATATGTGATACACCATTCATAAGTTGTGTATAGATCTGATGTCCGATACTGCCACCGGATTTTGCATTCTCGCTGCGAGCCGGAGCATTTGCTGCATGATAAAGTGGAACATCTCCAGATGTTGCTCTCTCGATCAACTGATCTGCCTTGTTAATTCCATCCGAAACCTGACATTCTATCACACGCTTACCATCAAAACGGTCCATTGGCACCTGCGCATCTGCTGCTACAATAATACAGTCTGCATCGTCAATTTCCTGCTGTGTCAACACATTCTTTGCACCACCGGATCCGCGTGTCTCGATCTTAATGGCAACCCCTGCTGCTGTTGCTGCTTTCTCCAAGCCTTCAGCCGCCATATACGTATGTGCGATTCCTGTCGGACAGGAAGTAACGGCCAACACCTTTGCCGCCTGAGCTGTCTCTAACCTTTCATCAATGTCCGGTTTCTCATCGTCTGCCTTGTCGATAATGTTCAAAAACTCATCGACTGTCTTAGCATTGCGGAGTGATTCTGAAAAATCCTCATCCATCATAAGCACTGATAATTTGCTAAGTACATCCAAATGGACATTGTCCTCTGTGTTTGGTGCTGCGATCAAAAATAGTAACGTTACCGGTTCGCCGTCCAAAGAATCAAAATCAACACCATCCTTGACTACCATTGCTGCAAGTCCCGGCTTTGTAACTGCATCGCATTTACCATGTGGAATCGCAATGCCCTCACCAATTCCGGTCGTGCTCTCCTCTTCACGAAGAAAAACCTGCTTGCGGTAAGCTTCAATATCATTGATCTTACCACTTTTGCCCATAAGTGACACGATCTGATTCAATGCCTCTGTCTTGTCCGCAGGCGAAGCATCCAGACAAATGCTGTTTTTGTCTAATAAATCTGTAATTCTCATATGATCACCTTTCCTTCCCATACATTATAAATAATGCACTGCGGTTTTTTCATATTCCGTTTCAATTTCCTGTCTTGTTGCCAAATTTTCAGAGCAAGCGCTGGCACCTCCACTGGCAAGGCCCATACGGAATGCATGTTCGTAATCTCTCTTCTGCATCCAGCCGGCCATAAAGCCTGCAACCATGGAATCTCCCGCTCCTACTGTGTTTTTGACTACGCCCTTAGAGGATTCTCCTGCAATGATCTGCCCATTCTCTGCAATAAGAACTGCCCCTTTACCACCCATAGAAACTAATACATTTTTAGCTCCACGTTCCTGTAGGTTCTTTGCATATGGAATAACATCGCTCCACTCTGACAATGTTACCCCAAAGATCTCACCCAATTCATGATGATTCGGTTTGATCAAAAACGGATGATATTCTAATACATTTAGCAGCAAATCTTTAGTGGCATCAACTGCGATTGTCATATTTTTATCAGACAAACGTTTCAAGATCTGCTGATAAATATCATCCGGCATCGAGCTTGGAATACTTCCTGCCAAAACAAGCACATCATCTTTATTGAGCTGATCAAGTTTTCCCATCAGCTGATCAATCTGCTGTTGTCCGATATCCGGTCCTTGTCCATTGATCTCTGTTCCATCAATGTTCTTTAATTTCAGATTGATACGTGATATACCATGCTCAAGTTTGATGAAATCCGACTGAACTCCTGCCTGTTCCAACATTCGCACAATCTCGTCTCCTGTAAAGCCGGCCATGAATCCCAGTGCTATGTTCGCAATCCCGAGATTTCCAAGGACAATAGAAACATTAATTCCTTTGCCACCCGGCAACATCAGTTCGGATGCAGTGCGATTGGTCATTCCCAGTTCAAAATCGTTCACCGACACAATGTAATCCACTGATGGATTAAATGTTACTGTATATACCATACAACTTCCTTTCCGCTGTCTTCAGCTATTTATTTTCTTCTTTGCCTGATCGATCATTTGCTTTATGATGATTTTATTATAACCGTATATTCTTTCATAATCAATCACAATCAGTCACAAATCTCCATACTGTTTTTTGTGCAGATTGCACAATACTACTCTTATTTTTTCCATTCTTCTAGATATTTCGTGTGTTTTATTCCGTTTTTGCCATATTAGCAAAATAATCCAAACCATTATCCATTCTATTTCGCTCATAATCGTTCATTATCGGTCATTATTTTCATGATGGTTAGTTTGCTTCTGTAATCTCTCTTTATTATAAGAGCTGAGAGTACGATTTAGAGCTGAAAGGTTGCGTTAATGCAAAAAGACAACCTCTATTTACCATAAAGGTTGTCTTCTTATTATTTCTTTTTATCCAAAAAATATGACTGCCATGCATGATGTTGGTTTGGCATATTCTGATAATACGATACTGCCGTTCGGCTGCTCGCTCTAGAATTACCAATCTCTTGGCGCTGTTTCAACAGATACCGTTGAAACACTTCCCGATTTCTGCGTTCCAACCCCTCGATCTTAACACCGCAATCAGTAATGACACGGATCAAATTCTGCATTTCCAAGATTGCACTGCGATAACTCTGCTTATCTTGCTCAAGATATGGGCTGACTTTGTGATATACACTATCAAACCCTTTATCCAGAATATTGATTTCTCCCAGCGCTTTTTCTTTCTGTGCCATTAATTGTTCAAAAACATCTATGTCCATGTTTTCCTGTTGCAAAACTTTGCTTTGTTGTTGCGTCAATGTAAGCAGCTCTTCCATGATCCGTTGTTTCTTTTGCAGCGATTCCTGCAACGCGGATAAATATACTGTTGCCGTCTCCATCAATACTCTCCTACTTTACTATGCCGTTACTCTATATAACCTTGTGCTCAGAAAGCAATGCCTCTGACATCTGTTCTGCACTATCGATCATACCACATTATTAATACGCATTACCTCTTTCCATGTCTCACGCATTGTCTTAATATGGTGCAGCGCATCTTCTAACACTGCTTTGTCTTTTTTGACATTGGCCTCAACCAAGCGACGGTAAATATAATCATAGACGACCTCAAAATCCTTCGCCACCGGATACTTCATATCAAGCGTTGAACGAAACTCTACAATAATATTTTGAACTTTAATAATATTATTATTCGCTTTCTCAATATCGCCTTTATCGATTGCCTCAATCGCCATATTAGCGAACTTGATCGCACCATCATACAACATCAATGTCAACTTAGCCGGTGATGCCGTCTGAATCGCATTACGCTGATACTGCATTGCTGCCTTGTTATATGTTGCCATTCCTCTTATCTACCTCCATGTATTAGTTGCTGCCAAGATAACTTGACAAGGATGACTGCTGTGAATTCAAGCTTGCCAATGCTTTTTCCATCGCTGAAAACTGTTTATAATAATGGTCTTCCATCGTCTGCAATTTTGTTTCCCAGCTCTTAATATCTTTCTTATATTGAGTCATCTGCTTTGTCATTTCCTTATCGTTATAGAATGTCAAAGCACTGCTCATCGTTGTCGATTTCATCTTTTCATTTAATGCATCATACAAGCTATTGGTAAGCCCTGCCATCACTTCTGCTACAACGTCCGGATCTTCTTTCAAAAGATCCTGCAGCGTATTCGTTGAATCAGAGTAAACTGAATCATCCTCATCTCCTTTAATATGAAGCTGACCATACTCCTTATAATCTGTTCCAGTAGTAATGCCAAGATTCGCCAAAGAATACTTCTTCCCGTTCGAAGCAGTGATCGATTTACCGGTAATACTTCTCATCGTTGTAATAAGTCCATCCAGAGTGCTGTCACGACGAAGCAAAGAATCCTTAATCTTTGTATTCCATTTCTCTACCTCTTCATCTGACATCTCATCCTTCTGATCATCGGTTAACACATCATAGCTTCTCGCCGATTTCGCATTATACAATGTATTCATTTCTTTCAGAATCGAATTATACTGTGTCACAAACTCTTTGATCGAGTCGTATACCGCATCGGTATCGTCAGAAACGGTAATGGACACTTCTCCATCTGTCACATCCATAAGATCTAAGGATAAGCCATTTACAGTCAAAGAAGTCTTGGAACTCGTCAATGTTGCACCATTTACCTGTACAACAGAATCTGCCGCTGCAACGACAACCATGCCGACACCGGAAGCAGATTCCTGCACCGCCGAACCGTCAATCGTATCCAAACCAATCTTCTGCAGTTCTGCTGAGGATCCCGTCTCGACCCCGGCCCCTTTTGCCATAACTGTTGCATAGTCAGTTACTGCATCCGTGATCGTCTGTTTACGGGCTTCTTCTGACTGGATCGTAATCTCATCATTACTGAGACCATTGGTCAACGCTTCCGTAATCTTACTCTGATACTCGTCTCCGGCGATCTGACTATCCGCATTTTCCTGTATATATTGTTTTGCTAATGTGACTAGATCTTCCTGTGTATATGACGCATCATCTTCTTTTAGCTTCCCGGCGTTGATCAATGCCTGTTTGGCATCGTCCGTTATCACATTATTGCCATTTTCATCTTTTTGGAAATATTTTCCTTCCAATTCTGCAACAATCTGGTTACGGTAATATCCGGTCACCTCAGATTTTGCCTGTGCATCCGATACTTCCATCAGAGAGGCAACTGCCGAATCGATATTATCCGAAGATGTGTCATTTTGTATACTGTCTAATACGTCCTGCACACTATTCTTCTGTGCTGCTGTCAAACTATCATATTTTACGGCATTGTTCACAGTCTGTTGCGCATTTAACTGCTCCTGCGTAAATGCCGTCATCTTGATCTCAAACTTTTGATCTAAACCACTATCCTTTGCACCGATGAAGAATCTGCCCTGTCCCTCATCAAAAGATGCATTTAAGCCTGCCGATTTCAAATTATCAACAAAATCACTAATCGTAGTATCTGCATTTACCGTCATGCTGACTGTCTGATTTGCCGTCTTGATCTGAATCTGCTTCGTGCCATCAGCCGTCATGCCAAGATCAGAAAGTTTTGTGGAAGAAGTAACCTTGTTTGTAACCTTCTCACCCTGATCATTAGTAGTCTCATAAGAAGAAATCTTGGCACTTGTAACATACTGTGCCGCTGCAAGGCTCTTCACATTGACGCGATAGGTACCTTTTGTCGCACTGCTATTTGCAGATACTGTCACCTTCGTTGAATCGGAAGATGTTGCTTTCTTCGTCTGATAATTAGACTGAAAACGAAGCTTACCGGCATAATCTTTATAAAAGCTATACATTTTCGTATTCAGACCGGACCAAATCTCCTGTTTCCACTCTAATTTCTGTTTCTTAGACTCTATCTTGGTCTTCTTAGCTTGCTGTGTCTCCATCAAAGACTTTACAATCGATTCCGTATCCAAACCGGAAATCATACCTGACATTCTAATCGCCATAATAACCTCACCTTTCTAAGCGCCTATATATCGTCGACATAACCGCACTATGTAATTATCTATATTCTGATTTTTACCATTAGCGCTTTTCATCCACGATCAAACCAGCCAACTCCCACATCTTCTGAAGCATTTCCAAAGACTCTTCCGGCGGCACCTCGCGAATCAGCTTATCACTTGTTTTGTCAAACACTTTGATCGACACTCGCTTGGTTGCCTCATCATACGAGTACTCGCATCGGGTACTCACCATACGATTATTTGCACTGGAAACCGCAGAATCTATTGTACTCTTAGCAGGATCCTTCCCATCAAATGGCATTCCCTGCTTTGCATCAGACTCCTGTCCACTTGTCTGCCCTGTTGTCTGTCCTGTAACATTACTTGGTGCTGCCGTTGTCTTCTGTACGGCAACCGCCTTACCTGCATCTACACGGATTACATCCGGCGATGCACTTTCCGCAGTCCTGTTTACTCCACTTATAACATCCATATCCATTTTCTTACACCTCCGTGTGCTATACTCTGCAAGTCCCTTAAGCGTCTTGGCACATCCTGTACCCGCTTTCTATATAATATATCGGATTTTCCAAAAATAAATTAACCATTCGGCATGTTATTTCTGAAACAATCCTCTCAGCGCTTCTACATCCACGGCACTTCCTGCCTGTTTATTCTCTTCCTGAATCTGTACATACAATTCTTTACGATAGATCGGCACGGATTTAGGAGCTTTCACACCCAGTTTGATCTGATCGCCTTTAATCTCCAACACTGTGATCTCTATATCATTTCCAATCATAATGGATTCATTTACTTTTCTTGCTAACGCCAGCATAATTTTGTCTCCTCTCCATGTATTACTGCAAAATAAAGTGTTTCACCTCATAATCTGTATTTTCAGCAACGATCTGCACGCCCTTACGCGTTCCCGCATTAATGATCAATGGCGCCTTTTTGTTTACCGATGTGCGTTTCACATCTGCCGGTACCGTTGCCAACAAAAATACAACCAGATCATCTTCCTTGATCTCGCCAACAGACTCTAATAATGCATCCTCCACGATCGGATTGTACTGTTCATCTACCCGCTGTGGATTTACGATCGGAAATGCCAGTCCCGGCTCCGTTGTTGACTGCAACCATGAGAAAAACGGCGGTTCCTCCCCATCGATATCGTAAAGGATCGTATAATCCTTGTATTCTTCAAAACCAAACAGCCCCTTATCAAAATGTACGATCTTTTCATCGCCGATTTCTACTTCCCCAAAATATCTTGTTTGAATCTTCATCTGTGCATCCTCCTCGTTGATAATCAGTAAGGTGCCAAACTCTTTTGACACCTTACATTTATTTGCTGATCCTGCTGCCTGAAATCTCCCTGCAGGAATTGCCATGTTCTATTCTAGATATAATCTAACAATGAATTACCCAATATTTTTGCCGTAGCCGATAATGATGCCTGATACAGATTGTCTGCCTGTGTCAAGCCGATCACAGCATCTGCAATATCCATATCTTCGTTGTTCGATAATTTTTCCTCCGTATCTGTCTTTTCATCCGAAAGACGATCCTGTGTCATCTGCAAGCGATTGTACTTGGCTCCAAGTTCAGCTACCGCAACATTTAAGGTTGCCTCACATTTGTTCACCATAGTAAGACCGCGTCCAAAGGCTTCATTCATGATACTGACGCGAAGCTGCTGCTCATTTTCCAACGATGTTTTTAAGGTACCTAACGATGCAATTTCATCTTGATCAGACGTATTTGCTATCTTCTTCTCTACATCTGCAATACGGTTTTCTACATCCGTCACATCGCCGATCACACGCTCGATATAATCTAAGCAACGATAAATTTCTGTATCAAACGCATCTTTTGCCTGCGTATTTACTGTCAAAGTCTGACTGAAATTGACCTCGTAATTAATATTTTGATCACTTGGATCTGCAAAGTAAGTGTTCTTCATGGATACTGTATCGTAGCGATCACACTTAAAATACATCTCCGGGCGAATATCACTTTTTTCGAATTTATTTTTGGTATAATCAATTGAAAAATTAGCCTCTTTCTCCTGAATCGTACCATACAAAGTCTTGCCTAGCACAATTTCTCCGGCATCATATATATATAGTGCTTCATAATTAGTGCCGTTCACCTGATTGTACCGGTCAATGTCGTAAGCATACGCATCGTTTTGAGACACCACACCAACTTTGCCATTATCTACCGAATACTCTTCTGTCGTATTTCCATAGGTGAGTGACATGCTAAATACATTGTTTCCGCCTGTGATCGGCTGATTGGAACAATTGTTGTAAGATAACTGTATGCGATAACCGGTGTTCACCTTTGCCTCTAACTTAGCATACTCTTCCTGCGTCATGCCATCCTGATATTTAATATCAGACTCTACATTACGGATCGTATCAATATCTGTCGATTTAAATTTCTCCGTAATCTCATATTCTAATGTATCACTGGAGTTCGGGAACAACAGCGATGTGTCCGTGCGATACCCGGTAAACATATATCGTCCGGCGTAGTCCGCATTTGCATTATCCTCAAAGATTGCTGTTGCGTACTGTCTAAGCTGTGTCAGTATCGCTGTTCTCTCTTTTGATTCCGGATAACTGTTAGCGCCTTGGCTAAAATATCCTTCCATATCCGTAAACGTAGAGCTTACCTTTTTCATCGCTCCCTCTGTCGTATCCATCCAATCCATGGCATCCTGCACATTTTTTTCAACATATTGTGTCAACTGTGCCATTGTTGTGCGAAATTTGAGCGAACGGGATGCGATCGTCGGATCCTCTGAAGGACGTTGAATCTTCTTCATCGTCGTGTACTGCTCTTCTGCCGTCAACATTTTATTCTTTGCATTTGATATATGCACCTGTGATCTGTTTGAAATCATTGAATTTGTTACTCGCATAGGTATTCCCTCCATTTACTGATCATCTGTTATACTGCAGTGCCATTGATCAATTTATCCAATGCCTCGTTCATTATGGACAAAACACGATATTGATAGTGTAACAGATTTTGATAGATTACCAAATTCTGGCCCTCTTCATCTTCATCTACACCGGAAATCGAAGTTCTTCGATGATCCACTGCATCCAAAATGTTCTGTGCATTTTCTGTAGCTGCCGTCACACGTGCTGAATCTACACCAAGTACTGCAGTGCATAATACATTCAGGAAAGATCCCGGATCACCCTGCTTAAACATGGAATTATCGGTCTGCAGCGCCAACATTTTTGTGAGATTTTTGGACTCTTCCCATCCGGTCAGGCCCTCTGTATTTTCTGCAGAGCAGGCCAACATTCTGCCGTTTTTAACAATATCGTCATTGGCATGAAAATTAAGGATCGACATATTGTAATAACTGCATACTGCATTCTCATCCGTATTATCCAACTCTGATGAATGAAACGAGAATATGTTGTTGTCATCATCCGGAATGAACACTTTTTCTACAATATTGCCATTTTTATCTTTCAGATTATAGTAGTTCGTTTCTCCTGCAACAGTTTCAAACTGATAACCATCTGCCCGATAAGCCTGCTGCTTGTTAGAATCAAACACTTTACTGCCGTTATAATAGTAAAATGTATCTTCCGCATTATACAAAAATTCTGTCATCTGAAACTGTTGATTCGATGTCACGTTAGCCGCTACAAACAAATCTTTTCCAAGTTTGCCATCCAGATCATAGCCCTTATTTTGCAACATATTAAAGTTTGCAGAAAATGTTCTGACAAATTCATTAAGCTGCGTCATATAATACGGAATTCCACGGAATGCGATGGAATCTCCTGCCGATGCAAGCCTCTTTTCAGGATTCGGATCCTGCATAATATTTTGCAGGCGTGTTACTCCGTCATCACTTAACTCCTCCTTCAAAACAAATGTATATGTATATGTACCATCTGCAGCTACTGTTGCAGAAAAGGATTCATATTCGTAATCCACATTACCGATCGTTAACACTCCATCCGATGCCGGCAGATCCAGCTTGGATAAATTCGATGCGTTGGCGCTGCTGTATTGATCACTCGTGATCGTTAATGTACTCTTACCGCCCTTTGCTGTATCATTCTTCTGCAATCCGGTCAGTGTTGCTTTGAAATTTTCCGCATTGTTGCCATCGCGCATCTCGATCAACCCCTGTAATTTGCCTCCAAGCGTTGTATTGTACATGTCAAATTCCTGACCATAACTCCACTCTAACCGATACAGATTAACAACATCATTCTGGCTTACCTTGTTCGTAGATCCCTCTGCATTGATTGTATTGTACCGTGTGGTATCGACCAAAATACCTCCACCTAGCGTCACAATAAACTGATTCGTTCCATTGCCATCTGCGGGTGCTTTTTCTGTCACATTGATGTCCGCTAATTCGGACAATTTGTCCAAAATAACCGCTCTCTGATCACGAAGATCATTTGCACGGTCGCCATACACTTCTAATGTATTGATCTGTTTATTTAAGGAAGCGATCTGTGCTGCATACGCATTGATCTGCTTTACCGTTGTCTCAATCTCTGTATTGACATCTACCTGCATATTCTGCAGCTTCACTGCCGCATCTCTGACATAATAAGACAGCGTATCCGCATATCCTGCCACCTGCGCACGGATCGTCTGATCCATAGAAGAGGTTGTCAAATATTTCAAAGAAGAAAAGAAGCTGTCTAAAGAATTCGTAATGCTTCCTTCCGAATCTTCTTTCGGATAGATACAATCCTCAATGCTGCTCAAATAAAAGGACTCTGTTGAATATTTACCTACTGTAGTATTGCTGATGCGGTACTTGGCATCATAATAATCATCGCGGCTGCTGAGAATCGCTGTGGCATCTACACCTGCACCCAGCATTCCGTAGCTGGTGCGCAGCGAAACAGCTTCCTTCGCTGACTGCTCTACTGTCTGTCTGCTGTATCCTTTCGTCTTTACATTGGATATATTATGTCCTGTCGTTGTCAATCCGGCATTATATGTCGACATGCCGGACACTGCTATATTCAATCCAAAAAAAGTTGATGGCATATTCCATTCCCCCTTCTGCTCTATCCAAGTCGTTCAATCAAATGCTCTAACATCGCATCGATCACTGAAATATAACGTGATGCTGCATTATAGGCGTGCTGATATTTTAACAGATCCACCATTTCTTCTTCACTGGAAACACCCATCACCTGCTGCCGTTTATCCTCAACACTCTCGGTCAGCTTTTGCTGGTTGTCGACCATGCTCTGCCATGTATTTCCCTTCGCACCGAGTGCCGTTACCATAGAGCGGTAATACTCCGCATAGGTATACGTTGTCTCATTGTTGGGATCCAGTGCGGCAAACTTCTCATTCCATTCCGAAAGAATATCCTCAAATACTTTTGTATTGTATCCACCGGTCTCTCCAAGCTCCGGATTAAGTTTCACCGGAAGCAATGCATAATCTTCTATAACATCCGGATTCACTTCCAGATTCAGCAAAGTATATAACGTATTGGCATCTTCTTCGTCCTCCTCATTGTATACATACAATTTATAAGACTTAGATCCATCCGCATTTGTAATTTCCTGCGCCAACGGAATCTGATTGCCCTCCTCGTCTTTTCCATAAACCTGTGCATCTATGGTAATTACCCGATAGCGATCCGTTGCTTTGCGGGAGAAAACTTCTGTTCCGATCGTCATATCATCATCAGTACCCACTGCACAATTTACAACATCTAGGATCTTGTATTTGCCATCCTGCAAGTTCACAGCATTGCCGTTTGCATCTACACCACTAATTCCTGTAAGATCCTGCGAGATGTTCGGACAAAATGCATCGTTGACCATCGTTACCAATCCATGGATCAACTGATCAAACTGTGCCTGTATCTGTGTAAGTATCGAATTGCCGGTTGTATTATTGTATTTTTCTAATTTTTCTTTGAAATCATTACAAGCCAACAAATAACTTGTTTCATCAAATTTGCCGGCATCATCGATATAATCAGACTTGACCGGCTGTACCGGAATATCTTTATAATTGGCGATCTCATTTCCTCTCGCTGTCAAGATACCAAGCAAGGAACCGGTATCTGTCTTACGCACAGCAGAGTACGCTGTCTCCATATCATAAACATCACTATAACCATTGTCGAGCCATGTAACATTATACATTTCAGATACTGATTTCACTTCATACTGCTGTGTCGCATCGTTGTATTCTTCCTGTTTTATGCGTTCAACACCCATGTGGTAACTTCTCGCATCATTCACTAACGGTGCATTGCCTATAAAGACGCGCACATTGCCGTTATGATCCTCATTGTATGTATAATAAGTATACTCTGCCAGCTCATCAAGGAGCTGGTTTCTGGCATCGCGGTAGTCATTCGCATTTTCCAATCCGGACGCTTCCGCCTCGCGAATACGCTTGTTCAGATCCAAAATCTGTTCTCCAATAGAATTGATCTTATCGACCTGCGCCGTGATCTCTTTATTCAAATTAACCTGGTAGTCCACCAAAGTCTGATAAACATCCTTTGCATTCTTAATAAAAGACTCTGCATTGGATAAAAACAGTTCGCGATTCACGACACTCTGCGGATCGGTTGAAATGGTCTGTAACGAATCCCATATATCCTGCAGTGAATTTTGAAATTCAACGCCTTCCAGCTCACCTAATATGTCTTCAATCTCCTGACTGGTCGTAAGCTGTCTGTCATAAAAGCTTCCTCTACTCACTTCCAGACGATATTCCTTATCCAAGAAAATATCGCGGATCTGTCGAACCTGTGCAACCGTAGTTCCATAACCAATCTGCTGCGTCCCATGGCTTGTCACCTTGATGTTGGAATAGTAAGTATCCCGCAATATATTCTGTTGTCTCGTATATCCGGTCGTTTTGGTATTGGCCAGATTGTGTGCCGCAGTATTCATCCCCGCCTGCGAAGCCTTCAATCCGGACACACCGGAATTAAAACTGGTAAATAAGCTCATACGATACTCTCTCTTTCTTTCCGTTATACATAAAAAGCACGAATACCACTCGGAAAATACAGCGTGTCAGAAAAGCTTCCTACTTCTCTGACGATCACTGCTTTGCGTCAAAAGACCCCGTCCCAAAGCTGGCATCAACTCCGCCTCCTGCGGCTGACGCATTTTTGTCGTAGTTATTATTTCCCGGTGACATCCGTGTACTCTGAATAAAATTCATATTGAATTCAATCATTTCAAGGGAATTTTCTATTAAATTTTTATTCTTTGTATTAACATCTACCAAGCGTTTCATCGTTTGTTGCAGCTCGTCGTGCAACAACGCCAACCGCTCCTGCTCTTCCGGCTGTTTCCCCAGCAGTTCGATCAGGCCGGTAAGACTTAAATCTTTCACCGGACGATTCAACACCATTCCCATATTGTGCAGAACCTCTTCTCTGCGATGTCCGTACGCAGATGCCTGATCCAGCAATTCCTGTTCTTGATCCGTAATTTCTTGCAATCGCTTTAGATCTCCACGGATCAACACTTCTGTCTTCTGTTCCGATATCGGAATCAGTGTCTGGTAGACTTCCATCTCCTGCTGCAACACGGCAGTCAGGTCATCAATCAAACTTGCCAAATCTGCTCCCTCTTGTCTCCTATTTCAAGAATCCGTTCTTAAAATAAGGAATCAAAATATTTACTCACCATCTTTTCTGCAATCTCCTGTGAAGATACATTATACGTACCGGAAGCAATCGCATCCTTGTACTTATTTACCTTGTCCTCACGAACATCTTCCGCATCCTTCACTGCCTGCTTTGCAATCTGATAATCCTTCGCTGTCTGCGAAATCTGAAATTCGTCTTTCGCATATTTCTTCTCAGTGCGGACATTCTTCGTCGGCTTAGACTGCTGATAAAGTCGGCTTACATGATTTAATGCATCAATTCTCATTGTTATCACCACCTGTTTCTCACTCATTTCAGTGTTTCATACATAATATGTATCGGATTTTTTTTAGATTACTTTAGCATTTGTTATTAATTTTCCAAAATTTCAAAAGAGGCACTGCCCTACTGCAGCGCCTCTTATATAGAAAACATTTACCATTCAGCGATCGATCACTCTTTGACATTTTTAAGAATGTCACAAAAATCAAAGGTTGCAAAATAATCTTTTGGTGTTTCAGCACGACGGATCATTTTGACACTTCCATCTTCCTGTAAAAGCAACTCTGCTGATTTTAATTTGCCATTATAATTGTACCCCATAGCAAACCCATGCGCACCTGCATCATGAATGAACAGGTAATCACCCATATCAATCTTTGGAAGCATACGGTCTACTGCAAACTTGTCGTTATTCTCGCAAAGCGAACCGGTGACATCATATTTGTGATCACATGGTGCATCTTCTTTGCCCAGGACTGTAATATGATGATATGCACCATACATTGCCGGACGCATCAGGTTTACTGCACAGGCATCCAAGCCAATATACTCTTTGTAAATATGTTTTTCATGAATTGCCTTTGCGATCAGTGCACCATAAGGAGCTAACATAAAACGACCAAGCTCTGTAAAGATAGCAACATCGCCAAGCCCTGCCGGAACCATGATCTCCTCAAATTTCTGACGAACACCTTCACCGATCACTGCAATGTCATTTGGCTCCTTATCCGGTGTGTAAGGAATGCCAACTCCACCAGATAAATTCACAAATGCGATCTCCACACCCGTCTCTTTCTGCACTTCCACGGCAAGTTCAAACAAAATGCCCGCCAATGTCGGATAGTATTCGTTAGTCACGGTATTACTTGCCAAAAAAGAATGAATACCAAAACGCTTCGCACCTAACTTTTTCAAACGCTTAAATGCTTCAATAAGCTGTTCCTTGGTCATGCCGTATTTCGCATCACCCGGATTATCCATAATATCGGTACCCATTTGGAATACACCACCCGGATTATAACGACAGCAGATCGTCTCCGGAATACCGGCAACCTCTTCCAAAAAGTCAATGTGAGTAATGTCATCCAGGTTAATAAACGCACCCAGTTCTTTTGCTTTCTGATACTCTTTGGCTGGTGTTACGTTCGAAGAAAACATGATGTCCGATCCCTTAAAGCCACAAGCTTCTGACATCATCAACTCAGTAAGAGATGAACAATCTGTGCCACAGCCTTCTTCCTGCAGGATCTTCAAAATAAATGGATTCGGGGTTGCTTTAACTGCAAAATACTCACGAAAACCTTTGTTCCAAGAAAATGCCTTCTTCATTTTGCGTGCATTTTCACGGATACCCTTCTCATCATACAGATAAAACGGAGTCGGATATGTCTTTGCAATCTCTTCAACCTGTTCCTTCGTAACAAATGGTGTCTTTTTCATAGGTACTCGATGCCTTCTTTCTTAAATATTATGTATTCTAACTTCGGATGTATGAAGTTTGAATTATTTACATTTTCTTATCATATCAAATGACATCCATTTTTGCAATATGGTGGAGGATGTAGATGGGGTATGTTACAAGTTGCATTTTCTCTATATTTTATGGTATAATAAGGGCTTGGTAGCGAACAGACGTTTGCACCAGATGATTATATGCGGCAGAATGTACACTGCGGCAGGAAATGAGGTAACTATGGCAGAATATACTGGCAAAGATATAGTAATATTAGAAGGACTGGAGGCCGTACGTAAACGCCCCGGTATGTATATTGGTTCCACCGGATCACGTGGCCTGCATCATTTGATCTGGGAGATCCTCGACAATGCTATCGACGAGCATCTCGCCGGTTATTGCAGTGAAATACATATCACACTGCAAAAGGATGGTGGCATCTGCATTCAGGATAATGGTCGCGGTGTTCCGGTCGATCTGCATCCCACCAAAAAAATCCCTACAGTCCGTGTCGTCTATACGATTCTGCATGCCGGCGGTAAATTTGGCAATTCTGCCTATAAGGTATCCGGTGGTCTGCACGGCGTCGGTTCTTCCGTTGTAAATGCACTGTCAACGCATATGATCGTAGAAGTACGTCACAACGGTTTGATCTACCGCGATGAATATGCCGATGGCGGTCATCCGGTCTCGCCTCTCGTTAATGGTGAATTGGAGATCATAGGTAAATGCCGCAAATCCGATACCGGCACGAAGGTTACTTTCTATCCGGACCCGGAAATTTTTGAAACGATCACATTTAAGCCGGACATTATAAAAAAGAAACTAAAAGAGATTGCTTATCTCAATAAAAATCTAAAGTTGATCTATTATAATGAAGCCGAAAATGAAGAACGTACCTACCAGGAAGAGCACGGCATTCAAAGCTTTGTCAGCTATATCAACCGTGATGCGACGCCGATCCATGACACGCCGATCTATATTGAAGGGACAAGCGGTGATATTGAGGTAGAGATCGCATTCCAATACACCACGAATTATTCTGAGCAGATCAATCCCTACTGCAACCGCATCAATGTTGCCGATGGCGGTACGTTGGTGACCGGTTTTAAAACAGCTCTGACACGTGTAATGAACCAGTATGCAAGGGAACTTGGCGTACTCAAAGATAAGGATGAAAACTTTGATGGAAAAGACATCCGTAACGGCATTGTCGCTATTATTTCGATCAAGCACCCTGATCCACAGTTTGAAGGTCAGACCAAGACAAAACTTGGAAACACGGATGCAAAAACGGCGGTCGATGAAGTATTCAGTGCCGAAGTACAGCATTATTTAGACAAAAATGTAGATATATTGAAAAAAATTCTCGATAACTCCATGAAGTCCTATAATGCACGCAAAGCCGGTGACAAAGCACGCACTGCCGCACTAAAACAGCTCAATGATGTAGATACTAAAAGCAAATTAGCCGCCTGCACCTCCAAAAAGCCGGAGGAATGCGAGATTTACATTGTCGAGGGTGATTCTGCCGGCGGTACGGTTAAAACAGCCAGAAACCGCAAAACACAGGCAGTTCTTCCTCTACGCGGAAAAATACTGAATGTAGAAAAAGCAACTTTAGAAAAAATATTAGTAAACAATGAGATCAAATCTATGATTGCCGCTTTTGGCTGTGGAATCGGTGAAGAATTTGATATTTCCAAACTGCGCTATGATAAGATCATCATCTTAACCGATGCCGATGTCGATGGTGCACATATCAGCACACTGCTGCTCACATTCTTCTATCGCTTTATGCCGGAATTGATCTACTCCGGCAAAGTATACCGTGGTCTTCCACCATTGTATAAAGTAGATTACGAAAAGGCAGGTTCCGGCAAAGCAGGAGCTTCCGCCAAAACGCCAGCAGATGCCAAGCCAAAGAAACGTGGAAAGAAAAAGTATTCCGAATATGTATTTAATGACTTTGAGCTGGAAAAATTCCGCAAGATCAAGGAAAATAAGATCATCGGCATCCAGCGTTACAAAGGTCTCGGTGAAATGGACGCAGAACAGCTTTGGGAAACTACACTGGATCCGGAAAGCCGTATTCTTGCACAGGTAACGATCAGCGATACTGTAGAAGCTGACGATATCACAACAACTTTAATGAGCAGTAATGTCCCACCTCGCCGTGAATTCATTATGGAAGAAGCCAAGTACGCAACGCTCGACATTTAAGATCAGGAGGAATGTGAAAACATGTCACAAAAGGATTCAATTATACAATTAGACTTTACAGAGGAAATGCGTAATTCTTACCGCGATTATGCTGTAAGTGTTATTATTTCCCGTGCGTTGCCGGATGTCCGGGACGGATTAAAACCGGTACAACGCCGTATCTTATATGCAATGACGGAACTCGGTCTGGCTCCGGATAAGCCACATCGAAAGAGCGCGCGTATTGTCGGTGATACCATGGGTAAATATCATCCACATGGCGACAGTTCGATCTATGACGCATTGGTACATATGACAGAAGAGTATTCTCTCTCAATCCCACTTGTTGACGGCCATGGTAACTTTGGCTCGATCGACGGTGACAGTGCTGCTGCCATGCGTTATACGGAGGCACGCCTCTCTCCGGGCGCTATGACAATGTTGGATAATTTGGACAAACAGCTTGTCCCATTTGGACCAAACTTTGATGAAAGCGAGAAGGAACCTTTGGTCCTTCCTGCCACTTTGCCAAATCTGTTGATCAACGGTACAACCGGTATCGCCGTAGGTATGGCAACTAATATGCCGCCGCACAATCCAGCCGAGGTCATTGATGGTGTGATCGCCTATATGAAAAACCCGGACATAACGATCCATGGATTAATGAAATACATTAAAGGACCGGATTTCCCAACCGGAGCGATCATTACAAATGCAGATGAGATCGCACATATTTATGAAACAGGCGAGGGGAAACTAAAGGTTCGTGCCAAAACGGTGATCGAAAAGAGTGATTATGGCCGCCAAAACATTGTAATCACGGAAATTCCGTATACGGTAGCCGGCAACAAAATGAAATTATTAGAAAATCTGGTCAGCCTGACGAAAGACAAAGTATTTGATGAAATTTACGATGTCCGCGACGAGTCTTCGAAAGAAGGTATTCGTCTGGTGATCGAAGTAAAGAAAGACCGTGATGTACAAAATCTTCTCAATGGCTTGTACAAAAAAACTGCCATGGAAGACACCTACGGTGTAAATATGCTTGCTGTAAAAGACAAGCAGCCGATCACGTTCGATCTCAAATCGCTGATCCAGGAATTTGTATTCTTTCAGGAGGAACTTTACACCAAAGAATATACACATCTGCTCAACAAGGCGAACAAGCGTCTGGAAATTGTTGCCGGACTGATCAAAGCGACCGATGTGATCGACTTGATCGTCGAGATCCTGCGCGGCAGTTCCTCCGTTAAACAGGCAAAGGGCTGTCTTGTAAATGGTGTTACGACGGATATCCGCTTCCGAAGCAAAGCTTCTGAAAAGCAGGCCGCAACACTGGATTTTACCGAAACACAGGCAGATGCCATTCTGGCAATGCCGTTAAGCCGTTTAGTCGGCTTGGAACTTCTCAAGCTGCATCAGGAAAACGATACCTTGTTAGCAAATATTGCCGAATACAAAAAAATACTTGGTAATAAAGAGGCTTTACATGATGTTATCAAAAATCGTCTCAGAGCCTACAAAAAACAATTTAACGCTCCTCGTCATACAGAGCTTGCCAACATCACGGCTGCTAATTATGTCGAAGAGATCAAGGAAGAAGACTTGTACGTATTGATCGACCGCTTCGGCTATACGAAATCAGTCGACGCTTCCTCTTACTCCCGCATTGCCCCGGATACTTTGGAAGAATATCATCATATCGTGCCGCTTCGCAATATTGATAAATTATGTGTCTTCACCAAAGGCGGTTATATGCATCAAGTGAAAGCTATGAATATCCCGAAGGGACGTGCCAAGGACAAAGGCGTTCTGATCCAAAACCTATGTAAACTGGAAAATGATGAGCCTCTCCTTTATATTAGTTTTGAAGAATTGTTTGATTCACAGCTTCTATTCATTACGCGAGCCGGCTTTATCAAACTGGTATCCGGTGTCGAGTTTGAAACAAATCGTCAGACAATCGCCTCAACAAAACTGGCAGAAGGTGATGAACTTGTATGCGTACAGCAGGTAGGCATTGAAGATGTGATCAACGCAGACCGTAAAGTAATTGTAATTACCGATCAAGGATTGTCTTTGGGATTTCCGCTTCTCGAAGTTGGTGAACTCAAGAAAACCAGCCGCGGTGTCAAGGGTATCACTTTGATCGGTGATGATCTTGTCAAGCATGCCGGTTTTGTTACGCCGGATATGGAGCGTATAGACTTTGACGGCAAAGCGATCAATCCAAAGAAGATACGCAGCCGCAAACGTGCTGCCAAGGGACAGAAATCGCAAATCGGGACCAAATAAAAGTAAAAAAATCCCCAACCGTTAGATATTATCTTAACAGTTGGGGATTTTCCTATTCACAATATTCTTTTGTCTTTACCGGAATCATTTGTCCGAAAATTACTCTGCGTCATCCTCCGCATCTTCCTCAGACTCATTTCCTTCCATCTCGTTGCCGTCAATGTCAAGGGTAACATACTCTCTGTCATCCACCTCATCAGCGAACACATCTTCAAACTCTTCCTCATCGAAATCTTCGCTCTCATCTTTGTTGAAAAACTTTTCGATCACATAGAATGTTCCTGCAATCGCTGCGCCTGTAGCTGCTGCCCCGATCAAAAATTTCATCATTTTCTTCATATGCCAATACCTCTTTCCTTATATTGCAATTAATGTGCTGGTTACAAACGATCCGCTGTACTAACCTCTGGTTGTCAGCTTCTTCATAATGTGGAACAAATAAGGCTCCAATCCCTTCGTCATTGCCAATGCTTCCTGAATATCGTAATCCTTAAATTCACCATTGTGATATCCTACAACACGGTTGCTGGCACCCTCACACAACAATTCTACCGCTCTGGCACCCATTGCAGATGCATATACACGATCTTTGCAAGTTGGATTGCCACCACGCTGTATATGACCTAGGATCGTTGCTCTCGTCTCTACTCCGGTAGCAAGCTCAATAACCTTAGCCATCTCATTGGAATTACCGATACCTTCTGCATTAACAATAATATGATTCTTCTTACCCATCTTACGGCGATCCTGAATCTTGGTAATAATACGCTGAATATCACCATGATATTCCTCTGTGGTCAAAATGTACTCTGCACCACTGGCAATACCGGTCCACAATGCAATGTGTCCTGCGGTACGTCCCATTACCTCGACGATACTGCAACGCTCATGAGATTCCGACGTGTCGCGCAGGCGATCGATCGCCTCCATCGCTGTGTTGATCGCTGTATCGAATCCAATCGTATATTCCGTACAAGCAATATCAAGATCGATCGTTCCCGGAACACCGATCGTGTTGATGCCCTGCTCAGAAAGTCTGCTTGCACCATTAAAGGAACCATCTCCACCAATAACAACAATTCCGTCAATGCCGTGTTTGCGGCAGATCTCAGCACCTTTCATCTGATATTCTAATTTCTTAAACTCCAGACAACGCGCTGTATAAAGGATTGTACCGCCAAGCTGAATGATATCCGATACATCGAGTGATGACATATCAAAAATATCTTCTTCCAAAAGTCCCGCAAAACCGCGACGAATACCTTTGACATGTAATCCATTCGCAATACCGGTACGTACTACCGCACGTATCGCTGCATTCATACCCGGCGCATCTCCACCGCTCGTCAAGACACCAATCGTTTTTACTGCATTGCTCATTATCTAGTCCCCCTTGCTTCTCTTGCTGTAATTTCTACGCTGCAACCTTCTAACAATGCAACGCATTTCATATAAATTTTACGCTAAAATCAACTATTTTTCAATACTCTTTTCTTTAATCGCCACAGATTCTTTTCCATATTCTTCCAATGCACCTTCAGCCACCAGTCTTCGTGCATTCGTCTCATACGATCTTGGCAATTTTTTTACCTGATGCTCTTGCTCCAGGTAAATACAGATCGTATCAGTGCCATCCTCGCTAACTACCTGCTGCAACAGCTTTTTCTCTACGGCTAAGTAAGCTTCCTTATTAGCAAACCGAATCCATAATTCACAAGGAATACGGTCAAAAGGGATAATATCCTGACATATCACTTTGCCGGCTTTATTGTCTTCCGTCTGTGCCCGTCCCTTGACAAAAACTTTCGACCCCTCCACTAACAAATGTTTCTTCTTTTCATAAGTCTGAGGAAATACTATAATTTCCACTGTCCCATACAGATCCTCGATCGAAGCGATCGCCATCATCGTATTATTTTTTGTTGTTTTCACGATTTTATTCACGAGCAGACCTCCGATGACAACACGTTCACCATCTGTAACACTGTTGTCTTCCTGCTCTTCTTCGGCTGCAAAATCGGTCGAAATACAGGTACAATTTTTTTTCATCAAAGCAACATATTCTTCCAATGGGTGCCCACTGACATAGATTCCCATCACCTCTTTTTCATAAGTTAGCAGCTCCTCCTTTGGGAACTCCTCTACATTCGGCAATGGATACTGCTTTGCTTTCGCAAGGCCCTCGTCACCAAGATCAAATAACGATACCTGTCCTGCCATATTGTTACGCCTGTCTTTGCTGACAGCATCCATAATATTCGCATAGGCAATGACCTTTTGATGACGGTTGCCCGGAAGCGAATCCATCGCACCGGATTTAATAAGATTCTCCACCACATGCTTATTCACTTCTCCGGAATCCAGTCTCTCCAAGAAATTTTGGAGTGAAGTATAGGCTCCCCCACTTTTTCGCTCCGCAACAATACGCTCGATCACATTCACGCCAATCCCCTTGATCGCGGACATTCCAAAACGAATTCCACCATCCGCAACCGAAAAGTCGGAATAGCCTTCATTAATATCCGGTGAAAGCATCGGGATGCCCAGTTCTTTACAGTTCATTGTATAGTGTATTACCTTAGACGTATTATCACGCACAGATGTCATCAGTGCTGCCATAAACTCTATCGGATAATGACATTTCAAATATGCCGTCTGATAGCTCACAACCGCATACGCTGCCGCATGCGATTTGTTAAAGGCATACTTCGCAAAATCAATCATTTCGTTATATATTTTATTAGCAACTTCCTCGGAAATGCCGTTTGCAATACAACCCTTAACGCCCTCTGCTTTATTGCCATATACAAAGTTTTGACGTTCTGCCTCCATGACCTTTTCTTTTTTCTTAGCCATCGCACGGCGTACCAGATCGCTTCGGCCAAAACTATATCCGGCCAGACTGCGCACGATCTGCATTACCTGCTCCTGATACACAATACAGCCATACGTCGGTGCCAAGATCGGCTCAAGCTGCGGGCAGTCATACACAATGCTGTCACGGTTATTTTTGCCCTCTATATATTGTGGAATGAAATCCATCGGACCCGGACGGTACAACGCATTTCCTGCCAAAATATCTTCCATACACTCTGGTTTAAGCTCCGTCATAAAGCTCTTCATGCCACCGCTTTCCAACTGGAAGACACCGTCCGTCTTACCGGCACTGATCATGTCAAACACTTCTTTGTCATCAAATGGAATGCTAAGAAGCGTATCGTCTTCGATTCCTGCCATTTTAGCTGCATTTTGTATGACTGTTAGTGTTCGAAGACCCAGGAAGTCCATCTTAAGCAGCCCCAATTCTTCTAATACCGTCATCGTATACTGCGTCGTGATCGTTCCATCAGACGCCTTGGACAATGGAACATATTCGTCTACCGGCTTTGGACTGATCAGTACACCGGCTGCATGCATCGAGGTATGTCTTGGAAGTCCCTCCAGCCGCATGGACATATCGATCAAATTCTTAGCCTGTTCATCTGATTCATAAATTTCACGCAATTCCGGATTGACCTGCAATGCCTCTTTGATCGTAACTTTTGCTCCCTGCTTTGGCATCGGGATCTGCTTGGCGATCACATCCACATAATTATACGGCAGATCCAGCACACGCCCTACATCTCGGATCGCATTTCGTGCTGCCATCGTACCAAAAGTCACGATCTGCACAACGTGATCTTTGCCATATTTACGCACTACATAATCAATCACTTCCGGTCTTCGCTCATAGCAAAAGTCAATATCGATATCAGGCATCGTAACACGTTCCGGATTTAAGAAACGCTCAAACAACAGATCATATTTGATTGGATCGATGCTGGTAATGCCAAGCGAATATGCTACAATACTTCCTGCTGCACTGCCTCGTCCCGGTCCAACACTGATCCCATTTTCTCGCGCATAGCGAATGAAGTCCCACACGATCAGGAAGTAATCAACAAAACCCATTGTCCGAATCGTATCCAATTCGTAATCCAGTCTTTCCTGCAGTTGCGTGGTGATCTCTTCATAACGCTTCTTCATGCCATCCTGGCAAAGTTTTTGCAGATAACTATCCGCTGTAAATCCCTCCGGGACATCATATTTCGGAAGTTTATATTTACCAAACTCAATCTCCACATGACACCGCTCAGCGATCTTAGAAGTATTCTCTAACGCCTCCTGTGCATAAGGAAACAGTGCTTTCATCTCGTCTTCGCTCTTAAGATAATACTGTCCTCCCTCATAGCGCATGCGATCTTCATCCTGTACCTTTTTCTGCGTTTGTATGCATAGTAATATATCATGTGGTTCTGCATCTTCTGCCGTGATATAATGCACATCGTTGGTTGCAACCAAAGGAATCTTTAACTCCTCACTCATACGCAAAAGCCCTTGATTCACGGTTGCCTGATCTGCAATTCCATGATCCTGCAGTTCCAGGTAAAAATGATCTTTCCCAAAAATATCATATAGGCGCTCTGCCTCTTTCTTGGCTGTCTCATATTGTCCATACCTAAGTGCCGTGGCAACTGCTCCGGCAAGGCATGCACTAAGCGCGATCACACCTTCGTGATACTTTTCAAGCACTTCATAGTCAACACGAGGTTTATAATAAAATCCTTCGGTAAATCCTTTGGATACGATCTTGATCAGATTCGAATATCCAACGTTATTCTCTGCCAATAACACTAAATGATTGTAACGGCCTTCTCCCTTCGTTACCTCACGATCAAAACGCGATCCCGGTGCAACATATACCTCACATCCGATCACAGGATTGATCCCTGCCGCTCTTGCTGCACGATAAAATTCAATAACACCGTACATATTACCATGATCGGTAATGGCAATATTCTTCATTCCCAATTCTGCAGCTCGCGCGATCAGCTCTTTGATCTTACAGGAACCGTCCAGCAAAGAATATTCGGTATGCACATGTAAATGCGTAAAACTCATAGTAAACCTCCATGTTTCCTCAGCCTGCAGCTTCTTTACAGGGCATCCGGAAAACGATATAGAAAATGCAAAAAGGCAAAGTTAGCACTTTGCCTTTTGTGTTACCCAAATAATATGTTTGGTTTGTCCATTATGCCTGTGCCGCACTAAGGTACTTCTCAATTTCATCCATGGCATTTGTCTCATCATCTCCATCGATCGATACTACGACCTCTTCTCCTGCGGAGAGTCCTAAAGACATAAGTCCCATAATGCTCTTAGCATTCACTTTCTTATTTTCACATTCAACATAGATACGACTGTCATATTGACTTGCAACCTGAACCAATACTGCAACCGGTCTTGCCTCTAATCCGTTCTTTAATTGGATTTTAATTTTCTTTGTTATCATGACCTTTCCTCCTTTGGTTTGAGGCTGATTTCTTGTTCCGCCCGCAAACGCTCTGCAATTTCACTTAACTTTCGTAAACGATGATTTACTCCCGACTTTCCAAGTGGCTTGGATAATTTCTGTCCAAGCTCTGCCAATGGCAGATCAGGATATTCCAATCGCAGCTCTGCAATCTCGCGTAGCCCATCGCTTAACCAGCGAACCCCTTTGGCAGTCTCTATGTACTGTATATCTTCAATCTGTCTCGCAGCTGCAGTTACTGTTTTATGAATGTTAGCCGTTTCACAGTTGACCTGTCGATTTACTGAATTACGTACTTCTTTCAAAATACGAACATTCTCAAAATCCATCAATGCCTGATGTGCCTCCATAACATTTAAGGTGTCCACGATCATAGAACCTTCTTTTACATATAAGACATGATATTTCTTTCGATCTACAATCTTCGCCTCTATTTGAAAGGAAGCCACGATCTGCTGCAATTGCAAACAAAACG